>Ga0209167_10000116_pt1 | contig 78401 bp, 63 predicted proteins | sample Coa_R1_9_FD_187154 | JGI IMG/M metagenome (GOLD analysis project Ga0209167, IMG submission 187154) | Surface soil microbial communities from Centralia Pennsylvania, which are recovering from an underground coalmine fire - Coalmine... | ecosystem: Environmental > Terrestrial > Soil >... | reverse complement strand
ATGGCGCGCGACGCTGCGCTTGCGGCAGGCGCAAAATGACGACGCCTTTCATTGAAGGGCAGCAGATTTACTTGAAAAGCCTGGAGCGTAGAGATTTGGAATCGCTGGCCGGATGGCTAAATGATTCCGAAGTGACGCGGCTGCTATTCATGGGCCTGCTGCCGACTAATCTGGAGCTGCTGACGGCGCACTGGGAGCGCGATCGGAACAATCCGGATGAGGTGGCGTTTGCAGTATGCGACCGAAAATCCGAGGCGTTTGTGGGAACGACGGGCCTTTATCGAATCCATTGGGTGATGCGAACCGCGGAATTCCGCGTGTTCTTGGGCGACAAACGGATCTGGAATCGAGGCATCGGGACGGAATGCGCAAAGCTGATGGTGGTTTACGGATTCGAGAAGCTGAACTTAAACAAAGTGTGGCTGGGCGTGAATGCTGAAAATGTCGGCGGAGTGCGCGCTTACGAAAAGGCGGGATTTGTCCATGAAGGAGTGCTGAGGCAGGAACAATATCGGAATTTCCGCTATTACGATGCGATTCGTATGAGCCTGCTACGATCCGAATACGAAGAAATGCGCGACGAATATTTGCGCGCGGGCGCGGCGGTGGCGAAGTGACATTGCGCGCCGGCGTGGTCGGCTGCGGCCGCATTGGATGCGGGTTTGACGATGATCCGCGGCGCAAATATGCGAGCACGCACGCGCGAGCATATGTGTCAACGCCAAGGATTGAGTTGGCGGCATTGTGCGACATGGATGCGAGCAAGCTCGAGCGCTACGGCGAAACATTCAAAGTGCGCGGGCGATATCTGAATTGTCGGCAGATGTTCGAGCAAGAGAAGCTGGACATCGTTTCCATCTGCACGCCGAGCAGCAGCCATTTGGAAATCGTGCGCGCAGCGTCCGAGTGCGGCGCGCGCGGAATTCTTTGCGAAAAGCCAATTGCGGACGGCCTGACAGCCGCGGACGAAATGATCCAGCTGTGCAAGAACCGCGGAGTAATGCTGATGATTGGGCATCAGAGGCGATTCGATCCGATGCACCAGCGATTAGCAAAATTTGTGCGCGAAGGCGGATTGGGCCGGGTGCAGCAAGTTACGTGCTATTACACGGCTGGCGTCACCAATACGGGGACGCACCTTTTCGATTTGTTGAGATTTTATCTTGGCGATGTGGCTTGGGTGGAAGGCCGTCTGAGCGCGAGCACGCCGCCAAATGCCGCTGATCTGAACATCGATGGATGGCTGGGATTCGCGAACGGCACGCTCGCCGCTATTCAAGCGTGCAGTACGTCAGCTTACACGATTTTCGAAATCGTTTTGCTTGGCACAAAAGGACGATTAAGACTTAGTTCGCACGGCTTTCATGCTGAATTCGAGGAAGCGCGGGAGAGCGAAAGATATACAGGATATTGCGAATTATTTCCTGCGGTGCTTCCCGTCGAAGGAGAATTCACGCAGGAGCTGCTGCCGCGTGGCGTAGCTCAATTAATTGAGTGTATACAGACGGGCGCAGATCCGGTGAGTTGCGGCGAAGATGGACGTGCGGCGCTCGAGATCATCTGCGCACTGCGCCAATCCGCGCTAGAACAGGGCAAGCGGATTCAATTGCCGCTTGTTAGGCGCGCAGCAGCGATTTCATCCCACTAAGCCTGAACGTCAATTAAGGATAAGAAAATGAATCTTGCAATGCTGGGTGGAAAACCGGTGCGCTCGGGGCCTTTTCCCGCGCATCCGGTAATCGGCGAAGCGGAGAAGCGCGCCGTGATGGAAGTGCTGGAAAGCGGCAGATTATCGACGTTCATCGCCGCGCAAGGCGAGTACTTTCTCGGGGGCAATAAGATAAAAGAGTTTGAGCGGCGCTTTGCCGAATATCACGGCACGAGGTATGCCGTGGCATTCAATTCGGCGACAGCCGCTTTACATGCAGCCGTCGTGGGAGCTGGGGTGGAAGCTGGGGAAGAAGTGATTGTGCCGCCATACACGTTCACGTCTACGGCTACGTGCGCGTTGATGCACAATGCTATTCCGGTTTTCGCGGATGTTGATGATGTTGTTTTTGGGCTCGACCCCGAGGCAATCGAGCGGGCTATAACGCCGCTGACGCGCGCGATTATCGTAGTTCACCTGTTCGGGCATCCTGCGAACCTCACGGCAATCATGGAGATCGCCCATAGAAACAACTTGCGCGTTATCGAAGACTGCGCGCAGGCCCCTGGCGCGAAATGGGATGGGCAGCTCGTAGGAACGTTCGGGGACTGTGGAGTGTTTTCGTTCACCGAGAGCAAGACAATCACCACAGGCGAAGGCGGAATGCTGATCACAAACGACGAAGGTATGGCTGAGCTGGCGCGCATGGTGCGCAATCATGGTGAAATGATTGTCGAAGGGCAGAGCGAGAGGAGTTATTCGTCCTCGATGCTTGGCTGGAACTACCGGATGACGGAAATAGGAGCGGCGCTGGGGATCGTTCAATTGAAAAAGCTCGATGAGCTGAATGAGCGGCGAATTGAACTGGCGCAATATTTGTCCGGGAGGATCAGTGGTATTTCAGGTATCGAGGCGCCCAGAGAGCTGCCAAACGCGCGGCATGTCTATTATGTCTACGCGATGAAACACGACGAAGCGCAAGCGGGAATTCCGCGGGACCTGTTCGTGAAGGCGATGAATGCGGAGGGCATTCCGTTTTCGGCCGGCTATGTGCGTCCGCTGTATCTTGCGCCGCTCTACCAGAATAGTCGTCATTGTGCATTTGAGAAGTACGCTGGAAATGCACGGTATGAGGCAGGATTATGCCCGACAACAGAAACATTGTACCAGAGCGAGCTAATGCTTACGGGGGTGGTCCGCTTTCCCGCTGCAAAACAGGATATGGATGATATTGCCGACGCCATGCAGAAAGTGATGGAGCACAAGAATTCTCTGTGTCGCGCCGCTTGTGCCTAAATGCGGCAAAGTTGGCATCCTGGTGCAGGCTAGGATGGGATCGAAGCGTCTGCCGGGTAAAGCGCTTATCGAAATTGAAGGAAAACCGCTGCTACATAGGCTCTGCAATCGAATGAAACTGTGCCGGCGCGCCGATGAAGTGATTGTGGCGACTTCTGACGAGCCTCAAGACGATGCGATAGCAGAAGCATGTGCGCGATGGGGCAACAGCGTTTTTCGAGGGCCGGAGAAAGATCTGACTGCAAGATTGCTTGGGGCGGCAGAGGCACATGGGTTGAGTTCGTTTGTGCGCGTGACCGCAGATAATCCGCTTACGGATCCTGGGGGCATTGACAACCTGATTGACGCGCTCCTTGGGAACGGCTCTGGCGAGAAGAGCAGGGCAGTGCTCGTACACAACATGCACCGCCACGGTTATCCGTATGGCACGGGAGCTGAAGCGGCGAATCGTTCTCTTCTCGAATGGTGCGATCAACAACTTGTCGGCGCGGACGAGCGAGAGTGTTTCGCGTTGTATGTTAAGCAGCATCCTCGGCAATTCTGCGCTGTGAGGATTGATGCCGCTCCGCATTTGCGGCGGCCATATTTTCTCACCGTCGACCACCGGGAAGATTTGGAACTGTTGCGGGCAATTTACTCACATTTCGCCGGACGCGACGAAATGGGTCTTGAAGACGTGAATCAATTTCTGGATTCAAACCCTGGAATAGCAAAGTTGAACTCCCACCTGCATCAACAATTTCCAGAATGAAGACGGACGTGCTTCCGCGCACATCGCCAAACGTGCACATTCGCGAGATGTTTTCCCTGAAAGGCCGCGTAGCTTTGGTGACTGGCGGCGCGGGGCGTTATGGACGACAGATCTGCCAGGCGCTTGCGGAGGCGCAAGCAGCATTGATAATTGCGTCGCGGGATTATGAAAAATGTGAGGCATTCGCAGGCGAACTCAAGGATGAGGGCTTCGATGCAGAGGCCTTGCAGCTTGATTTGGTTAACCAAGATTCAGTTCTTAATGTCACCGAAGCGATTGAATCGCGATGGGGACGGCTCGACATACTTTTTAATAATGCCGTAGCGGTGAAGTCTGGACCGTTGGACGAACATTCCGAGGAAGATTGGCTGCGAGCTGTAGGTGGAAACTCGGCCGCACTCTACGGCGCATGCCGCATTTTCGGCGAATTGATGGCGCAGCGAAAGTCTGGGAGCATTGTGAATATCGCCTCGATTTACGGAATTGTGAGTCCGGATTTCAGGATTTACGAACAATCTCCCGAAATGACCAATCCGCCGAGCTACGGATTTGTGAAAGCGGGAATGATTCAACTGACGCGTTATCTGGCGGTCCATTTCGCGTCGCGAGGCGTGCGCGTGAATTGCATCAGCCCTGGCGGGTTATTCTCCGAGGCGATGCCGCCGGCGTTTGTTGCGGAGTACGCGAAACGAACTCCAATGGGGCGGATGGCTGGACCAAATGACTTAAAGGGCGCGGCCGTGTTTCTTGCGTCGGATGCGTCGGCGTATATCACCGGCCAGAATTTAATTGTGGATGGGGGCTACACGGCGCTGTAAAGCAGCACGTTGGCCGCGAGAATGGCGAAGTTACTTATCACGGGAGCTACGGGACTTCTGGGGCGCTATCTGGCCAAGGAGTCTCGGAGGAAATATGAAGTGTTTGGCATTTCGCGGAAAGCTCTGCCCTGGGAGCCAAGTTGCAATCATGAATGCGTTGATCTGACCGATGAAAATCGTACGGTGCGCTATTTGAAAAACGTTCGACCAGATGTGATCGCGCACTGCGCGGCCCTGACGGACGTCGAGCGCTGCGAAACCGAGCCCATGTATGCGCGGGCCATAAATTCTGATGCTACTGAAACGCTGGCGCGGTGGTCCGCGGAAAATCACGCGACGTTTGTTCTCATTTCGACAGATTCGGTGTTCGACGGCGCGGCTGGCGCGTACCACGAAGAGGACCGGACTTGTCCTGTGAACGAATATACCCGGAGCAAACTCGCCGCAGAGAAGGCAGCGATTGCTTGCTGCCCCGATGCGTTAATTATCCGCACAAATTTCTTTGGATGGGCCGAGCGCAGCCGGTTGGGCCTTGCAGAATGGATGCTCACAAAGCTGATCGCTGACGAACCGTTGAGAGCATTCACAGATGTGCGGTTCAGTCCGCTATATGCGCATGATTTAACAAAGATAATTCTCGAATTGATGCGTCGTGAGGCAAGCGGCGTATTTCATGTTGCTACGAGGGATTCGTGTTCAAAATACGAATTTGCGCTTCTACTTGCTGAAGTTTTTCAGGTTCCGACGACGTCCATTAAACCAATTCAACTGAAAGAGTTTTCCTTCAAGGCGCAGCGGCCAAGAGACACTACCCTTGCGGTCGATAAGGTCACGGCCTACCTCGAGAGGGAAATGCCGACAGTGAAGCAAGGAATCGAGGCCATGCAAAAAGAGATGCTCATTAATGTCGAATTCTATGTCGCGAGCCAGCATCATGAATGGGCGCCGCCGCTGCTCCGGCAGCATTAGAAATGGCCCGCATTCTTTATGTGACGCAGGGTTACTGCACACACGATCGGCGATTTCTTGAACGAATCGTGGAAGCAGGACACGAGATATGGTTCGTGCCATGCGAAGCGGCATCTGTGCAAAGCGATCTGCCGCGGGTCAGCGGCTCGATTAGCTGGCTGCCGCCACTCGGCCGCCGAGGGGTGGCGCCAGGGAGTTCAGCATGGATGGCGGCAGCGGGACGCTTTCGCCGGGTGGTCAACGAGGTTGCGCCGGATTTAGTTAATGCTGGGCCGATCCAAACAGGCGGTTTTTTCGCGGCTTTAGCAGGATTTCATCCACTACTGATGATGTCCTGGGGCTCCGATGTGCTTTTCGTGCCGGATCAGACTGTTCGGTTGAAAGGGATAACGCAGTTCGCATTGCGGCGCGCTGATATGGTCATTGCAGATTGCGAAGCTGTGTGCCGGAGAATTGCGGAATTCAGCGGCCTGCGATCAGGCCGAATCGTTACTCTGCCGTGGGGAATCGATCTCGAGCAGTTTCAGCCGAAGGTCTCAGCGCTTCAGTTGCGAAGGCGACTGGGTTGGGAGGGGTGCAAAGTTGTTATCAGCACTCGCTCCTTCGAGCCCATTCACGGCAGCTTGATCTTTCTCGAAGCTGTGAAACGAGTGCTAAGCCACGCCAGCGATGTACGAATCTTGATGTTGGGCGACGGCAGATTGAGAAAACGCGTCGAAACGTTCATTCAAGAGAATGAACTGGCGGATAAGGTGTATTTGGCTGGCCGAGTACCGGAGGAAATGATGCCCGATTACTTCGCCGAGGCTAATTTGTACGTGAGCGCGACGCATTGCGATGGCAGTTCGATCAGCCTGCTGCAGGCCATGGGTTGCGGGTTGCCCGTGGTAGTGACGAAAGGCTATGGGAACAACGAATGGGTGACCGATGGCGAAAACGGCTGGCTGTATCCCGCGGGAGATGCAAGCGCGTTGGCGGCGAAGATTATGCAAGCGTTGCGCGATGATGCCAGTCGCACGGTAGCTGGACGAGCAAATATGCAAATTGTGCGTGAGCGAGCTAATTGGAGTCGCAATTGTTCACGAGTATTAGAGGCATATGACAAATTGCTCGGGAACAAAAGTGCCGGGAGGATGCGCAATGCCCAGCTTCAAAATTGGTGAGCGGACGATCGGAGAAGGCGCGCCCGTCTATTTCATAGCGGACATTTCAGCAAATCATGATGGGTCAATCGAGCGCGCAAGAAAGCTGATTCGGTTAGCCAAACAGGCGGGCGCGAACGGCGCCAAGTTCCAGCATTTCCGCGCGTCAAAAATCGTAAGTGACTGTGGCTTTCGCTCTTTGGGAGCGCAGCTTTCACATCAGGCGAAATGGCGCAAGCCGGTTTTCGATGTTTACGACCAGGCTTCGCTGCCCTGGGAATGGACCGCGGACCTGAAAGCCTGTTGCGACGAAGAGGGAATCGACTTCTTTTCGACGCCGTACGATTTTGAAGCCGCCAATATGCTGGACCCGTATGTGCAGGTCTACAAAGTCGGTTCGGGAGACATCACGTGGCCGGAAATGCTCGCTCACGTTGGCAGCAAAAAAAAGCCAGTAATTCTTTCGACGGGAGCTTCGAACATGGCCGATGTACAGCGCGCTATTCAAACGGTACGGGCCATCAATCCTCACATCGCACTTCTGCAGTGCAACACGAACTATACGGGAACAACTGAAAGCTTGAATCACATTCACCTGAATGTGCTGCGCACTTACAGCTCGGCGTTTCCAGACGTCGTGCTGGGGCTCTCCGATCATACTGCGGGGCACGCGACGGTGCTTGGCGCAGTAGCATTGGGCGCAACAATTATCGAAAAGCATTTCACCGATGACATCACGCGAGAAGGCCCGGACCATCCATTTTCGATGAATCCGCAAAGTTGGGCGGAAATGGTGGAGCGCACGCGCGAACTGGAGCGCGCTTTGGGTTCAGCGGATAAGTTTGTGGCGGAAAACGAGAGTGAAACAGTAATCGTGCAGCGGCGCTGTCTTCGCGCGGCTGCGGAGCTGGAAGCGGGAAAAATGATCGAACGGAGCGATATTGATGTGCTCCGCCCGGCTCCTCCGGATGCAATTTCCCCGTATGAGATTGATAAAGTGGTCGGGCGCCGGCTGCTCCTTCCCGTTAGTAAAGGCCAGCAGATTGCTTGGAATATGCTGGCGCACGATAGAGTTTCGCATACGGTCACTGATGGATACGTCGTGCAGACAGAACTATCGTTCGAGCAAGTTGGCGCGGGCGCGCCGGTGCGCAGGACGCAAGAGAATTGAGCTAAGGATGAGTTTCCCCGCCTTCATCGGGCAAATCGGCCGAAAATCTAAGCACATGAGTGAGGCTCTAGCTGTGGAGCGCGCTCAGTGGGAGATCGCCTGCAGGGTTGGATCGCCGAATATGACTCTGTGGGCGCGCGGCGCGAATTCACAAACTTTCTGCCATTGGAATGCTGCGCAAACATGCCCACGGCGGCCGATGGTGTTCATCTGGGGGCAGCCACTCGTCGCCAGCGACTGTGAATTTGACGCAGAGACAAAGGTAGAGCGCGTCGAGGGCGCTCATTTGCCCGATAAAATCTCACGCCTCTACCAGGAGCGTGGCACGCGAGCATTTGCGCTACTCGAAGGTAACTTTTGCCTTGTCCTGGCGGATCCCAAGTTGCGAAGTATTTTTCTGGCGGTAGATAAATTCGGATGTGAGGACATCTATATTCGCCAGAGAGCTTCTGGGATGGAGTTTGCATCGCAGGCCTTACTCTTGACCGACTCTTCGACGAAATTCAATCCTATCGCCACCGCGTTCTTTTTGGCGCATGAAGGATTCGTGCCAGCGCCATTCACGTTGTTCGAATCAATCGAAACAGTGGGGCGGGCCAGGTTCGTTCAGGTCAGGGAAGTGGAGTCCGGCATTTGCGTAGAATCGCGGCGCTATTGGATTCTGCCGCAGGAATCCCTAAAGCGGTCGCGGAAGAGCGCTGTCGCAGCATTCGCGCCATTACTCGATAGCGCCATTCAAACGAGGCAGCGCGTGCGAAACGGGATTTTGCTTTCAGGCGGTATGGACTCTGCCTTGCTGGCTAACTTGATCGCAGGGCGCGCACACGAAGATTGTGTTGCAATGACGGGCGCCATCCAGGGCCACATCGACAGCGAAAGGGAAGTTCAAAGCGCGCAGCAGCTTTCATCCGCCCTTGGTTTCCGCCATAAGTGCATACAAATTGATCCTGATGACGACGAGCTGCCTGGCGAGTGGGCCAAATGTTGCGAATCATGGATGGGTGGAGTCCGTATCACTCTTCCACTGTTCTATCGCTTTGCGAAAGAAATGAAGTCTATCTTCGGATGCAGCTATGGCGCGTTCTCCGGCCAGATGGCAGATACTCTCGCGGATAACAATTACACTCTGGCGTCGCCCGGCTACAAGGTTCGCCGCATGTTGTTTTCTCCGTGGTTTCTGAGATTGATGCCATTTTTGCCAGTGATTGCGCCGCGCTATGGAGGCGCTGCCGGGAAAGCTCTCATGAAGGCCGTCGGGGCATGCGCCGGACAACGAACCGCAAACATGCTGGCAAGTGTGTTGCAGGGCGTGCAGAGCAAAGAGCGGTTTTACGCCGGGCGAGTCTTCGGCTTCGGAGAAATGCCCGGATGGGCAGCAGGCGGTTTCCCGGCGCTAAGCGTCGCTGGATTTGAAATGGTAGCGGATTGGTACACCGCACATTTCGTTGCTCCCGCCATTTCTTGCCTGGAGCCAAGGTCGTTTTATAGCGGCATGATGGAGTTGAGCATGGATATGTGCATGCTTCATCTGGATACCCGCTTGGTGTTCCATGCATTTCGGCTTGGCGGGGGAAACGCAGAATTGCCTTTTCTCGATTCTCGCATCGTCAAGTTCTTTGCGAATCTTCCGTATTCGGCGCGCGCGTTTTACCGCGAGCCCAAATATGTCATAAGGAAGCAGTTCAAGAGACATCGCTATTCGTTTGCGGGAAGGCCGTCACGCGTGAATGAATTGACTTCCGATGAACGCATCTACCGATCAAGCCGGAGCAGCTCTTCCTTCGAAGAGCTTCTATTACGCGGAACACTTGGCGTTTATTTCCGGGAACTGCTTGTGTCGCCTTCAGCCTTGGCGCGTGTGCCAGGGATATTCGAGTTTCTCAAAGAAGAATATGTTGAGCGGCAGAGGAGAGCATTCTTGCGCGGGGATCCCGGCATTGATTGCAAATTTGTCTCGCGGCTCGCCGCGCTGGAGTTGTGGGCTAGGCGTCCAGTCAGTTCGAGCCAGCGCGTTGTACCAGTGCCGGACGTTTGCGCGAACGCGTGAGCAGCAGCGATGCATTATCGAATATGGAGGAAGCAATCGCCACAGCAGCCATAGCTCGCGATCAGAGTGCAACTCAGGTGTGCAGCGCGCCGGCGCCCGATGCTGCAAGCCGTAAGTTCATCCGCGACATCGCATTTTCCAACCTGCCGGTACCCTTCCAGAAATTGCAAACGTATCTCTGGGTGGTTGTGTTGACGCGCGCGCTGGGCCCAGCGGGATTTGGGGCGTGGTCACTTTTTATGGTGACTCTAAGCACGGCGACGACCGTATCCACGATGAATTGCGGTTCTTCTTTGATGAGGTTCATGAGTGGGGAGCGCTCTCGCGAAGAGATTAATCAGGCGTTCTCAACGGTACTCATGATGGTTACGGTAGCGGGATTGGCCGTGGCGCTGATATTCGTTGGACTCTCAAAGCAACTCGCCATAGGCATTTTTAGATCGGCCGGAGGCGCCGGACTTGGAGTTCTTTTAGGTGGCGCGGTGATCTTCAATTCGCTGTTTGAGGAAATGAAGAATATTTTGCGCGCCAGGCGGTTGAATCGTTCATGGGCCTGTTTTTCTTTGGCGCGCACACTGCCCGAGACGGCTGTCGTCATCGCTGCGGCTCTTTTTGTCCGAAGCGCCAGTAGCGCATGCGCGAGCTATCTCGCCGCGGGAATCTGCAGCGTTATAGCCGGAATGGTCTACTTGAAAGCGAGGCGCGGGATTCGACTGGTGAAACCGGCCATGCGGCTCTTTGTGAAGTATTCGAAATACGGGCTGCCGCTCCTGCCAGGCGTTTTTGCATCAACGCTTTCGCTTGGCGCAGATAAGTACGTTGTAAGCCATTTCCTTGGGCTGAAGCAGGTAGGAATCTACGGCGTGTGCTTCGCGATTTCAGCGGTAGTGTTCTTTCTGACCGGGCCAATCAATGACGTATTGTTCCCGGAACTCTCCGCGCTTTACGACGCGCAACAATGGTCAACTTTTATAGAAAGGTTTCGCGCGGTGCAGAAGTTCGTCATTGGGTTTGCCTTTGGGACAGCGGCAATACTCGTGGCATTTCCGCGGCAAGTTCTGGGCATGGTTGCTCCCAAGGCATTTGCCTCCGGCAGCACCAGCCTGGCGGTGCTCGGGATTCAGGGAATCTTTATGGCTTTTGTGCTGCTATATATCGTCATTCTGAATACGCGGTTGCGCGTGTGGTCCACCACATGGTTTTGGATGGCTAGCGGCGCAGCCATCGTCTTGCTCGACATGGCATTGGTTCCAAGGATAGGCATTCTTGGGGCAGCTTTCAGCCAGTTGATTGCCACGGCAGTGGGAGCGTTCGTTCTGGTTGGCCTTCACTGGGATCTCTTCCGTCGAACGTTTGAACTGTGGTGGTTAGGCAAGGCTGCGCTGGCGTTTGCCACCGTTTGTTTGTTGGCTTTTGTTCTACAAAGTCGGGCAACGACATTCGCGGGCGATATTGTGGCAATCGTCACTGGCATGCTCGGATTTGTGATTTGTCTTTTACTGACCGGGTATCTGACCGTAAATGAAATCAGGAAGTTCGCAGCCGCCCTGCTATAGCTAGCGTTCACTTTCTATGCGGGAATTTCAGCTCATATGAAGGTTCTCCTTGTCTGCAAAGGAGAATATCGCTATTTCTTTCCGGCGATTGCGTGTGCACTGCGACGGCGCTACGGCGCAGAGGTAAGCGCTGTTACCTTTTCTTCAGCGGCGACACGGATGCTGGAAAAGACAGACACTTTTTGCGACCTCTTAAATTTAGCGGCCCATCTGAAGTCTCGCGTGCCGCAAACCAATCCGGAGACCGATCGCAGCATCTTGCAGAAGCTCGAAGCATTAGCAGGCGGCGTCAGAATCAACACAATGATCCATGCAGACCGAATCGTATCTCGATATTCCCATGGGCAGATTCTTTCGATTCTTGCTGAAGCATCGGAATTCTGGGACGGCGTTCTGAATCAAGTCCGGCCCGACATAATCATGGGCGAAGTCGCATGCGCAACCGAGTGGATTGGCTGGCTGAAAGCTCACCACCGCCGCATTCCTTACCTGATACCGTCAGCGACACCAGTGGCCAAACGATTCTATTTCCTCAACGCACCCGATGGAACATGGAAGGCGATGGACGACGCGTTTGCCGAATTGCACAAACGCGAGCTGACATTTGACGAAATCATGATAGCGGAACAGTTTATCGGCAGCTTTCGCGATCAGAAAACCAAGCCGCCATTCCTCAGTTGGGCTCAGCGGTCGCCTTTAACGCCGGAATTCTCGCGCCTTGCCCGCCGCACCAAGAGAATTTCATTTCGCGTCCGAAGCTACATTGAGGACGGCAAATACGAAGTCGGCTCCTATCACGGCACTCCGCCGTGGAGGCCATTGTGGGAAGACGCGATGCGTATCATGCGCCATGCGGCAGCTGAGGCAGCTTTTCAGGCCCATCGCATCGATGAACAATGGCCGTACGTGTACTTTCCCTTGCACGTGCAGCCGGAATTCACCACTGATGTTCGCGCACCGTTTTTCACCAATCAGGTTGCTCTCATTGAGAACATCAGCAAGAGCCTTCCTCCTGGTTACGAAATAGCGGTGAAGGAGCATCCGGGCATGAAAGGGGAACGGGCCCTCGGCGAGTATCGCGCGTTGAAAAAACTTCACAACGTGCAGTTACTGTCTCCTTCTATCGACAGCCATCGCTTGATTCAGGGCGCAGCCGCCGTGTTGACGATTACAGGAAGCAGCGCGTGGGAAGCTATGCTCTACGAGAAGCCGGTAATCGCCTTCGGCCCGCTTTATTACGGTTTTTCTAGATTGTCTTACCAGTGCGAGAAGTTTAACGATCTGCCAGGAATCATTTCAGAAGCTCTCGGGCGATTTATTCCAGATCACTCAGAACTGCTGAAGCTCGTTGTGGCGTTCCTCCAGACGGCATACGAACTGGAATGGGGCGACCCTATTCGCCAGCCGCATATCGTTGAAATGCACAACGCCGAAAAAGTAGCCGACGCGATTGCCAAAGAAAATGCATCGAGTTTCGCGCATGAACGCCAAGAAACCATGCTGGCGCAAAAATGGTAATTGTCGAATTTATTGCGCTCTCCGCAATTAACCTGGTTCTCATTGCGGCCATTATCCGCAAGCGGGGCATCGCGTCAGCGGAAGGTTTTTGCATGGCTTATTTGGGCCTGGCCGCCGTCACCGATAACGTTGGGCTAATTGTTCATTACTTGTTCTCGCCAGACTCGCTTCCTCTTGGTTACCGCGAATTTGCATTCCGCCTCTATCCGACGGCCGTGGAAATTCTCGGCCTGCTGATTTTGATTGCTGGATTGCAATTTGCCGACGGAAGGGCGCGGTCCGTGAGGCGGCAACCCGATGAGGCGGAGCTTCTGCAGTTGCGAAATATCGGTGTGGCGATTACCGCCGTGGGCCTGACTTTGGCGATTGTCGCGCTCTATCTTGTCGGCGCGTTTTCCATTTCGAACTTCTACGGCGCTCTGAATCGTTTTCGCAGTCAGGAGCTTCCATTTGGCGGATTCTGGTATCGGGGCGCTGATATTGCCGTATTCGGATTGGCGCTTACCCTGCCAAACCTGCATGGCAAGACCAGGCGTTTGCTTCTCGTTTTGGCGCTCATGATGACCGTGTCGTTTTTCTTGCGGACAAACAAAGGTGGCCTGGAGGAGCCTATCATTTGGGGCGCGGTCGTGCTCTTCGTGTATAACCGGCCGTTCTTGAATACATTTCTCAACTTTAAGACCGTCGCGCTGGCGCTGATCATCGCCTTTGCGGGGGTTGGAGCGAAGTTTTGGATTGTTGGGCGAATGGGTGACAGTGGACAGGTGCCGAGCAGTCTCGAGCAGGTTGTGGTGGCAGCAAGATCGGCTGCGGCAATGCGCTGGGGGGACAATGGCCTCTATCGCGGATACTGCCAATTTATGAATGCGCTGCCCGAGAATCGCGCCCTATTTCATGGCTCGAAAGTCGGCGTTTATTCACTGACGAGTTGGGTGCCGCGCTTTTTCTACCCGGACAAGCCGGCCCATCCATTCCGCGGACTCGGCTTCATGATCTATTCGGACTTCCATAGTTTCCAAGATGAAACACCCGCACCGATGCTCATCGGCTCAGCAATGGCAGACAAAGGATTCGTGAGCCTGAGCGAATACCTGTTTTTAGCGGGACTCTTTCTCGGATGGTTTCGGCGCTTTACAACTGCCAGTTCGAAATCCCTCTATACGCACTGCGGCTACATGTTTTTCGTTCTTTTGGGAGGGTTTTCCGCGGAGGAGGGGACTCTGGGCATCTTCTACACACTGCTGTTGGCATACGGAGTAGTGGCCGCGGCGCGTTCGCTCCTGTTTGCGAGGGATCTGCTGATTTTGCGGCCCATACTTCGGCCAGACAGCCTCGCATCTGACACTGAACTGGATAATCTGCCTGGCTGAAAAATTCTAAAACATGAGAAAACGCCCGAGAAATGGAAGCCACCAATTTTTCTCCTGCGGAACCATTCGGCCCGGCCGTGGTGTGCTGTTCATTGATTCGCAGGGATTAGGAGACGTCGTTCAGACCCTTCCTTTGCTTCGAGCGATCTGCCGCTGGTCCGAAACGCGTTGGCCGCTGTACGTTCTTTTTGCCTCACCGGAGCACTATGAGATTATGCGCGAAGAAAAATTGGCGTTGTTGCCCATTTTCGTTCGCGGAAATTCCGACGGCCGGGATTCGCGGCTGAGACTCTGGGGGAAGTTGGCCGGGAAAATCGATTTGATCGTTTCGGCGCCTGAAATCTCCGCAGCGAAGCTGTTGCTGTTGAAGGGTGCGGTTGCGGCTCGATACGCCATCGGCGAAGCGTCGCGCGTTGCAGGGCGCTTTCTCACGTCCTCGGTCAACCCAAGCTGGATAATTCCGTGGTCCGAAACAGTCGATGAAATCGCGGCCATGCTCGGATTAGCAACGCCTTTGCTCCCTCCGGAGATTCACTTGACCTTGGCGGAAATTAAGTGGGCTCGCAATGTGCTCGCGCAAGCGCGGATTGGCAGTCCGCAAATGATACTCGGCGTCCAATGCTCGTCGCGTGTGCCGCAGAAGTGCTGGCCTGCCGAAAATTTCACAGAGCTCGTGCGATTAATGCATCGGCGATTTCCCGGCTTATGCGTGATCAGCTTCGGCACACGTGCTGAGCGCGGACAGGCTCATCAAGTGCATACCCTGGCAGGAAATATCCCATGGCTGGAAGGGGCAGGCCAATGGAGCATTCGCCAGAGCATGGCGATGCTAAGCCAATGCAGCTTGTTCATTTCCGGGGATACGGGCTTGATGCATATTGCGGCAGCGTTAGGAGTCCGCACCGTCAGTATTTTCGGTCCCACCGCGGCATCGCGGCGTGCGCCGCAACACAATGGGGGCGTGGCTGTTTGCCCGGACACACCGTGCCATCCATGCTTTCGGGGCAGGTGGGCGCCCTGCGAATGCATTCAATCGATCACGTCAGAGCAGGTATTTGCAGTCGCCGAGGGGTTTCTTTCGGCGCCAGTGAGCCGATGTACCTTCGATAGCTTTGTGCTTTCCGAGCCGCCACAAACGGCGAGCCGCTGATGTGCGGCATCTTTGGCATCGTTTCGCAACCTGGTGTTGATCCGGAGAAATTGTGGTTGGGCACGCATCGCGCGCAGCATCGCGGACCTGACGATTGGGGATTTGCGAGTTTTTTGCCAATGAGGGATCGCGTCCCGCCAGTTTGCGTGTGGCGCTCTTGGGATGACCGACGCGCTGCACAAAACTATAAAATTGGCCTCGGAAGCCGCCGTCTGAGCATTCTTGACCGGTCAGAAGCTGGCCGCCAGCCCATGAACCTGCCGAATTCCGACTTGTGGATTGTGTTTAACGGCGCCATCTACAACTATATCGAACTGCGCGCGGAACTGGGCGCAGAGCAGTGTTTCTTGACTGGCACGGATACGGAAGTTCTGCTTGCTACGTACCGCAAATGGGGGACTGGCTGTCTGACCCGTCTGAACGGGATGTTCGCCTTCGCAATTTGGGACCCTTCGCGAATGAAATTGTTTATGGCCCGCGACCGTTTCGGCGAAAAGCCGTTCTATTACCTTCGGACAAAGCGCCAATTCGTTATTGCTTCGGAGTTGAAACAGTTCTTTGATGATGAAGACTTCAAAAAAGAACTCGATCATTCAGCTCTTGCCGATTTTTTCCTACTCTATTTGCAAGACCACGATGAACGCACGTTTTTCGCGGAAATCAAGCAACTTCCCCCCGCGCATTGGATGGAACTGGATATAGCTACGGGCAAGTTGTCTGGCCCAGTGCGCTATTGGACGCCGGAGATCGCCGACGATTTCGACGACTGTAATGATCGAAGCCTGCAAGACAATCTTGCCCAGTTGCTTAACGATTCAATTCGGCTGCGACTCAGAAGCGATGTTCCAATCGGTATTTGTTTGTCGGGCGGCCTCGATTCCACAACGATATGTACCCTCGCAGCCGCCGAAAAGAACTCCTTATCCTTATCCGCCTATACCATGGCTTTCCCGGGCCACGCCGATGACGAATTCGGCGTTGCTCGGAGGCTGGCAAAGTGCGCCGGAGTACGCCACTTGGAATCGTCACTTCATCCTGGCGAGCTGTGGGAGCAGCTCGCAGAGTTCGCATATTTCCAGGACGGTCCAACGGGAGGGGCATCAACCTTCGCATCGCGTAAAGTCTTCGAAGCCGCACGCGACGACGGCACGACGGTGTTGCTGAACGGCCAAGGCGGCGATGAATTGTTCGCAGGCTACAGCAAGTTTTTCTTTTTCTGGTGGCAAATCCTTCTCCAGAAGGGAAAGTGGCTGCGACTTGTTCCTTCAGTTGCGAATTACGTGGCTCGCAACGGTTCCCGCAACTGCTCTTTCGCCGATGCGCGTAGATACGGTCCACGCTTCATGCGAGAAAAGCTGAACGGCATCTGGAGCTTTTCCTTGCCGGACTTCCGCGAGAAGACCTCACTTTTCATAAATACTGGAGTCGATGGCAGTCTTAATCGGCGCCTCTGGAAGGACCTGAGCGAGTTGAGCCTTCCCTCCCTTCTTCATTGGGAGGATCGGAATTCGATGTCTGTCGGCGCCGAAGCAAGGCTGCCCTTTCTGGACCACCGGCTCGTTGAAGCCGTTCTCAAGACCTCGGTTAACACAAAGCTCAGCCATGGCTTCACAAAGTATTGCCTCCGAAAAGCGATGACGCAGCTTCCGGCCGTGGTGCGATGGCAGAAGAGAAAACGGGGTTTTGAAACGCCGGCGCGCCAATGGTTTGCAAATGATCTTGCACGCTCGCTTCGACACATGTTCGCAAGAGATGATTCGCCCGTCGCGGAATTTTTCGACGTGAAAGCTATATCCAAACTCCTCGGGCAGGCTGGGGATTCAACTGACAGCACCCTGACCGCAAACGATCTGTTCAAGCTCGCGGCATTGAATGTCTGGCTTGAGCAGCTTCGTCAGGATTCAAACAACCAGAAAGTCGCGGGATCTTTTAATAATTCTCAGCCCGTTCTTTCCGCATGAGCCACCTCAGAACTGAAACAGTCGATGACCTGCCGCGGCTAAGCGTTATCGTGCCTTGCAGAGATGAGGAACTTTTCATTTCTCATTGTCTTGACTCGATTCTTCGGAACGACTATCCGGCGGATCGGATGGAGATCATAGTCGTGGATGGAATGAGCGTAGATGGAACCTCGTCAATCGTTAGCGCCTACGCCCAAAAGTACCGATTTGTGACGATGCTCCACAACGAGAGACAAATCACGCCCGCCGGCTTGAACCTGGGAATCGAGACTTCCCGCGGCGAAGTGGTTTGCCGAATTGACGCCCACGCTCGCATAGCGCCGGATTATCTTCGCCGCTGCGTTCAGTCACTCCTCGACACCGGCGCGGATAATGTCGGTGGGGCGATGCAAACATTGCCCTCGAATTCTACTCTCTCTGCAAGATCGATCGCACTTTGCATGAGCCATTGGTTTGGTGTCGGTAATTCCAATTTTCGCACCGGGGCCGGCGGACCCGTTTTTACGGATACGGTGTTCGGCGGTTGCTACCGCAAGGCCGTGTTTGATCGCATCGGTTTATTCAATGAGCGCCTGCCGCGAACGCAGGACATTGAGTTCAATCAGAGGCTGCGCGGGTCAGGAGGCAGAATCCTGCTCGATCCCGCAATAAAATGCGCTTACTTCGCATCGCCGACCCTCAAATCGTTCGCCACGCATAATTTTCACGACGGGATCTGGTCGATTCTTCCGCTGGCTTATAGCGATGTCATCCCGGTCCGCTGGCGGCATCTTGCTGCATTTGCCTTCGTGATGATTTTAGTCGTGCTCGGATCGTTCGGCATATGGTTCGTTCCGCTTCGCCTGGCGCTTTTCCTGTTAGTAGGCGGCTATTTCGCCGTGAGCATTGCCTTTTCGTCACAGCTCGCGTTTAAGAAAAAGAACATCCTTTATCTCTGCAGCATGCCGGCGGTGTTTGCCATCCGCCACTTTGCTTACGGCGTTGGCTCGCTCTGCGGCGCAGTGACGCTAGGTTTGAACGGCTCACTGCGACGCATTTTGTGGCGTCCTGCCATAGATAATTCCGAACCGGACCATCTTGCCTAAACAGCCAGCTACGAAGCGCCTTTTCGATTTCGTATGTGCAGGTTTTGGAGTGTTAATGCTGTCTCCCGTTCTTGCCGCGATTGCCATTGCTGTCAAAGTTGACTCGCCTGGCCCGGCTCTTTACCGCGGACGCAGGGCTGGTTTGAGAGGGAAGCCATTTCTCATGCTCAAATTTCGAACCATGGTCACGGAGGCAGAAAACATGGGCGGCCCGTCAACTCCGATCGGCGACGCCCGAATTACGCGAATCGGAAAATATCTTCGAAAATACAAGTTGGATGAACTTCCACAGCTTTTTAACGTCCTTCGACATGAGATGAGCTTGGTTGGCCCGCGCCCTGAAGTGCTTTCCGAGATTGAGACCTATTCCCCCGCGGAAAAGGAACTGCTTTCCGTGCTGCCAGGGATAACCGACTGGGCCTCTCTGCATTTTCGCAACGAAGGCGAAATCCTCGAAGGAAGTGCCAATCCGCAGCAAGCTTACCGGGAGAAAATTCGTCCTGAAAAAATTGAATTGGGTTTGTGTTACGTTCGCGAACATTCATTTCTGACCGACATCAAAATCATTGCTAAGACACTAAAGGCGATCCTCGTCCTGTCACCCTCCGTAAACAATACGAGGAAGCTCCTGTGAAAGTCTGCTGTGGCGGCGCTAATCCTGAAACCGAATTGACAGCGTTCGCGCGCCTCATTCGCCGAGATGTGCTGCGCATGATTTACCGCGCTAGAAGCTCGCACATTGGCTCATGTTTCTCCATGGCCGAACTGCTGGCCGTTCTCTACGGCCAAATTCTTAGAGTGGACCCGCAGCGCCCGAATTGGCCCAATCGAGATCGCTTCATTCTGAGCAAAGGGCACGCATGCGCAGCTCTGTATGCGGTCTTGGCGGAGAAAGGATTCTTTCCGCAGGAGTGGCTCGATGATTTCTATCAAGATGGCTCGAATCTGCCCGGCCACGCCACGCATACAGTTCCCGGCATCGAGGTTTCCACGGGCTCCTTGGGCCATGGTTTGTCCATCGCCTGCGGAATGGCGATAGCTGGAAAAAACGCGGCGACCCGCTTCCGCGTGTTCGCCCTTTTGAGCGATGGTGAATGCGACGAAGGCTCGGTGTGGGAAGCAGTCCTATTCGCCGGCCATCACCGCCTAGACAATTTGGTAGCCATGATTGACTACAACAAAATTCAAAGTCTCGGAGGCGTCAGGGAAATCCTGGATCTTAGCCCGCTGCCGGAAAAGTGGCGCGCCTGCCGATGGTCGGTTCGCGAAGTGGATGGCCACAACGTCGGAGAAATTGAACACTCATTAAGTCAGGTGCCATTCGAAGCCGGTGCGCCGAGCTGTCTGATCGCTCACACGATCAAGGGGAAAGGCGTCACTTTCATGGAAAATCGGCTTCTGTGGCATTATCGCCCGCCCGATCATCAGGAATTCGAGAACGCGTTCGCTGAACTGGCCGCGCGCGAATGAGAACAGCATTTATCAACACGCTGCTCGATTTAGCCGCGCACGATCAGAGAATTACGCTTGTCGTCGGCGATTTGGGATTTGGCGTCGTTGAGCCTTTCGCAGGGCGATTTCCTGACCGCTTTATCAACGCGGGCGTAGCGGAGCAAAACATGATGGGTATCGCGGCTGGCCTCGCGCTATCCGGCAGGATCGTCTTCATTTATTCCATCGGCAACTTTCCAACGCTGCGATGCCTGGAACAAATTCGTAATGATGTGTGCTACCACGCTGCAAACGTAAAAATCGTGAGTGTCGGCGGAGGCTTTGCATACGGTGCGCTTGGAGCGAGCCATCACGCTACTGAAGACATTGCTATCATGCGCGCTTTGCCACAAATGACGGTAATCGCCCCCGGCGACCCTCTGGAAGCGCAGATGGCCACAGCAGCTTTGACGACTCATCCCGGTCCCGCGTATCTCCGGCTTGGCAGGGCCGGCGAGCCGCTAGTGCATTCGAAAAATATAAATTTCAAAATCGGAAAAGCGGTCCAGTTGCTCGATGGCAGCGACATCACGCTGATTTCGACGGGAGCAATGCTTCACGATGTGTTCAGCGCTGCCGCGACGCTAGAGCGCCACGATATTCATGCGCGAGTGCTGAGCATGCATACCATTAAACCTCTGGACGCAGGCGCGATTCTTGCCGCCGCACGCGAAACGGCTGCAATTCTAATCGTTGAGGAACACAGCATTATCGGTGGCCTCGGAAGCGCCGTCGCTGAGGTGCTGGCGGAGTATGCCGGGTGTCGCGTCCTATTTAGGCGTCTCGGCTTGCCATCGCAGTTTACTTCCTTGGTAGGAACCCAAACTTTTCTAAGGCAGGCTCATTTCTTGTCCGCCAAAGATATTGCCGATTCGGCGCTTCAACTGTGTAGAGCAGCTGATAGCCGGCACAGCGCGGCCTATGCTGATTGATTTCATTCTCCGACGAATCAAAAAGGAAATCCGAGATGAGCTATCGCGTTCCGTTCGTTAATCCCAAGGCGCATTACGCAAATCTAAAAGCCTCGATAGATTCGGCGATTGTCGGATGTCTGTCGCGTGGCGACCTGATTGATCGCCAGGACCTTCGAGATTTCGAGACTCATTTTGCCGCTTTTGTAGGCACGAAATACGCCGTGGGCGTCAACAGCGGGTATCACGCCCTTCAGTTCTCGTTGCAGGCAGCCGGTATTACACGCGGCGACGAGGTCATTACCGTCGCTCACACTTTTGTGGCGACCGTTTCCGCAATCGTGAACGTCGGCGCCATCCCTGTGCTAGTCGAAGTTGGCGTCGACTACAACATGGAGCCCTCGGCCTTTGCGGCGGCCATCACGCCGCGAACGCGCGCCGTCATTCCTGTCTCCTTGAATGGGCGCGTTTGCGATATGGGCGCCATTCTGGACATCGCTGCACGCCGCAATTTGATTGTGATTGAGGATTCCGCCCAGGCGCTCGGCGCAGAATATGATGGCCGCCGCGCTGGATCTTTCGGCCTGGCGGGCTCGTTCAGCTTTTATCCCTTTAAAATGTTAGGAGGCATTGGAGATGGAGGCGCCGTCACGACCGACAGCGCCGAGATCGCGCGAGCCATAAAGCGGCTCCGCTATAACGGAGAAGATCGCGAAACGAGCGAGTATCATTTCCATGGCCAGACCGCTCTTTTGGATAATCTCAACGCAGCCGTATTGGATGTTAAGCTGAAACACATCGAGAAATGGATCCATCACCGCTGTAAAGTCGCATCGCTGTACCGCGAGGGCTTGCAGGATATTCCTCAATTGCGTCTGCCGCATTTCGATGAATCGAGACAGCGCGACGTATTTCAGAATTATGTGATTCGCTCGGAAGATCGCGACGCACTAAAAAAACACCTGGAGAATGACGGAATCGAAACTCTCGTCCACTGGCCAAAGCCAATGTGGCAGCATCCGGCCCTTGGAATTGCGGATCCCGGACTGGGTAACACCGAACTGTTGTGCAAGGAAGTCTTATCGTTGCCGATGAGCGTGGAAACAACCGAGGAGCAGGTTGATATCGTTGTCGATTCAATTCGCAAGCATTACGCTCCTGCTCGCGCGCTTTTGCAGCGCGAGCCACCTGATCTCGTTTCAAGCTAGCTGAAAAAGTACAATGCCTGGCCCGCCAGCCGCCAGATGAAGGTTCCACCCAGACTATTTTCGCGAATTCTGCTTCACCGCAGCTCCTGGTTCATCGCGCTTTTCCAGGCAGCGCTAATATTCCTGTCGCTTGTGACGGCGTGGCTCTTGCGGTTTGATTTTTCTTTGCCTTATAGCGGTCTGCTATTTTCTGCCGCTCCCATTCTGATTTTACTGCGTCTCGCGGCGCTTGGCGCCTTCGGGCTATTCCACGGCTGGTGGAAATACACCGGAATCAGCGATGTTTTCGACATTTTGAAAGGAGTCAGCGCGGGGTCGGCTGCATTCATCGTCACAATGCGTTTGATCCTTGGGCTTAGGAGTTTTCCCCGGTCAGTCTACGTTCTCGAACCGCTCCTCACCGTCAGCGTCTTAGTCGGAGTGCGTTTCCTTTCACGCGCTTTCTTTGACTCCATGCAAGAGGATGCACGCTCTTCCAAAAGGATTGCGATCATTGGCGCTGGAATCGCGGCCCAGATGATTTTGCGCGAACTTCGCCAGCCGGGCTCCCACTGCATCGCAGTGGCCTGCGTAGATGATGACCCTTCAAAAAAGGGAATCAAAGTTCAGGAGGTGCCGGTAATGGGCGCGATCGCTGATCTGCCTTCCATTATCGCCAAACATCCTGTGAACGAGATTCTCATCGCCATACCCTCCGCGACTGCTTCGCAGATGCAGCGGTTCGTGGCAATTTGCGAAAAAACCGGCACCAAATTCCGCACCGCTCCTTCTCTGCGCGAACTGATCGCTGGTGAGGTTAGCGTGGGGCGGGTTCGAGACGTCGACGTAGAAGATCTCTTAGGCCGTGATCCAGTTCGTCTCGATCTTCGTTCTGTTGGCGTGCGAATTCAAAATAAGTCGGTGCTCGTCACTGGCGCTGCTGGCTCGATCGGCTCGGAGCTCTGCCGTCAGATTCTTGCCTGCCATCCAAGAAGGCTTGTCTGCGCTGACCGCAGCGAAACCGGCGTTTTTTATCTGCATCGGGAACTGGAGAAGCTTAGCGGGCCAACGCAGGCGCGTTTTTGCATCACGGATGTATCCAACGCAGAAGAGATGCTCCTTCTTTGCAGAAGTGAACGCCCTGAAGTGATTTTTCACGCCGCGGCCCTGAAGCATGCCCCGCTCCTGCAGACGAATGCTCGTGAGGCAATCAGAAACAATATCTTTGGCCTGACGGGCCTGCTCGATGCTGCCGAAAGAAACGGATGCAAGTCCTTCGTGTTCATTTCTTCCGACAAAGCGGTAAATCCTTCGAACATCATGGGGGCAACCAAACGCGTCGGCGAATTGATCCTGTCGTCACGCCCTTCAAATGCCATGCGCTGTATCTCTGTGCGCTTTGGAAACGTGCTAGGCTCGAATGGCAGTGTCGTCCCGATCTTCAACGAGCAGATTCGCTCCGGCCAGGAGTTGACCATCACCCATCCGGACGTTTGTCGCTTTTTCATGACCATCCACGAGGCCATTTCGCTGGTTCTCCAGGCGTTCACCATTGGCAATCATGGAGAAATTCTCGTGCTGGACATGGGCCGGCCGGTGCGCATTCTCGACCTTGCGAAAACCCTCATCCGGCTCTCCGGCAAATCAGCAGAGGACGTAAGAATCCGCTTCACAGGCTTGCGGCCAGGCGAAAAATTATGCGAAGAGCTTTTCCATCCGAACGAGTTGGTCACCTCTACAGGTTATCCAAAAATTCGGACCGCGCGAGGGCCGAGGAACAGTTGGGCCGCACTGGAAGTTCAACTGAAAAAATTATGGCAGTGCGTCGCGACAGGAGATGATGCGGCGCTCCGTTCTACTTTGCAATCCATCGTATCTGCAGCGTCGCAACAGGAGGCATTCTTTCCGAGCGCGCTCTGCAAAGAAGAATCCGAGCCAGAGCTTTTGCGCCGCGTCGCTGGCGCGTAGCTCACGTCTCGCAGCGCCGTGGAAATACGACGCTTGCCCGCGCCGGTTGAAAACACCACGCCGCCGGTTCCGCCCCGTCAAATTCGCAAGACCGGCGACGCTCGCGGTTACCGATGCTGGTCCTTCATGGTGTTCTCGATGAAAGCAGTCACATTCGCTTTTAATTTTGCGTGAGCGGACGGAGATACGTACATCATGTGCCCAGCGTCGTAATACTTCAGTTGAATGTGGCCTCGCAGCGCTGCAGGCAAGTCCAAATGGTCCATGGTGTATTCCGTTTCGAAGAACGGCGTCGCTAGATCGTAAATTCCATTTTCAACTTCAACATGCAGATTGGGATTTGCAATCAGCGCCTGCGTTAAATCCGGTTCGACGTTCGGCGCGCCCGGGAATCCATAGCCGCGTCCCTCATTGTGTTTCCAATCCCACTCTCTTCCCACGGAAGCTTCAATCTCATAGGGTTTATCGCCGCCGAATTTCAGGTCCTGCCTTATGTATTGATTGAATGCCGCCGTGTACGCGCTGCTGATTGCGCTGGATTGCGGATCGCCGGAGGCGTATTCCGCCAGCGGATCCTCGCTGTAGCCCGAAAAACGTGAGTCCAGCCGCCCCGTGGTCATTCCTTTGGCGTGCTGCAGCTCTTGCATGAACTGGGGCAAATTTACGCGCAAATCCGCTTTCAAAATGTAATCCGTGCTCAGTCCTGTGAATTGCGAAATCTTTTTGGCCACGCTCTGCCGCTCCACCTCGCTCAGGTTCGATCCCTGCATCAGCGCGTGCGCGTAATCCGTCATCGCAAATTGCCGCGCCTGCTCCAAAAAACCATTCAAATCTGCCGGACAACTCATCACTTTGTGATAGCACGCCGTCGCCGTGTAACTTGGTAAATATAAAATGTAGGCCAAATCCTCGCCCGGATAGAACGAAATCGTGCCCAGGTCAAGCACGGACGACATCAGCACAATTCCGTTCAAATCGATGTTGTCGCGCGACTGCAGATAATTTCCTAACGCAGCCGAGCGAAAAGTGCCATAGCTTTCGCCAATCAAAAATTTCGGCGAGTTCCAGCGGTTGTTCTCGGTGATATATCTCACGATGAACTGCGCAAAAGCCGCCACGTCCTGATCCACGCCCCAGAAGTCTTTGTTTTGCGTTTTGCCCAACGCATGGCTGAAACCTGTTCCCATCGCATCAATGAAAACCTCATCCGTCACGGGAAGGATGGTGTCGTCGTTGTCCACAATCTTGTATGGCGCGGGCGGCGTCGGCGCAGCGTCTACCGTGGCGATGCGTTTTGGGCCGTAAGCGCCCATGTGCAGCCATACCGTGGAAGACCCCGGCCCGCCGTTATAGAAAAACGACACCGGCCGCTGGCTCAGATCTTTCGCATCAGACCTTGTATAGGCCACGTAAAACATCGAGCCCGTCGGCTCACCCTTGTCATTTTTTAAGATGATTGTTCCCGCAGTCGCCGTGTAAGGAATTGTCTGACCGTCGATGCGAATGCTGTGTTCCGTCACCGACTTTTGTTCTTTCGCCTCCTCTTTGTTCTCCGGAGCCTTCTCTTGTTTCGCTTCGGGAGCCTGCCCTCTCCGTTCAGGCATCTGAGCTGACGCAGTTTTTGCGTACCCGGCGAAGAGGAAAACATTTAGAAATATTGCCGCCAAACTGATAGAAACCAATCGTTTCATCGACGTACTCCCCTTATGTATTTGCCAACAAGCGCGCACGAATTCTATATGTTTCCAGAGATAAATCAAAATTCTTATCTCTTCTTTTTCGTTCTTTAAGAATTTCGACCGATGTTTTTCTCGCGGCTATGCGGCAATTCTTCGAGCAGCCGCCAGCGCTCATGCGTGCCGCGTTCGCCAATACTCCTCCAACTGCTCCAGCGTTCGCCCTTTCGTCTCAGGCACTAGCGTGTAAACGAACACCCACGCCATGATCCCGATGATTCCATAGAGCCAGAAAGTCCAGGGTCGGCCCAGTGAGTGCAGCAGGCTCAAAAATGTCAGCGCGACCAGCAAATTCGCGCCCCAGTTCGCCACCGTCGCCACTGCCATCGCTTGTCCGCGAACGCGCAGCGGATATATCTCCGCAATCATCAACCAGAAAACCGGTCCCAGCCCAATCGCGAAGCATGCCACGTAAACTGCCACACTGATCACCGCGACCCACGCGACCGTGCTTGATAATGACCCGGAAAGAAATGCGAATCCCAGAACGCCCAGGCTGATAATCATCCCCACCAAACCGTAAAGCAGCAATGGCCGCCGTCCCGCGCGATCCAGCAAACGCAGCGCCACAATCGTCAGCAGCACGTTAACCGCTCCAATTCCCGCAGTCGCGAGGATCGCCGCTGAGGCACTTTTGAATCCTGCAAACTGAAAAATCGTCGGCGCGTAATAGATCACGGTGTTAATTCCCGTGAATTGCTGGAATATAGCGAGCCCAATCCCCACCACCAGCGCTGGCGTCACCGCGGCGCTGAAAATTTCCCGCAATCCTCCTTCCTGCTTGTTCAGGCTGAGCGCGATTTCTGAAATCTCCGCGTCCACGTTGCTTTCCCGTATGCGACTCAGAATTCTTCGCGCTTGTTCGACCAATCCGCGGCTCATCAGCCAACGCGGACTCTCCGGCACGAAAATAAGTCCCACCGCCAAAATGAGCGCGGGAATCGCGGCAACTCCGAACATCCATCTCCACTCTCGCGCACCCGACAAGCCATAGTCCGCGAGGTAAGAGACAACGATTCCAATCGTAATCATCAATTGGTTCAGCGAAACCAATTTGCCGCGCACTCGCGCCGGCGAAACCTCGGAGATATACAGTGGCGCCGTAAATGAGGCCACGCCAATTGCAACGCCCACTACCACCCTTCCAATCGCCAGCCAGGTCGGCGTGGGAGCCAGCGCTGTCCCGATTGCGCCGATGATAAAGAGAAGTGCAACCTGGATCAGAACGTTACGCCTTCCAAAACGATCAGACAGCCGTCCACCTATAATTGCGCCGATCACTGCTCCCACTAGTACCGCGGCTACCACAAACTCTTCCTGCGACGTGCTCAGTGAAAAATCCACCTTCACAAACAGAATTGCTCCAGAAATCACTCCCGTGTCGTAACCAAACAGCAGTCCGGCTAGCGCGGAGATCCACGACACAACTGTGACGAACCGGCCGACGTTAGCGTCTACACTGACAGGATTTGCAGGTGACATTGGCGCGCCTCCACTCTTGAGCTCGCTAAATTAAAAATTGAACGCGGCCGCAAAACAGCAGGATTATGTCCTCCGCCGCACAGCATCGCATGGGTGCCATTATCTTACGCTAACCGGTGTCGTCAACGGATCTCACACGGAAACGAATTACGGCATGCGTTCAGCTCTTTTCCTGGCCGCCATAAAGGCCACACCTTCGCATCTCACGGTTGCAAAAAACATCTCTGCATGATTACTTTGGAAAGGGCCAAAACTTGCGGACTCACGAATTCGCGGAGTAGGAATGCACCGAACATTCTCGAGCCCAACTCCCTCGGGGCTCACTCGAAGAGAATTTATTGCGCGCCTGATGCGCTTCGGGGCCATCTCACCTCTGCTCGGTATCGGAACAGCGTCCCTAAGCTCCGCCCTTCAGCAACTGCCGCCAGTTCCTCCTCAACCTCCATACAAGCTCAGCCTCTATGACGAAGTTCTGCTTAATGATTACGCGCAAGCGGCCTGCCTGTATTTCTGGGAACAGTCCAATCCCAACACGGGCCTTGCCAAGGATCGCAGCACGCCCAGCGAATTCGACGACTACAACATCGCCAGCATCGCATCGACCGGCTTTGGGCTTACTGCCCTCTGCATCGCCGATAAACGCGGGTTTATTCCGACCCGGTCCATTATTAGCCGCGTGCGCGCAGCTCTCAAATTCCTTGCCACACGCATGTACAACCAGCGCGGCTTTTTTTATCACTTCGTTGACATCAACACCGGTGAGCGCGCCTTCGAGTGCGAAGTTTCGTCCATCGACACCGCTTTGCTGGTGTGCGGCGTCCTCACCTGCAGAGAGTATTTTTCGGATCCGCAAATCCGCGAACTCGCCACCCAGATTTTCGACCGCATTGACTGGTTTTGGATGCTCGACAGCGGCCGCACCCTCTCTCATGGGTGGACGCCCGAGCACGGATTCTTGCCCTACCGTTGGAATACCTACTGCGAGCTCATGCTCATGTATTTGATGGCCATAGGTTCGCGCACTCATGCGATTCCCGCCGCCTCTTGGGACGCATGGTGGCGCCCCATTTTCGATTACAAAGGCCTGCGCTATATCGGCTCTTATGCGCCTCTCTTCGTTCATCAGTATTCGCATGCATGGTTCGACTTCCGCGGCAAACGCGACCGCTATGCCAACTATTTCGAAAATTCCGTACTCGCCACGAAAGCCCATCGCCTTTTCTGCATAGACTTGCATCCGCGCTTTCCCGATTACGCCGACAATATGTGGGGCGTCACCGCCTCGGATTCGATGGATGGATACACTTGGTGGGGCGGCCCTCCGCCCGTCGGCACGATTGATGGGACGCTGGTTCCGGCTGCGCCCGCCGGCTCGCTGCCATTTCTTCCGCGCGAAACCCTCCTCGTTCTCCACACGATGCGCCGCCGCTACGGCAAAAAACTTTGGAGGCGTTACGCTTTTCAGGACGCCTTCAATCCGCTTAAAAACTGGTACAACTCGGAAGTTGTCGGCATCAATACGGGAATTGGCGTGCTCATGGCGGAAAATCTTCGTTCTGGACTTATTTGGGAAACATTTATGAAAAATCCTGAAGCTCAGGCCGGAATGCGCCTCGCCGGTTTCCACCCCGAAACGCCCGCTAGTGCACCTCAATCAAATCCAGCGCCTTCGGCGGGAGTGTTATCGTAATCTGATTTTTCTTCAGTTTTTCCTTTTCCGGCGGGCCAAGTTTCGCCGCATCTTTCAGTTGTGTATATTGTTGCTGCGTGGGACTGGCTGGCTGGCCCATTGCATCATAGGCCGCCAGTACGTTTCCGTGCTTCGCATCCAGCCGGTAAATCACAACTTTGCGCCCGCCGTGCCATCCATCAATTTGCAACGTGAATTCCTTCACTATTCCCGCCGCTTCGGGCGCCGAATAATTCCACACCGCAATTTCCAGTGTCTTTTTTGCGGAGCGCGTCGCCAGAACCGAATCTGACTCCGCCGGAATTCTCTGGGTCCCCAGCATATGCAGAAGCTTATACGCGTTGAACGCCGGCTTTGGCACGCCGCCCTCCGCCACTAACCCAAATCCGCCGTAGAACGGTTTCTTGATCACGCCCTGCTCTTCGAAGACGTCAGAAAAAGTCCAATAGCTCATCATGCTCACAAGCCCATCGCATTCGCGAATGGTATTCGCCATCCACGGCCCCATGAAAATCGTGTCCGTCACATCCGGCAAATTCATGTAGCTCGCATTGTATTCGCTGAAAATGATGGGCAATTGCGGACGTGGGGACGCTTCCACCTCGTCGTGCACTTTCTTCACGGCGCGGCAAACCATGTCGCGGCGCGCTACGTTTTCATTTATCTTCAAAACGTTCTGCGCGGTGTCATCGCCATAAACGTGCGTCGAGATGAAATCCACCGGCACATTATCCTTGACGTCGTGCTGAATAAAACTCGTCACCCACGCCGCTTGCGCCGTCGAAGGCCCGCCTACGCGAATGCGCGCGCTCACGCGCTTCAGATCCCGAGCCGTGTGGTCGTACAACTCATAGTATGTCGCTTGCTTCGGATCGCCCGCCCAAAAATCCAGGTTTGGCTCGTTCCATACTTCGAAATACCATTTCGAAACTTCGTCGATCCCGTATCGCGCCAACAAATGCTGCGCAAATTTCGTAATCAAATCGTCCCATAGCGCCCAGCTTTTCGGCGGTGCCACCACCGGGTGATACCAGAATGCCTGATGCACTTCGCGCGCAGCCAGCTTCGGCGGCATGAAGCTCAGTTCGACGTATGGCCGCACTCCATTCGCCAGCAGGCCGTCGTAAATCTGGTCCACGTACGAAAAGTTATAAACCGGATTGCCATTCTTGTCTTCGCTGTAGAGTCCCACGCCATGGTCGAAAATTCCGTGGAAGCGTATGTATCCGAATCCGGTAATCGCCTTCACCGCGCGCAAATCGTCGCGATAATCTTCCCGCAGCGACAGCACCGCCCGCCCCGACCCGAACATCTGCTCCCAAAAATGGGGAAAGGCGTGGCCCTTGGCGCTGGCGTCCACATGAATCACCGTGGCCGTTTCCTGTGCCGCTGATTGCTGCATGTTCTGCTGCGCTTGCACTCCTGCGCACACAAGCGCGCTTGCGGCGATAAGGCACAGCAAACTCCGCAAACTATTTCCTCGCATCTCGTCTGTAGTCTTGCAGAAATGTCGAAGGGCGGCAAGCACATCCGCCGCCCTCCGCGCCGTTGCTAGAAGAACAACCGCAATTGAAATTCGATCACCCGGCCTGAGAGCGCGCCCGGCGTGCGCCCGAAAGCGCCCGTGTTGCTCAGGTCAGTATTCGACGTCGAAAATCCAAATGGGGCCGGATTCAGCAAATTGAATGCGTTGAACATGTTTGCGCGGAACTCAAGCCCGGCGTGTTCACCAAGGACTGGGGTATTCGGAATGCCAAACGTCTTCGTAAGGCTGAAATCCACGTCATGGTAATGCGGCCCGCGAAATGTGTTACGGCCTATACTCGTTCCGCCGCGCGGGAAAGGAACGGTGAAGCAGGAATCGATATTCGAACAATCGGTCAGGAAATTGAAATTCGGATCCGGTGCGTTGGCGGCTCGACTGTTGGTGGTCGGACACACCCCGCTCATGAAGTCCTGGTTCGATGGGCTGCTGATGCAGCTGTGATTGTACGACGGCGGATAATCCGGCCGGAACCCATCCCCGTTCGGATCGTTGTTCTGGGGCCCGAACAGAACCGGCGTCCACGGGAAGCCGGTATGCCATTCGAACAGGCCGCTTATCCCCCATCCGCCCAATGTTTTGCCCACAAAATCTGTTCGCCCGCTGAATATCGGCAGTTGCCAAACTCCTGCAACAATGATGTTGTGCGTGATGTCGTAATCTGAAGGCCCGTGGTCAAGTTGTTGGTTTAATCCATCTAGCTGTTGTGCGCCGATCTCATACGACGCCGTGTCAATGGATTTTCCATAGGTATATGTGCCTGTCAGTGTAAACCCACGCGAAAACTGGTGTGTTAATGTTGCGATCAGCGCGTTGTAATTGGCGTTTACGTCCGGCATCGCCATAAAGATGCGCCCGAAATTGATATTTCCGGTGGGATGTGGCGCGCTGCAGGTCGGGTTTGTCGGACCACACGGCTGACCGTTGGCGCCAGCATTTTGGACCAAATCGAACGTATCGTCGAATGTATCTCCCGGATATTGCCGGTTCAAATCCATCAGCCTTATCATCCGGTGCGAGCTACTACCTGAATACCCGATCGAAAAGACGTCGTTCGGCGCGAATGCCCACTGAATTCCTGTTGAATAGAGATAGACGTATGATGGATTCAAATTGTGTGGCGCAGCGAAAATATCCACGCGCGTGTCCGACGTGCACGCGGTGTTCGCACACAGTCCGCCGGTGTTGGGATCAACACCAAACGCCAGATTCGGATTTGGTGCATAACTGAAAGGCGAGTTGCTCGTTCCCAATTCGTATTGGATACCAATAGACGATGGGGGCGTCGTAGGACCGGAGCAGCAGAGAAAAGCGGCGGCTTCAAAAGGAGTATTTTGCCTAACTGGGCTCAGAATCGCGTCATATATTCGGTTGTAAGCGATCCCGAATCCGCTGCGAACTACCAATTTTCCGTTCAACTGGTTCGGAGACCATGCAACCCCTATTCTTGGGCCGAAATCGTGGTAGGTAGAATCGTAGAGATTGTGCCCTCCGGCCACCGCCGTTCCGTCCACCACCTTGCCATTCACAATTCCATTCAATCCCGGCCCGGCGGGGATATAGTTGCTAATGAGGCCCTGCGCGTCCGAAAGTGGTGTGTAATGCTCCCACCTTAACCCCAGATTGATAGTCAAGTTCGGTCGCATATGCCAGTTATCTTGGATAAATGCCGCGTAATCGCTGGTCCGGAAACTGCGCGAACCGTTGAATTCGCCGCCGGTATTGGGGTTTACCGTAATACTCTCAAGTTGTGGCTGGTCGCTGGCGAAATTCAGAAATGATTCGAATTGAAAGAGCGGCCGCGCAAAACCGCTCTCGGTGTTGTTGTCCTGCTCCTTGCGAATCTGCGCGCCCATCGATAACGAGTGGTTACCGATGATTTTTGTAAGCGTATCGTCAAATTCATACGTGTTCTGGGCGAAAATTCCGGGCGTCGTTCCCGCCACTGGCACGCCGAGGGCGAGGCAGCAACCCATTCCTGAAGCGAAGTCGAATACGTTGTACTGCGGGACTCCGAAGTTCGTGCCGGCCGAAGAAGCAATTTGATTGTAATACCATCGCGTCAGGTTCGCGCGCGCCTGGTTAACCATGTTTGTGCCAATGGGCCGGGTCCACTCAATTGTTCCAACCGTGTTCGTTGGCACCGTCGAAAGATCCTCGATTGGCCGATCGCCACCCTGAAAGCTATTGGTATGGGTGAGGAAAAAACTGCCGAAGAACTGGTCTATACCGTGATGAAAATCCAGCCGTCCGTTGTATTGGTTTGAGCTCGAGCTATTGGGTACCAAAGTATCAATCCTCGAGAAGTCTGGAATACCATCCGGACCGCCTCCCGTTGCTGTGCTTCCGGCATAATAGAATCCAGCTGGTTGATTGAAGGAACAGCAATCTGTCGTCGATAAAGTTTGAATCGTGCGTGGGGTCATCCCCGGCAGCGCGAAGAGTTTCGCAGCAATACTGTTTGGTCGCTGCATAATGACGTACTGTTCGAATTGCGGTGTCTCGACCAAAACGTTCAGATCCTCGTGCGCATCGTTGAGGCGCGCTCCTTCATAAGAAAAGAAAAAGAACAGATTGTCACGGATGATGGGTCCGCCTATGCTCCCGCCGAACTGCCGTAGCTTCCTGTTGTCTCGTTGCGGATTTCCGAACGGCCCTCGGTATTTATTGAATGAGTTGAGTCCTTTGTCGTCGAATTTAATAAGACCGCTCCCGTGGAATTGGTTGGTTCCATATTTCGAAACCACTTTCGTGATGGCTCCCGAATTGCGCCCATCCTCTGCGTCATAGTCACTTGATGTGACCACCACTTCTTGCACGGATTCCTCGTTAGGCGTTAGAACTGCGGCGCCGCCCCACTCCAGGCTGTTGATGCTGACACCATCCAAGAAATAACTGTTCGCCGAGACGCGTTGCCCGTCGCTCACAACCTGCACCTGATTCTCGACTTGGAAAATTTGGCTATTGGATCCGCCGGGTCCCTCTTGGGAAGGAAGGTTTGAAGACTGGCCAGCGCCATTTCGCGCAGAATCTCCAAACACTCCCGGTGTCAGTCGGATCAGCTCAAAAGGATCTCGCCCAATCGCCGGCAACTGTTCTATCGTCGCGCCCGACAGTGTCTTAGAAACGCTCGCGTCCTGTGTCTGAAGCAGCGGCGCGGTCGCGCCATTTACCGTCACGCTCTGAGATACTTGTCCTACGGTCAGCACAACATCCAGACCGCGAATCTGCTCGCCGAGCACCACCACATTTTCGGTTTTACTCACCTGAAACCCTTGCGCCTCCACTGTCACCGTGTAATTCCCCGGCGGAAGTTGCCCCACGCTGTACGTGCCGCCAGATGATGTGGTTGTTTGAGCTGACACTCCCGTCGCTTGATTCGTTACGGTCACTTTTGCGTTCGGAACAGCGGCGCCGGACGGGTCCGTCACCGTGCCTTGGATGCCCGCGTTGTACTGGGCCCACGCAGAGACCGCAAAGGTAAGCGCTGCAAATACGATCAGAGAAAAGCGGAGGCAAAAGGCGAAGCGACTGAACGACGAGCGGAGCATCTGCATGTATGTTCTCCTTGGCTTAACCTTTAACTGCACTGATAACCCTACGCGCATGTAAAACTTCACGCACGATTCACCCGCGACCAATTCTAACGGCCGCAGAATTTGGTCTCCGCTTTTGCGTGGCGAAGACACACCCTCATCGGGCCGAGAATGGGATTTTCCAGCCATCCCATCAATCCGGTATAAACCTTACAATTATCCGGAATTTCCCTGAGATAAATCAGCCGCGATGAAGTGAACTGAGGATCCGCGGCAAAGTTGAACACTTCCCTGTTCCGCGGGCTTCACTGTTCCAACTCTTCTCGCGCGTGAGTTAAATCTAATGGCTGTCAATGAGCAAATAGGATGCGGCAGCGAGAAAGCGCCTTGCTTGGAAGGGTGCCAGCAAACATGTGGAGGATCATAATATCTTGATGGAAGCTGTGCTCCTGGTCGGGGTTCAAGGTTCCGGAAAGACATCGTTCTATCGCGAACGTTTCTTCGAGACTCATGTTCGGATTAGCTTGGACATGTTGCGCACGCGCAGGCGGGAACAACTTCTGTTTGCCGCGTGTCTTCAGGCGAAACAGTCCTTAGTGATTGACAACACCAATCCGTTGCGGAGCGACCGTGCGCGATACATCGAACCAGCGCGGACCGCCGGCTTTCGCGTCATTGCGTACTTCTTCAAAATCACGCTGCCTGAGGCCATGCGCAGAAATAATCAACGGGTCGGCAAGGGGAAAATACCAGCGGCCGGCGTGGCCGGCACTTTCCGAAAAATGCAAGCGCCCGAATGGCAAGAAGGGTATGACGAACTCTATACTGTGACCCTTAGCCCTGACAATGTATTTTGGTGGAGCGCCACCCTGCTTGCCCAAGCCAATGAGCATTGCCTGGCAGCCATCCCCCCTGCACCTGCTCGCTATTAGATAACGCTGCAGACTCGGACGAGTGGATTGTTGTGTTCGAAGATTGATTTGGGGTGAGCGATGGGATTTGAACCCACGACCCTCGGTGCCACAGACCGATGCTCTACCAGCTGAGCTACGCTCACCGCCCCGTGCGAACGATGATAGCACGCGGTCGCACGCTGATAAAGCGAGACATCGTTCGCGAACGATGTGGTGCGATCGATGTGCACGATCAATTTGTGGCCAAAAATACTAGGGCAATTCGTTCTTCATTGCTGGATTCTGTTAGTTGCGGTTAGGCGGGCGGAAGGGAATGGGGGCGAGCGGTGTTTTGGGCGCTTCCGATTTCTTAATCTGGGTGCGCGCAAAATCGGCCCACGGGCCGCGCGATTGCAATTGCAGGTAGGAGATCCAGTGCTGCAGCGCCAGTTTCTTGTGTCCACTCTTCTCGTAAGTGGAAGCAAGATTGAAATGCGCGTCGGCGTGCGCGGGATCGAGTTCGGTGGCGCGTCGCAAATGCTCGATGGCTTTCTCTGAACTTCCCATTTCGTCGAGCACGCAACCGAGGTTGAAATGTCCGACGACGCTCTCCGGTTCGATTTCCAGCGCAGCGCAAAATTCGAGGCGCGCTTTTTCCAGTTCTCCGGCTTTGTAGAAAACGCAACCGAGATTGATGTGCGGCTCGCTCCACAGCGGCTGCATGTCGATAACGCGGCGGTAAAGGCGCATAGCCTCTTCCGCGCCGTCGGGGTGCGCTTCACAGCACACCGCGTATTCGAAAATTTGTTCCGCGGCGCCGGAGTGCATCTGACGAACTTTTTCGGCGCCCGCCGCAGCGCCATGAAAAGGAAGTACGAATTGTCCAGTGAGCGGTTCGATGGCTTGTCCCGAGGAGCCTGGGGCGATGGCGGCGACCTGCCGGCCGCTAGAAAAAAATTGCAATGCCCCCAGCGGCGCGTGAATTTTTTCGCCTCTGAGTTCGAGCGCGGCGACCGCGCGGCAAATTTTTCGCGCCGGGATGCGGCTTTCAGTGATGCTTTTTATGGATCGCAGCGCAACTAGATCGCCGAAATTATAAAAACGCTCGCCCCAGCGCGTGCTGGGAACCACCAGGCGAAGACGCTGCCAATAACGCAAACGCGCTGCATCAACGCCTACGATGCGGCTGACTTCGCGTTGCGTGAAACGTTCTGGCAATGAGCTCTTTCCAGTGCGAGGCCCGGCGCCCCGCCGGTTCGCGTGAATGCTATTCAAGATTATGCACCCGCTGTCAACAATGCAACGATTCTCCGTTCGCAAGCGACTGCGTACTCATCCCGAACTTCATCCAGACAGTCAGGATCAATCGGACGAAGAGCCAAGTCGCACGAGGTACAGAGTTCGGGCGATGTTCCGTTACTGGTAGGAACGGGGAATTCAGGAGGGAAAGGCGGGTTGCAGCGGGCTTGTTACACTCAATCTGGGGACAAACGCGGATTGCTCTTGTGGGTATGGTGTGTCTGCAGTAGGAACTATGGAGAGGATGCAGAAGAGGCAAGTCGAGGAGAGGCTGGACGCGATGCGGCCGGTGGCGCTGCTGCTGGCGTTGCTGGCGGTCCAGGAAGTTACGCTCATGGAAGGCGCGTCGAGACAAGCGGGCGGCGGCGCGCGAGCAGGCGCGTACACGGCCGTTTTTTTGCTAGGGTATTTGGCCGTGGCGCTAACGGCTTTGGCGATGGAGCAGTTCCAGTGGTTCAAGAAACTCCGATTTCCGCCGGAGCTGGATGCGATTGGACTCGCCATTTTTGTCGCGCTGACGCCATCGCTCGGCCCGTTCTGGATTTTTTACCTGTTTGCGGTGTTTGCGCTTGCGGCGAGCGGAAGGCGGAACGGCCTTTCGGTGTACCAGTCGCGTGCGGGCAATTTGCTGACGAACGATGCGGGACTCCTCAGCGCGGGAGCGGCGATTGCCACCGTGGTACGCGCGGCGTGGCTGGCGCCAGACAGCACACAAGCGGCTCTCACCGGGCGCGACGTTGCGGCGTTGGCAGTGGTCGCGGCAGCGACTTATATCGGAGGATTGTGCGCAGCGTGGCTGGGAACGCGCGAGCGAACACTGGAAGGCAAAGAGCGTTTTGTGGAGATGCTGTTGGGAATGGTTCGCGTGGAAAAGGGACTGGCGGAGTCTGTGCGTATGATGCTCAGCGAACTGGCGCGGGAATTCGACGTCGAGCGGGCTCTGTTGGTGATTTGCGATGAAGAAGTGGAGCGACTCTTCACATGGACGGCGGACCAGGATCGCAGGCACGTGATTGCGCCGGAAGTTTTGCCGCTGAGCAAAGCGGGAGCGTATCTGGCGGAGGACCTGGAGCAGATCGTGTGCTGGAATTCTCTGGATGGACAGGGAAATGGATTTGGATGGCATCGAACGAGCGGCATGGCGCTGGGGACGATGGAAAGTCCTGCGGCGACCGTGCGCGAGGAATTGAAGGCGCGCTCAGTGATGGCGGTGACCCTAATGTCCGCGGGGCATCCTGGGGGACGCATGCTTTTAGTGAATGGCCGGCGAGGATTCTCGCGGGGGGATTTGCGTTGGTTTGAGCGCGTGGCGCGGCATTTGAATGCGCCGCTGGAAAATGTGTTTCAACTCCGGAATTTGCGGACGCGAGCAGTGGAGGCGGAGCGCAGCCGGATTTCGCGGGACTTGCACGATGGGATTTTGCAAACGCTAATGAGCTTGAACATTCAACTGGGCGTGCTGGGCAGGAAGGCGACGAATGCGCCGGAAGCAGCGTCACAAGACCTCGCATTGCTGCAGAAAACGGTAAAGCAGGAAGGCGAAGAGTTGCGGCAGATGGTGAAGGACTTGCGTCCGCTGCGCGTGGAGAGCGCGGATCTACGGGAGATGATGTACGGATTCGCGGAGCGATACCATAATGAATCGGGCCTGGTGGTGGACTTATTTTTGGAGGAGAATGATTTGCGTGCTCCAGACCGGATTTGCCGGGAAGTGTTCCAGATATATCGTGAGTCACTCAACAATATAAAAAAGCATGCGCATGCTAGCCACGTCGTGGTAAAACTATGGCAAGACGACACGAAAGTTTTTCTAGTTGTCGACGATAACGGGCAAGGATTCAGCTTTTCAGGAAGATTCACGAGTGAAGAGCTGGACAGGTTGCGCTTGGGACCAATTTCGATCAAGGAAAGAACGAGAACGGTAGGGGGTGTCCTGACGGTGGAGTCGAGCCCAGGACATGGGGCGCGTCTTACAGTCGAGATCCCTTTGAATTAGTGAATTGATGGCCCAGCAATGAGCAAAAACAAAACGCCTGTGCGGATTTTGATTGCCGACGACCATGCGATTTTCCGCGATGGTCTGCGGAAGCTGTTCGATGGAAGCGACGAAGTTTCCATAGTGGGAGAAGCGGCCAACGGGAACGAGTGCGTGAAGATGCTCGCGAAGCTGAAACCGGATATATTGCTGCTGGATTTGCGGATGCCGGAAAAAGACGGATTGGGCGTGCTGGAGGAGATCAATTTCGATTCCACGCCGACGCGAGTGATCGTGTTGACGGCCGCCGAGGACGATCGCGACGTGGTGCGAGCCATGCGGCTGGGGGCGCGCGGCGTAGTGCTGAAGCAGTCCGCGAGCGATCTTCTATTGAAAAGCATCAAAAAGGTGCATGACGGCGAAATCTGGCTGGACAACCGGATGACCGCAGAAGTGATTGATGCGTTCAAGCGGTCGGCGGAAACCGGACAGCGGCGGGATAAGCCTCTGCTGAGCGACCGCGAAAAGGAAATTGTGCAACTGGTGGCGCAGGGATTCCGCAACCGCGAAATCGGCGAGAAGCTTTTTATCAGCGAGCAGACCGTGAAAAATCATTTGCACAATATTTTTGATAAACTGGGAGTATCTGACCGGCTGGAACTGGCGCTGTACGCAATACATCACCGGCTGATTGACCAGAATTAGCTTCACGTGGGTTGCGGTGGGTTGCGCGAAAGTTGTGGGTCAAGGCGTCCGAATTTCCGCAAGGTTGCATCCTGCAACACGTTTCCCTCATTCATTGCCGACCTGCTGGAGTTATCTTACATCATAGGAGTTGATGGCCGACGAGACCAGCTCGCGAATCTGTCCGCGATGCGGGAAGGCGATTCCCGCGGGGAGCGCGGATTGCCCGCAATGCGACCACCGGCTCGAACTATTTTTGCGTGCGCGGGAAACGGTGCTAATAGCATGCGTGCTGGTCGTGGTGATTCTGTTTGTTGTTACCGGCGCGGTGACGCGGGCGTATCACGAGAAGCTGCACGAACTTGCGGGGCGGTGGTTTACAACTGCACAAAAGGAACTGAATTCCGGCAGCGCGGCGGCAGCGCTTGTGGATTTGCGAAATGCGCTGGTATACGAGCCGGAGGATCCGCGCATTCAGTTCCGTCTGGCTCAGGCGTTGATGGCCGATGGGCGCGATGAAGAGGCACGATCGTATTTGGAGGGTTTGTTGGCGCGTAAGCCTTCGGATGCGGAAGTAAATTTGGCGCTGGCGAAGATTGCGGCAGAGGGAGGGAACGAGACGGATGCTCTGCGGTATTACCATGGAGCAATATATGGAGTATGGCAGAGCAATCCGGAAGGTAATCGCCTGAACACCCGGCTGGAGTTGTGCAAATTCTTGGTGTCGCGAAACGACGACGCGAGCGCCGACGGGGAATTGATCGCGCTCGAGTCCGAAATCCCCGAAAAGAATGGAGCAGCGCTGCACGAGCAGACAGCAGAATTGTTTCTACGGGCCGGCGATGCCAGCCGGGCGCTCAATGAATTCCGGCTGGCATTGCGCGGACCGCATGCGCCGGCGACGGCATGGAAAGGCGCAGGAATTGCGGCGTACAGGCTGGGATACTTTGAAGTAGCCGAGCGATATTTGGGGCGGGCTGAACGGATCGACAAGCATGACACTGAGGTCACCGAGGCCCTAGGAATTTCTCGTCTGGCACAGGCTTGGGATCCATACTTGCCAGGTTTGACAGAAATGCAGCGGCATGACCGGACGCGCCATGACTTTGCACAAGCGATGCAGCGGCTGCAAAGCTGTGCCAGTAGCAGCGGAGTGCAATTGGCGGCACAGCCGACAAACCTTACTGCGACGCTTCCTTCGTCAGGACAAGCGGACGGAACAGGCCCTTCGCCGGCGCAACCAGGCGGTGGCGGGCAGACGGATTTGGCAACGCTTTATGCGCAGGGAGAGAGCTTGCAGGCGCAACTTGTGGAAAGGAATTTGAGAGGGCATCCCGAGGAAATTGACGCTGCAATGCAGTGGGTGTTCTCGACAGAGACGGCGACGGCCCACAAGTGCGGAGAGCCGAGTGGATTGGATAAGGCGCTTCTCGAACTTCAAAAGTTCCGGCAGGGCAGAGAACGATGAGTGAAATAGTCAGCGCGCCCGCCGCGACGCCCGAAGCGCCGGGCGAAGCGAAGAAAAAAGAACGCAGCCGGATTGAGCGGCTTTGGACGGTCTGGCGGCGCAAGGCGCTGACGCTCCGCGAAGGCCAGCTTTTTCTGCTGCTGGCGATGATTATTGGGCTGTTGTCAGGCGCAGTGGTCGTGTGTTTTCGCGTGGCGATAGAGTGGGCCCGATTCTGGCTGCTTGGGCCATCGATGGAGCCTTCGCCGCTGCGAGTGGTGCTGGCTCCCACGCTGACGGGATTTGCCATTGCCCTGCTGGTCATCTACGTGTTCAAAAGATCCCGCGGCAGCGGAGTGAATCAGACCAAAGCTGCAGTTTTCATTTATGACGGATACATTTCATTTCGCACCGTAATTGGAAAATTCGTGACGTGCGCGCTGGCGATAGGCAGCGGGCAATCCCTGGGGCCTGAGGACCCATCGCTGCAGATGGGCGCGGGGATCGCTTCGACGCTGGGGCGAGGGCTGAAGCTGTCGAGGGACAAGCAAAGACTGCTGGCTCCGATCGGAGCGGCCGCAGGCTTGGCGGCGGCTTTCAACGCGCCAATCTCCGCCACGATTTTCGTGATCGAAGAAATCATCGGTACGTGGAGCGGCGGCGTGCTGGGCGCGGTGATTCTGGCGGCGATTTCAAGCGTCATCGTGATGCGCGAGTTTCTAGGCAACGCGCCCATGTTTCGCGTGCCGACGATGGAGTTTCGTAAGCCGACCGAATTGATCGGATATGTAGTGCTGGGATGCATCAGCGGAGTTGCCGGACTGGCCTTTCTGAAATTTGTGAAATATTTTCGGCCGCGGCTGAAGAAATTGCCTCGCTGGACGCAGTTCGCGCAGCCCGCGGCGGCTGGTCTGCTGATTGGAATCATCGGGATATGGTTGCCCCAAGTCATGGGCAGCGGTTATCCGATTATCGACCAGGTCCTTCACGACCAGTTTGTTTGGAAGATGCTGTTGCTTCTTGGGCTGGTCAAAATCATTGCCACAGGCATTTCGTTTGTGAGCGGGACCCCGGGCGGAATGTTCGCGCCAGCGCTTTTCATTGGGGCGACCTTGGGTGGCGCGGTCGGGGGATTTGAGCACGTGATGCTGCACCGGCCAGTGTCCACGGTGGCGGCGTTCGCGCTGGTGGGAATGGGGGCGTTTTTCGCGGCATTTTTGCGAGTGCCGATTACTTCGGTATGGATGGTGGTGGAACTGAGCGGGCATTATTCCATGATTGTGCCCACGATATTGGCGAACATGATCGCGTATTTCATTTCGCGGCGGTATCAGAAGGTGCCGCTGTTCGATTTTCTGGCGCGACAGGATGGATTCTATTTACCTTCGATTGAGGAGATGCGCGAGCAGACTACGCTGCGAGTGGAAGATGCGATGCGGCCACCTGCGGGCGTAGCGTTTCGCGAAGATAATTTGAAGGAGATACTGACGCAGCCGGAGGCGAAGGATGGCGCGCAGATTTTGTTATGGAAGCCGGAAAAAGGCTGGACCATTGTGGCGCGGGAGGATGCGCGGCAGGTTGCGTCAAATGGAGGAGCCGGCGTGAGCGTAGCGTCAAAGGGCCCGGTTCCGCAATTATATCCGGATCAACATTTGGATGAGGCGCTGCGGGTTATCGGCGATTGGCCGGTGGTCCCCGTGGTTAATCGCGCGAATTTGGAGAAAGTGGAGGGGGTGCTGTCCGTAGACGACATTTTGCATAAATACAGAGAATCCTGAGCGGCCCCGCTATCACCCCTGGCGGCGCCTCTAGCAAACTCATGACAAAATACGCGTAAATAAGTAAAAATAGTGAAAATAAGGATAAGCTGCTGCTAGTACTTTAGTACCGGCAACTCCAGGAAAAAAATGAGCCTTGTAGCCTATTGAAGCACAGGGGCGCCGAACCTATTCTGTGAAGTGAATGCTGTAGGAGTCGGGCGGAAAGGTGGAGTCCGGTGGCCCAAAAAGAGCGCAGGTTGACGCGTCGTTTCCAGATGAGATTGCCGCTGAAAGTTCGCTGGACGGGCGATGCCACGGTTGGTGAAGCAAGCACGGAAACGAAAGAAGTCAGCTCGCGCGGGATTTATTTCTTTCTGCCGAAGGACCTGAAAAGTGGGGCGCCGCTGGAGATTGTGATGACGCTGCCGCACGAAGTCACCTTGGCGGGTCCGGTGAAGGTGCGCTGCCTGGGACACGTGGTGCGCACAGACGCTTCGCGCGAGACGGATATCGGCGTGGCCGCGGCTATTGAGCGGTACGAATTTTTGCGCGACGCAGAAAAGTCACCGCTCAACTGAATTCCTGCCTTGCATCGGAGCTGGGCAGGAACAAGCCGGCGGAGTGGGTCCCTCAGCCACCCCCGCCGGCTTTTTTGTGTGCAGCGCCAATGCAAATGGCGCCGGCGCAACGCCAAGCGCTCAATCTATCATCCTAGAAGGGGAGATCCCGCCGCTCGGATTTTGCAGTGCGTGTAACGCCACCAGCAAGGCGCAAAATGGACTCGCGTGGTAGAATACAGTTTCAATCGACCCTAGCCGGACGCGAGCACTCCCCCTCTGCCCGCGAACTTCTTGGCTCATTGACACAGCTTCACCTATTGAGACGTTTTCATGAAAAAGGAGACTTTGGTCTATGCGCAAAGCGTTGGCCGTCTCATCCGCACTTTCTCTTTTTTTCCTTGTGCCGCTAATTTCAGACGCTGCGCCGCGGCCTGTGCCGGCGCCCTTTCTTCAATCGCAGCAAGATCAGCAGGGTCAACCGGACCAGCAACAGCAAGACCAGCAATATGACCAAAGCGATCAGGGCTATCAAGAGTACGTTCCTTATTCTCCTGAGCAGCTCGACAATTTGCTAGCGCCCATCGCGCTTTATCCTGATCCCCTGCTGGCACAAGTGCTGCCTGCGGCTACGTTCACCGATCAAATAGACGAGGCCGCGCGGTACGTGCGCGCCTATGGCGAAGACGGCGTGGATGACCAGCCCTGGGATATCAGCGTCAGGTCAGTGGCGCATTATCCTGAAGTGCTCGACATGATGGACGAAAAGCTCGATTGGACTACAGCTGTTGGGCAGGCCTACGTAAATCAATCCACGGACGTCATGGAATCGATCCAGCGGCTGCGGAGGCTTGCGTACGAGCAGGGCAATCTGGTTTCGAATCCAGAATGGCAAATCGTCGACAACGAAGGCTACATCCAAATCTGGCCGGCCAGTCCGGAATACATATATGTTCCCACGTATGATCCCGCCATTGTTTATTATCGTCGTGCTTACTACGGTGACCGGTTCGCGTTCGGTTTCGCGTTTGGCACGGGCTTCCGCATCGGAATTTGGCTCAATCGCGACACCGACTGGCGCGACCATCGCATTTATTATACCGGCTGGCGTGGCGATGACGAGTGGCAGCGGCGTTCGCGTCCCTATATAGAGAGAAACGACGTGCGCGTGAGAAACGTGTATATCAACAACTCGGTGAACGTCACCAACGTGACGGTGAATCGCGCGGTGGTGAATCGCGTGGTGAACGTCAACAACATCAATAACTACAACAGCGTTCATCGCAACGTGAATTTCAATAATGTTGCGCGGAATCGCGGCATTCCTGACAATCATCCGCAAATCAACAATCGCGTTATCAACAGCAACATCAATACTGGCGATCCGCGACTCAACCAGTTCCGAGGCCGTCCGCAGCCGCCCATGCCGGGCCCGCCACAGCAGCGCGTTCCTCGCGAAAATGTGCGCCCGACGCCGCAAGAGGAACAGACGCGGCCGGGAGTTCAGCAACGACCGCAAGCCCAACAGCCGCCTCGGCCCGCCGTGCCGCCGCGTGTATTTCCGCCGGAGCAGCGTCCTACGCCACCGACCCAGCCTCGCCCTCAACAACAAGCGCGGCCACAGTTCCAGCCGCAAGCGCGACCGCCGCAGCAACCTCGGCCATCTCCTGCTGTTGAGAATGGGCCGCACGCCTTCGGGCGCAGCGAAACAACATTTAATCCAAGGGTCGCGCAGCAACGTGGTGCGCAAAGCCGTCAGCAGATGAGCCGGCCGGTGCAACGTCCTTCGCCGCCTCCCCGACAGAGACGGCCATCGCCTCCATCGCGTCCGCACGGCCATGGAGGTGCGCGATGAAAGGGAAATTCGTGGCGGCAAAAGCGCGGGTTGGGCTCGCTTTGAGCTATCTGGCTGTCGGTATTTTAATTTCCCTCGGCGCGTCGGTGGTTCGCGCGCAGGCGCCTGGCCAAGAAACCTTTTCTTCTCCGGAGAGTGCCATGCATGCGCTCATCCAGGCCGTGAATTCCAAAGATCGCGCCGAACTGGGAAAAATTTTCGGGCCGGAGTACAAAGATTTGCTGTCCGGCGATCCCGTGGAAGATGATAAAGATCTGGCGGACTTCGACGCCGGCCTTCAACAATCCGCGCAACTGCAAAAGCAGAACGACACGGCCTACACTTTGCTCGTCGGCGAAAACAAATGGCCTTTTCCGGTTCCCATTGAGACTGAGCACGACAATTTGTGGATGTTTGATACGAAGGACGGCTTGCAGCAAATTCTCGACCGTCGCATCGGCGAAAACGAACTTTCTGCGATCGCGACTGCGCGCGCTTACGTTGTGGCGCAGTGGCAATACTTCACCAACGATGATTGGGGCCATGACGGCGTTTGCGCGTACGCGCAAAAATTCGTCAGCTCCCCCGGAGAGCACGACGGGCTGTACTGGGAGACTGCGGAAGGGGATCCGCCGAGTCCTTTTGGTCCGCTTGTCGCCGAAGCGCGCTCCGAAGGCTACGGTCCGCAGAATCACGCCGCGAGCGCCAGCGATGCGTCAACGAGTGGGACGTCTACCGAAAACACCACTGCCACTTCCGGCGGTCATCATCCGTTCCACGGCTATTTTTTCAAGATTCTCACGCGGCAGGGACCCCACGCTCCCGGTGGAAGATACAATTACATTATAAACGGGAACATGATCGCGGGGTTCGCACTCATCGCTTATCCTGACAAATGGGGAAATTCAGGGGTGATGACCTTCATTGTGAATCAGCAGGGGCGCGTGTACGAGAAAAACCTTGGACCCAACACGGACAAAGTAGCTGCTGCCATCACCGAATACGATCCCGATACGACGTGGAAAATGGTCGACTGGCAGCCCGGCGCTCCAGCCGCCCCAGCCGCAGCCACTCAAAGTAACAGTCGTAATTAGACCCCGGAATGATTCGCCCTCAAGAACGGGTTGACTTGCGGGTGAGGACAACGAGGTTAAGCGCACATTTTGTAGGACAGAACTGATTTCTTTTGCGGCGTCGCGATTTCAAAAGCTTCCTGTTGATGCGCAAGAGCGCCGATGTGATCGATTTCGCCTGAATCCGCAGCGCACAACATTCTTTCGATAGCTTCCCGGTTTGTACGGTTGCGGGTGAACCACAGCGCGAGCTCCCTCGATAGCGGCCGGCCAAATTCAGCCTCCATCTGCCTTAGCTCTTGGTCACTGAACTCCGCATATGCTGGCGCTTCGTCCATCTGCCTGTATCTTGTCTTCAGGATGCCCCAAGGTATTGTGCGAATGAGGGCAGCTCGGTGTCTGTGACCTGTGTCACCGAAGGCGAAGTAGCGCTCGCGCTGCGATTGACTATCCGCAGCATTTGATGCTGAGGTCCCAGCGCTGCCCTGGCCTCTGCCGCTCATCCCGACAAGCACCACACCGGCTATCACCAGGCCTGTCGCTACAGCTTTCGTTGCCAGTTGCCAGCCGCGAAAATCCTCTTTCAGCCATCGCGGCTTGACCTTCGTCAATAGAAGCGCGCCAACAAAGATCACAGCGTATCGCACGCCCGCGATCGCGGAGACAACTGCCGGATGCGTCAGACTGATGGCGTAGAAAATCAAAAAGGATCCGACGCCAGAAATAAACCGGTTAACGAAATACCAGAAGCGGTTGCTTGGCTTGTCCTGTCCCGATTCCTCAAAGATTTGCGAGCGCCAGGAACGCCGGATTAGTAAGGCCATAGCTCCCGCGAACGTGCCGATGGTAAACCAAACATACCCGGTCACGAAATTCGTGTGTTTGTAGACGACTTTTTCCAGAACGTTCACCATGCCGAATAGTCCCGAAGCCAGCGCCACTAGCACCAACAGTTTTTTTAAGGGCAACTTCTCTGAAAAGAACATGATGAACCCGCCAGCCGTCATCATAGCGAATCCAATTAGTTGTTCTCCGGTCATCTGCCTGGAAAGCAGCGCCAGCGCGATCAACGCCGTGGCTACTGGCGAAAACCCGCCCATAATGGCAAGCGTTTCGGATGCTTTTCCGCGTTTCAGCGCTTCGTAATAGGAAAAAATTGCCAATAGATGAACCAGTCCCGCTAAGAATGCGATGGACATCAAGCCCAGCGAGGGGGGCTGTACCCGAAGGGCACCAGCACCACGCCGAAAACGCTCAAACTGCCAAGCCAAAAAAACATAGCTGAACAAGTTTTTCGTGCCAGGACGTTTGAGCAGTACCTTGTCCCAAACGAGGGAGATGCCAACGAGGCCGTGGGCGATAACTGCGAAGAGCGGGCCATTCTTGAGAATAGAGTTCATTCCAATACGCAGAAGTAAGACCGTCGTGGTGACGGCGTAAGGCGGCTGTGATGCAGTCGCTGCCATCATCCCAGAGTTTGAGCGCTAACTGCATGCAGGAAAACACTCTGCCAAGATGATTTTCCACCAGGGTTGGTGGCAACGCAAAAGTGCCGCGGTCAATACAAATATCGCCATTCTCGATCTGGGGAGTGCGCGGATTGAAATCGAGCGCTAATTTGATTTGCGCTGGGCGGCGTTTAAGAACACACTAGATTAGCTGACTGCCTTTACTTCTCCCTCTTTGGGCGCCAGCTGTTTCACAGCGGAAGTCTTAGCTGCTTCCGCGGCTTCTCCCCCTTCCGCGAAGTATTTTGCCCTAAAAAATTTAGCAAATATGGACCAAACAAATCATGCCGATCGGCGATTGTCGATGAATTCCACAATGGGCCACAAGGCCCGCGCGGCGGGCAATGCGTCACGCCAGACTCTTTCGATGAATTTTCGCAAGATGGACAGGCGCGATTGGTGGCTGTGGTCCGTGGCCATCGCCATCACTCTATTGCTCACTGCCGGACTTATCTCGTTTCTGCTCCCCGGCCTGGAAAGAGGAGAAAGCAACTCATCCACTTCTCTTTTCGTGCCACAAATCGTGAGAGGGTTGCTGGGACTGGTGCTTCTATTCGATATTTACACGCTGTATCAGCAATTGCAGATACACAGAATCCGTCGCGAATGGATGAAACGCGAAGAACTCTTCAGGCTCATTAGCGAGAACGCGGCAGATTTGATCGCGGTTGTAGATATGCATGGAAACCGCGTTTACAACAGCTTTTCCTACGAGAGAGTCCTCGGATATTCACCAGAGGAATTGAAAAGTTCCTCTTCTTTCGAGCAGATCCACCCTGAAGACAGAGAACGCGTGAAGGAGGCGGCTGAAGAAGCGCGGCGTTCGGGCATTGGCCAGCCAATGGAATATCGCTTCCGCCACAAGGACGGTACGTGGCGGGTATTGGAGTCCACGGCCAGCGTGATCCGGAATTCCGAAGGCGAATCCGAAAAAATAGTCATCGTCAACCGCGATATAACCGAACGGAAACGCGCCGTGGAAGCCTTCCAGCGAGCAGAGACAAGCTTCCGCTCTGTGGTTCGAGATGCGCCATACGGTATTTTTAAGGCTGATTTCACGGGAAAGCTTCTTCTGGTGAACCCGGCCCTGGAAAAAATGCTGGGCTATACGTCGCAGGCCGAATTGTTAGCCGTCAACCTGGCCAGCGTGTACCGTTATCCCGCCGAGCTTCAGAAGATAAACGCGCTGTTTCTGCGCGATCAGCATTTCAAGGATATAGAAGTCGAATGGAAGAGGAGAGACGGCAGTTTCATCACCGTCAGGTGCAGCGGCTGGACTGTAAAGGAGGAGAGCAGCGCGTACATCGAAGTCTTCGCAGAAGACGTGACCGACCGCCGCGTGCTGGAGCGTCAGCTGCGCATGGCGCAGAAGATGGAGGCCGTCGGCCGGCTCTCCGGTGGAATCGCGCACGATTTCAATAACCTTCTTGGCGTCATCATCGGCTACATCCAGGTGATGAAACGAAGTCTGCTTCCCGGGCAACCGTCGTATGAATACGCGGAGGAGGTGGAGAAAGCAGGTCAGCGCGCAGTGACATTGACGAGGCAGCTTCTGGCGTTCAGCCGGCAGCAGGTTCTCGACCCGGTGATTTTGAACCTGAACACGCTGGTATCCGAAATGGAGAAGATGCTGCCGCGCCTGATTGGCGAAGACATTCAGCTGAATTTCGTCCTTGACCCGGTGATCGGCCAGGTGAAGGCGGATCAAGGGCAACTCGAACAGGTGCTGATGAATCTCGTCGTCAACGCACGCGATGCCATGCCGGATGGGGGCAAATTGACAATCCAAACGGCGAATGTGGAACTCGATGTTGCGTTCGCGAGGGCACATCAGGGTTCGGTGCCGGGTCACTACGTAATGCTAGGTGTCACGGACACCGGCACAGGAATGGATCCGGAAATCCAGGCGCAAATTTTCGAACCCTTTTTCACCACCAAGGACCGCGATAAAGGAACGGGACTGGGTCTTGCCACCGTTTATGGAATCGTGAAACAGAGCAATGGTTACATCGCTGTTGACTCCGAGAAAGGGAAGGGAGCTTCGTTCAAGGTTTACCTGCCACGAATCGAACAGCCCGTTGCAGCCAAGCGCGAGAGTCTCCAGGCGTCGCCGACTCTGCGCGGATCTGAAACTGTCTTATTGGTCGAAGACGCACAGCCCTTGCGCGCGCTGGCGCAATTATTTCTGAAGGAAAATGGATATCACGTCCTGACGGCGGCAGACGGGGCCGAAGCTGGGCAGGTAGCCGCGCAGCATCCTGGCCCGATTCATTTGCTGCTCACCGATGTAGTAATGCCCGGAATCAACGGGCGTGTGCTCGCGGAACGGCTTGCTCCTCGCCATCCGGACATGAAGGTGCTCTATATGTCCGGTTACACGGACGCTTTCATCGCCGGCCACGGGGTGCTTGAGGCAGGTACGCACTTGCTACATAAACCCTTCACGGAGGAAGCGCTGATGCACAAAGTACGGGAGCTATTGGGCGCAGGCAAAGAGCCGGAGCAAACAGACGATTCCGTGACCACGGAAGCTCCCCTTGTCGAAGATCCTGGCGTCAAATCGAGCCGGTAGGAGGCAATCGCCCTATGAATAAATTGTTGATCGTTGATGACGAAGACTCAATGCGGCGTCTGCTGCGGATCAATCTGGCAGACCGCTACGAGATTCTCGATACTGGAAACTCGGACCAGGCCCTTGCTATCGCCATGCAAAACAAACCCAACGCCATCCTGCTTGATCTCAGAATGCCCAATTATTCCGGCTTCGAGCTTTGCCGCACACTCAAATCCATGACTTCCACGCAGTTGACTCCCATCATCATCATCAGCGGAGAGGCGGGCACAAGCACGAAATTATTCTGCAAAGAACTCGGCGCCGTGGCGTACTTCGAGAAGCCAGTTGATTTTGATGCGCTGCGAGCCAGTCTGGAAAAAGTATTGTACGCCGCGCAGCCTGAGCGCCGAAAAGAACTTCGCGTTCGCCTGCGAGTCACGCTGAAACTGCGGGGAACTGACAGCAATGGAAAACCGTTCGAAGAAGTGACCGCCACCGAAAACGTCAGCAAAAGCGGCTTTTTTTGCGGATGCACTGCAACGCTCTCGAAGGAATCAATCGTCGAAGTTTATCTGGGCAGCGGAGGCGCGCAATTTGTCGGCAAAGCGCGCGTCGTCAGGTCAGAGGGTAGCGACACACCCTACCCGCGTTATGGCTTCCAATTCGTGCAAAAAGAAGGCGACTGGATTCTACAATAAGGATTCTCGGGAGTCCTCCACTGTGCTGTGAGGGCCGTGATTAGATGTGGTGATTGATTGGGAATCTTTAGCGCTGGAGCTGCTGTTTTTACGCGACCATGCAGGCTAGCAAAGCCGACTCGCACACGCGGCTTATTCTAGATACTCATGACGTGCGTGCGTCACCGCTCTGCTTCAAAAGTACGGTTTCCGCAGACGCGCTATCCTCATGCGGCTCTATCGTAAACTCAGTGCATTACTTTCTCTTTGCCGCAGGCCAACCTTTGCTGGGGATAATGCCCGCGCCTTCCTTGATTGTCACCAGTTGATTGGAAGGAATTGCATTCAGCGTTTCAAGCTGTCCGCTCGGCCAATGGACTTCAATGTCAGCCCTCGTTTCTGCACCGAGACCAAAGTGCAGCCGCAGATCGCTTGCGGAATAGTAGCTGGACTGGCTAACGACTGCTTGGGCCTGCACTTTCTTTCCGTAGCGCACCAGAACGCGAGTGCCAATCGCGCTGCGATTCGATTTCGTCCCGACTAGTTTCACTTTCAGCCAGTGATTTGACCCACGCACGTCATTTCGAAGCAGCGACGGCGGCTCGTTCAAGTTGACCGCGAGAATGTCCACATCGCCGTCGTTGTCAAAATCCCCGAAAGCACAGCCTCGGCTCGAATGCGCTTCGATAATCGCAGGGCCTGCGTTGGCGGCGAGTTCTTCGAAAGTGCCATTGCCAAGATTGCGGTAGACCTCGCGCGGACACTTGTTGGGATACTGCGGGAGCTTGCGTTCCAGTTCGGGGTATACGCTTCCCGCGACCGCGAAAATATCAGGGAAACCGTCATTGTCCAGGTCCACAATTCCAGTTCCCCAGCACGTATAGCGAGTATCGACGCCGAGGTGAGCGTCTGTAGTCACGTCATCGAAAAAACCCTTGCCGTTGTTGCGGTAAAGAGTGTTCGTGTCGTCGCTGAAATGCGTTATGTATAAATCGAGATGGCCAGCGAGATTGTAATCTCCGATCCCAACGCCCATGCCCGCTTGTTCCATGCCGTCTTCGTTAAGCGCTACGCCGCGCAGAATACCTTCCTCCCGAAACGTCCCATCATGGTTGTTCATGAAGAGCAAACTGGGAGTGGAATCGCAGGCGACAAAAATATCAGGCCAGCCGTCTTCGTCGAAGTCGGCGCAGACCGCAGTCATGCCATAGTTTCCGCGCGGCTTGGCTATCCCGGACGCCTCGCTGACGTCGGTGAATGTGCCGTCTCCATTGTTGCGGTACAGATATTGCCTTGCGAACGGCAATCCTCGAGGGCCGCACTCCACCGGAACGCCTCGCCAATTGCAGTTGACGTCCTGTCCGGGCTTGGGCACGCGGGCGAAGTCGAAGTTCAAGTAATTCGAGACGAAAAGATCCAGATGCCCGTTACGATCGTGATCGATGAAGGTGCAACCCGCTCCCCAACGCGTCCTGCCGTCATTCCATAGGCCAGCTTGCTTTGTCACATCCGTGAACGTGCCGTCGCCATTGTTGCGATAGAGCGCATTCTGGCCCCAGTAGGTGCAGAACAGATCATCGAAGCCGTCATTGTTGTAATCGCCGACGCATACTGAGGAAGCCCATCCGACACGTTGAAGGCCCGCCTTTGCCGTCACATCGGTGAAGGTACCATCGCGATTATTATGATAGAGGCGATTTGTCGTTCCCGGCGGCGCGCCGCCAATGCGCGTTCCAGTGAGCAGAAAAATGTCCATCCAGCCGTCGTTGTCATAGTCAATGAACGCACAGCCGCAGCCATCCGACTCGATGATGTAATCATCGTGAGTAGCCGATCCGTAGATTACCGGTGAAACCAGGCCCGCCTCGCGGGCTACATCGACAAAATGCGCATTGAAAGGTTTTCCGGAGGAAGGAAGCTTCGGCTGGGCCTTGACGTGACGGGACGCCATGCCCTGCTGCGCCGTGAGTTTCCGAGCGGACAATCCAAACGGCAGCGACATCAGGAGCGCACGCCGGGTAATTTTCAACTTATCTCCTTGTGCACAGAGAATAACGATTACTAGATGCGCCGTCGGGATGCAAGGGATGTTGCTCTGAACGGCTTCCGTGCGGTTGATGTTCTCGGCGCAATGATTCAGCAGTCGTATAGCTCACGCTGCCTGAGGCTGCTCAGCGGAAGCGGCGAATGAGCAGAGTGTGCCTGCCAGAACGGTATAGACCGACAACATAAATCGTGGGAATGCCCTTGCTCGAATAAATAAGCTGGCGCATGCGAAGCAGCGCAGTGCCGCGCGGAATGGACAAAAGCTCTGCGGTGCGTTGGTCGGCGTCGGTCGCGTCAATTTCCTCATCGGCATAAGCCAGATTGACCCCATATTCGCGTTCGAGAGCGGCGAAGATCGATCCCCGCTCAAGGCTGGGGTTGGCTATTCCGGGGAACTGATCCGCTGAAAGATAACAGGTTTCGAGGGCGAACGGTTCGTCATCTGCCCGGCGCACACGTTGCACAACGGTGAGCTGGCTCGTCGACGGCAGCGAAAGACGCGCAGCAATTTCAGGATCATTCTCGCTGGAGCTGAGGCGAACGATCTTCGAACGAGCAGACAGGCCCCGGCTCGACATCTGCTCGGTGTAACTCATCAACTTGTTGAAATGAATCTTGGGGGGCGCGACGAAAGTACCCGCGCCGTGCTTGCGCTCGACGATGCCTTCGCGGGCTAGGTCGGCCAGGGCATGGCGCGCGGTCATCAGGCTGACCTTGTGTATCCGGGCCAGTTCTCGTTCGGATTGGACCATATCTCCGGCCCGCAGTTTGCCTGACTCGATGCGCTTGCGAATCGCATCCTGGATCCGCCGATAGGCGTACTGCCCGTTGCGCTGATTCCTACTCATCCAGTCTCCTGGCAGCTGTGCGGCCGGTCACTTTTCGGTTCTGGAATGGCTGCTACTTTGAGACAGTTTCTTCGCGTAATCTTCCTGTTGCTTGGTTTGGATGGCGACAGAAATGGAGCGTTCTTTCTCGGCTTCGGCGGTACGGCCAAGCTTCGCCAGAGCGGTTCCAAGCATGTAATGGGCCTCGGCGTAATTAGCATCAATGCGGATGGCCTTACGCAGCGGACCAAGCGCCCGCTCTGGTTCGTCCAATTTCACTTCCGCCTTGCCAAGTCCGAAAAGCGCTTCCTTGTAGCTCGGGTTTGCCGCCAGGGCTGCCTGAAACAAAGTCCGCGCTTCAGCGGGATCATCGCGGAGCATGGCAATCTGGCCGAGCAGACAGTTGGAGACTGGATCGGACGGAAAACGCTTTAGCTCTTCGCGAAATTCCGCTTCGGCTTTGTCGATTTCATTGCGCTTCCAATAGAGCAAGCCAAGTCCAGAGTGCACGCCGGCGAAATTGGGATTGGCGCGCTCCGCAGCCTGATATTCGGCAATGGCCTTATCCACCTGAAATGTCTTGTCGAATGCGGTGCCCATCATGACGTGCGCTTCGGCGGAGTTGGGGTTGATCGCCATAATCCGCGCAAAAACGTCAGTGACAGCTTGGTATTTCGCAGAGCGCAAGTACGCTTGCCCGAGCATGTAAAGCGTCAGCAAATCCGAGGGCTGCAGGCGGCTGGCTTGCTCAAGATAAATTGCCGCCTGCGGATACTCATTGAGGCCAAAAAGAGAAAGGCCTGCAAGATCAACCGCTTGGAAATCTGAGGCGTTGCGTTTTTTGAGCGATTCGAACAAGGGCAGAGCCTGGGCATATTTTTGCTGCTTGAAGTAGTCGAGAGCGAGATTGCGGGTCGTAGCCGGGTCGCCGGGCTGAATCGCCAGCGCGCGCCGGTAGAGCGGGACCGCATCGGCGAGCTTGTCTTGCTTGACCAGCGAAATGGCTAGGTCGTTCAGAATCTCGACCGAGCGTGGCGCTATGGCGAGGGCCCGGCGGAAATCTTTCTCTGCGTCGGAGTTCTGACCGCTTTGGAGTGCTTGGACGCCTCGGGCGACCAGCAATTGCACTTGAGCACGAGCGGGCGAGACTGGCGCTGTGCTCTGTTGCGCCACGGCGAACGTGTTCGTGGACACCAGAAACGCCGCTGATGCGAGGAATGCAAGTCTACGGGTCAATCGGGACCGCCTGCAAAATTCTACACTAATCTGAGGACGCCCCGAAGGGCGTCCCAGGTAAAAGCGCGGCATCGCTGCAGTGAAGCTAGAAATACAACTTTAGGCCGAGTTGCACAATGCGCGGGTCGTGAGCGGAAGTCAGCCGCCCGAACGAAGAAGAGTCCACGTTGCTGCTGAATCCAGAGTAAGAAACATGGTTGAACGCGTTGAAGAATTCCGCTCGGAACTGCATATTGAACCGCTCGGTGATCTTAATATTCTTCAACGCGGCGATGTCCCAGTTGTTCAGGCCGGGGCCAGTGCAAACACCGCGGCTCGCGTTGCCGAAATGTCCGATTGCGTCCCTGAAGGCTGAGGTGTTGATATATTCTCCAACGGTTCCCGGTCCGGAGCAGGTAGCGAACGGCACCATATCCGGTCGGGGGCTAACCGGGCTTGGGTCAATGCCGATACCGTCAGGGTAGGTGTTCGGGGTACCCGGTGCCCAATCGAAGGAATTGAACGGGTCATTGAACTGCGTGATCGTCGTTGGGAACCCCTTCTCAAAGCTGGAGATACCAGAAACCTCCCAACCGCCGAGTACGCGGCCTATCAGGCCCTGCTGGGAGCGATAAAAAGGCAGATCGTAGACATAGTTGATGATCAAGATCTGCGTCTGGCTGAAACTGGCTGGACCATAATCCAAGCCAAAGTTATATGTGTCATAAACCGCGCTGCTGCGGTCAGTGGGGTTGTTGGTTAGTGCCCTTCCATAGGTATATGCCACGCCGAAATTCAGTCCACTGCCGACCTGTCGGTTCGCTGATATCTGAAGCGAATTGTAGTTCGACTTAAACAGGGGTGCGATACTTGTGATGACGTTATAGCCCACATAAGGCCGTATCGCGTTGGTTTCCACCGTCGCGTTCGGCGCCGCTTCTCGAACACTCAGGGGCACTTGGTTCAGATCGAGTTCGCCAAGCAGATGATTTGCCCGGTTGCCCACATAAGCGACTTCAACACGAGTATTGGGGACGACCTCCCGCTGAATTGCGAGACTCCACTGTTCAATTTGAGGCACTTGAAACTGCGGCGTTCCTGTCGCGTGGAGGCTCGCGGGCGCAGTTGGCGGAACGGTAGTCCCTGATGTCGGGCTGTCGAAGATGTCAGTCGGATTCACTGCGTTCACAGATATGTTGCCAACAAATGGCGGATTGGCAAACGAGTTTTGCTCCTCGATGCCGTTCAGAGTGCGATCGTAATAAACGCCGAAGCCGCCACGAAGCGAAGTCTTGCCGTCGCCAAAAATATCCCACGCAAAGCCCACCCGCGGCGCGAAGGTATTGTACGAAGGATTCACGTGCTGGCCATACGGAGAACAAGTCGGGCCGAATGGCGGAACTGGAGGTAAGAAATACAAGCTCGGGTTGCAAGCATTCTGGGCGACGATAATCCCATTGGCATAGTTTTGCGGTGTCGCGGCCTGGGGCGGACTGGTCACCGCGAAGTTGCCCGTGACCGGGTCGATTACTGGCACGTCGGCCGGGTTGAAAGCTGTCGGTGAAAAATTGTCGAGGACCTTGTTGCTGTCTTCAGGTGGAGCGAGATAGGCATAACGAATGCCCAAATTCAGGGTTAAATTGCGGGCAACCTTCCAATCGTCCTGGACATAGGCTTCGACGTTCGGAAAGTGCAAGTGCGGAATAATGTCCCGGCTCGCCTGGCCGAATGTGCTGGCATCGCCAAGCAGGAAGTTCGCGAATGCGGGATTACCGTAGGCGTTCCTAAACGAGAAGCTGCCATTCGTGGGATTGACCGCGTTCTCAGTCTTCTGCATGAACTCTACGCTCACTCCCGTGCGGATGCTATGGCTGCCGTGTACGACCGAAAGATTGTCGAAGATGCTTTTATCGATGTTTCGTTCATGGTAGGGCGACACGGGAATTCCCACGCCAGTTACTCCCGAAATACTGACACCGGGCACGCGATGGTAAGGATCGGTGAAGGGCAGGCCGCCTGTGAAACTCAGGGCGCCCACAAAGGCGGGGTTAGTGATCAGGCCGGTGATATCGCTGTTGATCGCCCCCCAGCTATCTCCGAACTCGACCTCGTCCATAATAGACGGCGAAAGTTGCATGGTAACGTGAGCTACCAGGTTGCGCCCCGGGGCGTTGCTGGCCGTGGAGGAGACACCTGGGAGACCTGCCCCGGCGAACAGTCCGCCCGGCTCGGTGGTTGGGACTTTATCCTGCATATATCGCGCGAACACCTGCACCTTGTCTGTGATCCTCTGGTCAATGCGCCCGATTTCTTGGCGGAAATCGTTATGGGCGCTTACGGGAACGATGAAGTTCTCGGTGAGTGCTGTGGGGCTCAGGTTATTGTTGGGCGTGAACTTCGAATAGATGTTCGCGATATAAGCCTTGGCATTTGCACTGAAGCAGTTAGGATTGATTTGGTTACCGGTGATACAGCCGGAAGGCGCGGAGGCCGGATTCAAAGTCACGCCGGTTATTCCTGTGAAGTCTCCGGTGAGTTCCGGCGGATTAGGAAGGGCTAGATTGAACGTCGAAGGCGTTCGCGTCCTCCGGAATTCCTCCGACCAGAAAAAGAACGTTTTATTCCTTTCGGTGTTGTAATGGCCGGGAATAAAGATCGGTCCGCCGAACGTGTAGCCAAAATCGTTGTAGCGGAACGGGGGCCTTTTGCGGCCAGCGCCTTTGTTAAACGGTGGATTGGCGTTGAGAACGTCGTTGCGGAAGAATTCGTAGGCGTCGCCATGGAAATCCCGCGTGCCGGATTTTGTGACCACGTTGACCTGGCCGCCGCCGCTGCGACCGTATTGCGCATCGTAGGTGCTGCGCTCGAGCGTGAATTCCGATAGCGCATCAACGCTGGGAACGTTCAACAGTGTCAGGTTCGAGCCGCTATCGTTGATGTCAGCGCCGTCTACTGTCCAGTTGTTGGCCGAACCACGAGCGCCATTTACGGAGATGGAGTCTGTATTCGTGATTCCGAATTGGATCTGATCTGGCAGGCCGGAGGATACGCCTGGCTGCAGCGTGACCAGTTGCTCGAAATTCCGGTTATTGAGCTGCAGTTCTCGGATCTGCGTGCCAGTTATGGTAGTGTCCTGCGCGGCCGACGACGTTTCTACAGGTATCGTCGACGCAGTGACAGTGACTTGCTCGGAGACCTGCCCAACCTCGAGCGCGATGTTGAGCGCGCGATGCTCGCCGACGTTCAATATGACGTCGCTCGCGACATACTTCTTGAACCCATTCGCCGTGACCGTGACGGTGTAGCGTCCAAGCGGCAACTCAGTCGCTGTGTAGGCGCCGTTCGAGTCGGTTTTCACCGTAATCACGTCGGCGTTCGTGTCGTTGTTGTGCAGCGTCACGGAGGCGCCCGGCACGACCGCCCCGCTCGGGTCAGTCACCGTGCCGGTCAGAACAGCTGTGATGTTTTGGCTAAAGCAAATGGACGACGCGAAGAGAACGACCAGGCACAGCCCCAACAGTTTTGCTCGAACGCTTTTCATTTAAGACTCCCCCTAAAATTGGAGCGGCTCACTGCGGCAAATGAGAATCGGCTCGCCTGAACGCACCCATTCACCGTCAGAACAGAGCTGCTTCCTCGACTAATCGAAAGACTTGTACACTCGCACATCCCCCAAAAGGTGACTTAGCTATATAGCAGTTAGCGAGGCGTGTCAACAAAAAAGTTATCTTCACAATTCCGGTTATTTCCACAGTGCTCTTGGAACTGTTTTGCAAAGACGGCGGTAGATGCCAACCGGCGGCGAAGAATAGCATCGCACGTCGAGTACTGAAAATCGATCCGCTCCTCGTAGTACTCTGCGCAAATTTGAATCGGCATGCAAATGATTAGCGGGTCCTTGCGTTTTTACGTTTCACTCTGAGTGATCTTCTGAAATCTTCCGTAGCGCAGAGCTAGCGTGGGGAGTACAAGCAAGTTCAGCGCCGTGGAAGTGAGCAGTCCGCCGAGAATCACAATCGCCATTGGGCCTTCGATTTCGCGGCCCGGATCCCCGCTTCCAAGTGCGAGTGGAAGCAAGCCGAGGCCGGTGACCAGAGCGGTCATCAAAATGGGCGCGAGCCGTTCACTTGCGCCGCGAAGCGCGGTTTCCAAACCCCAGTTCATTCCTTCTTTGTCCACGAGGTGTTCGTAATGGGAAATCATCATGATGGAATTTCGCAGCGTGATTCCAAACAGGGTTACAAAACCAACGAGCGAGCCCAATGAAAGAGTGCCCCCCGTGATTACGACAGCAAGAACACCGCCGACCAGCGCAAATGGAAGGTTCGCAAGGACGAGAAGCAGATTGCGGTTGTTTCCCATGATCACCGAAAGAAGAAGCACGATTCCCAAACCGGCCAGCAATGCATACACCAGCAGGTCATGGCGGGACTGGGCCTGTGCAGCCGCTGTTCCTGCGAATTCAACATAAGTCCCTGGCGGAAATGCCAATTTGGAGATGCGGCTTCGTGCTTCGGCTACGAAGGAGGTCGGATCGCGCCCTTCCACATTGCACGTTACGGTTTGTACGCGCCGCGCGCCTTCGTGCAAAATGATGTAGCGGCCGGAGGTTTCATAGATATCGGCAAGCTGCCGGAGCGGCACGTAGTTTCCGTCCGGACCTCGCAGCGGAAGGGCGCCAATTTCTTCGATGCTATCGCGCTCCGACGGCGCAAGAATCACGGAAACGTCGAACACGCGATTCCCTTGATAGACTTGGCCGACAATGTCTCCGCCGAAGGCCGTTCGCAATACGTCGAGGACATGCACGGCATCGAAGCCCCAGCGCGCAAGCTCATCTTTGCGCAGCCGGACGACCACCTGTGGCGTCCCCGGCGGAGACTGAAGCTGAACTCCCGTAGCGCCTTTGATGCGGCTTAACGTGTGGGCAATTTCTTGCGCCTCGGAGTCAAGCTGATCGAGATTATTGCCGAAAACATTGACAACGATCCCGCCCGTGAAGCCGGAGAGCGTCTCATTAATGCGTTCGGTGAGAAAACTGTTTGCCGAGAATGTCGCGCCGGCAAAGTTGGAAAGAGCTGCGCGGATTTTGTCCCGGGCAGCGTTCGCTTGCGATCCATTGACAGCATCAAAGCTCACCTCAAATTCGCTGGAATGGGTTCCTGCCGTATCGTCGCCGAGTTCGGCTCTCCCCACGCGCTGAGCTACCGAGCGCACGCCGGGAATTTTGAGAAGTGCGCGCGTCACCTGGTCGCCCAGTCGCAACGATGCGCCAATAGAGGTGCCTGGAACTGCGGTCATATGCACAGTGAGGTTTCCCTCTTGCAGGGTCGGCAAGAAGGAGCCCTCCAGGAAAGGAAGGATGGCAACGCCAAGAGCAATTGCCACGGCAACCGCTGCGATCACCAGTCGCGGCGATTGTTCAACTCCCAGCAGCAGTCTGCGGTAGCCAGCTTTTGACCAATGAACAACGGGCGGCTCATGAGGGGGAAGTTCACGGTTGCCAAGCAAAAGGAAACAGAGCGCAGGCGTCACAGTCAGTGCCACACCCAAAGAAGCTAGGATTGCCAGGATGTATGCCGTGCCGAGCGGAGCAAAGATGCGCCCCGCCAGGCCTGACATCGTAAGGACGGGGAAGAAGACTAGAATCACCGCAAAGGTCGCGTAGACGACGGCGCTGCGCACCTCGATGGATGCATCAAACACCACCCGGAACACAGGACGGGGAGATTCCGACGCGCGGTTTTCGCGCAGACGGCGATAGATGTTTTCCACGTCAATCACGGCGTCGTCTACAACCTCTCCGATGGCGATGGCCAATCCGCCCAGTGTCATGGTATTCAGGCTGAAACCGAGTTTTTCCAGCACAATCACTGCGGCCAGAAGCGAAAGCGGAATGGCAGTGCAGGAGATGGCCGCGGTGCGCAGATTGAACAGAAACAAGAACAAAACCACGACAATCAGCGCCGCCCCTATGAGCAACGACGATCGGACGTTATGCAACGCTGTTTCGATGAAGTCAGCCGGACGAAAAACATCGGGATGAACAATAATTCCTTGTTTCAACAGAGCTGGACCAAGCTCCGCAAGCGCCTGATCGAGCCCCCGAGTAACTTCCAGAGTATTCGCTCCGTACTGCGAGGACACCATCAGCATGAGTCCGCGCTGGCCGCGGATGGAAGCTGCACCAATCGCCGGCGCGGGTGCGTCAACCACGTGACAGACGTCTCCCAATGTGACGTTGGCTCCATTGTGATGGAACAGAACCGCTTTGGAGAGTTGCTCTGCCGTTATCGACTGACCTTCAGTCTGAATTACGATCCGCTGGTTTGGCGTGTCAACAAAATCGGACCCTCGAATGCCAGTCGCCTCGCGCGCCGCAGCGATGACGTCATCGACCGTTAATCCGAACTGAATCAGTTTCTCGGGAATGAATTGAAGCTGGATTTGCCGCGGCTCTTCGCCGTAGATTGCTATCTTGGCGACCCCCGGCACTGCCAAGAGACGTTGTTTGACTGTCCAGTCAGCGACTGTAGTCAGATCCATCAGGGGATGGTCGGGCCAAGTGAGTCCCACCGCCATCACGATGCTCGTGGAGGAAGTTAGTGGCGTCATCACTGGCGAGTGGATTCCAGTGGGTAGCTGCCCAGCGAGCGTGGACAGCCGTTCGCCAACAACCTGCCGATCGAGATAAATATTGCTGCTCGGGCGAAATACCACGGTAATCACCGAGAGTCCCTGGACAGAACCTGAGCGGAGTGAATCAATCCCTGAAACCCCGACGATGGCGTTTTCAATCGGCTGGGTGACCAGGACTTCTACTTGTTCCGGGGCCAGTCCTGGCGCTTCCGTCTGAATTACCACCTCTGGCGGTGCGAATTCCGGAAAAACGTCATACCGCGCTTGCGTCAGTGCGTAGAGTCCATAGCCAAGCAAAGCGCAGGCAAGGACGATAACAATCCCGCGAAACCGCAGCGAGAATCGAACGATGGCAGATAACATAGATTCCCTTTAATCCTCCGGCTGAATCTGTGAGCGGAACTCCTCGGAAAGCAATAACTGCGCGCCATGAATCACGATCTGTTCGCCAGGAGAAAAACTGGTTGAAACGAAGAGTCCATTCCCAAGCGGTTGGCCTGTAGGTAGCAATCGGCGGACAAAGCGGCCGGGCGCTGCCTGCACATACACCCAGGCATTACCTTGCCACCATACAATGGCCGAGTTGGGAATCAGCACGCCGCGCATTGTTCGGCCGACAGGCAAGGTAGCAATCAGGCTTAACCCGGGCGCGAAACCAAGATGGTTTCGAGTGCTGTAAAGCAGCCCGATGCCCTGGATGCGCGGGTCAATGCGCGGAAATTCTGATATCAGTCTTGCCGCCGTATGGCCCAGTCCGGGAACGTCGAGCGTGATAGTCTGAGGGAGAGGGGAATCGGAGTCAGCAGGCAGAGTGACCTGCACGAGAAAATCACTTTGGTTAAAAGCGCGATTCAGTGTGGCTGAGTCATTGGCCACCCAATTTGCCACTGCTTCGCCCCAACTCTGACGCACAGCGGCAACCTGCAGCGCCACTTCCTGCTGAGCGGATTGAACGTCCGCTTCGTCAGAGCGCAAAGCCCCCTGCGCCGCTTGCACGTCTTTTTCCGAGGCGTTCTTCTGATCCTGATACAACGAATTCAGCCGAGCGTATTCCTTTTGATCCACTTGAATTTTCGTCCGAGCTTTCTCCAGATTTGCCGTGGCAGCCACATAGTTCGCTCGCGCTGTGACCAGTTCCTGAGGCGACAAAATGATCGCCGGAGCGGTCACCTGCTCGCGGGAAGTCATGCCTTGAAGAGGGGCCACTGCGATTCCCACGCGGGATTCCGTGCTGGCATTTAAAGTGACAATCGTTTGTCCATTTTGGACGGAGACTCTCGGAGGAGCTTTTATCGCTTCTTGTTCATCGTCTTTATCTTGGTTGGCAGAAGCTTTTCGCGTCGGCGCGACGATGCGAGCAAGAATAACTGCCAGCACCGCCGCGAGAGCCGCCGATAGCAACAACTTCCAGTTTCTCTTCATTGTTTTTTCTCCTTGATGTGATTTTCCAAAGCAGGCGATTGTGGGCCGAATGCTGGCATGGCATCACCTGGGTCCAGAGGCCGCTCGATGGCATCCTCGAGAGTCCCCAGAGCAACTTGAGTGCGATAGAGTGCGCTTATTTCCGCCCCGCCCGCGAGCACGTTCTGCAGCAACTCGCTATTGAGTGGAAGCGGCCCGGATTCGCCCGCGTTGAAAGCGTTCTTCGCCAACTGAACTCGGCCGCTATGAAGTTTGAGCAAGTCTTCGGTTTCGGCTAGCTCCTTCCAGGCCCCGTTGTAACGCGCGAATGCTACTTCGCTGTCTGCAATTGCCCGAGCTTGCGTCGCAACAAAATTGGCCGCTGCTTCCTTACGCCGAGCCTCAGCCTCGGCGATCGGCCCCTGATTGCGGTTGAAGATCGGAAGAGTGACGGAAAGCCCGAGCGTGAAGAAATTGTTGCTTTCCTCATACTGGTACCCCGGGCCAATCTGAATATCGGGATATTGCTTTGCGATTTGGAGTTGAAGATTTGCTTCTGCTGCCGCGTATTCGGCCAGTGCTTCGCGTACATCCAAGCGGTTGAGGACTGCGGCGCGTTGCATTTCTCGAGCGGAAAAAGATGCGGCATTGGGAGGGTTTGTAAAGTCCGGCCACGAAAACTCGAGGCCATCGAGCGCGGAAACGGGCACGCCGATTGCCCCAGCCAACGCAGTTTGCACTTGCGATATTTGGCTTTCGCCGCTGAGAACGGCCAGTTTTGTGTTTGCCAGCTGGATGCGCGCCAAATCTACTTCCGGGCGCGAAATCTCGCCAACGGCGAGCCTTTTCTCCAGAAGTTTCACGCGCTCTGACAAAACGCCCTGTTGAGAACGCGTCTGATTCAAGCTTCGAACAGCAATGAGGTAATCGAGCAAGGCTGTGCGAACCGCGCTGTGAACTTTCCACGCGGTACTCGCCAGGTTGAACCGTGCCGCTTCGCTCAGGTCCCTTGCTCGGCCTATTTGGTAACCGCGCTTCCCAGCCGTTTGGATAGGGATCGTGAAATTGATGTCGAGCAGATACGGACTGGGCACTCCGGGCGTTACTCCCAAAGTCGGATTGGGGCGCGCGCCGGCTGTGATAATGGCGGCTTTGGCCACTTCGGTTTGCGCCTGAGCAACGGCCATTTCGGGATTGAAATACAAGGCCGCAAGTGTCAGCGAGTTCAGGTCCCAACTCTTAGGCGGCCAGGCGCTCACCGCATGACCTAGATTTTCTTTTAGGAAGGCGCGCAGGTCGGGATCTTGCAGGTTGCGGCTCTCCAGGCGAGTGGCGCTTTCCGCCGGAGAGAGCGGAGCTGCGCGGTATCTCTGCACGGAACAGCCGGACAGAGCCATGAACACCATGCAAAACAGAATCAATATTTTAGGTAGCTTCATTAGCCTGTTCTCCACAAGTTTCAACATCAATCGTTCTACGAGATTTCGCAAACTAGAGCCGCCAAGGGCAGCAAATACCTGAGCCTCATCAAAAGGACAATTTGAATCCTCAATGTGCGGACCCTCGCCGAGGAAATCCTGACCGCTTTCGCCGAATGGAGACGAAACTGGAGAAGGACCCGCGAGTAGGGGAATAGACACCCCAGCGACTCGCGTGAGGTCCACGCACGAAGGAGTTGGAAAGGTCTTTAAATACGCAGGCTAAACAGCGGCGGGCTTTCTGAAGCGGCGGGTAGCGGTGCAGCACACAGCTGCAACACTGTCCAATTCTTACTGTCGCAAATGCACTCGGAAACTCTTGCGAAGAAATTCCCGCAAAGAGCAATCATCACTTGCGCCAGGGAAAACATCAGCCCCACACACAGGGCGAGAGCTACCAGCATGTACTCAGTGTCGTAACCGGTTTTCAGAGTATGGTCCCAATGATCGAATATCTCCAAAACCGGGCAAATGAAGCAAATTGCCAAAGCGAGGGCTGCTATCGCTTGTGAAATTCGCGCCCGCATGTCGGGCATTGTAGCACCGCCAACGATACTCGGACAAATATGTGAGGGAGAAATGGCCCTCGCACAAGGGCTGGACTTAACAGGAATGGACTTTTCCGACTTCTTGCCCTGTTAGGCAGGCGCACTGCTCAATTGTGAACATCTGCTTTTTGAGCAGACGGTCAGGTGAAGAGCGACTCTTCTTACTCTCTTCAGTTCAAAGAGACGGTACGCCTCGATCGACTCTTTCCGCTGCCTCAGGGTTCCACGCGCGCTAATCGATTGTCATGGTCAGGGGAGATGTGACAACAACGGCAGGACGAGTGAGCGTCGCAATCAGGTTGACTGCGAACAACGTTATTGCCGTGAGTTCGATAAGCGCAGAAACCGGCAGAATGTTCCAGGCCCATTTCGCGTAATCCTGATAGGCAAGAATCTCCGATGCGACGCGTAGCGTGCATCCGCTCATCAGTAAGACCAACATTGCCAGCATAAGCCTCCGGCTCCAGAGCACGCGCATCCCGCAAAATGACGGCAGGATCCTCTGTCCCACACAGAAAATCATTGCGGCGATGAAGCCAACCGTTAGAGCATGACGCGAGGCACCCCAGATACCGGGCGCCGCACCGGCAAGCGCGGCCCAAATACTGAGAGCGGCGGCGGTCACCAGCCAGCCGTACGCGAGTCGTATGAATACCGGAGAACTTCGGTGAACATTGACAGTTTTCGCCGGTTTGACCGCGGGCTCGAAGAGCCGGATCGCCGCAACAGCCGTTGCCGCTCCAGCCAAAAGAAGTATGCTTGCGACGAAAAAGTATTCGAGGAACCCCAGGATCACGCCTGCGGTGTTCAAAACCAGAGCCACTACCAAGAACGAGTTCCGCAGCGGGCGCAATCCCATGAAAACCGGCAACCAGCGCGCGCTGAAGCCCCAGATCATGGGAACGATAAAGCCCCAGGTAGATACGATCAAATATCGTTGATCAAACAGGTGCGGAAACGCGGGAGAACTACCATTGAGCGCGAGTTGGAACGAAGCGCCGAGGTTGAGCAGAAGTGATGTGAGCAGCCCAAGAGTTGCCGCAATCACGACGAATATCCAAGGCTCAAGCGGCTTCGCCGCGCCGTTCGACGGCCGGTGGCTCGCGACTGCTTGAAAGAAAATGAGGAAAGCGGCTAGCTCAAGGGTAGCCGAGAGCGGCAGCGCAATCCGCCAGTGCCATGGATAAATATTCGACGACCAGCGCACGGTTACGCCGGTCACCCAAAGCGCCCACGTAAGCCAAGCTGACCAAAGCGCAAACGGCTTCAGCTTCCGCAATTTTGGGATTGAGTAAAAACCAATCCCCAGGATGAAAGTTCCCACCCAACCGAACAATTGGGCATGACCATGTGCCTGAATCCAAGCCGGCGAGATAGATTCCGCCGCTTCGCGGCTGCTGATCTTGATGAGATTCCACACGCCGAGAAAAGTGCCGGGTAGCAGCATGAATGTCAGTCCCGCGATGATGTACGCCATCAGCAAGCGGGACAGGGATTGCTCGCGCGCGATAGCGCGATCCATGATGGACTTTGTCTTATTGTCCAGCCACTCCGGTCGCTTACTCAGGGCTATCCTCCACTCCTTTGGTCGAACCCACCGCATTCCATAACGGATACCGTAATCCGGCCAGCCGATTGATTATCAAAGCCTGAGCAACGAGAAGGAACACCGCGACTTCGATGATGATGAGTTCACGCGGTTTCCAAATAATCCCGAGGGAAACGATCAGCGTGGTGGCGCCCGCCGGAGGATGACTGACATCGAGAAGAACCATGAACGCGCCCGTAGCCGAGAGCGAAAGGGCCGCAGCTAGGACTCTTGGCCAGAAAATTCCTGGATGCACCCCGAATGGCAGTGCTCCCGCACCGGTGGCAACGAACGCGATATAACCGCAGATGAGGCCAATAGCATGGCCGAAAACAGTATTTCGCGGGCTTGAGGTCCTCCCAAGCGGAGAAAAGAACAGGAGATACGCCGTAGGTCCGAGCGATGGAAACACAAATGGGTTTCGGCTCACGAGTGCGAGTAGCGCAAGCACCCCAATCGTGATGAAGCCATTCACGAACACGTAGGCGGAGCGCACAAGCCGCTGCGGAAAGTGAAGCAGCAGCCAATCTAGCCGGAGCCTTCGGAAAAAAGAAAGAGAATGATCAACGCCCGGATGTTCGTGGGAACTGGGATCGACGTTCTGCATCAAATGTTGGGCAGCAGGTCGAAATACTCATCATCTTCGTTCTTGCCGCCTTCTCCTTTGCCCAGCATCTTTTCTGATTTGACGAATTCGATGCGCTCGATCCATTTGACCATCTTGTAGCCAAGCTGATTTTCCACCCGCAGCCGCAGGGGTGCTCCGTACAACTCCGGAAGGCGTTGCCCATTCATTCGGGAAGCGAGCAGACATTGTGGCTTTCGAACGTTCTCCAGACTTTGCGTGTCGTAATAGGGTCCGCCATACAGAGCTTCACCAAAGGAGAAGAAAGCCACAACCTTCGCTTCCGGATTTGGCTGGACAAGGTCAATTAGCTTCTGCATCGGAATCCCGCCCCACTTCGCAATGCCGCTCCATCCCTGGATGCAATGATGCATGGTGATGTGCTCGACCACACCCAGCCGCTCCAGATCGGTGAGCGAAAGCGACACCGGATTCTTGACCAGCCCTCCCACTTTCAGCCGGAAACCGTCAAATCCGCTCTCTGACAGACGCCTCCAGTCATCACGAATCGGCATCTTTCCATTGGGCCAGAAGTACGGAGAGATTTCCTTGTCTGTATACTTCTGATTTGGCATTAGCCGATTCAGAGTAAGAAGCTGCATGGGATAAGTCACGGACTTGAGCGCATGCTGAACTTTGCGCGGATGATGCCAAGAAATGTAATGCGCCACGATCCATGAGAGTACGACCACGCTGATTCCCACGAACCCTAAGTACATCCCGATTGGCTTTAGGTCATCGGTGCCCATCACAATGTGGTTCATATTGCGCGCGAATCCCGTCATCACGATCAGTGTTACGTGAACGACCAAGAATGCAAGGAAGCTGAACATGGTCAGAAAATGGATCGAACGCGCTGACTGCCGCCCCCCGAATAGCCGCGCGTACCACGGAAACCGATTGACCACTGCCGGAGACATCGCTATCCCGGTAGCAATTGCCAGTGGGCCAAACACAAAAACCACCATGAAATAGGCGATCTGTTGCAATGCGTTATAGCCATAAAACCCGTTTGGCTCCGGCGGCAGGTGGAATGTCGCGTAGTGAACCCACGTGTTCCACGCTTGCAAAAGCACCAGCGGCGACGCTGGTACGATGCGCCGCCATTGCTCGGTATCGAACAGCATGATGATGAAGACGATGCCGGTAATGATGAAGCCATGCACATCGATAAAGTGCCACACACGCGCAATGCCAATGGTGTGCCGGTAACCCGGCGTGCCGACGAGAGGCGAAATGTACCGCGCGTCATCTTTCGCGGTCCAGATGCGGTCGCGAGGGACTTTCAACGGCGTGAACCGGATCCATTCAGTACCCGGTGTGCAGCCATCATTGAAATAGAGACGAGGGTGGTCCATCAGGATAGAAAGTCCGCTTCGAATCAGCATCATCACGAACAGGAAATTGAAGAAGTGGCAGTAGCGTACCCATACGGGAAAGCCATGTGGCCCCGCGAAGTTGTTTGGGTATATCTGTGGAACGGCCGGAACACGAGGCATTCCGGCTACTGCGACCTCGATCCAGGCGGCTGCAATTACGCAGGCAATCGCGATAGCGATGCCGATCAGAATCGGCGGTCGAATCCATATGCGAAATCGGCGATCGGGCGGAAAGTGAACAGCTCGGTGCGCTGCGTCGAACGAAATCATAATGCCAGCTCTCGTTGCCTCTTCATAAAAGAAGCGTACGCTGCAACACCGTTTCTACGTTTTTTCGTTAACGCGGCTTGGGTCACGAACGGATCATCGTCAAAAGCATTTTGAATTTAGTGATAGCCTTCAGGGAATGGGTCGATGTGCGGGCATAAGAACCGCTTCGCCCGCTTTCGCCAGCAAAGGCTTGCCCGAAACTGCAATTTCCGCCTTCCCCCTCGAACGAGTCAAGGGCGTCAAAAGGCGCCATATGCTCGCTCAGACCCTGACCCTCATCGTTCCGGTGCCACGCCTCAGAAGCGTCCGGCTGACGTCCGCCCCTCCCTCGTTAGATGACCTGTGGGCAAGTCGAAAACCTTCGACCCTGCCTGCATTCGGATATGGCCGGCAACACTCTGCACGGAAATTGCACCGGCGGCTTTATGCTCGTGGAGACGTGCGTTGGCCCGAAGAACTGTTAGCACCGCGCGAAAATCGGGATGCTTCACCAGTGTTTTCGAGTTGCGCCCGCCTTGCCACGCATCCTCTCGGCGTAACTGTTCGATTTCGGCATACAGATCAAACGAAAGCAAAGGACTTTCCAGCGGGCCGGGTGCTCGAACGGCAGTGGAATGGTTATTCATAATTGCCTCCTCTTGGGATTTGTAGTTCTGCAATTCATGTTATCCCGAGGATCCTTCATCCGGCTGCGGCTTCCATCTCGACCGCGCGAGGGAAAAGAATATTATTTTCGAGATGTATATGCTGGTGAAGGTCGGCTTCAAACTCTTTGAGAGCCTCATACAATGCCTTCGAGCTTGTGCAGGCGTCCGCGGGAGCCGTGTAGTCCGCAGTCAAACTGCGAATTTGCCTTACTAACTCCCCGGCAGCATCGTGCTCCTTCATCATCATGTGAATCGGGTTCCTCACAGTCTGAAAGAAGGGCGGTTCAACCGGACCATGTGCATTGACTGCCCGCTCCAGGGCATCTATGTACGGAAAGAGGATTTGCTCTTCTTTTTGCATGTGCACGATCATCTCTCGGCCAACCTCCACAAAAAGCTTCCTGATATCCTCGAGCTCAGTGTGATTTTTTCCGTGCTTTGCGGTGACCTTGTCGGACAAGGCCTGCGTGCGAGGGATCGCTTCGCGAACATATCGGTGGTGCTTCTCACGAATATGTCGTGTAAGTTCGCATAACGATACTGCCATCCAGTTCAGGTCGGCAGGATCGGTATCTTGGGCATTTTCGCGCAGACGGCTCAGTATTTCCTCCGGCGAGGCATCTGCGTGAAGGCACGCCTCGTGAAGGGACTTACCCCCACCACAGCAATAGTCGAGTCCGGCGTCTTCCAGAACTTGCCTGGATGCCGGATTGGAAAGCGCAATATCCTTCACTTTAGTTTCACTGGTAAAATTCATGATTACCTCCGCCATGATGAACATTATGTATTTCAGGAGAACTGTTGCCAGTGACTAAAGTCACAGAGGCTGGCTTTTCTAACGCAGAGGTTTCTGCGCCTATTCCGACGCAATCTGCCCCCGCTTTAGGCCTTTACGATGATCGTGCGGCCATCTACTTCCAGAAGTCCTTCCGCTCGGAGTCGGCCCAGATGTCGTACCTCGGGATGTTCACGGCAGAAATTCTGAAAATCCTTATGCGAAATGATGGAGACCTCGGCTCCTGCATTGTCTTTCGGAGCCTCCGGCCTTGTAACCCATGTCTCCGGGCCGGACCCAAGTTAGATGGCGCGCCCGGAGAGATTCGAACTCCCGACCCTCTGCTTCGAAGGCAGATGCTCTATCCAGCTGAGCTACGGGCGCATCCTTGGCTACTCACTAATTTAACTGCACTTACGCTGCTACCTCAACCGCTTGTGCTCCCGAAATCTTGAAGCACTTGGAGCAATTCACGGGTGGAACCGCAAAACCTACGCCAACCCGGTCAGCTTCTTCGAGGCGCCGGCCAGTTTCAAACTCCATGCGCGAATACAACTCGCTCATAGATTGTGGCTGATGCCCCATCCAGAAGTTGTTGATGTCCTCCTGACACCTCTCCCCGCGCAGCCAAGTCTTTCGAAAACGACGGAAGGCATGAAAACCCATGCCCTTCTCGTCGAGTTTCATCACCAGCAAGCGAGGGGTCAGCCATCGTTGTTCAAGGCTATTGTGCAAGTACGGAGTGCCGTTTCGGGTCTGGAACAGCAGGCCGTCTCTTCCGTTGATAAAGGATCGCAGAAATCCCGCAACCGCTGTAGAAAGATCGACCTCGCGGGTTCCAGCATCGGTCTTTGTGTACTCAACGATTCGTGGATGATCGCGATCAACTTGCTGACAGACTTGGATGGTGCGACCATCGTTTATGAAGTGCCTCGGTTCCAAATCAAGAGCCTCAGAGATGCGCACTCCCGTTGCTGCAAGCAAAAGGTACAATGCTTGCTCCTCACCTTCGCTCTCCCACACGAGTTTATTGATCGCGTCCAGCTTAAGCGTGGGGCGGCGTTGTTTCTTCGCAACGACAATCGGGAGATCCATCACTGAGCTATTCCACTGGCGATGATGGATCGGCTCGCCCGTACGACCGTCTTTAAGGGACGCCACACCTGGGCGACATACTCGACATATTTGTTGACCGTCCTCGCCGAAAGCGACTTTTTCATCTTGTCCACCAGCGGCTTCACGGTCAGGTTGTGTACGTTACTTAAAGGCAGGTCGCCAAGTTCCGGCAGTATCCACTTATTCAAAGCCGCTTCCATGCTCGAAGTGTCTTTGATTCGCTCCCTGTCCCGGTTCCGTACCCAGTGCAAAGACGCCTTGGTTTGATTTCGGAAGGTTACTTCGCCAAGCATGATACGGTTGAAGTGCTCTTCCGAGTTCGCACCCGATTTTTCGACAAGTTCGCGAGCCTTTCGTTGCACCTCGGATGACGGAGGTTTCGGCATGCCATTCTTATCGAATATGACAGGCGCGACTTTTTCACTCATGTACACGCGTCTTTCTTGACCCTCGACATCCATACGCCAGCGGACCCGATACCAATTTCCGGCGATGACGATGGTGCCGTTTTGACCATTGCGACGACTCATGGACTTCCGTCCCTTCCGTCGTCGCTTCAGTTGCGCATCAGGAAGGATGCCACGCTGGGCACCTGTGCGCAACAGGTCGGAAGCGATTGCTGAAGAGTCTGTTTTGAGACTTTCTAACCGCGGCGACCCGAGCCAGTGTTCGGTGAGGGGTGTGGCGCACGAACCGTCGCGTCGGATTTCGGGTGCCAACATATTGGACTTGACGCATCTGCTCAGCATTCCTGAACTCCAAGGAACAAAAAATTGGAGTGGATAAGGTGAATGGCTAAGGGAGAATGGGTTAAGGCGAATGGGTAATGGAGCCCGCCCTGTTTACTGCAATGGGCTGCCGTGACGCGGCGGCAAGCTTGCCCCCGCGTCCCGGCGCTGACGGCTCTCATGTCTGCCGTTGTTCTGGTTCATTTTGATGTTTGCAGAAACTCGCGGAATAACCGATGGTAGACCCTGTATCGTCCTCTTCTTGTGCGAATCAGCAGGCCCTTCTCCACGAGTCTTGCGAAATACTCTCTTTGAAATTTGCCCGTGAAACGCTGGGTGCGAAATCTCCGTCGCCGAGATTCGCGAACCGGTGGATGAGGTCGAGTTCCTTCGCGCTCAGCCGTGAAGGTCCTGGCAGAACCTTTCGCGGCCCAATTGACTCAAGATCGCAGGCCACACTCGTTCGAGGGCCTGCGGGACAATCCGGCTCATCGTGGCTGACAGGTGCTTGCACACGCAGGCGAGAAAATACGGATGTCCGAGGGTTTTCTCCTGAAGCCGGGCGGCAACCGCTGCCGAGGTGCCGGGCGCGAGATCGAAGACCGAACGTGTGTATTCGACGATCTCTTCGAGCGTGAACGGCTCCAAATACAGTTTCGTGTAAAACCGCACGGCAGGGTCTGCCAATGCCTTTGTTTCCACGAAAAAGTCCGGCTTGGCCGAAAAGCAGATGCTGTAATTGAGCATCTCGATGCCGAACCACTGGAATTGATCTCTGGGGATGAGCGCGAGGTCTCGTTTGCTGATGCTGGTGATGTTCTGGAGGTCATCCACGAAGAAGATCGCGCCTTTCAATCCGGCAGGACGTAGGAAGTGATCCCGGGCTTCCGTGAGCGTGTGCCTGAGGAGAGAGAAGTGCCTGTACTGAGAAAACGGTGCGGAGACTCGCGTTCGAACGCGACGTCACCGAAGTGGGCTCGCTTGAACCGCCAATTTTGAAGCGCGGTGCGCAATCGGGCTTGCAGGTTGGGAATGGCGAGTAGCGCCTCCGCGAGCTTATCGAGCAGGGTTTCGGCAAGTCGCAAGTAGTCGTGAATATCACTGGACGCTGACAGGAAGACTGGGAGCATGGCGAAGGTCGGCTCGGAGCATATGTCGGCAAGCTTCCATAGCGAGCTGCTCTTGCCTATTCCCCGCTCGCCGAGAATCGCGAAGGAACTGGTCCTCTCAGCCGCAAGTCCATACCGTAAGGCCTCGCGGAAAGTGTCGATCTCAGGCTTTCGGCCCACAAACTCGTCAGGTCTGGCCAAGAAATTCGGTTCGGGAAGCACGGTCATCCTCCAAAATCACAAAAGTCACAATCGTCAATTTACGTTTGTGATTTTTGTCCCTTTGGTGGCTGGGCCGGGCGCGAGCGGCGTTTCCGGAGGTGTAGTAGGCGGAAGCAAGCGTGTCCAACACTTCCGGATCGTGCGGATTCTCTTGTACGGCTCTGCGGGCAAACCGGAGAGCCGCCGCTGGGTCGCTTAGATCGGCAGGTTCGCACGTAAGCAGGAGACCTGCAGTTCAGCCCTGCATTGAAAGAGTCGTCAGCATATTGTAAAGAGTGTTTGTTGTTCCGTTTCGAGCTGCGCAACACAGCTTAGTTACTTAAGCACATCAGTCTTGCGGTTTGGCTTGACGGAAGCTGCCCGCAGGCGTAGATTCGCCAAGTAGTTGCATTCCCCCCTTCCTTTTGTCTTCGCCCATATTGGCTACGACTGCTGCGTTTCTAGCCATTATTGGTGATCACCATACACGCCATGACTCCGAGTTTAGGTACGCATAAAAAATCCGACGAAGCGTCTCAAGGGGGCGGCGACGTGTTTGAGGCTTTGTTCGAAGCTCTTCCGGACGCCGTTGTGGTTTCCGACGAGAGCGGCTCCATCGTTCAGGTCAACGCACGACTGGAGGAACTGTTTGGGTACAGCCCCGGTGAACTGCGCGGCCAACCCATCGAAACACTGATTCCTGAACGATTGCGCCAGGCGCATGTGGGGCACCGCCTCCACTACCACCAGGACCCTCGGCGCCGGGCCATGGGCGCGGGGCTTGAACTCTGCGGCAAACACAAAGACGGCAGAGAGCTCCTAATTGACGTTATGCTCAGCCCGCTCGAGACAGGACAGCGAAAACTGGTTCTCAGCCTCATCCGCAACCTTGCCGAGCGTGACATCGGCGAGGCCCTCAGGTTCCATCTGGCCGCTCTCGTGAATTCATCGGGCGACGCCATCATCGGTAAAACGATGGACGGCGTCATTGCCAGCTGGAACAAGAGCGCGGAGCGAATGTTCGGCTATTCAGCAGATGAGGCGATCGGGAAGTCAATCTCCATGCTGCTTCCGCCAGGGAGGGAAGATGAGGAATCCGATATTCTGGGGCGTCTGAAACGCGGAGAAACGATCAGGACCTACGACGCCTTACGTAGGCGGAAAGACGGGCGAAATATCGACGTCTCAGTAACCATTTCGCCGATATACGACCCCCTGGGCAATCTGGTAGGAGCGTCAAAAGTGGCCCGCGATATCACCGAGCTCAAGCAGGCCTCCCAGTACGCCCGCAGCCTGCTCGAAGCCAGTCTGGATCCGCTGGTCGCGATTAGTCCCTTAGGCAGAATCACTGACGTCAATGAGGCCACGGTCAAAGTAACGGGCCTTCCACGCCAAAAACTGATCGGCACGGACTTTGCGGACTACTTCACCGAACCGGAAAAAGCCCGTGAGGGTTATCGACGCGTGTTCTCGCAGGGTTTTGTAACCGACTATCCTTTGACCGTCCGCGCAGCAGAAGGACGCTTGACCGACGTGCTTTACAACGCCTCCATTTATAAGGATGCAGAGGGGAAAGTGCTGGGCGTCTTTGCCGCGGCCCGTGACATCACCCAACGCAAGCGCGCAGAAGAGGGCCTGGCACGCCGAGCCGAAGAGTTGGCACGCTCCAACTCGGAACTCCAGCAGTTCGCCTACGTTGCTTCGCATGATCTCCAGGAGCCGCTGCGCATGGTGGCGAGCTTTACACAACTCCTGGCGCAGCGCACGCAGGCAAACTCGGCAGCGACGCGGACGAGTTTATCGGCTACGCCGTGGACGGGGCGCGCCGCATGCAGGTGCTCGTAAATGACCTCCTGGAATATTCCCGTGTGGGCACCCGGGGCAAGGAATTTTCTGGCGTCGACTGCGAAATCGTCCTGGAAACGGTTCCGGGGAACCTGCAAAAAACGCGGGAAGAGACCGGCGGCAAGGTGACTCATGACCGCTTACCCACTGTGCAAGGCGACGAAACGCAATTGGGGCAACTGTTTCAGAACCTGGTGGGAAACGCGCTCAAATTTCACGGCTCAGAACCGCCTTGCGTACACGTCTCCGCGCAACCGATAAACGGGGAATGGCGATTTTCGGTGCAAGATAACGGCATCGGGATCGACCCACAACATGCCCAGCGAATCTTTTTGCTTTTCCAGCGTCTGCATGCTCGCGACGAGTATCCGGGAACGGGCATCGGACTGGCCATCTCCAAGAAAATTGTTGAACGGCATGGCGGGCGAATCTGGGTAGAGTCCGAGCCAGGGAAAGGTTCCACTTTCTATTTCAGTCTGCCGAGGAAAGAGGTCACCTATGGAAGCGAACTTAGGGCAAGTGCAACCGGTTGACATCCTGCTCGTGGAGGACAACCCCGGCGACGTCAGGTTGACCCGGGAGGCACTCCGGGACGGGAAACTGCTGAACCGTCTAGCCACTGTGTCGGACGGCCAACAGGCGATGGCCTTCTTGCGCAAACAAGGTAGTTATGCGCAGGCAGCCCGGCCGGACCTCATCCTGCTTGACTTGAACCTCCCCCGAAAGGACGGCCGCGAAGTGCTGGCCGAAGTCAAGGCGGATGAGGACCTCCGGAGAATCCCGGTGGTGATCGTCACCGGTTCCCAAGCGGAGGAAGACATCCTGAAGACTTACAACATGCACGCCAATTGCTACGTAACGAAACCTGTGGATCTGGCGAAATTTGTCGCCGTAGTGAGATCCGTCGAGGAATTCTGGGTGCACATCGTGAAGCTGCCGCCAAAGAGGTGAAAAACCATGAAAGACAGGACTCGTGCTCTGCTGATCAAAGACAATGGGCGCGAGGAGAAGATCCTCGGCAGGATGGGAGACTTCCGGTTCCAGATCGCAAGGACAATAAGGAAGTGATAGCAGCAAATGCCAGAAGACAAGATCCGCGTGCTGCTAGTGGAAGACAACCCTGGAGACGCTCGCCTGGTCGAAGAGATGCTGAAAGAGGGCGGGGCCGACGATTTCGTGCTGAAACACGTCGAGTCGCTTCAGGAGGGCATGAGCAGCCTTTCCCGGGGTTGCGCAAGCCAGGTGATCCTGCTGGATTTGGGACTCCCCGATGAGACCGGCCTGCAAACCTTGCGGCGAATCATGCCGTTAGCAAAGGATGCCAGCGCCGTGGTTCTTACCGGGCTCCAAGATGAAGATCTGGGGATTGCGGCGATAAGGGAAGGCGCGCACGACTACATCATCAAGGGTCAGGTAGACGGGCGCCAACTGCGAAGAATCCTTCGGTATGCGGTGGAACGGCAAAAGATGCAGAGTGAACTCCGTGCCGAGATGGAACGGCGCGCCCGGGTGCAGGAGGCCCTCCAATTCTCCGAAGAGCGTTACCGACTTCTCTCGGAGACGGCGCCATTGGGCATCTTAATTTCAGATGAACTGGGAAGGATCGTCGACGCGAACGCGCATACGCTCCTCTTGTTCGGTTATAAACGGGAAGAACTTATCGGCCAAACCCTTGAGAAGCTCCTTCCCGAGCACCTTCAGGCGGCGCATCAAAGGCATCGGTCCAGGTACATGAATAACCCGCAAGCGCGGCCCATGGGGTTGGGAATGGAGTTGCTTGCGCGTCGACAAGATAGGACCCAGTTTCCCGTGGAAATCAGCTTGGGCCCGCTCGTCACAGAACAAGGGAGCCTGGTTTCGGCAACTATTGTTGACATCACTGCCCGAAAGAAGCTGGAAGAGCAACTGCACATTGCGCAGCGCATGGAAGCGATTGGCAAGCTGGCGGGCGCCGTGGCACACGACTTCAACAATCTGCTCGGCGTCATCCTAGGTTGTTCCGAAGTGGCTCTTGATGTCCTCACACCCGAGCATCCGGCCGCCAGGAAAGTGGAGATGATCAGAAAAGCAGGCTCCTCCGCCGCAGATTTAACGCGGCAGCTGCTGGCGTTCAGCCGGCAACAAATGCTCCAGCCGCGTGTCCTCAATCTGACAGAGATCCTGGGGCGGAGCGAGTCCTTGCTCCACTGTCTAATAGGCGAGAACATAAAGCTTGCCATCTCGCCGGACCCTTCGCTGGGGTGCGTCAAGGCCGATCCGGGACAAATCGAGCAGATCCTTGTGAATCTCGCCGTCAACGCGCGTGACGCCATGCCCCGAGGGGGCCGCTTGACAATTGAAGCACGCAACTGTGAATTGGACGATTCCTATAAGGGCAAGCACGAGCAAGTCATTCCCGGCCGCTATGTCATGCTGGCGGTCGAAGATACAGGTTGCGGCATGGATGCGGACACGCAGTCGCGAATCTTTGACCCGTTTTTCACGACAAAAGAGATTGGGAAAGGCACAGGTTTAGGTTTGGCGACCGTTTATGGAATTGTAAAACAGAGTGGCGGATACATCTGGATCTACAGCGAGCCGAATAAAGGAACCACGTTTAAAGTATATTTTCCGCGCGTCGAACAATCGGCCGAGCCTCCCAAACAAAAGGAGCCGGAGGCCGTGGCCCTCCATGGCTGCGAAACGATTCTGCTGGCGGAAGACTCCGCATCCCTTCGGCAAATGGCCCGGGAATATCTGGAGAACTCGGGCTATACCGTCCTGGAAGCATCGTCGGGCAGCGAAGCGCTGGAACAAGCGAAGGATTTCCAGGGACCAATTCACCTTCTGCTGACGGATGTTGTGATGCCGGGAATGAGTGGCCCCGAACTAGCCGGCCAGATAGCTTCACAGCGTCCCGAGACAAAGGTAATTTTCACCTCAGGCTACACCGACGACGCGATTGCCCGTCAAGGAGTGCTTGATCCTGCCGCAGCGTTCATACAGAAACCCTATCGTCCTAAGGCGCTCGCCCGGAAGATTCGAGAGGTCTTAGGCGGATCTGATCAAAAAAGTGAGAGCCCTGTGCTCATGCGCTCCCGCTCGTCTAGCGTCACTTAGGGTCCTCCCTACCGCCGATCTTGATCGCATGTGCCCTTCCGCCCACTGGCCGACTGCCACCCATTCATAAATTCATCCAGCTCGATCACCAAGAGAGCTTTCGATGGCATCCCGGCTCCTCAATAATCAACCACTACCATAGTGAAAAATGACCACAGGTTCCGTGGCGGCCGTCATACCGCGCTGTGACGCCGGACACGCTCTGCCTTGGGTTTAGGGGCCCTGCGACACATGGTCTAGACTGTGGTGACGTTCATGGCATGGGCGAGGTCTTTCGGGCCGTACGTTTTGAGCAGGAAGCCCGTGCCATTTCCTCGCTGAATCATCCCCACATTTGCACGCTCTATGACGTTGGGCCGAACTATCTGGTGACCCAAGTTGATCAGCATACGCTCTTCTGAGGTTCTTGGCCGGTGATCTGGCCGGTACGCTTGCGCTTCTCCGGGCATCGCACATCCTAATGTTCGGCACATTCCTCATAAGGGAGGTTCAGCACGCTATCGAATCCGAGAAAAACACGTTCGATCAATAGCCCTGGAGTCGCCTTCTCGATGACCGCTGAAGCGCGGCACAGCTGG
>Ga0209167_10000115_pt1 | contig 78855 bp, 70 predicted proteins | sample Coa_R1_9_FD_187154 | JGI IMG/M metagenome (GOLD analysis project Ga0209167, IMG submission 187154) | Surface soil microbial communities from Centralia Pennsylvania, which are recovering from an underground coalmine fire - Coalmine... | ecosystem: Environmental > Terrestrial > Soil >... | reverse complement strand
GATTGTGCGCGGCGGGATTCAGGGCCGGGTCGAATGGACCCAAGAGGGCGCGCGTAAAGTCGCATCACGTGAGTATCGGTATGTCAGTCCGGTTTTCGAACACGACCAGGGTGGGAACGTTCTATGCCTGTTGCGGGCGGCAGTAACCAATAACCCTAACCTCTATATGCGAGCGATCTCGTCGGCGAGGAACAATCAGATGACTAGTCAATTAACGGCAGTGGAGAAGCAGGTTTGCGCGCAGACCGGGGTTAGCGAGGCAGAGTTTGCAGCGACGAAAGCGACCCGCAATGGCACGACGCGAACGGGTTTGTTCAGCGCCGGAGCGCCGGCTCCGCTGGGAATCTGTAACAACATCACTCACCAGCTTACCGAATACGCAGTTACGCATTCGGTCGGGAATCTGCGCGCCGCGCACGCGTATATGACCAACTTTATCGGGCACGCGGCGGCGCGATTCCTGACGGCGCACGATCTCGAGTTTTGCAAGCAGCATGATATGCCGCTCGCCAAGTTCGCGATCGCCAGGCACGCCCGGATGAGCGGCAAGCCGCTGACTGTTTCGCACGGCCAAGTCGAACGGCAGGCGCTGGCCGATGCGCAGTTTGAAATGAATCAGCAGACCGAACCCTCGGAGCTGCTCAAGCAGGCGAGCGAAGAGATCAGCCAATTCTTGAAAGATCCCGACCATATCGAGTCACTCCATCATCTGGTCAATGCGGAAGCCTACGTCAGCATGGCGATGAAGAAAGTGGGCGCGGTCCGGCAGCAGGCCGGCGGGTACTGACGAACAAATCGGAAACTCAAAAAGGAGACAGCAAGATCGAAAATGGTTGAACCAAAAGCTGACCCGAAAACTAAGGAAATCACGTTGCCTTCGGGGCGTAAGGCGGTGATCCGCGAAGGCTTCGGCCGCGACTTGATGAGGGCGCAGAAAGTCGCGAGGGACGTCGCTGAAATTCCGATGGCATTGGTCGCGCAGCTCGTCGAGATCGACGGCGCGACGATAGTATATGAAGATGTGCTCGAGATGAACCTTGCGGACGTACTCATGCTCCAGGCGCAGGTAATGTCGGGGGATTTCGATTCCCCTCCGCCGCCGACTTTGCCGGCCTAGTTCAGTTTGGCTTTTTAGCCGAGGAACTAGAACGGATGAGTTTCGAGCGATTGACCTATTGGCTGGAAGCCGTGCGGGAGCATCAGGAAGCGGTCAACAAGGAAATCGCGCGGGCGCGTGGAGGGTGACGGGTTTTTCCCGGCGACGGAGTGGCTGAAGCATGGCGATAAAGCTTTTCGAAATTGGCTATCTCATCGCCTTGAAAGGCGTGGCCGCCTTTCACAGCGCCATGGCCAGCGTCACCGGTGATTTTGAAAAAGTGAATGAGGCCGTCAAAAGCACGCAAGCCATGCGAGAGTTTTCTGCGAACCTCGGCATGATGGGCGGCGCCGCAGTCGCGGCGGGCGGTGCGGCGAGCGCGGCATTGTACTCTGTACTCAAGCCCGCGATGGAGTCCAAGGCGGAATGGTCGCGCGTCCAGGAATCCATGAACGATGGCGCCGCGACCATGAAGAACCTGAACGAGGCGCGGGAGACGGCCGAGAAGATCGTGTCGGCGAGCGTCATTAGCGAGACGCAACTCGGCGAGGCCTACTACGTCGCGAGAAGCAACATGATGTCGCACGCCGAGGCGCTCGACGCGATCAGCGCGGCGAATGACCTGGTGGTCGCGACGACGCGCAACGCGGCCGACGCGCAAGCGCAGATGGCTCCGACGACGCGCACGCTGACGACGATGCATCAACTGTTCGGAATGTCCGCGCGGCAGGCCGCCGATCAGATGGCGGCGTTGCAAACGCGATATGCGGAGTTGGATATTTCGGAAGTCACGTATGGTCTCCAGTACGCACAGCCGGTGACCAAACAGACCGGCATGGGCGTATCCCAAATGGAAGCGGCGCTCGCGATGTTGTCAGTCGGCGGCCTGCACGGCCAGGACGCGGGCACGGCCTTCCGCGAGATGATCGCGAAGTTCACGACGGATTCGAAGTTACAGCAGTTTGTCCGGGTAAATAAGCAAGGCGGTTTCGATCTGGCGGCCTCGCTCGACGCACTCAAACAAGCGATGGCCGGGCTTTCGCCGCTTCAGCAGGCGATGGCTCTCAAGGGCTTTGGCTTCAATCTTCGGGATGTGACCGGCGTGAACATCCTGCTCGGCAAGATCGGCGAGCTCCGCGCCGCGACCACAGACCTGGATCATTCCCAAGGTGACGCGGCGAAGCTCTCGACGACCAGAATGTCGGCGGCGGATGAGCAGTGGGCGGAGCTGCTGAATAATCTCGATCTGCTCAGGACAGCGATCGGCGAGAATTTGTTGCCCATCGTGAATCGCTGGATCCCGAAGCTGATAAGCGGGCTTCAGTCGATGCACACCTGGGTCGAAAAGAATCGCGGAACCGTGACCACCTTGCTGAAGGTCATGGCGGGCTTCGCCGCGATCATGATACCGCTCGGCGCGATTGCGGTGCTCTTCGCCGGCCTCAGTTTTGTCGTTTCCTATGTTCCGGGAATGACCGCGCTGGTCGGAGTGATCAGAGGCGCCGGAATCGCGACCAAAGTCTGGACGGCGACGCAGTGGCTGCTGAACGCCGCGATGGATGCGAATCCAGTCGGGCTGGTGATCATCGGGATCGCCGCGCTGATCGGGGTCGTCTATGAGCTTTACAAACACTGGGATATGGTCAAGACGTTCGTGATGAAGATGATTCCTGAGGCGTTTCACTGGGGCGTCAACCTATTGAAAAGCTTCGCGGCGGGCATCGCGAGCGCCGTCATGTATCCCGTGCATGAGGTCGAAAAGCTCGCGGGTAAAATGGGCCGTTTTCTGATCGGGCACAGTCCCGTCCCTGAAGGGCCATTGCATGACCTTAATTTGAGCAAAACGATCGCGATGACCCTTCAGCCGATGCCGGTGCTCGCCGCGATACGGCGGACGGCGGCCGCGATGGCGATCGCGGGGCCGATGATGCTCGGCGGCGCGGGGAGCGCCGGCGCCGGCCTGGCGGGCGTCACGATCAATTACTCGGTCACGATCAACGGCGGCTCGGCGGACGAGTGGGTGAGGTCGGCCAAGCGGCACGCGGACGAGCTCGTCCGTATCATTGATGAGAAGATGTCGCGGCGAGAGCGGAGGAGCTACCGAGATTGATGGGGGGAAGCGAAATGACCTTTCAATCGATTTGCTTGGTCTCTTCAGTGGTCCTTATCGCACTATGCGGTTGGATGAACTTGCGGATCACGAAGCGCCTTTGTCTCGGTCTCAAGGATTTGTCCGAAATAACGACCTCAATACAAACTTTGCCTGCGAACCAGCCGGATGGCGGGAATAAGTGCACGTCGAGCTCCCGCTTATCAACTAGGTAAGACGTGTGAACGAAGGGAAGGGTGGTCGTAGTACCTCGTCCACGCACGTCGAGGTCCATTGCAATCTGCTTGGCAGGCGGCCGATTAGGGTCAAATCTGAGACCTAGGAGAGCGCGTTTGGGCCGTAGCGGCCGAACAGACTGAAAGACTAGGGTCCGTTGAGCCTGATTCATTAAGAGTATATGAAACCACAACGCGTCACCCTCCTCGGTCCAAATTGGTTCGTCGCACTCCAGAATTGGAGCCTCGATCTCGACTTGGTACCGGTAGCTCAACCAGGCGAACAGTGCCGTCGCGCTAGTCGCCACCGCAACGATTATTTCAGCTACATCCACTAACGAGAGACTCGCAAGCCTCAGCCATTAGATAATCAATTCTGGATGCCTTCAAGGATTCGGCTTTGCCGCGTGGATCGTACCTCGCGCGTCGTGTTCTGAATGTGCTCGATGAGATCAAACCATCCGAGCGTTTCCGGCCCTCCTGCATCCTTAAATTAGGCTCGCTAATGGCAGCTCGGGGAGCGGGCACTCGCGATTCCTCATAAATTGCCGCGATCAAACCAAGCTGCCGATCTGATCAAACCAAGGTGCCGCTTACAGTGTGGGCGATCGCCTGAAACTGGCAATCGCCTGCGCTTAGACGTGTCATAAGATGCACGGCGCGATGCGCGCACACGCCTTTATAGCTGTGCAGCATCAATAAATCTAATGTTGGAGAGAGCTTAAGGCGGATGGAATGGTCAGATGGTTTGATCTCATCCGAGGGCGCGAAGGCGAAAACAGAACCGTTGGGCGCGGCTATTCTACTTCAGAGACTCTTCAGCCCTATCGATCGTCGCCACCAGTTCATCAAGTCGCACACGGTAGCTATCGACAAACGCTGGAAGTTCCCTCAGTGCCTCAATGCGGAGGCCGCGACTTGCTTGTAGCAGCGGGGTTGTCTTGTCGAGGATGCGCTCCTCCTCGTCCAGTTCGACAAGCTTGCCCCAATCGTCAACGCGAAACCTACGATATAGACGCACTAGGAATTGCCAACGATCCCCAGTTTCTCCATATTCGAGCTCTTGTTCAAAGCCCGCTTCGCATTCACCTAATTGCCAACCCGGCGCAAACTCAATACCGGCTTGGGCAGCGGCAAGTCGCTTCTCGACCTGCCCGATTAGCTCGTTAATGCTGTTACTCTTCTCGTTTAGTCGCTGCGCGGCGTTGGAAAACTCGGCGAGCGACTTCTCTATATCAACCATGCGGTCAGCCAATCCTTGGGACCGATCAGGTCCATGTTGCGGAATTATCATGCGCAGCTTCCGCTGCGACTTCAAGCCGCGCCCAACGGCTATAAGAATTGCACCATAAGCGCCCGGCACTCGCAACATGGCGCGTAGCGATTATCCACAGAAATCCAGCCCGTCACCCGATTGCGCCGAGAAAAAGCACGCCGGCAAGCTTCTGCTGAGCAAAATAGATACTTCATAATGAGATCCGTCTTACGCGCTGAAGCTTCTGCAATCTCGCCTCTCCATTTCTCTTTCGATGATCCGCATGAGCTCGGCCGCGTGCCGCTTCGCGGCTTTTGCCCACTCGTCCGCCGAGCCGCCGGGGATCGTCGGCGAATAGTTGACGACGATCTGGACGGGCGCCGGGCCCGCGCTACCCGCCATTCCGCTGAGCAGCATCGGCGCCGCGATCATCGTAGCGAGCGCCGTCCGATGCATCGCCGCGACGATCGGCGACGGCCGGATCGTCTCCGCGATCGTTTCCACCAGCCGGATCCGGTTCAAGTCGCGCAGCGGCCCGACCTTCGCCGGCGAATGCGGCAAGTAATCCCGCAGCTTGCCGAGCACACCCTCGATCGCGTGGATCGGCCACGTCACTGCGCTCTCGATCCCCTTGGCAAAGGTCTTGAGTAGATTGACGCCCCACTGAAACGCCTCAGGAATTATTTTTACAAAGAAATTCTTGATCTGCGGCCACCACGCGATCACCGCCGCAACCGCTGCGACAACTCCGACCCCGATCGCGATTGCCCAGGCCGCCGCCAAACCGGTCGCGCTGGCAATCACAATGGCGATAGATCCGAAAACCGTCAGCAACGTACCAATCGCTATGGCCGCCACTCCCGCCACTCCAGCGAAAATCAGTAAATACTTGGTCAAGGTCTGATGGGTGTCAGCGAAACTCTTTGCCATGTTGACTACGCCAGTCAGCATGTCGATCAGCGTCGAGAGCTTGCCCAAGAGTGCACCCAACGCGTCCTTAAGATTCTGAAAGCTCTGCCAGAAGATCTGCTTCTTCGAAGCTTCAGTCGCTTCGTTGATGCCTTCCATTCCCGCGACCGCGCCCGGCGCTATCGACGCGACCTTCGCCAGGTTCTCGCGTAGCATCCCGGTCTCTTCGATCAGCGGTAGCAGCCGCACCCCCGCCGTCGCCCCAAAGACTTTCGATAGATAATCAATCTGCGCGGCGTGTCCCATCGTCGCTAGCCGCGCGCGCACCTGATCGAGCACATTGACTAATCCGTGCTGCGTATCGATTCCGTATTTCGCCCCGTGCGTCAGCACCTCCGAGAGCGCCATCGCCGCCCGCCCAGCCCCTTCCGGGCCGAGGATATGCTGCATCTCGGCCATCACGCCGAGCGCTTCCGCCGCGTTACCCTTCGCCATCAGCGTCGCCCCAGCCAGCCGCCCGAGGGCCGACGGCACCGCGTCCAGATTGGTCACGCCAAAGACCTTAGTTACCGCCGCAAAGGTCCCGGCGATCTGGATCGCTGAATTGCCGCAGGCTCTCCCCGTTTCAGTGAACAAATTCATTGCCGCGGCGGCATCGATCCCGGTTGCCGCGTGCAGCTTCAGCGCCTGCGTCGCCGCATCAATCGACGCCGGCAGACTATGAAATACTGGCGCGGCATCTTTCACCCTCGCTAAAAACTCATCCGTCGAGCCCTGATGCATCGACGAGAATTTCTCCGCCGCCTCGCGCGCCGTGTCGAGCTGGCTGCCCGTCCAGCCGGTCACCGCGCCGAGCTTGGCCAGTACCGATTGCGTCTCGCTGGCCGCCTCGACGATGCTCTCGACGCCGCCGAGCACGCCCTCGCCGGCGCTCTTCATCTGCTCGCCGATCTGCTCCAGGCCCATGCCGGTCAGCACTTTGGCCGACGCATCGAGCCCTTCGAATTGTTCGCGGATATGTCCCACGACGCCCGACACCTTGTCGATCGCCTTGATGACGTATCCGAGCTCGAACAGCTTAATCGCCATCGTTTTACGATTCCTTCATCACGCTTGCGCGGGCCGCGATCTAATACCCGCCGGCGGAGCGCCGCGCGGCGCCGGCCTTCTTCATGGCCATGCTGATATATGCCTCGGCGTTGACCAAGAATTGAAGCGATTCCAGATGCTCCGGGTCTTTTAGGAATTTCGCGATCTCGTCGGTCGCCAGCTTGAGCAACTCCGACGGCTCGGTGTTCTGATTCATTTCAAATTGAGCATCGGGCAACTCCCGCCTTCCGCACGCCGATAGGCGGATACCGTCACCCGGCGCGGATGACACGTGCATGGCCCGGTAATTCGCCGATCCGGGGTGATCGGGCAGATGCAAGCGCCCTCGCTCATTTCTTTTGTCCTTCTGCGACACTCTGGAGCGTGCGTTCAAGTCTGAGAAACTCGACCGACAACTCCATCATCGCTTTGTTTCGGCGCATAGAGTCGCGCAAGATGATCGTTGCCTCGCGGCATTTTCTCGTTGCCTCGGCCAGAACTTCCGGCGATTCAATGGGTAGCGCGCGGATGCGCTCCAGAGTCAACGCCGAGGCTTCAAGTGGTCGCTTAAAATCCCCGAAGGCTGCGATCAACGAATCGAGTGCCGCTCGAAAATCCGCCGCCGGCTTATTTGCCGGAATCCCGATTTCCTTCATCGCGATTTCTCCATCAGCCGCCGCTCGAATCGCCCGAAGCGTATCGCCGAGCCGCCGCAGCGCTTCACTCTCCTGAATCAGCTTGAGCCGCATCTCGCCGGCGAGCGTGCCGAGCTCACCGGCGACCGTCTTTTGGAGATCGGCCGGGAGCCGCATCGCCGCGATTCGCTCGATCGAGCCGAGGATCGCTTCGGCCGGCGTAATCACCGTCTCGCGGATCGCCGCCGCTGTTCGCTCCGCCGCGCCCGTCAATGTTTTCGATTCTGATTGTTGAGTGTAGGCCATATACTCAGTTCAAATTTATTTCGCGAAACCCATGTCCGTCCGACAAGCCCCCCAGGTAGGAGATCGCGTGTCGTTTAAGGCTCGCGCCGCAATAGCCACAAATCAGGCGCGAACCTGTTTCTCGTTCTTGCAGTTCCTCCATTATGAAATCGACGAAATCTGGATTTAGTCTCGTTTTCCATACGCGCCTGGTATGCCGCGAACGCCTCGGCCAGCTCGTCGTCCGCTGCCCGGCTATTTCGTGGAAGAGTCATGCTCGGCCCGGCTTTCGACGGAGCGCAAATGATCCATCATCAACCGCAGCTCCGCTTCGACCGGCGCCAGGTTGACCGCCCCGAGCTGACGATCACTTCGGCGCTATCGTCGAAAAGCTTCATCTGCTGGCGCGTCTGGTTGCTCATGGACGCCAGATCGAGCGCCGCGAGGCGCTCACCGATGCGATCGACCATCGGTCTCATCCGATCGATCGCGTCGAGCATCGTGGCGAACCGCTTCGTTATTTCCGTCTGCTGCGTCTTCCAGTCCTGCATCATCTCGAACTCCCTCTTATGACATCCGTGCCGCGCGCCGCTGTTCTCGCCGCTCGCGTTTGCGCTCGGCCCTCTCGCGCCGAGCGGTTTCTTTTTGTTTTTTCAAAAGCGTCTCGGTGCGTCGCTTCACGTCACCCTCAGATGAAAAAGCCGGCGAGCTCAGCCGCCGCCAGCCGCTCAGCCCGACTCAGCCGCGCGCCAGCCACACTCCACCGCCGGCGTTGTTTGAGCGCTTCGATGACCGCGTTCGCTTCCTGCGGTCCCAGCCAGGCCAGCGAATCCACTTTTGCGACTCGCTTGACTAATCGCCGCAGCCCCTTTTCACTCGGATCGCGCAACGCTCCGAGCGCCGCCAGGTCAGCCCATAGGCAACGGATCAGCTTCGCTTGCGGTTCGCGATCATCGAACTCGTCGAGTGATTTGGTGTAAGAAGCGCCTTCTCGAAACCCGAGTCGCTTGAACTCGTCGAGCAGCGCGCGGCGTTCGCGCTCGTCGAGCTCGGCGGCCGAAGTCTTGCCGTCGCAGACCCGCGCGATGATTCCGCGATAGGTCGTGTCGTCCAGCCCGAGCCGCTTTTTGCCAACGTGTATCTTCCCCAACTCGGCGCGCCGCATGGTTTCGACTGCAGATTTTCGTGCGCCGTTCATTGAGCTCCATCACCGCGTCGATGCGCCGCAATCCACGCCCGCACATCTTCGGTTCGATAGCGGATGAGCTTCGAGCCGAGCTCGATGTACACCGGCCCTCGGTCTTGCCGACGCTAAACTCTCAGCGTCGCAGGCTCAACCCCCAGGATGCGCGCGACCTCTACGTCTTCTAGTAGTTTTTCGACCGTCTCACTCATCATGAGTCCGCCCGCCACACCACATAACCGCTTCCATCGCGCCGCCGTACGGAGGCTCCGCCGATTATCAGCCAGACAATTTCGTCGCCGGGCTCCAGCGCCGCTGAGACTTTCTCGACGAATGCCTCAACCGGCCAGCCCTGATGTTGGTAAGCTTGTTTCGCGACCGACTCGATATGCTGCCGCAACTCTTGGGGTGTCCGCGTCAAAGTTGCGTGGCAGCGGGTGCAAATGCCCGTCGGCTTGGCTTCGGCTTCGGCGAGCCGCCGATTGGCGACATCAACGAACGCCCCGGCCGCGATCACCACCGCCGCCAGATCATAAATCGCCGCGTCTATCCGTTGGGTCAGCGCTTCGCGGTCGAACACTGATAAACGCTTACTGCCGGATAATGCTGTTTCGAGCTGACGGAGCGCCGCGATCCCATCGCGCACGGTCACCTCTCGGCGAACTTGCATTTCCCTATCGTCTAGTTTGGCGGACATGATATTTCTCTCTGGCACCATTAGCCTCACCCGACTGCCGATCTGATTGGCCGTTGCGTCAATGCTGAAATCGAGATTTGAACGGTCTCGGGTTTGGCGTCCTTGCCTCTTCGGACCGGTAGCGCCGCGCGATCGACGAAACCCAGATCTGCGGCGTCGGCAAGACTTAGCGCATCAATCTTTGCGTCAAGCGCGCGCCGCTCAAGCTCTGCATATACGCCGAGTAACAGGCGGATTGTGCCCTTGCTTCTTGTGAGGCAGTGTTCGACGAGTGGTCGGTCAAAAGTCACACCCTCGACCAGATCGAGCGCCAGTAACATCGCGTCCGCCAATGATGCTTTTTGGAACTCGACGCCGCCGCCGACACGCGAGCTGATAGCCTCGAGGAAGCCGGTCGCGCCTTCGAGCAGCCGTGCCAGGCTGCCGATCGATATGAAGACGATCCCACGCTCGCCTCATCCGCCAGATCGCGCAGCGTATGCAACAAACTGAAGTTCCGCCCGCGCGCAAGATAGTCACTCTCATCAATCAAGAGGTAAAGATCGGGCTGGGTTTTCAGTTCTGCTAGGAGCGTTCTATATAGATACTCGGTCGAGGACCATTCGGTGCCCCAACCCGGGTTGATCGCGCTCAAAATATCTCTAAGCATCATGCCGCGACTGGACCGCCAAGCCTCACGCGCTCTGACCCATACGACGCGGCCATACTTATTCCGAATCGCTTCGATGAGAGAGGTTTTCCCCAAGCCAGCGGCGCCATAGATGACACCTAGTGGCTGAGAGCGTGTTAGCCGGGCAGGCACTGTAAGACCCGCGACTATGTTTTGCGTGGACGATGTAATTCCCGTTTTCACGCTACTAGTCCCAAGCTTTTGCGCACTTCAAACTCGCGGCTGGTTTCATATCCCCCAACCCACAAAGCGTCAGATCTGCTTAGCTCGCCGCTCGGCATGGCCTTGAGCTGCAGGTAGCGTTCAAAATCCAGCTCCGCCGGGCTTTGGGCAGGCCAATCGGATGAGTCGTCAACCGATGGCATCCGCGCCTCAATCTGCGGCCGAAGCTTGATGACGTTGTTTGTCTGCGCTGCGGCGCCGGCTTGAATCGCTTCGCTGGCCGCCGTCAACGCTGGTGTCTGATAGGAAAACCGTTCATGTTCGGGCACGGCGCTCGGTGCGTTTTTCGCGGCGTGTTCCAGCACCTCGTCCGCGAGGCTCGCGGGATTGATCCGCTTTACGAGGCGTCGCGTTTCCGCGCGCCGCTCGCTCATGAAGCGGTTTTGAAACTGCCGCGCCGCGATCGCGAGCGTGTCACGATCCAGTCCCGCGCGTTCAGGGTTGACGGCGACGCAGAGCTTCTCGCGTCCGCGCCGAGTTTCGCGAAACACATACACTAGCCCCATGTTCCCGGATGGATGCGGAAAGACCCTTACCTGCTCGCCGCAGTGCGCGCTCAGCTCTTCCGCGATGAAATCGACGCCCTCAACGTGGACCTTGCCCGCGACGACTTTGCGCAGCACCGAGCCTTGACTGAGCAGTCCCAGCGCGGCGCGGTCATCAATAAAACGCACCCCGCCGCGCCATGCCGCCGCTACCTCATTCGGTGAACAGCCGGCGAGTCCGGCGTGAACTCGGGCGCCGTAAACATTCGCCGCCCAAGTATCAATCTTCGTTTGCAGCTCTTCGACCGTCAGCTCTGCTTCAAACAGTTCCGCGCGGTTCTTCCCGAAACGTGCCGCAAAAGATTTTCTCGCACGCCGCGCTTGTTGCTCCGCAACGCTATGGCCAGTAAAGCCCGGCAGCATCGGAAAAAACTCGTGCGACAGCGTTCGATTCATCCGCTCGACGTGAGATTTCAACTCCGGCCGGAAGGGTGGGCGCGGCGTGTAGGTAATCCCCAGATCTGCGAGCAGCCGCTGCAAGTGCTCGCTCACAAATCCGGCGCCGTTGTCCCCGACAATCTCCTCGGGGACGCCCCACGCCGTGATCGCCTTGCAGATAAGCCGCGCCGCTGCACTCGCGCTTTCCGACGGCGCAACCAGAAACATCGCGCGCCGGGAGTACACATCGATGACCGCGAGAATCGCGTAACGGCGGCCGTCGCTGAGCATGATATCGCCGCGCGTGCCGTCGATTTGCCACTGCTGGTTCAGCCGGACTATATGCACGTCCGCCCGCGCAACCTTCGTTCGATGTTTCGACTTGAATCGCCCCGGATCGTTCAACGCTTCTTCCAGCGCCGGGTTCTCGGTGCGCCAACGTCGGACGTAATCCTTGATCGCGGTCAGGGAAGGGAGTTGAGCGTCGGGGCATCGCACGATCATCGCTTCGCGGATCCTCGGCGCTGTAAGCGAGCGGCCGAACTTGGCAAGCATCGCCTGCGTCAACTCGCGCAGCTCGGCCTTAGATTTCGATGATCCCGCTCTCCGCGCGATTTCCGTGTTTCGGCGCGAGCGCGCCGATCCCATTGCGCGCCAACTTCGCCCATCTGATTAGCGTCGGCGCGCTGACTTTGACGATCCCTGCCGGCAGCTCGATCTCGCCCGACCGGCACAGTTCGGCGAATTTCTCGGACGCGATCGATGGTGACAGCCCAGAGTGACGCTCAAATTCCCGCAGCCGCTCTAGCACACAGGCCCGCGCAGTGACTACTTGGCCCGCCTTGTTTGACAATTCGATCAAAGATTTGACGGCCGCGGCGCCGGTCCGAACGGAAATCGGCGGCTTTGCACCGCCGCGCTCGCGCTCGTCGGCTTGCTGCGACGGGCGCTCGCCTTCTGAACTCAGACCGGCCGCCGCAGCCGAACTGAATAATTTTTCGCTCGCTTGTCGCTTTGCTCGATAGCGCGCTTTTGAGAAGGCGCGCAAAATCTCGGATGTATAATGAAGTTGGTAAGCCTTTCCTGATTTTCGTTTCGGGACACCAGCTTCGCTGGCGACTCGGTGAAAATGGTCTGTGGACCATCCTGCCGCATTTGCGAGCAGTTCTGCCGGCAGCTCGATCATCCTTGATTCTCTCGCCGCGCTTTCAGTGCCCTTCTGCGATAGCGAGAAGGCCAAATATCCGCCGGCTTCATTCCAAGCGCGGCTGCAATGAGCCGCTCGGCTTTCAAATACGGATGATCGAGGGCTTCGCGAAGGGAATCTCGTCTGTACCCGTTTTGAAAACTGAGAGCCCGCAGCGATAATCCCCTGCGGTGCAATTCGGCGATCACATATTCGCGCGGCCAGTCAGCGCCGGTTGACACTACGCTGACGGCCACCGATGATGCGCGTAGACTCATTTGGGCATATATGCCTTATTTCAATTGTCGTGTCAACTACAATCAGACGGAGAGGGCGAAAGCCAAAAGCTGAACCCGCGCGCCCCGAAATTCCGGCCGCTCTTCATCCGACAGTTATGATGGCGGGGTTGGCCGCGCGCATAGAGCGAGCGTCCCGAGACGCGCCGATGAACCGGACCGAATTAACCAAGGCGGCCGGCGTCTCGCGCGCCGCTCTATATGCTTGGATCAAGGGCAGTTCAACGCCGAGCATCGCAACCTTAGCGCTCGTCGCTAGATTGACCGGCACCTCGCTCGGCTGGCTTGTCAGCGGCGAAGGTGCGATGCGTCCAGGGGAAGAAGTGCCCGGCGGATACGCCTTGCCCGCATCGCCTTTTTATAACGTTCAGCCGCCGCCTTTCGCATTCAAAGAGGAATGGCTCGCGGATTTGATCACAGAATCGGGCGCGAAAAAACCAGGCGAACAGATTTACTTAATCGCCGTGACTGACGATGCGATGGAACCCACGCTCAAACGAAAAGATTTACTCTTGGTACACCGGCGCGCGCTGCGGCGTGGAGAAAGCGGGCTTTATGCCTTGGTCATACGAGACCCTGTCGGAACTGGACAGCTAGTAGCCCGGCGGATCCAATGGGAACTAGACGGAACCCTTACCATAAGGTGCGACAACCCCGCCTATCGTTCCGAAACCCGAGCCCTGCGAGCAGAGGAAGCGCCACAAATCGTGGGACCGATCCTCTGGCGCGCTGGGTATGTCTGAAGGATTAGCTTAACTAATTCCGTCAGGAAATCTCGATCCGCTGCAACGCCGGAGCGATCCGGCAAAAAAGATGCCTTCGAGCCCGTCAAAAAAATATCGAGCGAAGGCGATCTTCGCTCGATATTTTTGGCTTCGCTCGACATTTTTGGAAGCAAATAGTGTCGATATTTCAAGCACCTACGCTCATCGCTCGACATTTTTCCGCGTCGGCGGGATGATTTGATCTAAATGTCGAGCGACGCAGTTAGGCCCCGCTTCTGCCTAACGTCGCGTGCTTCCACACCTTCGCCGGTTCAGGTCTCTCGGCAGGATTGTTTGATCTGACGAGCCGGGCTTACCTGCCGTCGTTCCCCTGCGCGTGGCCATCTCACGCGGTTCTGACGACGGGTCAGACGCGGGCCAACAGCCCCGCCGTTGTTAGGGTTTAAGGCTTCGTCGCGTCCCATCGCAGCAAGTCGAACCAAGTAGCGGATCGACAAGTCCGGCCAAGTCCGTACTAGTCCGGCCAAAAATTGCCGAGCGATCAAACCATCCCGTCTCTTACACTCCTTGTTTGGAATCGCGGCGCGATGGTCCGCTTCGGCTACGCTCAGGGCAGGGTTTCGCCGCGGCTCGCGGTGCTCACCGGCCCAGGATAACTAATCAGGCTGGCGCAAAGGTTCCCGACGCCGGGGCGGAGGCTGGGAGGGTCAGGGTGAAGATGGCGCCGCGTGGAGCGGCATTCTCGACCGCAATTTCGCCATCGTGGGCGAGGGCGATTTGCCGCGCGAGGGCGAGGCTCAGCCCCTGGCCTTTCGCTAATGATGGGCGGAATCTGGATCAGTGAACTCGTCGAAGATGCGCGGCAGGTGTGCGGCGGCGACGCCTTGACCCTGGTCGGCGATAGTCAGGGCGCACGACGCCTTCGTCATGCGAGACGGCCACCGTGACCGCGGTCCCCGGTGGACTGAAGCGTATAGCGTTATCGATCAGCGCGGCGATGACGCACTTGATTTGCGTGCTGTCGAGGCTCGCCGGCGCGCTCTGTGACAGCGTTTGGGTGATAACGATTTCGCGCTCGGCGGCGCGCACACTCGCCTCGGTGAGGACCTCGCGGACGACCGCGGAGAGGTCGGCAGGCGCGAAATTGAAAGTCCAGGTGCCGCTCTTCATGGCGGTCAACCGGATGACCTTATCGAACAGTTGGCCGAGACGGCCGGCAGCGTCGCGCACGCGGATCAGCCACGCCTTACGCTCATGCGGGTCCATCGCGTCGTCCTCCAAAATCATCTCGATCACCGGAATGATATGGCTGAGCGGCGTCCGCGTTTCATGGTTGAGCAGGCGTAAAACGTCAGTCTTGAGCTGGTCGACCTCTTCGAGCGAGGTCAGCCGTAAGAAGGTTCGGACTTTGGCAATCAACTCGTCTTCGTCAAACGGCTTGGTAATGTAATCGTCGGCGCCGGCCTCGTAACCTTGCAGCCGTTCGGAGAGCATCGCTTTGGCCGAGACCATGATGATCTTGGCATGACGCCGCGTGCGATCGGCGCGCATCCGGCGGCAGGTATCATAGCCATTGAGACCGGGCATCATGATAATCCATCAGGACCAGGCCGGGATGAAACTCAGTGGCGAGCTCGAGGGCATCGTTGCCACAAGCCGCGGTGGCGAGGTTATAGTCCTCACTGAGTATCTCTTCGAGGATGGCGACGTTGACTGGATTATCGTCGACAATGAGTATTCGGCTCTGATTCATAATTCACCTACTGCGATTTGAGCGGTGGGGTGTGCCATCGCGCGGCGGGAGCGGCATACTGAATAGTGAGATGGCGCTCCGAGGTGAGGGAGATAAACTCATCGACGACCTGCGCGAGCAGCAGGTTCAGATCGGCCAACTCGAAGTTGAAGTTCATCTTGCCGGACTCGAGCTTGGACAAATCCAGCAGATCGTTGAGCAGGGCCAGCAAAATGCGGCCGCTCCGATCGACGCGGTCGAAGTATTCGCGCAGCTTCTCGGGTTTGACGCGACCGCTCCGGCGCATACCGAAGCCGGCGAAACTCAGAATGCCCTGCAGGGGTGTACGCAATTCGTGGGATATATTGGCCAGAAACTCACTCTTGGCCAGATTGGCGGCCTCGGCGCGCTCCTTTGCTTCATGCAAGCTTTGCGTGAGCTGATGGCGTGAGTATTCGTAAATCCATCCGAGGAGCGCGATGAATAGTACCGCAGTAGACAGGGCCGCCTCGAGAACCAGACGACCCAGGCTTGCGAAAGGGGCTCGGGAAAGGGGTCGCCGAAACTCGTCATGTAGTAAAAGGTGACAATCTCGGCGGCGATGTAGCCGGCGCAGATGAATCCGAAGTTGGCGCCGACGAGGAAAGCCGCCATCAGCGGGAAGGGCACTTGCCAGGCCAGAGTAGCTATACAGTAGCCGCCGTTCTGATAGGCGATGTAGTTGAGGCCGCTGAGGATTTCGAGACAGAGCATCACGCTCGGCGCGTGCGACGATTTTGTGTGCCGCAGCAGAAAGGGATTGGTGAGGATCAGGAAGATCAGGAGAACCAGGGCCAGCCGCGGTCGGTCTCGGGCCTTCAACCTCCCAGACTAAAATCGTGAAGAGCGCGCCGAAGGCGGCGGCACGGCCCACAACTCGTATCGTAATCAGGACGCGCGCGCGACGGCCTTCGTCCGGTCCGGCGGCGCGGGTCTGCGCGCTGAAATAGTCATCGAGCCGATACGCCATCCGGCCAAAACGGCCAGATGTCGTCGTGACGAGATGGTGGGCAAAGGCTTCGCGTCGCAGCATCCCAGGGAGTGTGGAGCAAACGTGATGCGGGTTGCGTTTTTGAAGCGGGGCGAAGTTCAGGAGTTGCCCGCTCGAACATATCGACGGCAAAGCTCCTCGAAGTGACCCAGACTGGGACACCGCGCGGGGCCGGGCGATCGCGCGAGTTGAATCGAGGCAACTTCGAGTAGTTTATGATTAAACCCGGGGCGTCAGCGGATCAAAGGCGAAGGGGTCGGGGCCGAAGCGGTTGGGTCCGACGGTGCCGCGCAGACAGCACCATATCAGGAGGATGAGGTAACATCCCGCAGTGATTAAGGCAAAAATGATCCAGAGCCCGCCGAAAACAGGCTGGCCAGTAGAATAGGTCATCGCGAGAAAAATCAGCGTGAGCGAGGCCGCGGGCGACGGCAGGAGCAGGTACCATCCTGAGCGATCGATGTCGTGAAGGCGGCGCACATGGACGGCGAGATTCGGCAGGATCAGGCCGAGACCGACGATGACGGCCAGCACTGGGATCAAGCGCGCGACGGTGTTGACGACTATTCCGAAAATCACGAACCACCAGTATTCCGAGCGCGGCGCGCGCCCCTTAAAGACAGCGTAGTTGGTGAGGCAGGCTTCGATCGCCTCAAAGAAACCCATCGGGATTAACCTCTCGTTGCGCGCGATCAAGACTCTTGACGCAGCTTGCGGACTTCTGCCGTCGGCCGCGCCACGCAGACTTGGCTCAGAATGACATCAGGGCCTGCTTTGCGGTTACGGGTATTGCGCAACACGACACTAATGTAATGCGGCGGGTGACGAAATTGAACGGTGCCGCGCAAATTCGCGTCCGATCGAATGAGCTCCGCAGCATGTCTGCGAGCGCCTCGAGCGCGGCTGCGGGCGACGCGATGGTGGAGCTATAAGCCCATCCGTCGTCGCCAGCAAATTGATTCACCCCCGCGCGATCGCTCAATTAGCATCGACCCCGCCAAATTCTGGCTATAATTGTCGAGGGCGGCCCCTTCGGTTCACAGGGGAGTGATGCAGGCCTTAATCAATGGAGATTGACGATGCGCTTATCAAAGTCGCGTTTTGTATGCGCGATTCTCGCCCTCCTCATGCTCGCGAGCGTGAACGTGATCGCCCGCGGTCAGGCATCCGGCGCGAGTGAACGGATCCTCTGGAGCTTTCGCAATGGCGCCGACGGCATTTTACCCAGTGCCGGACTGATCATGGATGCGAGCGGCAACCTCTACAGCACGACGTTGGGCGGCGGTACACAAGCTGCTGGGACGGTGTTTGAGGTGACTCCTCCCGCCGTTTTGGGTGGCGATTGGACCGAGTCCATCCTCTGGAGCTTTGGCAACGTTCCGGACGGCGCAGGCCCTTTTGCCGCCGTGCTGATGGATGGTAGCGGCAATCTTTACGGCACGACCTTCGGGGGCGGCGCTTATGACGCGGGGACGGTATTTAAGCTGACACCGCCCTCTACGGTAGGCGGAAATTGGACCGAGTCAATCCTTTGGAACTTTGGCCGCGGTGCTGACGGCTATAACCCCTATGCTGGTCTGATCATGGACGGGAGCGGCAATCTCTACGGCACGACCTACGAAGGTGGCGTGTACGGCCCGGGTACGGTATTCAAGCTGACACCGCCCTCAGCTAACCGGGGGAATTGGACCGAGTCGATCCTCTGGAACTTCGGCAACGGCGCCGATGGCAAAAACCCCTACGCCGGTTTAATCCTGGAGGCGAGCGGCAACCTCTACGGCACGACGGACAACGGCGGGGCCTACGGCTTAGGGACGGCGTTCATGTTGACGCCGCACTCGACCGGCGGCAAAGGCAATTGGAGCGCGTCAATCCTCTGGAGCTTCGGCAATGGCGCCGACGGCCAACACCCTCTTGGCGGCCCGATCATGGATGCGAGCGGCAACCTCTACGGCACGACCAACGTCGGGGGACCCTACGACAACGGGATCAACGATTTCGGAGGGACAGCGTTCGAGCTGAGCCCGCCCTCAAGCAGCGGGGGCAATTGGACCGAGTCCATTCTATGGAGCTTTGGCCGCGAGGCTGATGGCCAAATCCCCTATGACGGTCTGATCATGGATCCGAGTGGCAATCTCTACGGCACGACCTACGAGGGCGGGGCCTTCGGCGGCATGGCCAGGCGTTCCGGGGATGGGACGACGTTCAAGCTGACGCGCAAAGGCGGCAATTGGACCGAGTCAATCCTCTGGAACTTCGGCAACGGCGCCAGTGACGGCATTTTGCCCTTTGCCGGCCTGATCATGGATGGGAGTGGCAATCTTTACGGCACGACTTCAGAAGGCGGGGACTACGCCGGGACAGTGTTCGAAATCTCCAACATCTCGGGTCCGCAGATCATCGTGAGCCCCAGGAACGTCGTGTTTCCGGACACGGAGGTCGGAAGCACTTCCATCGCCAAGGTACGAGTGCGGAACACCGGCACTGAGCAGTTAATCGGCGCCATGAAGAGTCCGCCACGGGGATTCAGTCTCAGCGGGCCGGGGAATTTCAACCTCGCGCCCAATACTGAAGCCACAATTACGATGATGTTCACCCCGACCTCGACCAGGCGGACGCTTCACGCAGACGCCATTGTGTCGAATGCGGTGAATCACAGCACGGTGCACATCAAGCTGGAGGGCACGGGGACGCCGTAACCAAGCATCGCGTCCTTGAGAGTCGCTCAAACTGCTCGCGCGTGAGGTCCGCGAGTCACACCGGACGTTCAGAATTCGATCGGAGTGCCGAAGATCATCGCATGAGCGGCTTGGCGCCCGTTCGTGCGGCAGCGCGGCGGGTTTGCCAAGAGGGCGCGAAGGGGAGTCTAATCGCGCGGGGTCATGGCCGCGTTGCGGCGGCGCATATCAGCGCGGGAGACAGGCGATGAACGGGGTATCACACGTCGCGATTGGGGTGCGCGAGATGGAACGGTCGCTGAAGTTTTATCGCGACCTGCTCGGGCTCGAAGTCAGGTACGATCGCACTCAGCCGATCGGCGGGATGCCGCGGCTGTACGCCAATCCGGAGAAGGGGCAGCGCCGCGCCGTCCATCTGCATTACGGCAAGGGGGCCGACGGCGGATTTGTGGTGCTGTCGGAGCGGCCGGACGGGACGCCGGGTGAGGCGATCAAGCTCGACCAGGTCGGGATTTCGCACTTCGCGTGGTGGGTGGACGATCTGCGGGCGATTCACGCGCGGCTCGCCGCCGCCGGGGTCAAGATTCTGGTGGCGCCGAGCGCGGTCGATTCGGCCGGTTATGGTGACGCGCCCGGCAAGCAATACCTGACCTGCCTGTTCGAGGATCCGGACGGGATTATTCTGCAACTCGATCAGCGGGTGGACTAAGTGCTGCGCGGGATGCGCGTGCTCGATCTGAGCACGGAGCGGGGCCTGCTCTGCGGGCAGATGCTCGGGGACCTGGGCGCCGACGTGATCAAGATCGAGCCGGTGGGCGGGTCGCCGGTGCGGCAACTGCCGCCGTGGCTGGACGAGCGCCCGGGCGCGGACAACTCGATCTACTGGCTGGCGTTTAATCGTAACAAGCGGGCGATCACGCTCAATCTCGAGAGCGCCGCCGGGCGCGGCCTACTGAAACAGCTTGTAGCCAAAGCTGACATTTTGATCGAGTCGGAAGAGCCGGGCCGGATGGCCGCAGCGGGGCTGGATTACGCGGCGCTGAGCGCGGCGAATCCGGCGCTGGTCTACGTCGCGATCACGCCGTTCGGTCAGGACGGGCCGAAGGCGGGCTGGGCCGACAGCGATTTGATCCTGATGGCGGCCGCCGGCGTGCTGATTCTTTACGGCGACGAGGACCGCGCCCCGATTCGGATGAGCGTGCCGCAGGCCTATCATCATGCCGCCGCGGACGCCGCCGGGGCCGCGCTGATAGCGTATTACGAGCGGCTGGCTTCGGGCCGCGGGCAATTGGTCGACGTGGCGGCGCAGGAAAGTATCGGGCTGGCCGGCCAATCGACGGCGCTGGCGGCGCTGGTGGAGAGCGCCGAGACGCAGCGGATGGCGGGCGGCGCGAAGCTCGGGGGGCTGCGCGTGCCGTTGGTCTGGTCGTGCAAGGACGGCCTGGTGTCGTGCGTGTTCCTGTTCGGCAGCGCGATCGGGGTCTTCACGCGCCGGCTCGTCGATTACATCTTCGCGCAGGGCGCCTGCGACGAAACGATGAAAAATACCGACTGGATCGGCTACGGCGCCAAGCTGATGTCGGGCGAAGAGCCACTGGCCAATTACGAGCAGGCGAAGGCGGTGATTGCGGAGTTTCTGCAGGGGCGGAGCAAGGCCGAACTGTTTGAAATCGCGCGCGCCAACAATCTGTTGATTGCACCGATCGCCACGATCGAGGACCTGCGCGAGAATCCGCAATTTGCGGCGCGCCAGTTCTGGCAGACGGTGGCGCATCCCGACGGCCGCCGGCTCACATACCCGGGCGCTTTCGCGCGCTTCAGCGCAACCCCGATGAGCATCCGGCGGCGGCCACCGACGGTCGGCGAGCATAACCGCGAAATCCTCGGCGGCGAACTGGGATTGAGCGATGCCGAATTGGCCGCGCTCGCGCAACAAGGAGTGATTTAATGGGTGCGCAGGCGCTGGCGGGCGTGAAAGTGCTCGACTTCATGTGGGTGCTGGCTGGGCCCGGAATCACGCGCAGCATGGCCGACTACGGCGCGACCGTGGTGCGGATCGAAGCGACCACGCGCACCGATCCAATCCGCACGGTGGGCCCCTTCCAGCGCGACCTGGTCGCGCCCGAGAGCTCGGCGCTGTGGTGGAACAACAACGCGGGCAAGTACGGGATGACGCTGGACATGAGCAAACCGGAGGCGCGGACGATCGTGCTCGATCTGGTGCGCTGGGCAGATATCGTGGCCGAGGCCTTTTCGCCCAAGGCGATGCGGGCGTGGGGGCTGGACTACGAATCGCTCCGCGCCATCAAGCCCGACATCATCATGCTGAGTAGCTGCCTGATGGGGCAGAGCGGGCCGCTGGCGCGCTTTGCCGGCTTCGGCAATCTGGCGGCGGCGATGTGCGGCTTCTATAATCTGGTGGGCTGGCCGGATCGCACGCCGTCGGGACCGTTCAGCGCGTATACGGATTACATCGCGCCGCGCTTCGGGCTGGCCGCCGTGATGGCTGCGCTGATTCATCGACGGCGGACGGGGGAAGGTCAATATATCGATCAGGCGCAGGCGGAGTCGGCCTTGCAGTTTCTGGCAGTTCCGATCATCGATAATGCGGCGAACGGCCACAGCTATCCGCCGGTCGGGAACGAGGATCTCTATCACGCGCCGCACGGGGTCTATCCGGCCGCTGGGGAGGATCGCTGGATCGCGATCGCATGCCGCAGCGAGGCTCATTGGCGGGCGCTGCGCGAAGAAATCGGCAGGACCGAGCTGCAAGCGGATGGGCGTTTTCGCACTCTGGCCGAACGGCGGCAGAATCGCGTTGTGCTGGACATGATGATCGGCGAGTGGACGCGCAATTATACGGCGGAAACGCTCGAGCGGCGCTTGCAGGAGGCCGGCGTGCCGGCTCATACAGTGCAGAACGCCGCCGACCTCGCGATCGATCCGCAACTGGCTCATCGCGGGCATTTCGTCGATCCGCCGCACGCGACTGCGGAGCACGCGTGGGTTGAGAACTCGCGCTTCAAGCTGTCGCGGACGCCCGCGCAAATCGCGCGCAACGCGCCGACCCTGGGTCAGCATAATCAGTACGTACTTGAACAGATCCTCGGCTATAGCGAGGATCGGATTGCCGGGTTAGTCGCGGATGGCGCTTTGGGCTAGAGTCGGGCTGAAATCGTTCGGTTGATACCGCACAATCAGGCTAGCCTTACAGCAAAACAGCAGGAACAATAGTTACTAAGCAATAAGGAGCTGACGCGGCCAGTGATGTGCCTCTTCGCTCGCGTATACATTAAAAAGTGAGGAGCACGGTTTTTTGGCGACGATCTGTTGGCGGAAGCGCGCTGCTGAGCGTGTGGCTACTACTACTCGCCTGGTCATTTCAGCTCATGACGGGAGTCGCGCGGGCACAAGCGGCGAAACCTGCGACGGCGTCGGCCGCCGGGTCGGTCACGGCAATCCAGGGCAAAGTCGCGATTTCGCGCGGCAGCAATCAGTTCGCGGCGCTCTACGGGACGCCAGTGCAGGTAGGCGATCAGGTGACGACGGCGCCGGGCAGCCAGGTGACGATCACGCTCGATGACGGCACGCAGCTCGAACTGGCTGAGTCGAGCACTCTGATGATAATAGCGAATCGGCTGAACGCGAGCGGCCAGCGCGCCCAAACGAGCGTCGATCTGCTCGGGGGGCTACTGCACTCGCTGGTGCGCTTCGCACCCGGCAACGCGCCCAACTATGAAGTACATACGCCGAACGCGGTCGCCGCGGCGCGCGGCACCAATTACGATACCGAATACACCACAGGCACACCGCGCAAGGAGAATCCGGGCTGTCTCCAGTTTACGGACATCGCGGTTTTCGAGGGTTCAGTCGCGGTGTCGAATCCGACCAGCTCAAACAAGTCGGAGGTGCGCCTGACGCGCGGGCTTAAGGACTCGGTCCCGTGCGTTCTGGCGCCAACGGCAGGCGTCGCGATCGGCACGAGTGCGGGGGCGGCGGGCAGCGCGGGTGGCGCCGGTGGCGCCAGCGCAGGAGCGGCCGCAGGCGGAATCAGCAGCGCCGTGATCGTCGGCGGAGTCGCGGTCGCGGGCGTCACCGGGGGAGTGATCGGCGGGGTCGCCGGCGCCGGCGGATTCGGTAATGGCGGCGGCAGTAATGCAACGCCGACGCCGGCGCCAATCAGTCCGTCGCAGTAGTGCGGCGTGGGTGACACTCCGGTCGCGGAGTTTGGCCAAAGCAAAGACACAACTCTCTCTCGCCTCCATGGCGGACTCACGAGAGTTGGCGTACCTGAAAATCGGACATTTTCGGGGCTGGACTGAAACATCTCCAAATTGAGATGGCGTATTCCTGCTGAGGCGCTGCGCGAGCGCGGCTCAGCTCGGTTCGCGATAGAGCAGCCGTGGCGAAGTGGGAGGGCAGCAGGTTATTCGTACCGTTGCGGCGCGGCTTTTGCTGTCATCGAGGAACCTGTGGGGGTATCGATGAAGTACCAAGTGATGGCGCGAGCGGCGCTGTTTGGATGGTTTTTTCTGGTGACCTCGAATTTCGGTGGGACACCGATCAAGCTCGGCGATTACAACAGTCAGTATGGGTGCCGCGACTGGCTCGGCGGATGCCAGCAATGGATCGCCGGCGCGGGCGGCGCGTGCTCGACGGACTGCGGTTTCGACAGCGGCAAACTGCATGATGACTATGTGTATTTGTTCTATCCGGATTCCGGCGGCGTCGTAAAATCGAGCGGGTATGGCTCGCTGGCAAGCTGCGAGGGGGCGATTACTCAGTGGTGTCCGAGCGAGGTCACCGGCGTCGCGGGCAACTGCTCGGCGGACTGCTTCTACGAGGGGAATACTCACGAGTAACTTGCGCCGCGCGCCTTGCGCCGCTGCGCTAGTGCGCCGGCGCGGGACTGAGGAAGTTCGCGATCTTGTGATCGGCGTCTTCACTCGACATCGCGGTGAGTTGCGGGGGCGCCCCGACGTAGGCTTCGGGACCGGTGGTGTGCAAACAATCGAGTAGCTTCATGCGGTCGGAAACAGTCGATAGATTGCCGGTCGCAGCTTGATCCGGGTTAGCGCACTGGCGCACCGATTCCGCAATCAGCGGATAGACCAAGCCCATAACGCCGAATTTGTCCAACTCCGCCGACGGCGGCGACCCCGGCTGCGCGAACCGACAGAGGTCGTGGTCCGGAGCAGCCCCGAGCGGAATCCAGACGTTGTCCCAGTCGGCGATGCGCGGTGAGCTGGTTTTGCAGTTGCCTTCGTGGGAAAGAATCGCGGCCCAGCGCGCCGCGGCCTTCGCGAGCCACAGGAGCTCGTCGGGCGGTTCGTCTTCTTGCGCAAATTGGCGGATCGCGTCGGCGTAGGCATTTTTGGCTTGCGGCTCATTGCCGGCAGCATAGAAAGCGTCGCCCAGCATAACCTGCGGCTCCATCGCGGAAGCTGGTTCCAGGGGCGGCGGCATCGGCGAAGTCGCGGCGGCGTTTTCGAAGGCGACAACCGCAGAATCGAGTGAAGACTGGAAAATATATCTTAATGTCGGTGCAATTGCGCGACCCGGCGACCATCCAATCGCCTGCAAAAACTGTCTCTGCTGACCGTCGGGGAGTGCCTGGGCGCGGAGAGCGGCAGCCGCCATGTCCGTCCAGGCGCGGCCCTCGGCGAGGAAGAGTTGGCGCGGATGCTGATCGGTAGGCAGGTATAACTGGATAAGTCGCACCATTTGCCGAGAGACCAGGTACCGGCTCGGCAGGTCACTGTGAGCTGCCGTAACCCCGTGAATCCAGGAAAGCACGTAGACCACATTATGAATCGGGAGGTGATCTTTTTCGGGGGGCAGACGTTGCGGGATCCGATCGATCAGACGGACTATTCGGGTGTAATCGATGGGCTGGACGTTAGCCTGAGACGTAGTCGCCGGATGCCAGCAGAGGAAGTCGCGCGAGTCGTCGTCCATCAGGCTGCTGAAAGCCTGGATGATGTCGCTTTGCAAGCCGATCGAGACAATCCGCAAATGTTCCTGATCGGACATCGCGCGGCGGGGAATATCTTTCAGGCTATTCAGTGCGGCATTGGCCGCGCGAAAACCCGCGGCGCGCCGCTCCGGCGGTGTGCAGCGCGCGGTATCGACGTTGAACAACGCGAGGTTGGTCTGCACGAGCATCCGGCAGGTGTTGCTGAGGCCGCTTCGCGCGTCCATGCGCTCGAGGTCGGGCATAGCTTGCGGATCGCCGCGCTGAAACGCTGAACCATCGAAAATAACTTCGCCCAGGCAATTGCTGTCCGGGGTATTGGGATGAGGACCGAAGACCGCGGCCGCCGCGCGGCTCTCGTCTAAAACAGCCTTATCGAAGAAGATGGTCCACAGTGGTTCATTCAGAAAGAAATCACTGGCGAGCAGCGGGTCGGCCTGCAGGAGCACCGTTTTCGAGGTCTGTTCGAGCGCCTCGCGCAGACCGCGCCGCAGGCCGGCGCCGGCGCTTGGGAGTGGATACGAGAGCGACTGAGTATTCGTCGGGCCTTGCGACTTGACGAACAGGGTCAAGGATTCGCGCGGCGCAGAGGGCGTCGCCGCGGCGGCGCACGGCGCCGGCGAACAGCTAATGCCGATCTGCACGACGAATTCCGGCGGAATCCCCAGAATGTTTCGCACCAGCCCGGTGATGTCGCCGGTAGAGATGTCGAGGCCGAACGGCTTGAAGGAAACCGCGTCGGGCGTGTTCGTGCCGAGCACGTTCTCGAAGGCCTGCGACTTCACGATTTCGTTAACCCCGGTGATCTTGGCGTTGACGTCATCCACCAGCACCGAGGGCAGATCGAATTCGATGGCGTGATCAAGCAGGAGCTTTTCGGCTTGCGGATCGATCGCGACGGTGATCCGTCGATGACGCAGGTCGCGCCAGACGGCGACCGTCGAAACGATGATGAGGGCGGCGCCGGCGAGAAATAAAAGGATGGTTTTGACCAGGGCATAGGCCGCGTCGGCCCAGTTTTTTGCTCTTTCGGCGCGGCTGTCGGGGTGGGGCTTTGGGGCTGAGCCCGCAGGCTGGTGGTCAGCGCGGGGCTTGGGGACCGACGGCTCCGCTGATGGTTGCGCATTCGGCTCGTCGGTGTCGGGCGTCACAGCAGGGACCGCTTTAATGGGCGCCGGCGGGGGGGCGGCCTTTGGCGCGCGGCAGCAGAAGACAGAGCGCAATCGCGAAGATCATTACGACGCTGAGCGAATGGTAAATGTTGTTCAGCGAGAGCATCGTCGCCTGACTCTGGACGCTGCCGTAGAGCATCTGCAGGCCCTGTTTCTGTCCGGTAACGAGTTCGTTCAAGTAGTTGAAGTGGCGGGCACCGCTCGGCGGGGTCATACCGAGGCGCCAGGCGTCGAAGGCGGTGATGTGATCGACCAGGAGGCTCTGCTGAATCTGCTCCTTGCGCACCAGCAAGGTGGTTAATACGGAAGTGCCGATAGAACCGCCGATATTGCGGGTCATTGAATAGAGGCTGGCGGCGTAGCCCATCTGCTCGCGCGAGATGGAGCCGAGCGCCGCGGCCGAGAGATTGGGGAAGACCAGCCCCATGCCGACCCCCTGGATCAGCGTGGGCCGGATGAAATTGCCCATCGCCATGCTGAGGTCGAGATCGCCGAGCATCCAGGTGGAGACGCCCATGAGGAAGAAGCCGAAGGCGACCAGCGGACGGGTGTCGTAGCCGCGGCGCGCGATCCCGCCGAGCAGAAACATCGCGGCCATAACGCCGAGGCCGCGCGGCGCCATCGCGAGGCCGGCCTTCCACGCGGTGTAGCCGAGCAGGTCCTGCAGAAAGACCGGGTTGAGAATCTGCACGCCGTAGGCGGTGAAGGTGAGCAGGATCAGCAGGACGGTCGGGACGGTGAAGTTGCGATTTTTGAGAATGCGCACCTGCACGATCGGTTCGGGGGTAACCCATTCGTGGTAGATGAAAATCAGGAAGGCGCTGCCGGCGATCAGGCTGAAATACCAGACCCAGGCGGTGGCGAACCAGTCGGCGCGTTCGCCGCGATCCATCACGATCTCGCCGAGGCCCAGCGCGAGCACCAGGCAGACTATGCCAAGCCAATCGGCGCGCCCCTTGCCTTTGAGTTGGCGCAGATAACCGGGGTCATGGACGAAGGTCGAAACCATGAAGGCCGCCGCGATGCCGATCGGCACGTTGATATAAAAATTCCAGCGCCAGTTAAAATTGTCCGTGATGTAGCCGCCGACCGTCGGACCCATGATTGGCGCGACCATCAGCCCGAGGCCCCACACCGCCATCGCCAGCGTCTGCTCGTTGGGCGGAAAGGTCTCCATCAGGATGGCCTGGGAGAGCGGTTGCAGGGCCGCGCCGGCGATCCCCTGCAGGAAGCGGAAGGCGACCATCTGGTTGAGCGACTGCGCCGCGCCACACATCGCCGAGGAGATGACGAAGGCCGTGATCGAGATGATGAAGTAGCGTTTGCGGCCGAACTGTCCTGCGATCCATCCGGTCGTCGGAATCATGATGCCGGCGGCAACCAGATAAGTGGTGACGACCCAGGTGACTTCGTCGATGGTGGCGGAAAAACTGCCCTGCATGTGCGGCAGTGCGACGTTGACGATTGAGCTGTCGAGAACTTCGAGCGCGGTGCAGAGGATCACCGAGATGGCAATGATCCACTTGTGGGAAACTTCGGCGGGCGCGGCTGGTACGGATTGCGCAAGCGCGGCGGCGGTACCCTCAGGCTCCATCGCTGATTTTTATGAAGCGTCAGCCGCCAGACTCATTCGAGGCGTTGTCCGGGGCGCAGGACGGAGGCGGCGAGCTCGCTGGGCGCAATCTTTTTGGGACTCGGCTCGAGGCGGACGCGGCGGACGACCAGCGTCGCGCCGTTGAGGGCGACACGAAGTCCGTCGGCGTCAAGATCGAGGATCGTGCCGGCAGCCGCGGCTCCGGCACGCTCGGCTTCGAGAACCGCGTCATATAGATGAAGCGGCTGGCCGGCGATCAGGGCGTAGGCGGCGGGCTGCGGATCACATCCGCGAATCAAGTTATGGACTTCGCGCGCCGGTCGCGAAAAATCGATGCGGGCATGCTCGTCGCGGCAGAGTGATTCGTAAGTGGCGCGGCTTTCATCCTGTTCGATGCGCGGTGGATCACCCGCCTCGACCAGTCTCAGCGCTTCATCGAGGGTCTCGATGCCGAGCGGAAAGAGCGTGTTGAAGTAGAGCGAGCCGGTGGTGTCGTTGGGGCCGATCGGAACGCGGCGCTGGAGCAGGAGTGGTCCGGTATCGATTCCACGATCGGGCCAGAACCATGAGATGCCGCTCTCGACGTCACCCTGAATCAGCGTCCAGTTGATCGCGCTGCCGCCGCGATGACGCGGCAGGAGCGAGGGATGGAAACAGATGGTCTTCAAGCGCGGCGCGAACAGGATGCGCTCTGGCACGATAATCGTGACAAAGGCCATCACGCAGAGATCGGCGTTGAGCGCCTTGAAGTGCTCGAACGCGGCCTCCCCCTTGAACGACGCAGGCTGGCTGAAGGGCAGGCCAAGTTCCACGGCCTTGGCTTTGAGCGGGTCCGGGCGCGCGCCGGCAACATCCGGCGGCGCGAAGAGGTGGACAATCTCGTGGCCGCGGGCCTGCAGCACTGCGAGGGCCTTCTCGGCAAAAGTGGCCTGGCCAATCAGGACGACGCGCAAGTTGAACCTCCTCCGGGCGGCTGGATGGGCCGAGGTTAGCAAAACTCGACGGGCAGTGCACGATTACCGTGGCGACGGGATTCGGCGGTGGCAAATCCTCCTGATTCGTCGTCGCGGCGGCCCGGTAAGATTTTCCGGCGCGCGCTTTTTGCACAGCCACAATATGGCGCGATTTTGTTCAATCGCCAGTAATTGAAAGGGTTGTGCGACTCGCTGGCTTGGGCGCGATCATTGCTCCCGTAAGCGGCAGCAAGACGCAACCAAAAGGTATACTTATATGGGCTATGGAATCGCGTGGTTATTGGGAGTGCCAGTTTCTGTCTTAATTATCTGGTTTATCATTCGTCGAGTACTGTAGCTGGGGATTCTTTTCGCTCGATCTAAGCTTTGGACAGCACCCATCGAGGACATTCACAACGCGAGGAGGTCGGCCATGTCGCCAATACTTATCATCCTGATTCTACTTCTGATTTTCGGCGGTGGAGGCGGCTATTATGCTTATGGCCTCGGCGGCGGAATAGGTATCGGCGGAATCATCCTGATTGTCCTGATCGTGATGCTGGTTACGGGTCGATTATAACGCAGGCAGCAGGCCGTTAGTTGAGCGCCGGCCGCTAAGTTTATTCGGCCGACGCTCCAGTGACGTTTAGCGGCGCTCAGCGCGGGTTTTTGCCGCCTTTTTAGCTGCCACTGATCGATCGTTGCTGGTGCGATCCGCGGCTGCTTGCCGTCCATGGATTGAGATTTTGGCCGACGAGAGCGCCGTCCTTGATTCCTTTTTTAGAGTTGCAGTACTGGCGTGCGCGCGCTTCGGTGCGGGTTTCTGCAATTTAGATGACGCTTGAGAATCAAGTTTTGCCTTTCTTCGGGTTTGCGGCGATGAGTTACGAGTGGCCGGCGGGGGTAATTTGATTCCGGCGCGCCGAGCCTTGGACAAGCCGATCGCAATTGCCTGCTTGGCGGATTTAGCTCCGTGCTTCCCCTCGCGGACATGCTCAATTTCTTCGCGGACGAACTCACCCGCTTGGGTTGACGGCGCTTTCCCCTCGCGGGCGTCCTTGCGTGCTCGCCGTAAAGTTTGTCGATCAGGCATCTCACACCTCCTGTTGGTTTAAAGGAATCCTGGAAAATGATGATGCGAGCAATTGAGATGCCAGAGCGTCGCCTTGATTTTCCGTCGATTCTTCACTCCAGTAATTGCGCTACCAGCAAAAAGGTGAGCCCCAACGTTCGATGCAGAGCCCGGATCCTAATCCGCTCGGACAGGCACGGCGCTCAAATATGACAATGAGCTTTTAACTAGTTGAACGGCGCGGACCACATCAGCGCCTCTCGGCCGTTAAGCGGCGGCCATCGCCGCCAATTTCCCCAGGGCGGAAATTACCTGGGCAATCTGGTCGATGGCCGCGACGACTTTGGCTTCGTCGGCCTGCGCCTGCGTGACCGTCTGAGTCGCTGTTTGTACGCAGGCTACGGCGTCTTTGTATTCCTGTTGCGTCTGGTCGAGGACAGAGTCGGCCAGCGCGCCGAGTCTTACCGTCAGGTCATTAAACTGTTTGCCCAGTTGAGCTTGTTGGGTTGGATTTCGCGCCTGCTGATAGAGCTTCCATGTCTGATTGATCAGAGCAACGAGGATATCGTGGTCGGATAGATTCGGCACGGAGCGGCTCCTCTGATTAATTTTGCGAGGTGTGCGACTTCAGACTTCCGACGTTCGAGGCTGCCGTCAGCGCTGCGGCGTAAAACTCTTCGATGTCATGCCGGTTAAAAGTAGTATTCTGAAGTGCGTTCACCAAAGCTGTATTCGCCGCGACACAGGCGGCAGCGCTTTTCTGAATTTCCGGAAATGCCGTATCAACTTCCTCGAGGTTCTGCCGGGCGAGAAGGTAGCCGCTCAGACTATCCGAGCGTGCGAGCCGATCGCGCGGATTCGCATTGATCGCCTGGCCTGAGGCTATCGCCAGTTGGGCAGCAGTATTTCTGAAGCGAAACGCGAAGCCATCGCGCTCGAGTGAGAAATTGTCACCTACCGTTTTGCAAATAATCGGGACGGTATTTTTGGTGCTTTCGACAACGGCGTGAATCGCGTGGGCTTTCATGTTATCGAGGATTAATTCCGTCAGTTGCTGAGCAAGGTCGCTAATCGCGTCCGCGCTCGCATTGGCCGCGGGAGAGCCTGGGATTGCCTGTAACGCCGCGGCAAGATCGTCTGAAGATTTCTTGATGTCGTCCTTGCTGTCGGCGTTCATAATCCCGCTAAGAGCAGCGCCGTAGGCTTTCATCACCTGCGGACCCGAAAGAAAGGTCTCGAACCAGTCACCGGAAAAATCGGCAGCCAGATTGTCGTATTCACAAGGCTTTTCCGTCGCGCCTGCGCTGACCACCGCGTGACCGACCTTTTTGCAGTGTTCTATGTAAGCGACGGCAGCGCTCTCATTCGGATTGGCCTTCGTCGAAGGAGGATCTGGAATCCGGTAGAGCGCCAAGTTCATCGCGACGGTCTGATCTCGCATCTTCGTGAGTTCGTTCGCAGACGCGTCGCCGAAGGCCGTCGCCGCGTCGGCGAATTTAGTGGTGGCGGCGCGCTGGTTAGCGGTGAGTCCGCATCCACTCACGCCTAGCACTGCAAGCAGCAGAAACCATAGGTGCCTGGTCATTCGATTTTCGATCTCAGATCTCTCAGTTAGCCGGATTGATATATCGGCGCTCGTTAATTCCTAGTCCAGTGATGAGTTCAGCGCTTCGCGTCGAATCTATTTTCCGTCTGGCGCGCAGCAGGTCAAGTCAGTTCTTCGATGCTTGCTTTATCGGCACGATGCCCTTCGCCATCCAATCCATCACGTCCGGGAACAGACGTTCGGAGAAACCGCCCGCCAGTCCGGCCAGCAGGATTTTGAGCCTGCTCAGGATGTCGGCCGGGGCGAGCGCGAGAACGCCGTGGAAAGGATGCCAACGCGCTGGATCGGGCATGGTGAGCACCGGCAAGAATTGCTGCTCCAGCGGAATCAGGTGACAGGCGAGACAGGAGAAAATCAGGAAGCCGGCGGCGGCGCCAAACAGCGGCGCGAGTGCCGCGCTGAGCAAGCTCGGATCTTGACTGGCAGGCAGCAGGAGCGGCTGCCGTGCGGCCAGATTCTGCACGCGGAGCACGCTGCTGAGAAAAGCGCCGGCGGCGCCGGCCATCATCGAATAAAACAAAGCCGGGAGATAGGGAATAGTCCAGATAATTTTCCACCACAGCGAGCCCTTAAAGCTGCCATCGTAGTACATTCCAGAGGTCAGACAGCAAAAGACTCCAAGGATGATCAGGCTGGCGATCAGCAGAACGGTGGATTCCAGGATCGTGCGAAAAAGCCGCGCGCAGAGTTCCTGGTTGCGCTTCCAACTGGTCATCACCGTGTGCAGATCGCTGAGCATCTGCTCGGCGGCAGCGCGGAGGCTGGGCTCGTCGACGGTGTCGGCGGTGAAGGAATTCAGCGGCACGCCGGAAACCTGAGAGTAGACCCGCCGCATCGCGCGAAACCATTCGCGCACGCGCGGCGCGGATTCAAGCCTGACGAGCACGGTCTCGAGGCTGTTGATATCGTCATGACTGACCGGCAGCCCGGCGCTGTCACGTCGAACGATCAAGTCGGCCACGTGCTGCGCGTCAAGATGATCGGAAGAGCGATCCAGGGCAAGGTACTGAGCCCGCAACTCCTGAAAAGAGCTATATTCAGACGTCGATAGATGACGCCGGCGGCCGCCCCGGACGAGACGCGGCGTGCCCGCATCCACGGTCTGGCTCAAGTTGATGGATTCACTGGCGGCGGCCATTCTCGTACTCGCTTAAGTGCTAGCTATGGGCGCGACTTCAAGGCACCCGCACCCATCTTGATGCGATCAGCAATTGCAGTACCAAGTCATTGACGCAGATTTCCGCGCGGAAAATCTGTCTGCGTGCCAACTGCGTTTAGCGGTTGTTAGACAACCTTAGCAGCTAGCCAGCTCGAACCTTCTCTGCTCGATGCGAGTTCGGACAAATTTGACTCTACGGGGAGTGGGGCAAATAATGATCGCAGTTTGCGGATGATGCTTGGGGGCGGGAAGAGCGGATGAACGGCGCGGGCGGCCTCGGCGTTATGGATTTGGTCTTCGGCACCGGGCCAGTGGTCCAGGTAGTGCTGTGGACGCTGGTGGCTTTTTCGGTCGGTAGCTGGGGCATTATCATCTATAAGTTCGTGCAGATTTCGCGGGCGCGCCGGCAATCCGAACGCTTTATCGCGATCTTCTGGGAATCGAAAAATCTCGCGGCAATTCATACGGCGAGCGTGGGCCTGGGGAATAGTCCGGTCGCGCAGGTGTTCCGCGCGGGCTATCAGGAATTGCTCCAACTCACGCGGGCGAAGCGTCAGGCGGTCGGCGCAGAGAGCGGCTTCTCGACCGACCTGGGCGGGGTCGAAAACGTCACGCGCTCGATGAAGCGGCAGTCGAATATCGAACTGACCAAGCTTGAGCAAGGGATTCCGTTTCTGGCGACGACCGGGTCGACCTCGCCATTTATCGGGTTGTTCGGCACGGTATGGGGAATAATGACAGCGTTTATTGGGCTGTCGGCGGCTCATACGTCGAATATTCAGGCGGTCGCGCCGGGTATCGCGGAGGCGTTGATCACGACCGCGGTCGGACTCGTCGCGGCGATCCCGGCGCAGATGTTCTACAATTTCCTGACGACGCGAGTGCGCGTACTGGCGGTCGAGATGGATAATTTCATTTCTGAATTCCTGAATATCGCGGAACGTCACTTCCTGTCGTGAGAAACTCGACGCTCCGCCCGGCGAGGAACCCATAGTGGCGACAGAGTCTGGGCCGCGCGGGATGCTGGTCTCGCAAATCAACGTGACGCCGCTGGTCGACGTCATGCTGGTGCTGCTGATCATCTTCATGGTGACCGCGCCGATCATCCAGCAGGGCGTGCAGGTCAGCCTGCCGAGGGTCAAAGCTGCCGCTCTGCCGGGCAAGGACGAGCAGTTCATCGTCTCAATCACGCGGGCGCGACAGATCTACCTGAACGACGCGCCGATGAGCGTCGAAACGCTGACGGAGAAATTGATGGCGATCGGACACGAACGGCCGGATCGGCAGATTTTTATTCGCGCCGACGACCAGGTCCCTTATGGCGAAGTGATCAAGATGATGGCGGCAATCAAGGCGGCGGGAATCGAAAATGTGGGGATGGTGACGGAGATGCCGAATGAGGCCGCGAGCGCGTCGGGCAAAGGCGGCTGATTCTTCTCACGGTGCGGGAGATTTTGGTCGGTCCGCGCCGGGCGTCCGCTGATGGCCTCGCCGAACGATCGCGGCAACACCGGCCGGCCCTCGTGGCGCGGCTATACGCTGGCGATGGTAGTTTCCGCGCTCGGTCATGCGGCGCTGATCGTGCTCATGCTGGTGATAATTCCGCGCATCTGGCGGGCGCCTCAGCCGCCGGCAGCCTACACGGTCAAGATTGTCGATTCGATGCCGGCGGGCGATCTTGGGACTCATCTGCCGCGCCTCAGCGAGAGCGAGAAGCCGGCGCCGGCCGCACGCGCGAGTCAGGCGCCGGAAGCCGCGGCGACGCCGCCGCCCGAGGATCGCGATAAGGAGGCGATCGCATTGAACACTATCCATGTGACGCCGACGCCAACGCCGCGAGCAACCCCGAGTCCGCGCCCAACTTCGCGTCCGACGCCGCGCGCGACGATCGCGCCAACACCGCGGCCTCGCAAGGCGCATCCGATCACCGTCGCGCCGACGCCGACCACGACCCCAACACCGCGACGCGCCAGGCGTCGGCGGCCCGCGCCACCGCCAACGCCATCACCGGTGGTCGTGGCAAAGGCCGCGCCGACGCCGAGCGTCCGGCAACAACTTGCCAAGGTGCGCGCCCAACTCCTCGCAGAGGAGTCCCGGCGGCCCAAGGCCAGTCGCGAAGAAACCACCCCCAAAGGAATCGATGCGGCAGAGCGCGGCGGTCCAGTCGTCGCGAACCGCGCGTGGGAGGGTAAAGGCTACGGCGTTGGTCCCGGCAGCGGCAGCGCTGGGATTCAACAGGATGCGGGGTTTCTGCTCTACTATCAGGAGGTGCAGAAACGGATAAAGGACGCCTGGAGCTTCGCCGGGGGGAGCGATCCCGATCTGACGGCCACGGTAACTTTTGGCATCAATCCGGATGGATCGCTGAATTCGGTCAAGGTAACCTCGAGCTCGCACGATCCGGCGTTTGACGATTCGGTAGTCCGCGCGATCCGACGGGCAGCGCCCTTCGCGCCGCCGCCGGATAAGTACCAGGCCCAGTTTCTCGACGGCGTGCCAGCGATCTTCAAGCTGGCCAATCTCACGAATGCCGGAAACTAGACTGCGCGCTCGACGTTTAATTGCAACGGTGACAGCAGCAATGAGAATGGTATCAAGCGCGCTGGCGGCGCTGCTTATGACGGTGGCTGGCGCATCGGTGACGTGGGCGCAACCCCTGACCAGCGCACCGTCAACCTTGCCGCCGATTCAGATCGTCGGCGCTGAGCAGGTCGCGCCGATCGCGGTCTCGGCACTCAAGAATATCGGCGGCGACGACGATCATCGGGTCTCTGAGGTTTTCGCCGCAACGCTCGATCGCGACCTCAAGCTGTCCGGCTATTTCCGCCTGATCAGTCCCCAAGCCTATGTCGAAGATGCGCAAGCCTCGGGCTACAACCTCGGTGAATTCAATTTCGCCGATTGGAGCTCAATCAACGCCGAGTTTCTGGTCAAGGGCAGCGCCAAACGCGACGGCGGGCAGGTGCTGATCGAAGCGCTGTTATTCGACGTCGGGCAGCAGCGGCGGATGATGGGGGAAAAGTACACCGGCGCGCCCAACGAAGTCGGTGAGATGGCGCGGCGCTTCGCCGACGCCGTGATGGAATCTGTCACCGGGACCCGCGGGCCCTTCGCGAGCCGCCTCGCCTTCGTCTCAACTCACGGCGGGCGCTTCAAGGAAGTCTATACGCAGTGGCTCGATGGCGCCGGCGAGAACTTTCGCGTAACCGATAATCCGACGATCAATCTGTTTCCAAGTTTCGACAAGAGCGGCAGTCATTTACTCTATCTATCGTACAAGTCGATGAGCCCAAGCCTCTACCTGGCCGACACCAACCAACGCGTCGAAACGCGCATTCAGTCAGCGATGGGCATGGCGGTCGGCGGCGCACTGACGCCGGACGATCGGATCGTGGGGGCATTCTCGCGCGGCGGCGCGACCAATCTCGAACTGCTTGACGGCGGCGGCGCGGAGATCAGCCGGCTGACCGATGATCACGCGATCAACGTCAGTCCGTCGGTGTGCAGCGGCGGAAGTCAGTTGGTCTTTACCTCAGACCGCGCCGGCACTCCACAGATTTACGTGATGGGGCTCGATGGCGGCACGCCGCAACGGGTTACCTTCAAGGGCGACTACAACACCGCGCCAGCTTTTTCGCCCGATTGCAAAAAGATCGCCTATGAGACGCGGACCGGCGGCGGAATTTTTCAGATCATGGTAATCGGAGTGGGTGGCGGAGCGGCGCGGCAATTGACCAGCGAAGGCTCGAACGAGGGTCCCTCATGGTCCCCGGACGGGCGTTATCTGGCCTTCAGCTCGCGGCGCGGCGGCCGCTCACGAATCTATATGATGCTTGCGGCGGACGGAAAAATCACCGGGTCGCTAACCGAAGGAGACGGCAATGATACGAATCCCTCTTGGTCGTGGTGGATCGGTGGCTAAGGCGGCGGACTGGCGCATCGCGGTCGTTGCGACGCTCGCGATCGTCGCATTGGCCGGCGCGGGCTGCTCGTCGAAGAAGCCGGAGGGCGCGGGTGGTCCCGGCGAAGGGCAAAACGGACTTGGCCAGTCGAGTGTCTCGAGCAGCGACTCGCTCAGCCAGCTCCAAAAGGGCACGCTGGGCGCGGGCAATCAGGGTCCGCTGACGGATATCCATTTTGACTATAACGATTCGACGGTGCGCGCGCAGGACGGCGAGATTCTGAAGACCAATGCGGACTGGTTACAGAAAAACCCGACAACGCACGCGCAGATCGAAGGCCATTGCGACGATCGCGGATCAGAGGAATACAACCTCGCGCTGGGCGCCAAGCGCGCGCAGGCGGCCAAGGATTATCTCCAGACTTTGGGCGTCGACGCGAGCCGCCTCTCGACCATCAGTTACGGTAAAGAGCTGCCCTTGTGCGCCGAAGAGACCGACGAGTGCTGGGCGCAGAACCGCCGCGATCATTTTGCGGTCTCTCAGAGCGCGGGGGGCCCGCAATGAGATTGCCGCAAGCGGCTCTGATGCTGACCGCGGCTCTGATGATAACCGGGGTGCTCGCGCTGGCGGGCTGCGCGCCGAGCGGTGACGTCGACCAGTTGCAAAACGGTGAACAATCGCTGCGCCAGATGGTCGCGGACGATCGTCAGCAGATCGATGCGTTAAAGGAAAAGCTCACGCAGGACGACGACAAGATCGCCCAGCTGCAACAGGGTGGCGGCCAGAGCAACGACTTTGCGGCTCTGCAGGAGCGCGTAAAGAAACTCGAACAGGGGCAGAGCGTCTCGGCAGCGTCGCCCACCGCGCCTGGCGCAGCGTCGAGCCCCGGCGCCGAGGCGAGTCCCGGCGCCGAGCCGACGCCGGGCAATGAGGGAGCCCTGCCGCCAGACGCCACTGCGTCCACGCCCTCGAATGCGCCCCCGCCTGGTCCCGCAGCGCCAACCGCCGCGCCGATGACTTGGCAACAGGCGGCCACGTCGGAGCTTGCCGCCGCGCAAACCGACGCCGGCGCCAGGCAGTATCGCGCCGGGTTACTCGCGATGAAAGCCGGCAAGTATCAGGCTGCGCTCGGCAAGTTTCAGGATCTGCAACGCCGCTATCCCAAGTCCGCGCTCAGCGAGCCGGCAGAATACTTTTCCGGCAACGCGCTGTTTGAACTCGGACAATTCGACCGCTCAATCCTGCAGTTCGCCGACTTGACGATGCGCTTTCCCGAGGGTCGCTACGCCAGCGCGGCGCTGTGGTGCGAGGCCCAGGCCTTTCTCAAAACCAACGATCCCATCGACGCGCGGCTGACCCTGCGCAAACTCGTCGACGATCATCCCGACACGCCCGAGGCGACGGCCGCGGGGCCGCTGATGGCGTCGCTGTCGTCTTAGCTGTAGCCGATGCGAATAATCCGCAATCTTGACGACTTGGGGCGGCCGCCGGCGCCGGTGGTGGCGCTGGGCAATTTCGACGGCGTCCACATTGGTCATCGCGCGATTCTCAAAACCGCGATCGAGCACGCTCGTCAGCTTGGAGGGGCCGCTTTCGCGCTGACCTTCGATCCGCTGCCCGCCAAGGTGCTCGCGCCGAAGCGCGCGCCGCGCTTGATTCTGACGCCCGAAGATAAGGCGGAACTTTTGCGCTCGTCCGGGCTCGACGGCGTGATCGTGCTCGAATTCACGCTGGCGCTGAGCCGGCTCGATCCGCACGAGTTTGCGCAGCGCTACTTGCGCGAGCGTATCGGCGTGCGTGCGATCGTGGTCGGCCACAACGTCAGCTTTGGGCATAATCGCGCGGGCAACGCCACGGTGATGGAGGCGCTCGGGCGGGAATTGAGCTTCGAAACGATAGTTGTCGGGCCAATCGCTCTCGGCGACGCCGAGGTGAGTTCCACCGGCGTGCGCGAGGCGATTAGCGCGGGCGAACTGCGGCGGGCCGCCGCGATGCTCGGACGGTATCACTTCCTCAGCGGTCCGGTGGTGCATGGACGCGAGCGCGGACGCACGATCGGCTTTCCGACGGCCAACGTGCAGCCGCGCACCGAGTGCCTGCCGCCCGATGGTGTCTATGCAACGCGCATCGTGCTGGCCGACGGCGCTTATCCGTCGATCACGAATATCGGGATGCGGCCGACTTTCGCCGAGCCGGAGCGCAGCTTCGAGGCCCACATCTTCGACTTCGACCGCGACCTCTATGGGCAAGAGGTCAAGCTCGAACTCATCGAGCGGATTCGCCCTGAAAAAAAGTTCGCGTCGGGCCAGGAGCTCGCAACGCAGATCGCCGCCGACTTGCAACGCGCGAAAGAGATTCTCGCGGCGGCGTGACCCGCACCGGCAGTTAGAGCCGCGCGGCCGGCTCGACCCACTCGCGGGCGAGATGCTCGAGATGCGCCGGGATTTGCGCCTCATCGGAGGGCATCCGCACAAAGGGGATGACCTCGCTGACGCCAAGGTCGCGGTAGCGCCGTAGACGATCGGGCGTGACGGCTTGCTGATAGGGGGAAACGATGATCTCAATCGCGTCGCGGGTGCGACCGTTTTCAACCAGCAAGGCGTCGAGGCGGGCGAGTTTTTCGGCGAGCTGCGCATCGCTCAGATTGACGCTGAACCAGCCGTCGCCGTAGCGCGCGACGCGCCGCAGCGCCGGCAGACTTTCGCCGCCAAAAATGATCGGCAGCCGCGCGCCGCGCCCCGGCTTCGGGAAGCTGCGCGCATCTTTGAAATTGGCGAACTCGCCGCTGAAGGTGGATTGCTCGTCGCCCCATAGGCGGCGCATCGCTTCGATGTATTCGCACGTCCGCTGGCCGCGCCGCGCGAAGCTCACCCCCAACGCGGCGAACTCCTCCGCCGACCAGCCAACGCCCACGCCCAGCGCGAAGCGTCCCTCGCTGAGACGGTCGAGACTCGCGATTACCTTGGCCAGGATCAACGGATTTCGCTGCGGCACCAGGCAAATGCCGGTTGCCAGCCGGATGCGGCTGGTGCGCGCGGCGGCATAGGTCAGCGCGACGAACGGGTCGAGAAGATCGGTCGTGCCCGCGGCCAGAAACTGCCCATCGGTGGAATAGGGGTAGGTCGAATCGTAACGGTCAAACAGGACGACGTGTTCGGGCGCCCAGAGCGTCGCGAAGCCGAGCCGTTCGGCGTGCTCGGCCGCCGTCTGAAGCGTGCGTGGGCGCGCGCCCTTGCCCATCCCGATTCCGCTAATGCCGATCTTCATGACGCCACCTCGTTAAGCCGGCTTCGCGCCGCGTTACGCCAGCCGCGCCGCCGGCTCGACCCATTCACGGCCAAGCTTTTCCAGGATCGGCGGCAACTCGGCGTCGTTTTCGGGTGGCGGACAGAGCAGCACAATTTCGCTTACCCCAGCCTCGTGGTAACCGGCCAGGTCCTCGCGCGTGACCGGTTGCAAATAGGGCGAGACGATCAGCTCGACGCTGTGCGGATCGCGATTACGCTCGCGCAGGAGTTCCTTCAAGCGGGCGATTTTCGCCGCTGCCTGTTCGGGATTGAGATTGAAGCCGAACCATCCGGTGCCGTAGTCGGCGACGCGGCGCAACGCCGGACCGCTCTCGCCGCCGAAGATGATCGGAATGTTCGCCCCTTGGGCCGGCTTCGGAAAACTCCGCGCATCTTTGAAATTCACGAATTCGCCGCTGAAGCTGGCCTTTTCTTCGCCCCACAGCTTGCGCATTACGTCGATATACTCGCGGGTCCGCTGCGCGCGCCGCTCGAAGGGGATCCCCAGGGCCGCGAACTCTTCCGACGACCAGCCGACGCCAACCCCCAAGGCGAAGCGGCCACCACTCAAGTAATCGAGGCTGGCGACGACCTTGGCGAGGATCAGCGGATTATGCTCGGGCACCAGGCAGATCCCGGTGGCGAGCCGGATACGCTGCGTAAGCGCCGCGACGTAGGTCAAGCCGATGAAGGGATCCGTCCAATCGACTGTGCTGGGAGCGCCGAAAGCGCCGTCGTCGGAATAGGGGTATTTCGTCTCAGTATATTTGTCGAAGAGTACTACGTGCTCGGCGGACCAGAGCGTACCGAAGCCCAGGCGCTCGCAAGTTTCGCCGAGCATACGCAGCGTCGCCGGGCGCGCGGCTCGGCCAATCCCAACAGTTAGCAATCCTATTTTCATCGTGATTACCTAGTCCAGTTAGTCAGTCCGCGAATCTATTGTTTATTCGTCGTCTCGATGTCAGCGCATTCGGCGGTTCACACTCCACTAATCAAGAATCTTGACGCAGCTCGCAGACTCGCCTGCTCGCTCCGCGCGGCGGCCGCGCTCCGCTAGCGCGGTTTGACGAATTTGAGCATAAAGCGGTCCTGCTGATGATTCATCTTCCAGAACGGCAGGGTGCGGTTATCCTTGGGGTTGCGGAAAATGTCGGAATCGGCCGCCAGCCGAAAGCCCGCGTCGCTGATCTCTTTGATCTCGAACTGCTCGTCGATGCGATGAAGAGTGCCGGCGTCCCGCGCGCCCGATCCCGGCTGCGCGCTGTTATCCACGATCGCATAAACCCCGCCGGGCTTGAGCGCCTTGAACACTGCCTCGTTGATGTTCGTACGATCAAATTTCCGGTCCACCATGTCGTGATAGTTGAGATTAACGATCACCAGATCGAGCGTACCGGGCGACGCCGGCAGAAATGCGGGATCATCGAAGGCTCTCGGTACCTCGATTAGATTCGCCATGCCGGGTTCTTTCATTCGCGCTTCCCAGGCTTTTTCGGCGTCCTTGAATTTGGCGCCGAAGGCCGGGTTCTGTGAATAGACCCGCCCCGCCGGGCCGACGATGCGCGCCAGCAACTCCGTCGTATAGCCGCTGGCGGCCCACAGGTCCGCCACATGCATCCCCGGCTTGACTCCGAAGAAGGCCATCACCTGCGCCGGCTGCCGCGACGCATCGCGCTCCTTATCGGCCGCGGGCCGATCCGGTGAGCTCACCGCGGCGGTGATATATGCGGGAATGTCGGCTGGCGCGAGCGCGTGCTCGTGGACGACTTTGTCCGCAATCGCGAGGTGCGGCGCGCTCAGAAAAAACAGGCTCACGCCGACAATCAGGCCGGCAATCAAAACCATCCTCAAATCTTTCATGCAATCTCCGGGTGGCGCAGCGGCGCTAATTCTTGGCCGCTTGTGCGCGGCCCCGCTGCATCACCGATTCACGAGCGCCGCCGAGCTCGCCGAGATCAGCGGCGCGGTTGAAAGCGCTGAAAGCCTCCTGCTCGATCTGCAGAGCCTCCTGCAGCGAAGTGCGGGTCGTGCGCTCGTAGAGCTGTTTCATCTGGCGAACGATTTTCTGATTCGCGCCGGCGATTTGCCTCGCGAGCTCGCGCGCCGTCGCCATCAGCTCGTTCGCCCGAACCACGTGGTTAACCAAGCCCATCCGCTCCGCTTCGCGCGCCGACAGATAGTTGCCGGTCAGCGACAGCTCTTTCGCCTTGCGAATTCCGACCGCGCGCGGCAGCCGCGCCGACATCCCGCCCCCCGGCATCACGCCGACCCGCGCGTGGGTATCGGCGAACTGCGCCGTCTCAGCCGCGACGATCAGATCGCAGGCCAGCGCGAGCTCGAAGCCCCCGGTGATCGAGAAGCCATTGACCGCGGCGATTACCGGAACTTCCATGTCGTCGATCACGGAGATAAAGCTGACTTTGCCCTCGTCGCGGATGCCGCCCTGCGAGGTGCCGAGCTCGCGCAGATCAAGCCCGACGCAGAAGGCGCGGCCCGCCCCGGTGATGATCACGACGCGGACCTCGGGATCGCTGCGCAGCTCCTGCATCGCCTGGCAGAAGGCTTTGCGCATTTCGCGGTTCAGGGCGTTGAGCTTCTCCGGGCGGTTGAGGGTGACGGTGGCGATGCCATCCTGCTTATCAATCAGAACTACGACTTCGGCGTTACTCATGGCCGAAGTCGTAACACAGCTATGGGAACTCTGGCAAAAGCGTTAGAGTGCGTCAGACGGAAGCGAACGATGCCGACGGCAAGCATTGCTTCGGCGGAATCCTAATCGTCGCGTTCGAAAATCCGATGGCGGCCGAAAAGGCTCTGCTAATACCATTCTCCCTTGATGCCTAGTGGTTCCAGTGATTTTATGTCCGTGACCCGCACAGCCAGCCCAGAACCCTGAGGCGCAGACCATGCCCACCCCGCAGGTTGATGCCAGGTTTTCGTCTCAATGATCGCGTTCGCTCCTAATTCTCGTGCGCGGTCTGCCATCGCGACCAACGCTCCATCGGCCGACCCGTACCAGACCTTCCCTACATCAATAGTAGAAACTTTAACAAAGGCCACGCTCGCGGGGAGTGACTGTTTCGTAACAAAGACCTTTTCCTGGCTGGGTGGGTAAGAGGTTTGGACGGGAGTCGAATCAGTCGTAGTTTTGAGAATAAACGGACTGTGGGCAGAACACCCCGCTAAGAAAAGGAACAGAAGTAGGAGATACCTGCGGCCTAGCGCGAGTGGAGCCTGTGCAGGCTGTATTCTGACTCGTCTTTCCGGGTTCAACGCCCCGGTTTCGATGCTGTCGTCGCGTTCAATGATGACTGCGGATTCGTTCATAACGGCCGAAGTCATAACACAGCTACGGGAACTCTGGCAAAAGCGTCCACATCAACCGCAGCGGAGTCGCGCCGGCCATAAGAACTTTCGCAACGGACTGATAGACTTATCGGAAGAGAAATCGGCGCGAACGAAAGAATTGATGGATGCAAACGCATCGGCGGGTAACCGCGGGCGCGCCGACTTCGGCGGCGTGACGGTGGTCGCGTTCGAGAGCCGGATGGCGGCGGAGACCGCCCGGCTGATCGAACGCTTCGGCGGACGCGCCCTGATTGCGCCGGCGATGCGCGAAGCGCCGCTCGAGGAGAATCGCGCAGCGCTCGACTTCGCCGCGCATCTGCTCGCGGGTGAATACCCGGTCGTCGTCTTTCTGACCGGGGTCGGCGTGCGCGAACTGTTCCGCGCGATGGAGACGCGCCATCCGCGCGTCGAGCTGGTTGCCGCATTGTCGCGTACGCTGACGGTTGCACGCGGGCCCAAGCCGGTCGCCGCCCTGCGCGCCGTCGGGCTCGAACCCAGCCTCGCCGTCGCTGAGCCCAACACCTGGCGCGAGATTCTCGACGCGCTCGATTGCAATATCACGCTCGCAGGCCAACGCGTCGCGATCCAGGAATACGGCATCACCAACCGCGACCTGATGGCCGGGCTCGAGGCGCGCAACGCCGAGGTCACTGCGGTCCCGGTCTACCGCTGGACCCTGCCGCTTGATCGCGCGCCTCTGCGCGAGGCGATCCGCGCGATTGTCGCGGGAGAAGCGGGCGTGGCGCTCTTCACCAGTTCGATTCAGATCACCAACTTGATGGGGTTGGCTGAGGCTGACGGGCTGAGCGAGCAACTGCGGCGCGGCCTGGCTGCGATCGTGGTCGCCTCGATCGGACCGATCTGCTCGGAGCAACTGCGCGCCTGCTCGATCACAGTTGATGTCGAGCCGAGCCACCCGAAGCTCGGTCATCTGGTGAAGGAAACCGCGGAGGCGATCGCCGGAATCCGCGCGGCCAAGCCTGGGGCGATCGGGTTAATCGAGCCTGTGCGTCGAGTGGATGAATCGTCGAATGAAATACCGCCCCCGGCGAGCGTGCGCGGCGCTTTGGCCGACAGCCCATTTATGCGCGCCTGCCGGCGCGAGGCGGCGCCCTATACGCCCATCTGGCTGATGCGCCAAGCCGGGCGTTACATGCCGGAATACCGGCGGGTGCGCGCCCAGAATACCTTTCTCGAAATGTGCCTGCGGCCGGAACTGGCGACAGAGGTGACCGTGACTGCGGCGCGGCGGCTCGGCGTCGATGCCGCGATCATCTTCGCCGATATTCTGCTGCCGCTGATTCCGATGCGCGTCGGGCTGAGTTACGAATCGGGTGATGGCCCGGTGATCGAGCGGCCGCTGCGAAGCCTCGAACAGCTCGAACAAATTCCGCCGGTAAATGCCGAGGAGTCGCTGGGCTTCGTCGGCGAAGCCATCCGCCTCGTCAAACGCGAGCTCGGCGAGAGTATGCCGCTAATTGGTTTCGCCGGCGCCCCCTTTACGCTCGCGTCGTACCTGATCGAGGGCGGCGCGTCGCGCCAGTATCAGGCGACGAAAACCCTGATGTATCGCGAGCCCGCGACGTGGCATCGCCTGATGAGCACGCTCGCCGGCGTCACCGTCGATTACCTGAAGATGCAGATCGCCGCCGGCGCCGACGCGATCCAGTTGTTCGATAGCTGGGTCGGCAGTCTCGGCCCCGACGATTACCGCCGCTTCGTCCTGCCGCATACCCATAGCGTGATCGCGGCGGTGCGCGGCTTGGTTCCGGTGATTCACTTCGGCACGATCACCGGAAATCTCCTTGAGCTGATGCGAGAGGCGGGCGGCAACGTGATCGGTCTCGATTGGCGCGTTGATCTCGACGAGGCCTGGCGTCGGCTCGGACCCGACGTCGCGGTTCAGGGCAATCTCGATCCGGTCGCATTGTTCGCGGAGCCTGCGGAGATTCGCCGGCGAGCGCAACTAATTCTCGATCAGGCGGCGAACCGCCCCGGCCACATCTTCAATCTCGGCCACGGGATCCTGCCCAAAACTCCGGTGGACAATGTGATCGCTCTGATCGACGCGGTGCATGATCTGAGTCGGAGATGAATCATGACTCGGAGATGAATGAGGCATCCGCAACCGACGCTCTGTTATTGATCGGCTTCGGCGGCCCGGAGGGACCCGCGCAGGTTCGTCCGTTTCTTGATCGCGTGCTGCAGGGGCGGCCGGTTCCGCGTGAGCGTTACGAGGAGGTCGCGCGCCACTACGAGGTCTTCGGCGGATATTCGCCCTACAACGATCTCACGCGGCGTCTTGCAGACGCGGTGCGCGAAGCGTTGCGGCGGCAAGCGAACGAAATTCCGATCGCGATCGGAATGCGAAACACCGAGCCTTATATGGTTGACGCGATCCGCGCGCTGATGGATCGCGGAGTGAAGCGGGCATGCGGTTTCATCCTTTCGGCCTTTCGATGCGACGCGAGCTGGGAACGCTATCAGCGCGAAACCGCCGCGACTTGCGAGACACTCGGCGCCGCGGCCCCCACGATCGTCTATCCTACGCCCTGGCACACCCGTCCGCAGTTTATCGAAGCACTCGCTGATCGCCTGCGCGAAGCGCTGGCGGCGAGCGCTCCTCGCGAGCGTGACAACGCCGAGCTGATCTTCACCGCGCACAGTATCCCCTGTTTGATGGCGGCGGCATCCCCATACGTCGAACAACTGCGCGAGACCGCTGCGCTTGCCGCGGCCGCCGTCGGCATCGACCACTGGACACTGGCCTTTCAGAGCCGTAGTGGAGCCCCGCGCGATCCTTGGCTGGAGCCTGACGTGCGCGACGTCATCGTCGCCGACGCTCGGCCCAAAATCGTGATGCCGTTGGGCTTTCTCTCTGACCACGTTGAAGTGCTCTATGACCTCGATGTCGAAGCGGCTGACGCCGCGCGTGCTGCGGGCGTATCGATCCGACGTGCTGGGACCGTCGGTGACCATCCGGCCTTCGTCGATCTGACGGTGGAAATCACGCTCGAGTCTCTGGCCGGCGCGGGTTAGCCTCGATGGCGGCAGGTCAGTCTCGACGAATCGTCGTGATCGGCGGTGGGATCACCGGGCTGGCGGCAGCTTATCGATTGCGCGAGTTCGCCAGCGCATCTGAAGCGCCGGTCGAAGTCATCCTGCTTGAGGCCGGCAACCGCCTGGGTGGCGCACTCGAAACGGTCTACTCCGATGGCTTCACCATCGAGACCGGGGCGGATTCATTCCTTTCGGAAAAACCGGCGGCGATGAATTTGGCTGAGCGGCTCGGCCTCACGCGCACGATGGTGCGGACGCAGGAACAGTTTCGCAAGACGCTGGTGGTGCGCAACGGCCGGCTGGTCGAGATTCCGGCGGGTTTCAGCCTGCTGGCGCCCACTTATTTCGCTCCGATCCTGCGCAGTCCGCTCTTCAGCCTCGGTGGTAAATTGCGCATGCTGCTCGAACCGCTCGTCCCGCGCCGGCGCGCGACCACCGACGAAAGCCTCGGCGCCTTGGTGACGCGTCGGCTCGGCCGCCAGGTGCTCGAGCGCATCGCCCAGCCGCTCGCCGCCGGCATCTATACTGCCGACCCCGCACAACTCAGCGCCTCGGCGACGATGCCGCGATTCGTCGAAATGGAGCGGCGCTACGGCAGCCTGATCCTGGGTCTGCGCGCCGCAGCGCGCGGGCGCGAAGCGGAGAGCCGCAGGGTTAGCGGCGCGCGCTGGAGTCTCTTTGTCAGCTTCAGCCGCGGGATCGGTACGCTGGTCGAGGCGCTCGCCGCCAGCCTCGGCGACGTCGTCCTGCGCGGCCGCCGCGTCGTCGCGCTCGCGCGGAAGCCGTCCGATGGATGGAAGGTCCTGCTCGCCGGGGGTGCGGAAATCGATGCCGACGCGATCATCTGCACTACGCCGGCTGCGTCCGCAGCGAAACTCGTGCGTTCGCATGACGCGGCCCTCAGCGCGCAACTCGATGAAATCCGCTACGCCTCTGCCGCAACCGTGAACCTCGCCTTTAACGCGAGCGATTTCGCCGCGCCACCGGCAGTCTTCGGCTTTGTCGTGCCCGCCGCTGAGCGGCGTAACATTATTGCGGGCAGCTTTTCGAGTCTCAAATTCGCCGGACGCGCACCCGCTGACAAGCTCCTCGCGCGAGTTTTCATCGGCGGCGCCTTCAACAGCGCCATCCTTGCGCGTGATGACGACGCGTTGATCGCAACTGCACGCGCCGAGTTTGAGTCTCTGCTCGGAGTAACCGCGACGCCGCTACTCGCGCACGTCAGGCGCTGGCCCGACTCGATGCCGCAATACGCGCTCGGTCATCTCGATCGCGTCCACTCGATTCGCGCCCGGGTTGCGCGGCTCTCCGGCCTGATCTTGGCCGGCGCCTATCTGGACGGCGTCGGCATCCCCGACTGCGTGCGTCAGGGCGAGGCGGCGGCGGAGATAGTGATTGGGTCTCTCGCCGATTCCGGAAAGTAGTATGAGCGCCGGCCGTCACTACCACGACGATGTCGATGGCGCGAGCTGGGCGCGCGTCATTGCTCATGCGGACATGGACGCGTTCTACGCGTCAGTTGAGGAACTCGACAACCCGGCGCTGCGCGGCAAGCCGGTGATCGTCGGCGGCAGCTCGCGCCGCGGCGTCGTCACATCGGCCTCCTATGCAGCCCGCCGCTTCGGCGTCCGCTCGGCGATGCCGACAGCGCAGGCGCATCAGCTCTGTCCCGATGGCATCTTCGTGCCGGGCCGCATGACCCGTTATGCCGAGGTCTCGCGCGTCGTGCGCGAGGTCTTCGACAGCTTTAGCCCGGTGGTCGAACCGCTGTCGCTGGATGAGGCGTTTCTCGATCTCAGCGGCACGCGCCGCCTGCTCGGTCCTCCGCTCGACGTCGGCCGCGCGCTCAAACGCCGCGTGCTCGAACGCACCGGACTGGTCGTTTCGGTCGGAATCGCACCGGTCAAGATGGCGGCAAAAATCCTCAGTGACCTCTCCAAGCCGGACGGCCTGCTCGCAATTGGCCCCGAGCATCTGTGCGAATTCCTTACGCCGCTGCCGGTTGAGCGGCTGTGGGGCGTCGGGCGGGTGACGCTCGAGCGGCTGCAGCGCATGGGAATCATTACGATCGGTGATCTGGCGGCGCGCGACAGCGCCGCGCTACGCGCGATGCTCGGCTCTTTCGGGGCGCATTTGTACGAGCTTGCCCACGGCCGCGACCCGCGTCCGGTCGTCGGCGACTGGCAGCGCAAATCCTATGGCGAAGAGAACACCTTCGAGCACGATCTGGCGCTCGACGCGCTCGAACTGAAACGCACGCTCATCGCTCATGCCGCGGCCCTGGGCCGGCGGCTGCGCGCGGACCAGGTGCAAGCGCGCACCATCACGCTGAAACTCAAGCTCGCGCGGCCGCTCGGCGGTGGACGCTATCCGAGTCTCACCCGGAGCTATTCGCTCGACGCCGCCACCGATGATACCGGCGCGATCGCGCGCACTGCGATCGCGCTGCTGGAGCGCGTCGATGACCGCGATCGCATAAGACTCGCCGGCATCCAGGCGCATAACCTCGAACGCCTCGACGCGGCGCAACTCGGGCTCTTCGATCGCCGCCAGGGGGCGAACCAGCGGAACGAAGTGGAGCGAGCAGGCGAGTCTGCGAGCTGCGTTCCAGGAAACGAGTCTGTGACGCGCGGCCAAGGTCAAGACCAAGCCTCAAAAGCCAGCAGGCTAAACCGCGCCCTCGATCAAGTAACGACGCGCTTCGGCGCCGCCGCCGTGACCCGCGGGATGACCGAGGCGACTCGCGCCGCGCCCACTCGCCGTATCAAGTGAGCACCGCGCAGCTCGCGGCGAAAAAGTTCCGCGAGCTGAGCGGTGTAATCTTCCAGGCTCCGGATTCCGACCCGGCGCATCCCGGCGATATTGATCGACGAGGGATGCATTAGCGGAATTACGCGGTAACCGGCGGGAGACGCAATCGTCGAAGCGTGGACTTCGGCGATTTTGATCGAGCGTCCCAGAACGGCGGACGCCGCGCGCACCCCGAAGGCAAAGATCACGCGCGGATGAACGATCTCGAGTTCGCGCGCGAGGTAACGATTCACGCAAGTCACGGTTTCAGCGTTACTCGGTGAACGATTCGCGCCGCTCGGGGAGGTTGGCCAACATTTAACCGCGTCGCTGAAATAAAAGGCGTCTTCGATTTCGAGCTGCGTCGGCAATAGTGCGAGCGCGATGGCGCGCCGCACTGTCAGATTCCGCGGATTCGAGAAGGGCCGACCATTTTCAAGTGAGACCCGGCCCGGCGCCTCGCCGAGAATCATCAGGCCATTATCAGGATTGCCGCGCGCTGCCGGCGGGAACTTCCGCCACGGCGCCAGCGACGGACACTCGTGGCAACGCATCGCGCGCTGCCAGAAACGCGCGAGGTCCGCCGCCGCGCTCGCAGTCTTGTCCCCCATAAAATTCGCTCATAGCCGCATCGGCATCACGACATACTTGAAGCTCGAGTCGGTGTCGCTCGTCATCACGCACGGGCTGACCTCGTCGGTCATGCCGAGTATCGCGTCGCCGTCGGTCAGAACATTCAGCACCTGTTGCAAGTAGGCGCCGTTGAAGCCGGCCGCAAACTCCTCACCGTTGAAATCAATGTCGAGCGTCTCGCTCGCCTCACCCGTCTCCGGGCTGGTTGAAGAGACCGTCAGCATCCCGGCAGAGAAGCCCAGCTTGACGCCGTGGTAGCGCTCATTGGAAAAAATCGCGGCGCGCTTGATCGTGCCGAGTAGCGCTTCGCGCGCGACCGCGACCTGATACCGCGATTCCTTGGGCACGACACCGCGATAGTCGGGAAACTCGCCTTCGACTAACCGCATCGAGACTTCGGTCCGTCCGCGCGTGAGCGAAGCCAGATTGCTGTCGATCACCAGTGCGGCTGCCGTGTCGCCCGCTTGATCCAGCAGCTTGCGCAGCTCCGCGAGTCCCTTGCGCGGAATGATTGCGCCGCCCGTCATCGTGAAGCCGGCGACTTCCCGATCAATCATCGAGAGCCGATGGCCGTCAGTCGCGACCATCCGGACGACTCCGGGCTCAGGCGATTCGATAAAGACGCCGCTCAGATTATAACGAGCTTCATCCGGACTAACGGCGAAGATTGTGCGATCAATCATCGCAGCCAGCACCGCAGAATCGATCTTGAGCTCGCTCCGCGCCGGCGCTTTCGGGCCCTCACCCTTGACGTTCTGCGCCGGCATCGCGGGAAAACTGCGCGGATCCAAGCCCGGCATCTTGAAGCGCGCGCGCCCGCATTTGAGTTCGACCGCATCGTTATCGAGCACCTTAAGGCCGACCTTGTCGCCGTTGGCCTCGCGCACGACCTCGAATAGTTTGCGCGCGTTCAGCGTGAGTTTGCCCTCGGTGCCGGCTTCGCATTCCAGGCGCGTGCGAATTCCAACTTCGAGATCCGTGGCCGAAAGCTCGAGCTGGTCGCGCGTTATATCGAGCAGCACATGCCCGAGTATCGGCACCGTGTTGCGGCGCTCGACGATCCCCTGAACCATCCCGAGGCCATTCAAAAACAACGCCCGCTCGATGACGAATTCCATTGCCATTTCCTGTTTGCGTTCCCCGCTCTTCTATTTCTAATTGATTAAATTAAAAGAAATAAACAGAAGTAGAAGGCGCTGTGGATTTGTTGAAAGACCGCGCAAGCGCCCGCTCCATTACGATAATTCTCGCGCATAATCCTGTGACCGCAGCGCCGTGCTCATGACCGGCTCGTGAGCATATCGCGATCGGCTGTGGATTGGCTTGGACTTCTCCCATGCTTTTCCCCAGAAGGTTCAACAGGTGATTCACGCGGCGCTGGCGTGCGTCGCCTTCAGTTCGCGCTCGACTTTCTCGATCGAAAACCGAAACGCTGAATCATTGCCGATCCGCCGTGCAATCAGATTATACGCGTGAATCACGGTCGAGTGGTCACGCGAGAAGTGCTCGCCAATCATGGGAAATGAGCTGTCCGTCATTTTGCGGCAGAGGTACATCGCGACCTGGCGGCAAAAGGCGATATGCTGGGTGCGTTTTTTGGACTTGAGATCAGCCAGCCGGATATGGAAAGAATCTGCGACAATTTTCTGGATCACTTCGATATCCGGCTTTAACTCATGCGTGCGCACCATGTCGCGCAGGGCCTGCCGCGCGAACTCCACCGTGATCGGCAGATTGCCGATTGAAGCTAGCGCCACCAACCGGGTGAGCGAGCCTTCGAGCTCGCGCACATTGGAGCTGATGTTTTGGGCGATCCAGAGCGCCACCTCGGACGACAGGTCAAGCCGTTCGGCCGTAGCTTTTTTCTGGATGATCGCGACGCGGGTTTCGAGGTCCGGCGCAGCGATGTCAGCCAGCAGACCCGATTCAAAGCGGTTCCGCAGCCGTTCCTCCAGACCGGTGATGTCTCGCGGCGCTTTGTCCGAGGTCAGGACGATCTGATGGCGATCGGCGTGCAAGGAATTGAAAGTGTGGAAGAATTCTTCCTGGGTGCGCTCGCGGCCGGCCAGAAACTGCACGTCGTCGAGGATCAGAGTGTCGGCGCGCCGGAACTTTTCCTTGAACTCGCTCATTCGGTCGCCGCGCAGCGAGCTGATGAGCTCGTTCATAAAAACCTCGGCGGGCATGAAGAGCACTTTGCGCGCCCGTCCACTGGCCTCCCAGATGTGGTGGCCGATCGCGGTTGCGAGATGGGTCTTGCCCAATCCCACACCGCCATAGAGGAATAGCGGATTATATTTGGTGCCGGGCTGAGTTGCCGCGGCCAGCGCCGCGGCATGGGCGAACTGGTTGCTCGAGCCCACCACGAATTCGCCGAAAGTGTAGCGCGCGATGAGTTGCGGATGGAGCCCGCGCCGTTCCGGCGCCTCAGCTGGCGCTGGCGTCGGACTGCGGCTGTTTGCGGCTTTGCGGTGATTGCCGTTGGCGTTACCGTTGCTCTGGCCGTTACCGTTGCTCTGGCCGTTACCGTTGCTCTGGCCGTTACCGTTGCTCTTGACGTTGCCGTTGCTATGGCCGTTTGCGGCAGCATTCGAGATCAACTTGATCACGACCGCTTCACCTGCCGCGAAGGCAATCGCCTCGCGCAGCAGCTCCATGTGATGGCTGGTGATCCAGTCGCGGAAGAATTTATTGGGCGCTTCAATAGTTGCGGTTTGACTTTCCAGCGCGATGAGTTTGAGCGGCTCGATCCAGGTTTCAAAGCCAACCTTTCCCATGACTTCCCGCAGACGATCCCCAGCTTTTTGCCAGACACCGTTCATCCATGACCTCCTTCGACGAGTTCCGTTGCGACCGAATCGAATTCACGAGGAACACTTACACACAGACTTATTAACAATTGTTGATAAGACCCTTTCTCCCTTTTGCGGTAAGGGTTGAAGGATAACCAGACAACGGTCCGTCAACTCATCCGAAGGGTGCGCGATGAAGCCGGGGACGGCTGCGCGCAAGCAATAGGTAGCAACCTCGGCGAGCAAACGCCGCGAAACATCCTCGATCCCCGAAGCCCATCAGTCCCCCCCGGAACAGCTTCTGAAAGACGACCCACTGGTGGTGAAGGTGAATGAAATACTTCTTGGATCGCGACGTGGTCAAGAATTGCGCGCAATAAAAATTAAAAGTGCGCGGCTTTGTTGAAAAAAAATCGTGTACGACCGGCGTAAAGAAATTTCCAGTTTGACCGCGCTGCTGTCGCGCGCACGCGCAATGGCTCCAGGAGCCAAGATGCATGTGATACTTTAAGCGAACCGCGCGATCGGCTTGCACCGCGGCGGGTCGCAGTATTTGATGAGAGCGCGACCGGACCGCAGCAGATTTCCCGTCTATGGCAGGATATTCCGATAAAACTTCGCGCGCGCTTTTTGCGCGGGCCGCACGACGAATTCCGGGCGCGGTGAATTCTCCGGTGCGCGCGTGGAATGCAGTGGGCGGCGCGCCGATCTTTATCGAGCGGGCGAGCGGCGCTTACGTCTTCGACGCCGACCAGAATCGTCTAATCGATTATGTTGGCTCTTACGGCCCGGCTATTCTCGGCCATGCCCATCCCACCATTGCCGGTGCGCTCGCAGAGCAAGCCCGGCTTGGCTTTTCCTTCGGCGCGCCGACCGCGCTTGAGGTCGAGCTCGCCGAAATGATCGGCGCCGCAATTCCGCTCGCGGAGAAGGTTCGCTTGGTCAGCTCCGGCACTGAGGCCGGCATGACGGCGCTGCGGATCGCGCGCGCTGCTACCGGACGGCCCGGTTTCATCAAGTTTGACGGTTGCTATCACGGCCACAGCGACGCGCTGCTGGTGCGCGCCGGCTCCGGCGCGTTGACGCTCGGCGTGCCGGACTCCGCCGGCGTGCCCGAAGCGCTCGCCGCACTCACCCAGGTCGCGCCGTGGGACGCGCTCGCGGTGGTCGAGCGCTATTTTTCCGCCGATGAGAAGCGCGTCGCCGCGATCATCGTCGAAACAGTCGCCGCAAATATGGGTGTCGTGCCCGCCTCCGCCGATTTCATTCGCGAGCTCGGCGCGATCGCGCATCGCCATGGCGCGCTGCTGATCTGCGACGAAGTGATCACCGGTTTCCGGCTGCACTACGGCGCTGCGTACGATCTGGTCGGCGCCACGCCGGACTTGATGATGCTCGGGAAAATAATCGGCGGCGGGATGCCGATTGGCGCGGTGGCCGGCCCCGCCGCGCTGATGGATCTGCTCGCCCCAACCGGTCCGGTCTACCAAGCGGGAACGCTGTCGGGTAATCCGCTGTCGGTGCGCGCCGGTTTGGAGACACTTAAAATCCTCGCGCAGCCCGGCCAGTACGAGCGGCTCGAAGAATCCGGTGCGCGGCTCGAGCGCGGCCTCCGCAAGGCGCTGGCCGAAACCGGAGTGCGCGGATGCGTCAATCGCGCAGGCTCGCTGCTGACGCTCTTCCTTGGCGTGGAACGAGTGAGTAATGCGGAAGAAGCGCGCAAAGCCGATACCGCGGCCTTCACCCGATATTTTCGTGAAATGATCGCGCGCGGAATCTATATTCCGCCCTCGCAATTCGAGGCGATGTTTATTTCGCTGGCGCACACCGAAGATGATATCGACCTCACGATCGCCGCAGCGCGCGAAGCGCTGGCGGAACTCAAGCAGACCCGCTGATGATGCCCGCTGAGGCTGAACGACCGAAACTTTGGCGCTTTCTCGGTATCGGCGCCGAGTTTTTCTCGCCGATATTGGGCGGTGCTGTCGCCGGCTACTATCTCGACGAGCACTTTCGCACTCAGCCATGGATGGTGGTGACGGGAGTCCTGCTCGGAGTTTTCCTCGGCTTCTATCGGCTGTTTGTCGAGCTGCGAAATTTTCAGAAGAGCCTGTGATCTGCACGCGATGAATTGGAGCGTCCCGACGATCGCCGGAATCCAGCGGCTGGCGTTGCTGCTCACGCTTGTCGTGAGCGCGGCGCTTTTCGTTTTTGTTTCGGAGGCCGCCGCGATCGGCGCTGTCGTTGGCGGCGTTCTGATGATCGTCAATCTCTACCTGTTGGTGCTGGTCGGGAAAACGATGGTCGCAATCGCGGGAGGCGGTGGCGCCGTCGGCGCGATTATCGCTCCGATGAAACTGCTGCTTTTCGTAGTCGTGGCCTATCTGATAATCTCGCGCCTGCACGTTGATCTGCGTGGCTTTATGTTGGGCGTCTTGACTCAGTTCGCGGCGATATTTATTGAAACTGGGCGCGTCTCCTGGCGAGGCGCGAGCGCTCCGGAGGAGCATAAGGTTTGAGGCCGGTTAATTTTTTCGAGTTAGCTTCCCACGCGTTGGGGAAATTTCCGCCGGTGCTCATTGGCGCCTGGCTGGTGATGGGACTCTTATTGCTTTTCGGCTTTGCTGCGCGAAGCGCGTTAGCGGCAGCGCCCGAGCCGATGCTGCCCGACGAAGGGATCACGCTGCGCCACGTGGCCGAAGTGATCGCCGAATGGCTCGACGGCTTCGTCGCGCAAGTCTCCGAGTTGCATGGCGCGCGCAAGCTGGTGCCGTTTTTCGGCAGCATTTTTCTGTTTATTCTGACCGCGAATTTCCTCGGCCTGATCCCGGGGATGGAGCCGCCAACCAACGACATGGATCTGACCTTCGCGCTCGCCGGCATCTGCTTTTTTTTCTATCTCTACCAGGGCTTCAAGGCGCATGGCGCAGGCTATTTGAAAACTTTTCTCGGCCCGGTGCTCTTTCTGCTGCCGCTGCTGATGCCGATCGAAATCGCGGATAATCTTTTCCGTCCGTTTTCGCTCGGTGTTCGTCTGTTCGCAAATATGTTCGCAGACCATCAGGTGCTCGGTCTTTTCACCAGTCTGACTTACCTGGTCATACCGATCGCTTTCTATACGCTCGGCGCGATCGTCTGTGTAGTTCAAGCGCTAGTCTTCACCATCCTTTCGATTAGCTATGTGCGGATGGCGGCCGGCGAGTCTCATTAGGTCATTCGGCGAAAGATCATTCGAAAATAAATCAGAACAAAAAGTTTAAACTCCGCGACCGCCAATCCGCTCCGGCCGAAGTGTGGAAGATGATAGAGGCGAGGTTAAATAGCCCAGGACGGAATCGACGGCGCGGCAACAAGGAGGAAGGCAGGGATGATTCGTAAACTCTGGAGGACGATTGGGACAGCGCTGGTGGTGCTGATGGTGTCGCCGCTGGCGGCGCTGGCTCAGGAAGGCGCTGCGCCCGCGGGCGGGCACGGCAGCGGCCTGATCGGTTTGGGTATCGGGCTGGGTCTGGGGATCGCGGCGATGGGCTGCGGTCTCGGACAGGGCAAGCTCGGAGCTTCGGCGATGGAATCGATCGGCCGTAATCCGAACAGCACCAATCAGTTGTTTGTGCCAATGATCATCGGTCTCGCCTTTATCGAGTCGCTGACGCTCTACTCGCTGGTCGTCTCGTTCATCATGATGGGCAAGATATAACCGAGAAGATGTAGCGAAGAAGATTCAGCAAAATAGATGCAGAGCCTGCGCGAGCAGGAAAGAAAAGCGGAGCCGCTCTCGGCTCCGTTTTTTCTTTTGTCTTTATGGGGTGGTGCGATAATCGACGCAGCCTTATTCGGTGGGGGTGCTCAAATAGGTTTCTGCGACCTTGTGATGATGCCGGATCAGCAGCTCCTGATCCTGCAGGAAGATCTCTTTTCGCGCGCCCGACGCCAGCATCGTCTGCGTTCGTTCGAGCGTACTGCCGTCTTCCATATTCACATCGCGCAGCATGATCTTGCTGTACTCCTGACTGAAGCGCTGAGCGAGCGTCGTCGCCTTGGGATAATAGAGGCGGACCTCCCACAATGTGCGGTTCTCCGTCAGCGGCCAGAAGGTGTGCGTCAGATAGGTTTGCGCCGCCACATACATCAGACAATTGGGAAAGATCGCGTTACCGTCGATCGACCAACTGGGATCGCGCGTCGGATTCAGCCCTTCGGGCACGGCGCCATCGACCGGCCGGATGACGACCGCGCCCGAGCCGTAGCGAGCCGCAACGCCTTCGACCGGCGTGGGTTTGCGGGCAAAATTCCCGGGCATCGAGATGCGTCCGTGGCGTGGAAAGAGCTTGAATTCCAGCGCATGGCCGTATTTGTTGGCCGAGTCCGAAAAGACGTTGGGGATCGATCGGCGATGTAGCGTAGTGATGTGCCAAACCTCCTGGAAGGCGTCCTTGAGGACCTTCCAGTTGGCATGCACCTCGGCGTTCCACCCAAAACGCGTCGCGGCCAACGCGCCGAAGGGATAGCCGCTAAGGCCAGTCCCGAACTCGCCGAGATATGCCGTCAGGGTCTCGCTGGGATGTGGATCCATATTGATAAAAATAAAGCCCTCCCAAGTATCGACCGCGATCGGTGCGAGGCCGAGCGCGTCGCGATCGAGATTGAAAAAACTCCCCTCATCGGAGATATGGCGCAACGAACCGTCGAGCCCGAATGCCCATCCGTGAAACTTGCAGGCGAAGAGGCCGGGGCAATTGCCGCTCGCGTCGGGGACGAGTTTATTACCGCGATGCGAACACATGTTATGAAAGGCGCGGATTACGCCGTCTTTGCCGCGCACGATTAGAACCGACGTGTTGCAGACGGCCAGATCTTTCACGATGTAATCGCCCGGCTTCGGGACCTGCTCGACGCGGGCGACGTTGAGCCACACTTTGCGAAAGATGAGCGCCTGCTCGCGCTCGAAGTATTCTCGCGAGACATAGGGCGCGATCGGAACCGGCGCAGTCCCGAGTTCAGGATAGAGGTCGTGCCATTTTCTGTCGTTGGCGAGGGGTCGAGCGGCAGCAGCAGCCATTTCTGGTCTCTCCTATTTCAATCGTGGAGCGGAATAAACCGCTTGAAATCGTAGCCGTCGATAACGCTCGGCTGACCGAAGTTTTCGATCGCCGGCGCGACCTCAGCCAACGACAAAGTTAGCAGAAAGAGCCGGTTCACATCGGCGGGAACGTTTTCCGGGGCGAAGCCTTCGAGGAAAGTCAGAATTTCGTCGAGTCGCGGGAGCATCGCGGCGTAAAAATCCCTGATTGCGGCCATCCCGACCGTCTGACGACGGGCCGTGCGCTCGCGTTCGGTCGCCAGCGCCCAATCCAGATAAGGTTCGAGCGCTGCGAACTGCGCCGGTAATTGAGGCTCACTGGTGCTCAATGATGAAGCGCTCCTTTCCTGTTTTATTTGCCGTCGGCTTATTCATTTTCGGCATGACGCCAATTGTTGTTGCTGCTGTGGTCGCCGCGCAGCCAGCGCTCGAGGTCAACGTCAACTGCTTCGCGCCGTTCGGCCGCGATAGTCTCGGCCTTTGGATGATCGACGGTGAACTCGAGATTGAGGCCATCCGGATCAGTTACATACATCGAGCGGCAGTAGCCGTGCTCGATGACAAAGTGCTCGCATCCGGCCTGCTTGAGCCGCTCGGCGATCGCGGCCTGAGTTTCGCCGGTCGTCTTGAGCGCGATGTGGACGAAGGGCGTCGGTCGAAACTGCGGGCCGAAGCGTTCGTAATCGGCTTCGCTCTCGAATTGAAAGAAAGCGAGCGCCCCGCCGTCGGCGAGCTCGTAGAAAGTATGGCAATAGACGCGCATCCCGCCGAAAACTTCGTCGCGCTCGGTCCAGCAGGCCGCCAGCGGCAGCCCGATGAGGTCTTCATAAAAACGCCGCGTCACCCGCTGGTCGCGCACTACATAGGCGTTGTGATGGAGCCGTAGCGGAATATTCGGTTGCTGGTCCGGGTTCTTGTCGCTTTGCATTTTTTCAATTTCTCACTTTCTCACTGTGCGAGGCGCTTAGATAAACGCGGTGCCCAAGTCTCACGATTGTCGAGGTCGATAGGGCGGATGAGCGCAGCCATCAAACTCCTCAACGCGGGTCGTTTTTTTCACCACTCGCAGATTCGGCTCGCTATGGGTTCCACCTAGTGTTAGTCCCGGCGCTTAGCGCCCTGCAAGATGTCGAACTTGCCGCGCTTACGCTCGCGTCGGAGGAGAACCCAGACCGCGCCCGCGCCGCCGTCATAGGCGCGCGCGCTGGTGAAGGCGAGCACGTAGCCGCCGATCGTGCCGTGCGAGAGCCATTGCGCGACGGCATGCTTGAGCACCGGTTGACCGCCGGGCGAGCGCAGTCCGCGGCCATGGACCACCAGCACTGCGCGCCGCCCCTTGCGCACGGACTCGACGATAAAATCGGTGAGGACGACCTTGGCTTCGGGCTGGATCAGCCCGTGGAGGTCTAGGTGGCCCTGGGTGGCGAAGTCGCCGCGCCGCAACTGGGAGACGACGCGCGGATCGAGACCCAGCCGCGCGCCCTCGACGTATTCGTCGGTCTCGGTCAACTCGAAGGGGGCCTGCCCTGAGACGAGATCGGAGAGTTGCGCGAGCACCTCGGCGTCCTCGCTAACTATGGTGCGGGTGACCCGCGGCTCGATCGCGATACGATCGCTCGCCACCCCATCGAGGCGGCGGACTCCCGCGAGCGCCTGCTGGAGCAGCGTCGCGTCGTCGAGGGCGGGAGGCGCCGAGGTTTTCGCGGCAGCAGGCAGCAAGGTCGGGAGAGGATTCGCGATCGGCGGCGGCGTTGGCGCACGTCCTTTGAGCAATTTCTCCAAGTCTTTGAACGGCGACTTGAAAACCGCTTTGGGCTCCGTAGGCGGCGATGGTTCGTGGGGATCCGGTTTGCGTTTTCTGCCCATGATGAATCATAGCTGTCCGCGCGATCCGATTCAGAACTCCAGGAGAGAACGGGACTTCGCAATTGATCGCAAAAAGCGGTAGAGAGATGAGCGGAGGATTCGCACATGGCCATGGTCAGCGGCAACGAACTGGTCGTCCGGGCGCTTCAGGACGAAGGCGTCGATACGGTCTTCTATCTCACGGGCGGGCCGATGGTCGACGTCGCGGCCGGCTGTATCAAGGCCTTTCACTCCGTGGATGTGCGCCATGAGCAGGCCGCCGCGATGGCGGCGCATGCCTACAGTCGCGTGCTCGGGCGTCCGGGCGTCTGCTTTGCGGCCTCCGGACCGGGCACGACCAACCTGATCACCGGGGTTGGCAACGCCTACCTCGACGCAGTTCCCGTGGTTGCACTCGGCGGCGCGAGCGCGGTCGCACAGGACGGGATGGGCGCGTTCCAGGAAATGGATCAGGTGGGGATGTTCAAACCGATCACCAAGTTTTCCGAGCGCGTGTACGACACGGCGCGCATCCCCGAGATCATCAACAAGGCGTTCCGCGTTGCTACCGGCGGGCAACCTGGTCCGGTTTACGTCGATCTGCCGGGCGACGTGCTCTACAAGAAGGTCGAGGAAGCCGAAGTTTTGTTCCCGAAACGGCCGCACGCCGTGCCGCGCATCTCCGGCGATCCCGCGATGGTCGCGCGGGCGATCGCGATGTTGCGTGACGCGAAACGCCCACTCGTCCTAACCGGCACCGGGATCCTCTGGTCGTGCGCGATGAAGGAGCTGCGCGAGTTCGTCGAGCTCAGCGGGATCCCGTTCTACACCACGCCGCAGGGTCGCGGGGTGATCGAGGAAGACCACGCCTTGAGTTTTCTGGGCGCGCGCAATCAGGCGTGGAAAGAGGCCGACGTCGTATTGGTCGTCGGGACCCGGCTCAACTTCATCGTCGGCTTCGGCCTGCCGCCGCGCTGGGCGGAGGACGTCAAGATCATCCAGGTGGATATCTCGGACGAAGAGATCGGCCGCAATCGTGCTGTCGCGGTGGGGATTGTCGGCGACGCGAAGGTGGTGCTGCGCCAGTTGATCGATGAGGGACGCGACGCCTTCCGCGGCGCACAGCGCACCTCGTGGCTCGAAACGCTGCGCAGCGGTGATACGCGCGCCCAGGAGAAGGCCGTCGCGCTGCTGAATTCGACCAAGCAGCCGATTCATCCCTTGCGGTTGTGCAAGGAAGTTCGCGACTTTATGGACCGCGACGCGATCATCGTGGTGGACGGCCACGAGATTCTGAACTTCGCGCGGCAGTCGATTTCAATCCATGCCGCCGGCCACAGCGTCAACGCCGGACCCAATGGCTGTATGGGCGTTGCGGTGCCGTTCGGACTGGGGGCCAAGGTGGCGAAGCCCGACACCCAGGTTATCGTGCTTAGCGGTGACGGCTCCTTTGGGATGAACGGGATGGAGATCGACACGATGGTGCGGCACAAGATTCCGGCGATCATCGTGATCAGCAACAACGGCGGATGGGCGGGGATCGGCGGGATGGACGCGGGCCGCGACCTCGGCTACAGCCGCTACGACAAGATGGCCGAAGTCTTTGGCGCGTATGGCGAGTTCGTCGAAGATCCCGCGAAGATCCGCGCAGCGCTCGATCGCGCAGCGAACTCGGGCAAGCCGGCCGTGGTCAACGTGGTCACCGACCCGCACGCGCGCTCGTCAACGGTTTCGTTCGCGAACTATCGCGCGATCTAAAACACTAGCGGAGCGCGGTTGCCGCGCGGAGCGAGCAGGCGAGTCTGCGAGCTGCGTTAAGATTCTTGATTAGAGCGCTCTGTCACGGGGAAGGTTGATTCAACTCTTTTTCTTCGTGGCGGCGGAGTTTCTCGAGCAGCGTGCGGACGTTCTTGACCTCGACGATTTTCCAGCGGCCATCCTCGCGCGCCATCTGCACCTCCCACACCTGACCCTTATGATCGGTCCAGCGCGTGTAGGCGGCGTCGCCGTCGCGATGGAGCAGCGCAATCGCGCCTGCCACCGCCGCTGGGGGCATCTGCACCTGCTGGACGCCGTCGTTGACCTGCTGGACCGCCCACTGCCGCAGCAACGCCGCCATCGGACCGGAAAAGAGATTGACCATGCCCTTGCCGAGCAATTGGCCGAGCAGGTTGCTGCCGGCGCTGGTGTCTGAGGCACCGCTCCCGCTGTTGTCGCCCTCGATCATCTCGGCGCCGGCCGCCTGGACGACTTTCTGAAAATCAACATAGTCCGCCGCGGCCGCGCCGTTGCGCGCGTCCACGCACTGCTTAAGCTCGAAGATCGCGTAGGAGGGCGTGTCCGGCAAATAAAAAAACGCCCAGCCGCCGAGGATGAGTACGATCAGAAGTGCGGTCCAGTGCCGCGAGACAAAGTTCATGCAGTCATTCTGCCGCCGCCGAGAGTTAGATAAAAGTGCGCCTGCTGAGCCGTTCCTGCGCCGGCGGTTGCCGGTTTCGCATCGCCTAATGTTCTGCTCGGCGAATGAAAAGGTTGCTTATATCTATGGGGCTAGCCGCGCTGCAATTGCAGGAATGGCTGGCCACGCATGAGGGCGACGTCTGCGCCGGCACGCGATGACCTTGAGCTCGCGGCATCGGCGCAGATGCGGAGATGTTTTTGCAGTCGACGCGTTCTGATAAAAGTGACTGTATCGTGAGGAGGCGGGCGTCCGGATGAGACGAAACGTTGATCGCCGCGTGGTGATAACCGGTGTCGGGCTGGTGACGCCGCTCGGCATCGGGGTCGAGCAGAACTGGGAAGCGCTGATGGCGGGTCGCTCCGGCATCGGCCCGATTACCCGCTTCAAGGTCGATGATTTCGGCTCGCGCATCGCCGGCGAGGTGAAGGACTTTGATCCGCTGGACTGGATCGATAAGAAAGACGTCAAGAAAATGGATCTGTTCATCCAGTACGCCGTAGCGACGGCGGAACAGGCGATGCGGCAATCCGGCCTGAAAATTGACGAAAGCAACGCCGATCGCGTTGGGGTGCTGATCGGCAACGGCATCGGCGGACTGCTGACGATCGAAGAGAATCACCTGTCATTCATCGACACGCGACTCAAACGCATCACCCCGTTTTTCATTCCCAAGCTGCTCTCCAATCTGGCGCCCGGGCAGATTTCGATCCGCTTCGGCGCGCGCGGCGAAAATGTCACAACCACCAGCGCTTGCGCCTCGGGTTCGCACGCCGTCGGCGAGGCCTTTCGCATGATTCGTCATGGTTATCTGGACGCTGCGATCACCGGCGGCGCGGAGGCGGCGCTGACTTCGCTCGGGGTCGGCGGCTTTATTGCGATGCGTGCGCTGTCAACACGCAATGACGATCCGCAAGCAGCGAGCCGCCCGTTTGATCGCGAGCGCGACGGCTTCGTCATAGCGGAAGGCGCCGCGGCGCTGATTCTGGAGGAACGCGACGCGGCGATCGCACGCGGCGCCACGATCCTCGCGGAAATCGCGGGCTATGCCTCGAACGCCGACGCCCACCACATCACCTCGCCCTCGCCGGAGGGTTTGGGAGCCGGCAAGTGTATTCGCCTGTGCCTCGAAGACGGCGGCATCGGCCTGGATGAAGTCGATTACATCAACGCCCATGGGACGTCGACGCCGCAGGGCGACGTCGCCGAGACGCAGGCGATCAAGCACGTCTTCGGCGAGCACGCGGCGCGCATCGCGGTGAGCTCCACCAAGTCGATGACCGGGCATACGCTGGGGGCGGCGGGGGCGATCGAATCGGTCTACACGATCACCGCGATTCAGCGCGGGATGATTCCGCCGACGACCAATTATGAATATCCGGATCCAGAATGCGACCTGGATTACGTGCCGAATCAGGCGCGGCCGGCCCGCATACGAATCGCACTGAACAATTCGTTTGGCTTCGGCGGCACCAATACTACACTGGCCTTTCGCCCGGCCGCTTAGGAAGAGCATGGCTTCGAGAATCGTCGCTACCGGGCGCGCGACGCCGCGCACCGTGATCAATAACCACGACCTTTCGCGGCGGATGGAGACCACCGACGAGTGGGTGCGGACGCGCACCGGCATCGAACGCCGCTATGTCATCGCGACCGGCGAATCATTGATCGAGATTGCGGCGCAGGCGGCGGAGACCGCGCTCGCGCGTGCTGGTCTGAAAGCCTCAGAGCTCGACGCGATCGTGGTCGGCACGGTCTCGTCGGATTTCGGCTTTCCCTCGTTCGCCTGCCAGTTGCAGCATCGGCTCGGAATCGACACGATTCCGGCCTTCGACGTGGCTGCGGCCTGCTCGGGCTTCGTATACGCGCTCAGCGTCGCCGACGCGTCGATGCGCGCGGGCGACTACGCGCGCGTCCTGGTGGTCGGCGCCGACGCGCTCTCGACCATGGTCGATTGGAACGATCGCGCAACCGCGGTGCTCTTTGGCGACGGCGCCGGCGCGGTGGTCCTGGTCAGTGAGAAGGGCGATCGCGGGGTCCTCGCGAGCCTGCTGCGCGCGGCCGGCGCTTACTGGGATTTGCTCTACGTCCGTAATCGCGGCGTGCAGACCACAATGGACGCCGAGATCAGGCGCAACAACGAAGACGCCATCCGGATGAAGGGTCCCGAGTTGTTCAAGATCGCGGTGAAGAGCATGGAAGAGGTCTCGCGCAAGGTGGCCGAGCGCGCCGCCGTGGCGCTCGACGAGATCGCGTTGATCGTGCCGCATCAGGCGAATCTGCGGATCATCAATGCGGTGGCGCAGCGGCTTGGTCTCGGCGCCGACAAGGTCTTCACCAACGTCGATCGTTACGGCAACACGTCAGCGGCGTCGGTGCCGATCGCGCTTGACGAGGCGCTCGAAGCGGGCCGCATCCATGAACGCGACCTCGTGATGCTCAACGCGTGCGGCGGCGGTCTCACCTGGGGCGCCAATCTGCTGCGGTGGTGATTGAAGACCGCAGGCGCGAGCGCCGATCCCGCTGAAGATCGCGATCCGCTCCGCCCGTTCGACGATTTGCTCCGCCGCCGGCTACTCCTGGTAATCGGCAAAGGCGGAGTAGGTCGCACCACCGTCACCGCCGCGATCGCGCTCGCCGCCGCCAGGCGGGGCCGCCGAACCCTGATGATCGAGACTGATCCGCGCGTCCCGATCGCCGCCGGATATAGTGTCCGCGCCAGCTTCAAACCGGCTCAGGCCGCTCCCAATCTTTGGCTGATGCTGCTGGACCGCCAGCAATCGCTCGAGGAATATCTGGGCTTCGTGGTTGCGCGGCCGCTATTGCGCGCGGTCTTCGCCAGTTCGCTCTACCAGTGCTTCGTTCACGCCGCGCCCGCCGTGCGCGAGCTGATGATGATGGGCAAGATCTATCACGAGATCGAGCGGCGCGCCGCGCCGCGCTGGGAACTGGTCGTCGTCGATCTGCCGGCCAGCGGCCAGGCTCTCAGCATGATCGGGATGCCGTTCGCGGCGCGCGAGACCTTCGGCGGCAATCTGGTGGGACGCGAGGCCGCTGAGGTCGCCACCTTGCTGCGCGACCCCGATAAATGCGCCGTGATCGCGGTGACGACCGCCGAACCGCTCGCGTTGACGGAAACGCTCGAAATCCATCGGCGGCTCGCGGCCTGGCAGATCGCGACCGCGGCGATTGTCTTCAATCGCGTGAGCGCGGCGGCCTTCACGACCGCGGATATTGCTCGGCTGAGCGAGTGCCGCGCGCGGCACCCTGAGCTCAAGCATCTGGATGACTTGGCCGCGATCGCGCGTGCGGAATTGCAGCGCCGGACGCGGGAGCGCCGCGCCCTCAGCATCCTCAGACGGCGGATCGACGCGCCCATCGTGCAACTTGAAGAAGCGCATTCCGAGAATCTGTCCGAGAGCTTGGCCGCGCGGATGGCCGACAGCCTCGATCGTCGCGCAATTCCGACCGGAGAAGCGTGATCGCTCCGCGACTGGCGTCCACCGACTTGCGCAATTAGGCTTGATCACGCGACCGCGATTGCACCGGCCGCGGAGGAAGGCATGCCCGAAGCCTCAGAGAAGCGCGGCGCCAAGCCGCATCGCGACCCCTGGATCATCCGCACCTATGCGGGCTTCGGCGACGCCAGTCAGGCCAATCAGCGTTTCCTCCGCAATCTGAAGGAGGGGCAGCGCGGGCTCTCGATCGCCTTCGACCTGCCCACGCAGAACGGTTACGACGCCGACGCCCCGATCGCGGCCGGCGAGGTCGGCAAGGCCGGCGTCTCGATCGCGCATTGGCGCGACATGGAACGGCTCTTCGACGGTATCCCGCTCGATCAGATCAACACCTCAATGACGATCAACTCGACCGCGCCGTTCATCCTCGCGCTTTACCTGGTGGTCGCCGAAAAACACGGCGTGCCCTGGAGCGAGCTGCGCGGCACGACTCAGAATGATCTGATGAAGGAGTTCGTCGCACGCGGCACCTCGATCTTCAATCCCGAGGTCTCCTTCAGCCTCTCGACCGAGCTAATCAGTTTCGCGGTCGCGCGCGTACCCAACTGGAATCCGATCAATTGCTGCGGCTATCACTACATGGAGAGCGGCGCCGGGCCCGTCGAGGAGATCGGCTACGCCTTTGGCAACGCCCTGATGATTCTCGACGCCCTGCGCGCGACGCTCGCGCCCGCGGCCTTCGAGCAGACCGTGCGCCGCATTTCGTTTTTCATCAACAGCGGCATCGAGCTGGTGCCCGAGATTTGCAAAGTCCGCGCGTATTTCAAGTTGTGGCGCGAGCTTTGCCACGACGAGTATGGGATCGCCGACGTCGCCTTTCGCGCCGGATGCCAGGTGCGCTCGCTCACGCTCACCGAGCAGCAGCCCGAGGTCAACATCATCCGCGTCGCTTACGAGGCGCTGCCGGTGGTGCTGTCGGCCGCGGCTCGCGTCAATGCCCTGCAATTGCCGGGCTTCCGCGAAGCGCTCGCGCTGCCCGATGAAGCCGAACAGTTGATCGGCCTGCGCACTCAGCAGGTGCTGATGCACGAAACCGGAATCGGCGGTTATGGCGACATTTTTGCCGGCAGCAAGGTTATCGAAAAGCTCACGGATGAAACCGCGGAGCAGGCGCGGAAAATCGCGCTCGACCTGCGGGCGCGCGGTTATGCGCGTGCGATCGCGACGGTGAGCACGCAACTGACTCAGCTTCTGGCGGCGCGGCAGACCCGCCTCGAATCCGGGGAGATCGTCCAAATCGGCGTCAACGCTTTCACCGGCGAGATCGGCCTGACGCCGCCCTCGACCGCCGCGGATGACCGCGACTACGCCGCCGGCGCGCGCGAGCAGATCGCTGCGCTGACGGTGTGGCGCGCAGCGCGTGATCAGCGCGTGGTGGCGGACGCGCGCGAAAAGCTCGAGCGCGCCGTGCGCGGAAACGGCCCGGCGATGGAGCCGACGATCGCGCTGGCGCGCGCCGGCGGTACCGTCGGCGAATGGACCAGCACCATCGAGCGCGCGACCAATGGCCGTTATGTTCCGCCGATTCTCGACCGCGGCGCGACGGTCGGCCAGTTCAAGGTTCCGGTGGTAAATCGCCGCATCCGGATCGCGCTGGGCAAGGCCGGACTCGACGGCCACATCAACGCGGTCAAGTTGCTGGCTCACGCCTGCATGCAGGCCGGGATGGAGGTGATTCTCGCAGGTTTCAAGCAGACGCCTGCGCAGTTGGTCGAGGCCGCCCTACAGGAGGACGCCGAGATCCTGGCCATCAGCAGCCTGGCGGGCGCGCACATGGCGATCGCGCGCGAGGCCATCACGTTGTTGGAGAGCAATGGCAGCGGCCACGTCAAGCTGGTGATTGGCGGAATTGTGCCGGAGCAGGATCGCCAGCGCCTGCTCGACCTCGGGGTCAAGGCCGTCTTCACGCCCAAAGACTCGAACCTCGGCGCGATCGTGGAAAAGCTCACCGCGCTGAGCGAGCCGGCCTAACAGGAGATTGACGGAGATGCGCGTTGCACTGATTTCCTTCGCGCTGTCCGCGATGCTGATCGCTGGGTCCACAGCGTCGCTGATTGCCGCCGAGCCGCGGCCGTGGCTGTGCCGCGATGTCCCGGTCTTTTCGAGCGCGAAGCCGATCATGTGGCGCGCCACCTTGCAGGGCGGCGGCCAATGGCTGATGACCTTCATGCACTACGATCCCGCCGGTGGTCACGACGGCTTCACGGTGGTCAGCACGAGTAATGTCAGGGGCAACGCCGCGGGCGCGCTCAACGCCGGGCAATGGTATGCGGTTGCGCTCTATCGCGCGGGTGATCATTGGATCTGCCCGGGCAACGCGAGCGACGATGACGAGCCGCCCGGCGGAGCGATCAGCAGCCTCTGTTACGGCCGCGGCGACGATGGTTGCGATGTGAGCCTGATTGTCCGTCCGGCCGAATCGTCGAATCCTCATTGAGCCGGCGGTGGACCACTACGCTGAGAGATCGAGAAAGTGGAGGCGGCGAGCGGAATCGAACCGCTGAATCGAGGTTTTGCAGACCTCTCCCTTAACCACTTGGGTACGCCGCCCTCCGGATAAAAACGCTCCGGTGCGAAGGAGCGAGTCTAGCACACCGCCGAAAGCCGCGAAACCGCCGCAACCTCTGCGCGGGTGGATTCGCACTCGAATCCGCAAATTCCTGTGCTTTGCAATCGCCCTTCCCTTAGATCACGTTGCTACTTGCAGCAGCGGCAAGCCCCTCAAGGTCATTCTGAGCGCAACGAGAATCCCGGTCTTCACTCCCCAGCTAGCGCATTATCAAGTTGAGTCCCGCCGGCTGGCTGTAGCGCCCCAGATCAAAATAGTCTTTGGGCGCCTGCTCATTGAGATAAAATGGCTCGCCGCCGGAGGGATCAAGAAAGAAAGTCTGATGGCTATTCTGCACATCCCAGAATGCATAGATCATATCCTCGGAGGTATCGACGATTCCGACATTCGGCACCTCCCGCGGATGAAGAAACATTCCATAAATCCGCCACAGATGCAGATCCTTGTCGTACAGATCCTCCCACAGCGGCGCGGCCGTCGCCTTGTCCACGTACAGCACGCGCTTGCCGTAGCAGTAGCCTTCCGCGTGGGACGGTAACTTGCTCGCGCTGATAACATCGACGTCGCGGACTTGCCATTTCCCCCACGACGGTTTTGGCCAGCCGAGCGGCATATCGAAATCATCGGGAAAATGCGCGGGCGGATTGGCCGGCATCAGCATCACGATTTTTTGCGGTCGGAGGTAATCGACCTTCATCTGCGTCAGGTTTGAATCGAAACCCGAGCGATATTCTTCCTGGGTCGAGTCTGTCCCTTGGTTCGGGGCACAACGCGCCAGCGTCGAGATCGGCTGGTAGCGGCGCAGCGCCGGAAGAAAGATGTAAGAGTCTTCGTCACGCGTCAGGTCTTCGTATGAGATAGTCAGCGTGGCGGTATAGCGGCTCTGCTCGGGCTCGGTCACCATCAGCCACTGCGAGTAGAATGCATCGCCCGAGCCCGGCGTCTTGGCCGGCACGCCCGGATCGGTCAAATAAGCCAATTGCCGATCGACGATGTTAACAAATTTGCAGTTGTTTCCACTCCCATTACTGGTCACACAGCCGGCGCCGTGGGTATCGACGGCCAGATAGGGCAAATAGCGGTACCAGAGATTAGCCAGAATCTTCCAACCCTTGTGCGGTTCAGCTGCATCGGGAAAGGGCGCGCCGCCCTGATAGCCTTGAAGCGTGACCCCGCCATCAGGCAACTCAATTAGTTTGACCTGGCCGGCATATTTCTCAGTTGCTTCGACGTAGCCCTTCGGCAACGGATGAATGACCGTCGGACCGATCTCCATCTGTACATCCGGCGGCATCTTGAGTGAGTATTCCCCGGCAAACAATTTGATCATGCCGTCAGGCATAAAGTCCCGGTACTGATTCCAATTCTGCGCGGTAATGACGGTCCCAACCGGGATCGAGGAGGTATTCAGAACCGGCGCTACCGCCGCGCCAGCCGGAGTCGGCGCGGGACTGATCGTTTGGCCCATCGCCGCGCCGACCGGGATAATAAGCATCAGGCCGACTACTAGCGTTTGGATCTTGCTCATGACAAACCTTTCGGATGATTGGGAGGTGAAAAGTAAAGTATTCGGACACTACTCGCGTTCAGAGCGCGGAGCGCAGCGACCGGTTCGGTTATTCCGGCGCACCGTACCAGCTTGTACGCCCGTCGGTCAACGATTTCGAGATAATCTCGGCAGCCGCGATTGCGCCTGAGCGCTAGGCGGCGGCGCGCGAACCGAGTACCTGGCGCAGGAAATGCCCGGTGTGAGAGTTGGGCGCGGCCGCAATTTCCTCGGGCGACCCTTCCGCGACAATCTGGCCGCCGCGATCGCCGCCCTCCGGCCCCAGGTCGATTATGTAGTCAGCGGTCTTGATAACTTCAAGATTATGCTCGATGACGATGATCGTGTTGCCGCTGTCGGCGAGGCGGCCGAGGACCGTCAGCAGCTTCTTGATGTCGTCGAAGTGGAGCCCGGTCGTCGGCTCGTCAAGAATATACAACGTGCGGCCCGTCGCGCGCCGCGCCAACTCCTTGGCCAGCTTGATCCGTTGGGCCTCGCCGCCGGACAGCGTCGTCGCCGACTGGCCGAGGTGAACATAGTCGAGCCCGACGTCACGCAAGGTTTCGAGCTTCTGGCGAATCGGCGGCACCGAGCTCATGAAGTCGAGCGCGGCGAGCGCGGTCATATCGAGCACCTCGGCGATACTCTTGCCCTTGTACTGCACCTCGAGGGTGTCGCGATTGTAGCGTTTGCCGCCGCACACCTCGCACGTCACGTAGACGTCGGGCAGAAAGTGCATCTCGATCCGGATAATGCCGTCGCCCTGGCAGGCCTCGCAGCGCCCGCCCTTGACGTTGAAGGAAAAGCGGCCCGGGCCGTAGCCGCGCATCCGCGCGTCGGGGAGTTGCGCAAACAACTCGCGAATATGCGTGAATAAACCGGTGTAGGTTGCGGGATTAGAGCGCGGAGTGCGGCCGATCGGGCTCTGATCGACGTGAATCACCTTGTCGAGATGCTCGATACCCTCCAGCGCCTTGAAGGCGCCGGGCCGCTCGCGTCCGCCGCCGCCCAGGCGTTGCGCCAACGCGCGATGCACCGTGTCGAGCACCAGCGTGGATTTGCCCGAGCCCGACACGCCGGTGACGCAAACCACGACGCCGAGCGGAAAGGCCACCGTGAGATGGCGCAGATTGTTCTCATGGGCGTCGCGCACGGTGAGTCGGCGATGACCGATCGGCCGGCGGCGTGCGGGCACTGCAATTTCGAGTTCCCCCGAAAGATATTTGCCGGTCATCGACGCCGGATTATCCATGATCTCGGCCGGCGTCCCCTGGGCGACCACGTGACCGCCGTGAATCCCCGCGCCCGGGCCCATATCGATAATGTGATCGGCCTCCAGCATGGTGTCGCGATCATGCTCGACCACGATCACCGAATTGCCCAGCGCCTTGAGCCGCTTCAACGTCGCCAGCAGCCGCTCGTTGTCGCGTTGATGGAGTCCGATCGAGGGCTCGTCAAGGATGTAAAGCACGCCGACCAGGCTTGAGCCGATTTGCGTCGCGAGCCGGATACGCTGGCCTTCGCCGCCGGAGAGACTGCCCGCAGTGCGATCGAGGTTCAGGTAATCAAGCCCGACGCCGGCCAGAAAGCCCAGGCGCTCGCGCACCTCTTTGAGGATCATCGACGCGATCGCCGTCTCCTGCGCGGACATCTTCGGCGCCGTGAAGAAGCTGCACGCCTGCTTGATCGACATCGCCGTCACTTCGCTGATCGACTTGCCGTTGAAGCGCACGAACAGGCTTTCCTTCTTGAGCCGCGTGCCCGTGCAGACCGGACACGGCCGCAGGTTCATAAAGGCTTCGAGCCACTCGCGGATGTTCTCAGACTCGGTCTCCTTGTATCGGCGGTCGAGCCACATGAGGATGCCTTCGAAGGGCCGTGCATTAGCGTGCCGATGGCCATGCCGTTCAAAGCCGAATTCGATCGCTTCCTCGCCCGAGCCATTGAGCAGCGCCTTGCGCACTTTCAGCGGGATCGCCTTCCACGGCTGATCGAGCCGGAACTTGTAATGCGCCGCCAGCACCTCGATTACCGGCTGCATATAGTTCATCGTCGCCCACGGCGCGATCGCGCCATCGGCAATACTCAGTTCCTCGTTCGCCGCCACCAGCTCGGGATCGAAATACATAATCGAACCGATGCCCGAGCATTCGGGGCAGGCACCATGCGGACTGTTGAAGGAAAACATGCGCGGCGTAATTTCAGGATATGAGATGCCGCAAACCACACAGGCAAAGCGCTGGCTGAAGTAGATCTCCTCGCCCGCCCCTTTGCCCTCGAGCTTTTCGATCTTGAGTAGATCTTCGCCGTACTTGAAAGCGACCTCGAGCGAATCGGCGAGGCGCTTTTCGATCCCAGGACGGAGGGCGAGCCGGTCCACCATCACGTCGATCGAGTGGCGATGATTTTTGTTGAGATTGATCTCTTCGCTTAGCTCCAGCAGCTCGCCATCGATCTTGACCCGCACGAAACCAGCGCGGCGCAAATCCGCCAGCTCCTTTTTGTATTCACCCTTGCGATCGCGCACGATCGGCGCGAGCACGTGGAGCCGCGTGCCCTCGGGCCACGTGCGGATGCGATCGACGATCTGCTGCACGCTCTGCTGTGAAATCTCGCGCCCGCAGTTGTAGCAGAAGGCATGGCCGACGCGCGCGAAGAGCAGCCGCAGATAGTCGTAAATTTCGGTGATCGTCGCGACCGTCGAGCGCGGATTGCGCGTGCCGCTCTTCTGTTCGATCGAAATCGCCGGTGACAGTCCCTCGATCGAATCGAGGTCGGGCTTTTCCATCTGCTCGAGAAACTGCCGGGCGTATGCCGACAGCGATTCGACATAGCGGCGCTGCCCCTCGGCATAGATGGTGTCGAAAGCCAACGAGGACTTGCCCGAGCCGCTCAGCCCGGTAATTACGACGAGCTGGTCGCGGGGAATCTCGATGTCGAGATTCTTGAGGTTATGCTCGCGCGCCCCTTTGATGATGATGCGATCCATCTCGGCTTATATGCGCGGTTTAGCTGGCGCGACGCGCCACAGCGTCGCGGGCGGGAGCTATGGAAGTGTTATGCGCCGCGGCATATTCGATTGCCGCGATCATGCTGGTGGCGCTCGCGACGCCACGGCCCGCGAGGTCATAAGCCGTGCCGTGGTCGGGCGAGGTGCGAATAAAGGGCAAGCCGAGGGTGATATTCACGGCGCGATCGAACTCCAGCGTCTTAAGCGCAATCAAGCCCTGGTCGTGATACATCGCGACCGCCCCGTCGAAGCCGAAACGATCGTCATGCCGCACGAAGGCCGTATCCGGCGCCAGCGGGCCGAAGGCCTCGAATCCGGCGCGCTGCGCACGCCGAATCGCCGGACCGATGCAGCGCAGCTCCTCGTCGCCGAACAGCCCGCCCTCGCCGGCGTGTGGATTAAGTCCGAGCACCGCGATCCGCGGCCGCGCTACGCCCAGCTCGCGCTCGAGATGCTCGCTCAGCAGCCGAATCGAATCGAACACGCCTTCGCGTGTGAGCGCTTTTGGCACCTGGGCCAACCCGATGTGTACGGTCGCAAGCACCAGCCGCAGCCGCGTGCCGGCGAACATCATGCGCCACAACCGCACGCCGCAGAGCTCGGCGAGCAGTTCCGAGTGGCCGGGGTATTGATGGCCCGCGCGATTCATCCACTGCTTATTGATCGGCGCGGTAACCAGCGCGTCGGCTTCACCGGCGAGCGCCATGCGGCAGCCTTCCAGAATATAACCATGCGCGGCGTTGGCGCCCTCGACTCCCGGATGGCCGGGCCTCATCGCGCGCGCCCCGAGCCGCCCGACGTTCAGCACGGCGAGACCATCGCGCAGGCGCGGCCGCGATGCGCCACGCCGCCACTCCGAGGGGGCCGGCAGCCGCAGCCGTGCTGCTGCGCTGCGCATCGCCACGAGATCCCCGATCGCGAGGATCGCCGGAGCGCTCCGCTTGCGCGCGAGTGCAGCGGCGGCCTTCAGAATTACTTCGGCACCGATACCGGCGGGATCGCCCATGCTCACCGCAACTAAGGGTGGTCTTGATCTCGCCATCATTTATAGATGAGAGAGAGCGCAATCAGTTTCAGATCAACCAAGTCTATTCTAAATCCCCGCTCGGGTCTTGGAGCGGTTTGCCCGGTTACTGCGTCGTCTCGACGTAGTGTTCTTTTACCAGATCCTGATCGACCCACTTGTCGAAGTATTCCTTCGATTGCTCACCCTGGAGCTTCTCGCGGATCTGATTCTTGACCTCGGCCAGCGGCACTGTTCCGGGAACCTGATGGGCTTCGACCTTGACGATGTGAAACCCATGCTTGGTGCGGATTACTTTCGAGATGTCGCCAATCTTGACGTCCTTGATGCCGGCGGCAATGTCGTCGTTAAGGTCGGTCGCGCTGAAGACCCCGAGTTCGCCGCCCTTGCTCTTTGAGTCGTCGTCGGAGAACTGGCGCGCGAGCCCGGCAAAGTCGCCGCTTTTGACCGCTTGGCTGCGAACGTCTTCGGCCTTGCGTTGCGCGGCGGCAACTTGCTCCGGCGTGGCGTCGCTGGGCACCATGATCAGAATCTGCGCGAGCCGGTATTTTTCTTCGGTCACCGAGAACTCGTCGGGATGATCCTTATAATACGCGTCGATTTCGGAGTCGGGGATTACGGTTTTGTCGCGAACTTCGTGCTGGAACATCGTCATCGCCTGAACCTGCTTGCGGATGTTCGCGCGAAAGGTCGCGTAGCTTACGCCCTGCGACTGCAGTTGGGCGCGCAGTTGATCCTCGCTCATGTGGTTGCGCTGTTCGATCCCCTCGATAAAGCGATCAACGTCGCCGTCGTCCACTTTGTCGGCGTACTTCTGTGCTTCAGCCTGGATTAGTTGCTGGGTGATGATGGCCTTGAGCTTGGCGCTGGGCTCGTCCGGCACCGCGTCCGCGGCGGCGGACTGACCGGACTGATCCCCGGGCTTGCCCGCTTTGAAGTTATCGACGTCGTGGGAAGTGATCGGATCTCCGTCGACGTTGGCAACGACGCTATCCACCATCTCCCCGCTCAATGGCGCCTGCGGTCGTGGCGTATAGTCCGCCGCGTCGGTGGGCAGCGTACCTAGCGTCGTCGGGGCCGTGGCCGATGCGGCATTTTTGGAGCCACTCGAGAAAAGCCCAGTCGGCAGATGAAGACCCGCGCTCGAACAGCCCCCGCCGCTCAGTGCGAGTATCAGCCCACCGCCCCAGGCCGCGGCGCGGAGCGTCAGCGCGGGGTCGAACAAGGATTTGACCGTCTTAGCTTGCACTTTCACCGCGGGATTTCGTCAATTGGCGAGCGGCGCGGCGTCTGCCGATCGCCGCTCCAACTTTTCACAGGCCGCCAGCACCTGCAAGACGGCATCGATTTGCGCAAAAATCTGTTCATATTCGCCGAGCATAATGCGCACGATCACTTGATAGGCCGGGGTCAGGCGCATCGTCGCGCGATTGGCGTGGGCCAGTGCGACCAGCTTTTCCGTCTCGAGCGGGGCGTCGGGGTGGAACTTGATTTCGAGCTGATCGCCCTTGAGCAGAGCGCTCAAGATCATCAGGTCGCGCATCTGACGCCGCAGGTTCATCGCGGCGATGAGATTTTCGACCAGTGTCGGCACCGGGCCATAACGATCGCGCATCTCGTCGCGCAGTTCGTCCATCTCGGCCGCGCCGCCGGCGCGCGCGGCGCGGCGATAGAGCACCAGCCGTTCGTTCTCGTCCGGCACGAAGCTATCGGGTACGTACGCGGGAATGCCCAGCCGCAGCTCCGGCTCGAAGTCCGGGCGGATCGGCTCGCCACGCAGCTCGTGGATCGCCTGCTCCATCATCTCGGCGTAAAGCTCGAAGCCCACCGCGGTGATCTCACCGGATTGCTCTTTGCCGAGCAGGTTGCCTGCGCCGCGATGCTCGAGGTCGCGCATCGAGAGCTTGAAGCCGGTGCCCGCTTCGGCCTCGACCAGCTCGCGCAACGCGTCGATCCGGCGCTTGGCCTCGCGCGTGATAATGTGTTCGCCGGGAATCAGCAGGTAGGCATAGGCCTTGCGCTTCGAGCGCCCGACGCGGCCGCGCAACTGATAAAGCTGCGCCAGGCCGAAATGATCGGCGCGATTGATGATCATCGAGTTAGCGTTGGGAATGTCGAGTCCCGACTCGATGATCGCGGTGCAGACCAGCACGTTGATGCGATCCTCGATGAACTCGCGCATCACTTCCTCGAGCGCGTGCTCCTTCATCTGGCCGTGCGCGATGGCGATTTTGGCCTCGGGCACGAGAGCGCGTAGATGGCGCGCCATATAGTCGATATTTTCGACGCGGTTGTGCACGAAGAACACCTGGCCGCCGCGATTCAGCTCGCGGATGATGACGTCGCGAATCAGGGCGTCGTCGAAGTGGGCGACGAAGGTGCGAATCGCCTGGCGATCGGGCGGCGGGGTCTGAATCACCGAGAGGTCGCGTATCCCGAGCATCGCCATGTGTAGCGTGCGCGGAATCGGCGTCGCCGTCAGGGTGAGCACCTCGACCAGTTTGCGCAGGCGCTTGATGCGCTCCTTGTCGGCGACGCCGAAGCGATGCTCCTCGTCGATAATCAACAGTCCCAGCTTGGGAAATTCGACATCGGCCTGAAGCAGGCGATGGGTTCCGATGACGATATCGACGAGGCCCTTGCGCAGCTCCTCGATGACGCGGCGATTCTCCTTCAGCGAGCGGAAGCGCGAGACCATCTCGATCCGCACCGGATAGTCCTTGAAGCGGTTGCGGAAGTTGTTCCAATGCTGTTCGGCGAGCACGGTCGTCGGGGTTAACACCGCGACCTGCCGCCCGTCCATCGCACAGATAAACGCGGCGCGGAGCGCGACTTCCGTCTTGCCGAAGCCGGCGTCGCCGCAGATCAGGCGGTCCATCGGCTTGGGCCGCGCCATGTCGCGAATGACCTCGTCGATTGCGGCCTGCTGATCCGGGGTCTCCTCGAACTCGAAGCGCTCGGCGAAATCTTCGTAGTCGCGCCCCGGATGGAGAAAGGCATGGCCGTCGATGGCCTCGCGCGCGGCATAAATGTCGATCAGGTCGGAGGCCATCGCGAGCACGGCCTCGCGCGTGCGCTTTTTGACCCGATCCCACGAACCGCTGCCGAGCCGATCGAGCTTGGCCTCGGCGCCTTCGCCGCCGACGTAACGCTGCACCAGATTGATGCGCTCGACCGGGACGTACATGGTGTCGCTGCCGGCATACTCGAGGTTAAGAAAGTCGCCTTCGAGATCCGCCACCTTCATGTGTTTGAGCCCGCGATACTTGCCGATGCCGTGCTCGATATGGACGACCAGATCGTCGGGCCGGAGCTCCTCGAGATTGAGAAACGCGCCCTTGCCGCTGCTCTTGCGCGTCCGCCGCCGCGCCCGCGGCTCGCCGAAGAGATCCTCTTCGCTGTAGATGTACAAGCCGTCATGCTGCAAGACGGCGCCCGCGGCGATCTCGCCCTCCATGATGACCGGGCGGAAGTCAGGCCATTCGAGCAGTTGCGCGAAGCTCGGGCATTCCTGGTTAATTTCGAGGTCGTAGGCTTCGAGATGACGGCGCAACCGCGCCGCCTGATTGGCGCCCTCGACCACCATCAGGGCGCGTCCCTGCGAGCGCCGAATCTCCTTGAGCTCGACCGCCAGCGGCTCGAAGGAAGGCGCCGCGCGCGCGCCGGTCAGCTCGACCGCGCCCAGGCGCAGGCTCGGCTGCGATTTGATCTCGATGGGCAGCGCCCAGCCTTCGCGCGGCGCGGCGACCGTGATGAGCGATCCGGCCTCGACCGCGGTCATGGCGGAGAGCGCGCGCTCGAGCTCGTCGAGGCGCAGATACAGGGTCTCGGCAGCTGGAAAAAAGACTGGCTTGGCCTGCGCCGCCGCGGCCTCCGCTTCGATCCGTTCGGCCAGCCGCTCGGCCTCGGCGAGGATGCGGCCGGGTTCAAGCATCCACGCCACCGTCTGCTCCGGGATGTAATCGAAAATCGATTGCAGCCCGCTGTCGTAGAGAAAAGGCGTCAGCAGTTCGACCCCGGGAAAAAGCAGGCCGTTCTCGAGCGTTTCGAGCAGCTCGCCGGTCTCCTTGCGCACCATCCCGATCTCCGCGCAGCGGATCGCGACACGATCGCTTAGTTGCTTTTCGCGCAAGGCGGCCGCTGGAACGTAGCGCGTGCGAATGATCGTCGCTTCTTCGACCTCGCCTAGCGAGCGCTGGCTCGCCGCGTCGAAGTGACGAATCGAGGTTACCTGATCCTCTTCCAGCTCGAAGCGCACGGGATTGTGATGAAGCGGCGAAAAAACGTCGACGATGCCGCCGCGCACGCTGAAATCACCCGGCTCCTCGGTTTGCGGCACGCGCTGATAGCCCATGCCGCCGAGCGCATCGACGAGCGCGTCAAGATCGAGCCGATCGGCGAAAGTAATGCGAAACACCGATTGCTCGAAGGCCGCCCGCGGAATCGTTCGCATCATCAGGGCTTCGATCGAAGTCACGATCGTGGGTTCCGGCGTGCGGGTCAAAGCGTAGAGGGCCGCGAGCTGCGCGGCCTGGAGATCAGATGGGGGTGAGACCTGAGCGAACGGACGCAACTCCCAGGTGGGCAAGAGATGGAGGCGGCTAGTGGCGGCGTCGGCGGCGGGCGGCTGATCGAGAAAGAAAGCGAGATCACCCGCCAAGGCCTCGGCCTGCGCCGCGAGCGGAGCGATCACGACCAGCGGCCGATTCAAGGTCAGCGCGACCTCGCGGATCATCAAGGCGTTGGCGGCGCCCTTGAGTCCCATCACGGGAAAGCGCCTCTCAGCGCTGCGCTCGATGCGCGCCTTAAGCTCGCTCGCCGCTTCCTTCAGGCTTCTTTCCACGAACCTCTATAAAAGGGCGTATATAATAAGGACGCACGAATACATCGGCACGCCGTGCGACCCGACGCGGGCGACCCGCGAAGGATTTCGATAACCTGCCGATGACCCAGCGATTATAGCAGACGTGACACCGGTGATTCGCGATCGCGAATATCCGCGGATCAGTTTGTGTCGCCGGCGGTATGCGTGGCGTCCGGACTGCCCTCGGCGAGGCCATCGGCGGCGTCGTGCGGGCGGCCGAGCTTGATCGGCACCTTCAGGGTTTCGTGTATGCCATCCTGATGGAATCTGACCACGGTCAGGTAGATCGTGTCGCCCGGCTTGAGCGGCGCGAGCGCAGTTTCGAGCGCGCCGGTGCTATCGACGCGATTATCGTCGATCGCGACAATCAAGTCGCCGTCGGCGCCCAATTTGCCGGCCTTCTTGAGCAAGGGCATAAGTATCAGATTGAGCGGCGCCATCATCTCGCCCGCGGTGGCGCCGCTGGCGCCCATCTTGGTGACCGCGCCCTGTCCGCGCAGTCCGGCTTTCTCGGCCGGACTATCGGGGTCGACGCGGACGACCTCGAGGCCATGAACCTCAGCGCCGGGCGTGTCGTCGGATTCGATATACTGCACTGACACCCCGAGATACGGCAGATTCGCCGGCGGGGCGGGCTGCTCTTCGCTCGCGGGCGGTGGCGGT
>Ga0209167_10000114_pt1 | contig 78929 bp, 83 predicted proteins | sample Coa_R1_9_FD_187154 | JGI IMG/M metagenome (GOLD analysis project Ga0209167, IMG submission 187154) | Surface soil microbial communities from Centralia Pennsylvania, which are recovering from an underground coalmine fire - Coalmine... | ecosystem: Environmental > Terrestrial > Soil >... | reverse complement strand
CTGGCACGACCTGACCACAATCAGCGAACAACCGGAGGCAGCGTAATAGCAAGTTGATACTTCAACCGCTCAACTCGTCGCCTGGCCGATGCTTACTGCTTTTCCACCACTTGACCGACACTACCCGGGACGCCCCGGCCACTTTCGATGTAGTCAGATACGTGGCCAAAAGGCAATTCTCGCGCCTATTTTTCAAGCACTGTTTCTGTCCGCTAAGAACTGCTCCGGCGCTTATTCTCCTGGCACGCGGTAGATCACGGTATAGAGCAATTGACAGCCACGACCGATAAAGGGATCGTACCCGCAACATCTGCTCTTCACGATACTCATCACGCCGTCTGAGTGCACACTGGTTGTGCAACCGGTGTCTCGGTCGCTAAAAGGAATGTTTAGCGAGTTGTCACGGTTGGAACCGGAAAAGGGAATGGCAGGGCGGCACCTACCCGGCCGATCGATTGCATAATTTGGGCGAACACGTTTTCAAGGGCGATCCTCGCGCCAGCCTTGAATTGAATCTCACAAACCCTCAAGAAGTGGCCACAGCAATTGTGCGTGTCTTCAGTGGGCTTCACGGTCGCAACCACCTCTTTGGGAATTTCGATTGAAGCATGGCATAGGCAGCCGGAATTGGGAGCCCAAGGGGTGATCTTCACAAGGTCGGGTCTGGACGATTGGCAACCTCTTCAATCGTCGCGATGAACGTTGGCAATTTCTGTGTTTTGAGAAATTCATCAAGCGAAAGCGGTGAGTTCTCCGTCGACCGCTTTGTCGGCCATGAGTTTTCAGCTCCTTCCTTGCACGGATGCGAGGCTCCCACAATATGCTCCTAAGCGCATCTTTAGCCTGATTTGCTTCGTGGCAGTCAAAGCCTTGTCCTTGTCCTTAACCCGAAACTGGAACCGGCGCGATCAAGAGAGATGTGTTCAAAAGATAGAATAAATTGTGCGATCTGAGTGAGAAATTTTACGCAACGATGAAAGGGCCTCATGTACAATTTCCTAGCGGGCGCCTCTTGGCGCCGGCACGTATGTGGCATATGGCCTGCCCCCGAAAGCCGCAAAATCGCCGTAGAATTCGTCACAAAATAACCTGCCCCGCGAAGATAGGACGGCTGCTGTGTCTCCGAGGTGGTTAGGCAGTCGCGTTGCGCGACTGCTGTGTTAAGCAGTAATCGTTCACTACTAACTGCTCACACACGAAATTCTTGACAACTCCGCCGGGAAATTCGTGCAGTTTGGGCTCACTACCAACTACTACGACCGGATCGCCAGGGCGCGCCTCACCAATTAGCCTCAACCTTCAGAACCGACGGAGCAGGCCCGCATGTCCCATGGTGTGGAGGGAAGCAGCGGTGTGCCTCTACCCCCTATGCCGATCACCTTCATTCAAAAGGTAGCCTCGTCTTCTCCGGCGATGGTAGCATCACCACCAGCTGTCACTTCGGGTCGCGCCCCAAGGAACTGCATCCCCTGCGCGATAATCTCGGTGCGATAACGTTTCCCGTTGTTGTCTCTGGCTTCGTATTCCCTGGTGCACAAACGTCCTTCGACGTAGACGTGGCGCCCTTTGGCCAAATACTCCTTGCAAATCAAGGCCAGCCTCCCGTAGACGACTACCTGGTGGCAGTCCACGCGCTCCTGTTTCTGCCCGTTCTTGTCGGTGAAGCTGTCGTTGGTCGCGACCGAGAAGCCGCGAGCGGCTGCCCACTCGGTAATATCGCAGTTCTTCGAGATTATGGCCGACATACCCAATAAGCGTTGCGCGATTCAAAGACATGGTAATTCCTCCTATTGCTCACTTCTGACACACTGTGCCGTACTAGCTACTTAGTTGAACTTCGAACACCATTACTGACCGCCGCTGACATCGGCGGCGCGTGGCCGTCACCCTGCCAAGCCACCTGTTCCGCGGCTTCCGGACCGTGCGACTTCAACAGCGCGATGAAGCAGCCCCAGTCGAACACCGCGTTGCTCGCCCACAAATGGACTTTCACCCAGTTCTCCTCAGGCCGAACTTTGCGCCCACAACGCAGACAGTTGTTGTTGTGCATTGCTGCTACTCCCTCCTGCTCGCCTCCGCCCTTGCGGCAGGGCATCTGCGATTTCGCTGGGGTCCCCTTGCGAGCCATTTTCGTGGGCGGCTCCTTTACCCCACCATGAGGGGCCCGCACCTAATTTCTGAGATGCCGACGCGCGTAACGCTGCGGGCGTGCCAAGCGCTCTCGCGCGTTCGCTTCGCGATGGCGCGTTTGCAGTGGAGCGCCTCGGCCACCGTAATACTCAGTGCCGACCCAGCGATTGCGCTCGCGGCTGGTTGAAACGGACTTTGATACCGGCGATCGGATGACCCTGGTGTATATGCTTATGGACCAGCCGGAGATTTTCCCGTGCGAGGCTCACCATCCGCGGGCTGGTGTAGGTATCGAGCGGGTGAAGGTAGGAGTGACCGGCGGCGATCAGCTGACCGGCCTTCTGCCGCGCGTCAATTTCGGCGCGAACATGGTTCAGATCGATCGCGCCGACGCCGTGCCGCAGGGCGGCAGTAACCAGCTCGCGATGATCGATGACGGCGTAGCGTGAGCTGAGGTGACGATCGGCGTAGTCCAATGACTCGCGCGTGTGTGCATCGGTCGTTGGGCTCGTAAGGGCCTGGGCTGGCTTGAGCTGGAGAGACGACGGGCGGTAGTTAAGGTCAATTCCCTGTTGTCGCGCGAGCGCTTCGCGTTCAGCCTTCAGCGCCACCCGGATCGCAGTCACGCTTGGGCTTGCGCGTTTCCAGTACGATATCGCGCGCGATACTCGGGTTGCTGATGCCGCGCGCCTGCTTGGTCCGTTCGATATCCATGGCGCGTTCCGAGAAGGCTTCGATTTGCCGACGGTTAAAGCCCGCCAGTTCGAACGAGCCATCAACTTTTCGAACGATGTCGTAGCCGAGTTGCTGGACCCGTTTGGCAAGTTCGGCCATGTAGATCGCGTCGATGAAGCGGCGCGCCTTATAGATCTGCTGCGGGTCCAGGCTGCGCCACTCGTAACTGGCGAGCCGCGTCATGTTCGCGATGAAGATGTGGTGATGCAGCTGAGGCATCGGCCCGTGCTCGCCGTGGATCGACTCGCGTGAGTCGTAATGCTCGAACATGATCGCGACGACATTGCCCGTCTCGGCCCACTCTTTTCCGCCGTGGTGGCGCGCCAATGCGCATGTCTCGACTTCGCGGATCGCGTATAATGCCGCTTCACGGTCGACCTGCAGAAGCCGTTCGTCGCCGCAAACGAGAGCCTGGATGCTGATCGACTTCGGCGGCGAGAGGGTGCAATCCCAGTTCGCCCGCTCGGTATCGCCGTGCGTCGCCTTGATCCGCAGTTCAGCTTGGGTAGTTGGGTCGTGGCCGCGCCGGAGGGCCTCGAATTGCTCGGCGGTAAGGTCGGAGAGTGCGAGAAATTGCACCCCGCGGCCGACCGCGTGGCCGATGATGCGCTGCTCGGTCCCGGCGTAATAACCCGCCGCGCTGTAATGGACGCGGTAATAGGAGCCCGCCTGTTCGATCGTCATCGCGCCGTCCGAAAAGCTGACCATGATTAGGCCTTAGCTCCGGTCGTGCCGAGCGCCCGAGCAAGCGCGCCGTCAGGGTCGCGTCACTCTGATCATCCGGGTCGACTCTGAGTGGCTTGACTGGGCGCGCCGGCGATCGCCCCCGTGGGATGAAGTCCGGCTGCCGTCTCGTCAGGTGCAGTTCGGGAATGCGGACTGTGGTGCGGTGCTCGCCGGCAATGCAGAGATAGCCATGGAAGGGCCGCAACTGCTGAATCTCGGCCGGCAGGACCAGGTGCTCGACGCTGCGGTGCGGGCTCAGGTTGACGCCCTCGCGATAGGTCGAAAGCCCGGCAAGCTGCGTCATCTGGAGCCGCTCGGTTTCGTGCGAACCGATCAGATCGGAACCCCACCGCGCCATCTCGGGTTCGTCCGAGCGCATGATCAGCTTGGTGGTTGGCGAGCTCGTCAGGGTGATCGCGCCATCGCGGCCATAAATGGCCCGAGTCTGCGCCACATTCTGAAAGCCGATCACCACCGCGAGGCCGCGCTTGCGTCCGCGCGTGACGAGCTTTTCGATCTGGGGCTGATACCCGAAGGCCGGCAATTCGTCGGCGACAATCCAGACTTGCTCGCTGCCAATCTGCGCGCTCATCAGCCAGCGCACGAGGCAGTCCAGCCAAAGGTCCTGCAGCGGTTCGATTGCTTCGCGGATGTCTTCTTTACATGGGAGGAAGACCCAGCCCTCTCGCCTCTGGGCCCATTCGCGCGCGCTCCAGCTTCGCGTCGTTTGCTCCAGCGGTGGCAAGTGGTAACACGCCTTGAGCGCGTTCGCGACCGTCGCCACGATCCCGGCACCCTGGTCGTGGGCCTGCGGATCGACGATCGCGTAGGCGCGGGTGCCGGCGAGCCGCGCGTGCAATTCCTCACGTGGTAGCGCGAGGAAGTCAGATAACAGCCGAATGTCCGGATCGTCGGCGAGGACTTCAAAGATGCTCGTGGCGAGAGTGCGCCCCGAGTCGCGAAAAAAGATTTCGTTGGCCGTCCGGGCGGAGACGCGCACTAGCGACGCGGTCAGCGCCTCGGCGTCCATCACGTAGCTGTCGTCACGAATTTCGAGCCATGGAGACCAGAAGGTACAGCGCTCGTCCAGTGGATTCAGGATCACGTCGCCGCGTTCTTCGCTGTAAAACTCCTGCACGAACTCGGCTTCCAGATCGATCACGATCGCCTGCTCTTGCGCTACTCGACTTGCCGGAGAAGGTGGCGCATGGCGGTGGTCTTGCCCGAGCCGGGCGAACCCGTAATGAGGATGTGCTCGCATTCCTTGCTCGCCCGGATGACGCTCGCCCCAAGCTTGATCCCGATCGGCCGGACGGGTTCCTGACGAAAGCGATCACTCGACTGAGGTAGGGTCGCAGCGCCCGGTTGTGCTGCCTCGGAGCGAGCAGCCGCAGTCCACGCAGATGCGCCTTGCTGTCGGGCTCGCGTTTGATGCGCCAGGCGATAACAGCGACCGCGATGCTGAGTGGAAAGAGGTCAGTGCCGAACCCGTAGTAGCCGCCCAGGCCGGTCGCGATGTGCCAGTACGAAATGTAAAAACTGTCACGGTACATCGCCGGTCCTTTGAGCCACACGGCACCGCGCTGGCCGAGCTTGACCGGATCGTTGTCGGGCGCGGCGTGGTAATACGCATCGAGGAATTTGTAGGCCTGGCCGCGCGATCGCGTAGACCGCGTGGATGTTATGGTCCTGCATGGCGTCGTTGCCGCTCACCACGCGCGCGTCGTAGATGAACTGGCGCAGCTGGTTCTCGATCACCATCGGAGCCAGTTCGTCGTTGGCAGTGAAGAGGTGCGCGTAACCGACGATACGACCCTGATCGAGTGCGACCACATAGGGCGGCACGCGCTTGAGCGCAAGGATTGTCACGGCGATGGTCAGGCCAATAATGACGGCGGAAGCGGTGACACCGAGGTAGAAAAGCCGCCGGTTGATAGTGCGCAGCAGGCGATCTTCAAACCGCATGGTAGTCATCGTCGTCACCTCATCAACATCGCGTGAACTTTCTTGAGCGCGTTGGCGGCGCCATCAGCGGCGGCGTTGGCAGCAGCGCCGCCGATTGCTTTGCTGCCGCTCGCCGTCTGGCTGGCAGCCTCCGCGACCATTCCGGCCAGAATGGTCTCGCCGGCGGTCATTGCGGCACCGGCGCCGCCGGTGATCAAACTCGCCATGAGGCGTGGGATGTAATAGACGAGGCCGACGAACAATAGAGATTCCACAACGGCTTGCATCATTAGGCTGACATTCTCTGGGATGCTTCCCGACGTAGCCGCCATAGAAACAGTTCAACCACTTGCTTCGGTCATTCCCAGCGCAATAACCGCAAGCAAAAAGAACGTCTTCACGCAGGAGGCCAGGACTCTAAGCCCCCAGCCCGGAAAAATGCTCCAAGTCCAAGGCAGCGGCGCGAAAGCGAGCAGTACCGAGGCACCGATGATCAACGCCCAGACTTCCATCAGGGCAAGCAGATAAATGATGGACGCAACGGCAAAGGTTGCGACGATTACAATGCTGCAAAGCAAGTCTTCAATCGCTGACATAGGTGCGACCCACGACGAAGCCTTCCCAGCGGCGCTCCAGAAAATCCGCATGAGTTGTAGCCCCTGCTCCATCACACCCGAGGGCGTGAGCGTCTCAGGGGATTGGCCGCTGACCTGTTGCCCCCAGCCAAGAAATCCGTTCAGCAGATCGATGGCTAAGTCCTGTCCGTAGAGAAAGACCGCATGGAGTACGGAGAGCGAGACGATCGTGTAGCCGAAGCCGAGGATGAAGGTCGGCAGATCGTGGGTGGCGAGCAGCTGGATGGTATACACGGCGAACGCTATAGCCCCGACTGCGAGCAGGATTTGAATGCCTTGCGCCTGGAGCACGGGCGCCCAGACGCCTTGAATTGCGGTTTCGTAGTCGCTGAGCGCGTTGTTTAGGAATTGAAATTGGAGCGTCATTTTTACCACCCATTCTCTGTCGGAGTCCGCAACACAAAGGGTGGGCCGCCTGGGCAGGAAGTATCGCCTCGATCGAAGCGGCGGTCACACGAAGAAAAACCGCCACACTGCTCTGCCGGGATGTATCGAATCAGGTGGTCGTCATCGCAATAGACTTGCGGCTGGCGCCAGTTGTCCCAAGCGCGAATCGCGTCGTTGAGCCATGTGGCCTAGGATAATCAAAAATGCGATTGCTAATAGGCCCCGAAAGCGCCACATGAAGCGCAGGAAAATTATGATCGGAGTTGTCATTTGAAAACCTCCTTCATTGCTGTACGTCACCTATAAAGTAGGCTTGCGCATTCGCTCCAAGCTGGGAATTTTCGTTAAGAGTTTCGCCATAATTCACGGCCTCAATCATGGATTTGGGTGATCTCAAGCTGCCCTAGTACCTGGGTCTGCTGGGCCGCCGCGAGATTGATTTCATTGCCGCACTGAATCGCCTGGAGGACGCTCACGCTCGCCGCGTTACAAGCTTCGAGCGCCTGAAAATGTGTGTCTTCAGCGCTGAAGCTGGCGCCCTGCGCCTGCGCGACTGAAATTGCGTCGGCATAGGTGGTGAGAGTCTAGTTGGTGACCTGCGCCGCTATCGCCGCTGCGTTCGCCCCGAAATTGACCCAGCCGGGATAGCTAGCGGCGAAAGCTTGTGCGCTGTCCACGCCGCTCCCCATCGTCTGCATCAATGAGTTGAGGTAACTGAGTTGCGACTGAAAGCGACCAGCGCCGCCCGGCGTCGTAAGTGACTGCGTGGTGATGGTGACCTGCACGATCATCGCAGGCATTTGTTGGGTTGAGATGCCCGTCAGCGTGCAGGCAATGGCGGTGGTGTTCCCCTCGACCGGACCGTCCGACACCACGAGCTGCGCCCGCGCCGGCTTGGCCGCGAGCGCCAAGGCGAGTAGTGTCGCGGCGAACAAATCACGATGCTTAATAATCCCACCCTCCCGTTGCTGTGAATCATTTCCGCCGCACGCATTGAGCCCCGCGCGGAACGCGGCTCTGGTGCCGGGCCGAGACCCTTAGCTGCGAGCCACGCGTCGAGAAAGCCGTCCTGCCCTGATTCTTCGAGGACGCGGCGGGCGAGCGTTACGTCGTCGCTGCCGGTGGCGGCGCAGAGCGCCCGCGCGATTGGGCCCAGATTGAGGCTAAACAGTCGCGAGCCCGACTCGCTGACGCACAGATAATCGCGGGCGGAACGCCATTCGCGACAATCTCTATCTGCTTTTCATTGAGCCCAAGTTCGCCGTAGAGCTGGCGCACTTGCTCGCCTTTAGCCGCGTGGTTCGGCAGGAAGGTCTTGATCGCGGTCGATTCCAACATCGTCTGCGCCTCGTTGTTGTCAATCTCGGCGAGCGACTGCGTACACAGAATCAGTGCGCCGTTGGCACGGCCGAACGTGCGGAGTGCGCGGTCGATCCATGGCAGGGAGATGGGCGACGCCAATATCCACTTGGCCTCGTCAATCAGCGCGAAGGTCGGATCAGCCCCAAGGCCCGTTTCCGCGTCATGCACGATCAACTCCGTGGCCGGGCGGTCGCGTGCTCGCCGAGCGCGTCGAGATGACGCATTTCGTAGGTAGTCAGCGTGGGACGCTGTCCTGCGACTGGCTCGCCATCGAAAATGTGCGCCAACTGGCCGCCGTCCGCATAGTTGCCCATGATCTCGCGCAGGCGTGGGATGTGGAGCAGATAGCGAAGCGCCGTCATGGTGCGCACGCCGGCTCCCTTGGCGATCGTCAGCGCTTCGGTTAGGTCGGCGGCTTCACGCTCGTCGAGCAACTTGCCCAACCAAAGCGCAAAGAGCCGCGTGAGCACCGGTGGCGCCTGATGCGGGCGGCTATGGAGTGCAAACCGGCGAGCGGCGCTTGGTTTGCAAGCAATGGACAGGAAACCGCTGGGTGGTCATTCACGTCGCGGCGCGACAATGCCAGCCATGAAAGCGCCGCGCTTGCGAACTATCAATTTAAGTGATTTGTTCGACGCAGCCTGACTGTGTCATGGTCCCCTGAGATGGAGAAGGTCGATCAATACCTTCTAGGCTAGAGCGCGGCCGAACAGGAGCGACTCCGGAGGCAAGCTGAGGAACTCGCCAACGACTCGAATTGGTTGTTCGATCAAATTGGCGTCCCGGCTGGCGCTCGCGTCGTGGACATTGGCTGCGGTCCCCAGGGATGCCTCGACTTGCTGTCGCGCCGAGTCGGACCAAATGGTTCAGTCATCGGCGTCGAGATGGACAGGGAGGCCGGTCGCTACGGCGCGCCGCTTTCTTGTGGACCATGGGATAACCAATGTGGAGGTGCGCCAAGGAAACGCCAAAAATACTGGTTTGCCCCGTGAGTCCTTCGATCTAGCAACGGCGCGTCTCGTCCTCGTCAACATACCAGCGCCGGAAAAAGTGTCGCGGAGATGGTGGCATTGGTGAAGCCCGGGGGTGCGGTGGCGCTTCACGAAGCCGACTTGGCTGGCCACATTACGGATCCGCCCCTTCTCGCCTTCGACCGGCTGCGGAAGGTGTTAGAGGCCTATGCAGCGGCGAACGGGATCGATCTATACATCGGCAGGCCGGTGCCGCGCATCCTGCGCGCCGCTGGCCTTATGGATGTTCAGGTCAAGTCTTTGATCCACGACTTTCCGCCCGGACATCCGAACCGAACACTTTTTTACAATTCGCTCGCAACCTCCGTGAGCGGTATATAGCCCAAGATTTCATTTTCCGAGACTGAGTTCGCCGACTCGACCGCCCGGCTTGAACGCCACCTTGAAAATTCAACGACTCTCGTCACGTCGTATCTGCATTTTCAGGCTTGGGGACGAAAGAGAGGATAGTTACTATGGCGGGCGCAGCGACGAGCGAGGCTGCGCGCCAAGTGCTGCTCGTCGGCAGCGTCCCGCTTGACAGCGCGGAGCAAGTGTTCCGCACGGCAGTATCGATTTTGGGAACTTGCCTCCGGCGGATTCCCGACGGCGAGACCGGCGACCCGGCTCGGCTGGATCGGATGGCAGTTGAACGTCTTCACGAACCATCCGCGCTTCGCGGTGATTGCGGATCAAACGAAAAGAGGCCGTCGTTCCTGTCTTTGAACAGCCAATCCTGCACTTCCATAAACTCCCGCCGTTTGCGTAGCGTCACCGTTGCGAAATTTCTTTGGTAGCAGCGTATTGCGTCGACGAGTACTGCCATCATCAGACGCTTCACCGGTTCCACCGCCGCACTGCCCCGGCGTGCGCCGTAGAACTGTGCAGGCAACAAAACCTCATCCCCTGGCACTGCTTCGCTCAGGTACCCTTCGGGGCAGTCGCCACTCTGCGTAGCTCTCCCTCGCTCTCATGCTTCGCTTGACTTTAAACATGCTCCTCTGCAAGCCTTTTGGCGGAAGTTGGTACGAACCACAGGTGGGCAAAGCCGCCCGCCGTTAGGACGACAAGGCGCCCCCCTCGAGCAGGAGCGCCAAATGCGCCCATTCGCTCAATAGACGCCGACTGCCCCAACTCCGACTCCACCGGAATCGCGTAGCCGCCCCTGATGGTAAAGGAACTGCATATGCCGACGGTCGTAATCGGCGCCAATGTGCGCGGCCGGAACCTGGATAAGCCGGAGTTCCTGCCCTTCTTCGCCCGCATCAACGAGTTGAACGTCCCGATCATTATCCATTCGGACGGGCTCAGTCCGTTTCAAAGCTATCCGGCCGCGGGTGATCGCACCGGATGGTCGGAGCGCGGTCCGTTTACGGCGGACTACCCGGTTTGGTGGATGTTGACTCATCCCTTCGAGCACATGATCGCGATCGCGCGGATCATTTACAGCGGCCTGCTCGATCGCCTTCCCAACCTCAAGTTCATTTTGGAGGAGGGCAACGTCGGCTACGCGCCTTATCTCTTCGACCGCTTGGAGGAGGGTCGCGAGTTCGGCGAGCTGCTCTATGGTTCGCGCGTGCATCTGGGCGGAGCGAAGAAACATCCGCTGGATTATCTAGAGCATTTTCATTGGGCGGTCGAGTCAGAAGACTCGCTCATTGGCGAGGTGATCAAGCGCTGGGGCGCCGAACGCATCCTGTTCAGCTCCGACTATCCCCATCCGGACACGCCGTGGCCTGAGAGCGTCGCCGGGATGAAGAAGGCGCTCGTCGGCTTTTCGGCTGACGATGAGGCGAAGGTCATGTGGCAAAACGCAAGCCGGCTGCTTCATCTCTGAAGCTTGGGCGATTTGGCGTGCGCAATACCTTGAATTCATCGGAGAAGGAATCTGTGATCGACCGGCTTGCGCGATCGCCGCCCGCGTATTCGCGCCTTTCCTATTCATCGTTTGCGGTTTTAACTATGCGCCAGTTCGGGGGCGGCGCTTAACCCGAAAGAGGATTTGCTCAAAATGGCAAAGCGCATTCTTGGAACAATGGCACTCATCTGCGGACTGGTTCTCACGACAGGCAGCGCAACGCACGCTGTAGCCGCCGATAGTCTCTCCTTTAACATGGTGGTCTCGTCCGGTGCGGCAACTTGCCTGCCGAACGCGACAGCGACCGTCACCTTAAGTTCTCTACGCAAGGCCTCGGTGGAGAAGATGGTTGTCAAAGCGAGTGGGCTGCCGCCCAAGACCGATTTCGATTTCTTCGTGATTCAGGTACCGAACAAACCCTTCGGTCTGGCTTGGTATCAAGGGGACCTTGAGACTAATGGCAAAGGCAAAGGCTCGCAGACCTTCATCGGGCGCTTCCAAATCGAGACCTTCATAATTGGGTTTGGTGTGGCCGACGCTCCCCAGACGTTTCCTGACCCGCCGTTCCCTGACGCCCTGCAAAATCCCGAAACCCTCGGCCCTGATGGGGTGACGCCGGGACCGGTGCAGACATATCACTTGGGAATGTGGTTCAACTCAGCCACTGATGCACAGAATGCCGGCTGCCCCAACACGGTGACGCCCTTCAACGGCGTCCACAACGCCGGCATCCAAGTGCTAAACACCTCGAACTTCCCTGATACAGCCGGGCCCTTGTCGGGTTTCACTCCGTAACGCCAGGCGGGTAGCAGCCTTGCCGCGAGCTTGACTCGCTCGCGGCAAGGGCGTAGGCGACCCGAGAAGTAAGAGGTGTACAGAGTTAGGCAGTTGCGCCAGGCCCCACCGCGGAAAATCAAACAGTTGATTCTCTAATCACTGTAAGACTGAAGGAAGAGCAAGCCATGCCGACCATTTCAAAAATAATTCGCATCGAGCCAGCGTTTGACGATCCGGAATTCGTGCGCGAAATGTTCGAGCGCAACGCGCCGTATCGAACAATGGCGGGCTACCTTCCGATCAAGGCGCAGGATTCCTTTCTTCCGTGGTTCCGAGGCAACTGGGCAACGAATGGTGAGCCGCTCGTGGGCAGGTGCTGAGAACATTCTGCATAACCCGCGATTCATCGACGCGGCGCGCACGTTCTTCGGCGGCTCGAGCGTGCGTCCCACATTTGTTGTCGTCAATGTGAATGCCCCAATGCCTGCGGGTCTTACTCATGTGGACGTTCCCACGTTCAGTGGCGCGACGCGTGATCAGTACCCGCTGGCCTTTCTCATGTGCATGGGGCAGTCCGCGCTCTTCGAGAATTGGAGAGTTATACAGGCCGGCGCCGTCGCGTGGTTGTATGACGGGCCGGGCGGCAACTTTGAATACTGGCCCGATGGGCACGAACGTCCGATGCGCACCGAATGCCCGCCTTTTCGCAATGTGGCGCTCATGTCGGACAACGACCAGATTTATCATCGCATCGGTCACGTTGGCGCGCCCGATGCGCGCCCTCCGCGCATGACATCTGCTGCGGAAATCCACTGGAGCGGCGGGGCCTGGGAAATTGTCGAGAACGGCGAGACCCGCGCAACCTACCCGCCTACTGCTATTCGGCTCTCGCTGGTGTGGAAAGCGATTCGCGATTCCGAACCGCAATCCGAACTGCTCGATTCTGGATCGCGTAATGACTATTTTCATCTCCGATCTAAAAAGACAAAAGATCGATTTCAAAATACCCGCTGACCCATTATCGGATACTGAATGGATGGCGCTCTTGGACCGCATCTACTACATCTGTGCGAACTCAGAGAATCCGAAGGAGTGACCTTCGATGAGACTCCTAATCTCAAGATCGTCACGTGCAGCATCATGGAGTCGATGAGCGCGATCGGAGAATCCGAAATGCAGAAAGCAAAATCGCAAATCTCTGAGACATTCCCTTCCCGCGAAGGCCTCACGCGCGCCGAATCTCGAACACTGCTCGGCGCGGCGCTGGCAGTGTTGATCCTGTACGCAGTCGGCGTGATCGCGCTGGGAACTCCGCCCAGCGCATCGGACACTGGTGAGCAGGTCGTTACGTGGTTCCGACAGCATCGCGAGGACGCTCGCTGGGCCGTCTGGGCGGCCACCGTCAGCATCCCGCCGTTTGCCGTGATGTTTGCGCTGTTGCGGCGTCTACTTCCCTCGCCGCATCGCGACGTGTTTTTGATTGGCGCGATTGCCTTCGTGATTACGTACGCGGTGCAGGCGTGGACGTGGGGCGGTCTTGCGCTCCATGCCGACCGTCTCGAAGCGGCGACGGCGAGCACGGTGCTGGACGTGGCGCTGTTCTGGGGGCCGGTTCTGACTGGTGCGACAATTACGATGATCGCGCCGGTCACGTTACTGGCCCTGCGCGGACAAGAACTACCTCGATGGCTCGGTGTGCTGGGCGCGATCGCCTTTGCCGAACAGGCGGTCGAGACGATCACAATCTTTGGCACCGCGGGCTTCACTGAGCCGGGTGGCGCGATGAATCTCCTGCTCGGCGCGGGACTCACCGCGACCTGGATGCTCGCTTTCGCGGTATGGGGAGGACTCCGGACATGTCGATAGCTAATATGGACGCACAAAAGTTGCTCGCCACAATTCACGACCTGGCGCCAACTATCACAGCGCGCGCCGCTGAAATTGAAAGCGCCCGCGAACTGCCTGACGATCTGCTGCGCGAGCTAGTCGCCGCCGGATGCTTCCGAATGTTGGTTCCGCGCAGCCACGGCGGATTAGAGATTGAGCTGCCTTCAAGCCTGGAGATTCTCGAAGCGCTCGGCCGAGCCGACGGCTCCGCCGGTTGGACCGCGATGATCGGGGCTGAGGCGGTAATGCTGCTGGCGTTGCTCCCGCGCCGCCGTTTCGACTCGCTTTATGCGAACGGACCCGACCTGATGGGCGCAGGCTCATTCACTCCACGCGGTGAGGCCCAGGTTATTGACGGCGGCTTCGAGGTCACTGGCCGCTGGCCGTTCGCGAGCGGCTGCCTGCACAGCAAGTGGCTGCTCGCCAACTGCGTAGTGACAGAAAACGGTAGGCCGCGTCCCGGTCCCGCGCCTGACCTGCCAGAAACCCGGTTTGTGATCTTCCGCACCGAGCAGGCGCAGATTCTCGATACCTGGTTTGCTTCCGGTCTGCGCGGAACGGGCAGCAACGACATAGCTGTTGAGAGGATTCGGGTCGCGCACGATGACACTTTTGATCGCTTCTCTGGAGTTTCGTCGGTGCCGGGCCCGCTCTATATCGCTGCGACTTCCCAGTTTTCCTTGCATATGGCGTCGGTCGGTGTGGGCATCGCGCAGCATGCGGTCGACGACATCATCGCGCTTGCCGGCAGTCAAAAGCGTCGTCTTTTCGCAGCCACAGCATTGGCCGACACCCCGGTATTTCAGCACTCTCTGGCGCGCGCAGAGATTGCGCTGAGAGCGGCCCGCGCCCTGTTAAGAAGCGAAGCCGAAGCTTTCTGGGCCGAGGCCAGCGCCGGTCGCATGCCAACTCTGGCGGAGCAGGTTCGATGCTCGGCGACCGGCGCGTGGGTAGCCGCGAGCGCGGCGACGGTCGTTGATGTTTGCTACAAACACGGCGGCGGAACCGCGCTCTACGATTCATCGCCGCTCCAGCGCCATCTGCGCGATATCCATACGCTGACGCAGCATATCGGCTTGGCCGATGGATGGCTGACCCGCGCCGGCGCATTTCTCTTGGGCAAAGATCCCGGCTTTGGCATCGCTTAGGTGGGGAAGCGAACATGGCTCGCATCGAACGGATTCTGATCGTCGGCGGCGGAATTGCTGGGCTCACAGCGGCCACCGCTTTCCATCGGAAAGGCTTTACGACGGAAGTCGTCGAGCGAGATAAGACCTGGCCCGCCGTTGGGGCAGGAATCGCAGTGCAGCCGAACGGGATGCGCATACTCAACGTTCTCGGCACGGGCGCGGCCGTTGAGCAAGCGGGTACGGTGATCCGCGGCTGGGGCTTTTGCGACCAGCATGGAGAACTGCTCTGCGAAACCGACCTGCAAGTATTGTGGGGCCATGTGGCGCCCTTCATCGGGATCGAACGGAGCAAACTTCATCAAGCCCTGGTGGCGCGCGCCGCCGTCGTGCCTCATCGGCTCGGAATCTCGCTGACATCCTTGTCCCAAGACAGTCACTGCGTATCTGTAGGATTCAGCGACGGCTCGACCGGTGAATATGATCTAGTGGTCGGGGCCGATGGAATCTCATCCACTGTGCGCACACTCGCGATAAGCAACGCTTCGCCTGCCGATCTTGGTGCAATGAATTGGCGCAGCATCGCGCCGATCCGGCCGCTAGGTTTGTCTGCTTTGCGCTTCGTTCTCGGCGATGAATGCTTCTTCGGACTGTGTCCCGTAGGCGAGGGACGCACATACGGCTTCGGATACGTTATGCAACCTCGTTTCCACGATCCCGTGGAGGGGCGGCTTGAACGGCTCCGGGACCGCTTCGCAGGATTTGGCAGAATTGTGGAGGACTATCTGGCGTCTCTTGAACACGACCATCAGATCATCTGCTCGGCCATGGAATGGATCGACGTTGGCGAGTGGTATAGCGGTCGCACGGTGTTGATCGGCGACGCTGCTCACGCCAGCTCGCCGCTGATGGGCCAGGGCGGTTGTATGGCTATGGAAGACGCATACGTGCTTGCTGAAGAGCTGCGCTCGGCGGATACGGTGCAAGACGCACTGAAGAATTACGTTCTTCGGCGAAAATCGCGGGTCGGTTGGGTTCAGCAGCAAAGTATCGCTACAGGGGAAGCCTTGCGCATGCCGCCTGCCATGCGCAACGCGGGCTTGCGTGAGCGAGGAGAACAGATGATGAAGTTTCGTTTCGGACGGCTCACCCCGCCGCCATGATCCGGCTCATCCGCCGAAGAGCAGGTATTGACGCCGGTAATTCGCCACACGATTAAAGATCGCTGGCGCTGAGTGCCAAGCGGCGGCACAAATAAGGCTCTAACCCCGGGCGGGATTTTGTCCTTAAGGTCATCCAAGCGTTATCGCAATAATTGGGTCCACCGATTTCTATTCGATGTGGCTGGTCCATGTAACGACACTACCGGGCTCGATCATTCCCTGTCCTTCGCATCGCATTAAGCGATTGATGAGAAGAGGAAAAATATGGAATGGCGACGGGATCGAACTCGCGCCGTTCAGTGCGAATAAAGCCTCGTGGTGCGCTACGAAAGTTATAGGCGTGAAGGTGGTCGCCGCGCTCAGTGAAACATCGGCCTGTGTTCGAGCTGGTTCGCTCCTTGCGGGCGAGCGATATCAGTCCTGTCCCCCGGGGACAGCTAGCAGTATACCACGGTATTCTGCGGGATATGTCGGAGCGGAAAACCCTTGAAAATGTACCTTTTCTTACCGGGTTCTCCAGGGTCCGGGTTTTCAATTCCCCCGTCTTTAACCCATCGAAGCAATTCAATCGTGCAGAATTTATGGCTTTGCGAGCATCCGGCGACGAATGAAGGGACGCTCATGTCTCGCGTCGATTAAACGATTTAATCTCCGCATGATTGACGACGAATACCCGCTGGAGCGTCGATTATTACCTATATTATCCGCAAAATCTGCGGTGATTTATGGGGCCACTTCAACGACCTAGCTTTGCCTCTCACTGACTCGCTTCGCTTCCCGCTACGCGAGATCGTCACGCGCCAGTTGATCGAGATGATTCGATAATCGACGAAATTCGGCCTCGGAGTTTTGAAACCAATCGGTCGACCAAATTCTGTATATTGTCCAATGGAGCCGCTCGAAAACCTGTTGCCGTAGACGGTCCCGGTCACGCGCCGACCGGCTGGAATGATAACCGGCACCATCACATTCGATGCCCAAAATATAGCCACTCCGATGTGGATGCTTGACCGCTAGATCGATGAAATAACCGGCCACCCCGACTTGCGAGACTGCCTCGTAACCATGGCTCTTGAGTCGATCCCGAACGAGCTGCTCGAATTCCGAGTCAGGCTCGCGCCCACTGGCTTGGCCAACGTCGAGTCTGCCGGTCTCCGCATACTCGAGATACGACTTCAGCACGTGAACGCCGCGCTGGGATTTCTCATCGGGCCGGATGTCATCCGGTCGCATCGACGTGAAGACTTCGACGCGATGTTTGGCGCGACTGAACAAAACATTGAGGCGTCGGAACCCGAATCGCCCGTTAATCGGCCCGAACTGATTCCTGACGATGCCCGTCGCGGGATCAGGACCATACACCGTCGAGATGAATATGACATCCCGCTCATCACCCTGAACATTTTCCAAGTTTTTAACGAAGAAGGGTTCCAGGGTGTTTTCCCATCGTTCCATGAACTCCTCGGCATTACGATCGCGAGCAACCAAGCGCTCGATTTCTTCTAACAAAATTTCGCGCTGGGTCTGATTAAGCGTGACAATGCCCAGGGATCGATCTGGCTCGCTCGACATGAACTCGAGCGCGGCCTTCGCCACCTTCTGCGCCTCGTCGATATTCACGCGGCCTTTGTATTTGCCGCCGACGAAGTGGTGATACATGCCGAGTTTTGGTTCCCGCCGGTGCCGATCAGGATCGAGTGGCGACGGAAAGACGATTAGGTCATCGTAGAATTCGCGATTCGAGAACGCGATAAGACTTTCGTGGCGGGAACGGTAGTGCCAGCGAAGGGAACGCGCGGACCGAAACTCGGCGAGCGCCAAGTCCAGGATCGACTCATTATCGACGATCTCTTCCTCGTCGATTTCGTCGTCCAAAATCCTGTCGGTACGGTCAAAAAAAAAACGTTGGCGGCAGCTGCATCGGATCGCCGACGACGACCAGTTGACCGCCGCGAGCAATCGCACCCAAAGCTTCCTCGGGACGCATCTGGGAAGCCTCGTCGATTACGACTAAATCGAACCGAAGACCATGAGGCTTCAGAAACTGCGCCACCGAAAGGGGAGACATTAGAAAGCAAGGCTTCAACTGCTGGATCGATCGGCCAGCACGGCCAAGTAACTCGCGGACCGGGATGTGCCGCTTCTTCTTGCCGAGTTCGTGGTACACAAGGGCTAGGCCGCGGTGCTCCTTGGCTGTTGCGCCTTTAAAACCGGGATCTATAGGCCGTCGACTGAGCTCTGTCGCGAGCTGCTTGCGTTGAAGCTTGATTATCTCTTCGTCCAGCTCACGAAAGCGTTTCCGGCATTTCGAGAGCTGAGAGCCTTGAATGCGACTAAGCACCGGATATTCGGCCAGTGCTGCGCGGGCCAAGCTTCGTCGATACACCCGCTCTAGTGCGCGAGAAAGCTGAGCCGCGTCTAGCGACTTTCCGCCGAAGGCATTAACTATGTCGCCCAACCCACTCTCGAAACATTGAGCACGAGCAGCAAGGAACGTAATCCAAACAATCAGCTGATCGGTATGGGCGAGCGCGGAGTCGATTCGCGCTAAGGCATCGCGTAGCGCACATCTCCGACACGCTGAGCCGAAAAGGTTTTTTTCATCTATATGGCCGCCATCTTTGGCTTGGTCCCAGGATTCCAATGCCGCGCTCAGCGCTCCAGTTAGGCGTTCTCGTAACTGTCTCAGTGCAACGATTCGTTCGTCACGATCACCATGGTAAAGGTACCGCCGCAAGAAATCTGGCAGTGCTGCGACCTCCACCGCCGACGAAGCTTGCAAGGCGCCATTAATCGAAGAACGATCACTATGCGGTCCACCCCAATAAGCTCCAAGAAGCTCTCGAGCCTGATCGTTGGCAGCTATTCTCGCTTCGGCATCTCGATACAATCCGACGGCGTCCACCGACTCCTGGAATATCGCGAGTTGAGTAGTGTCAGAGTTGAGCCCCAGCGTCAGTGCGCGGTCTTTGAGATCTAGCGCCTTACGTAAGAGCTCGCAGCGCCGGTTCAGTTGGAGATCAAGACTGACTTGAGGGTCTAACGTCTCAAGAAGCAGCCGGACCTTGTCATGGGGCATGCCGCGAGCGGCGGCGCCCAACTCCAAAAACGCTTCGTTTACCCCTTCGAGAAGAAGCTCGCGGACTGAGCGATCAATTCCCTGATCCGCGCCAAACATACGTCGGATGGTGACCGCGAACTCGGCTACCTCGACAAGATGCTCGAAGGGTGTTTCGTGACCGCGGAAGTGCTGACCGCAGAACTCACGAAGCTGCTCGTCAGTCGCCAAGCCCGTCGCTATCTCATTGCATTCGGCAACGGCTTCGAAATCCGCCGCCATCTCGCCGCGCTTCGGGCTCTTGGACGTAAGATTTATTTCGCGATAACGCAGCTTCGCGGTGCGTACGTCGCTCCGCCACAAGGAAGAAGGAAATTTCGCTTTCCGCAAACAAGTCGCGTGTCCGCGTAATTCGGGTGCTGGCCGGTCCAGAGGAATTGCGAAGAGTTCCTCGAGTGTGCTGACTTTCTGACGGAGTTCGGCTGCGCGTCCGTGCGCACGGCGAAGAACCACAGGCGCCGCCTCCTCTGCCAACCGAGCATGACGGAAAGCGGCGCGTTCAGGTGGGAGAGCTGCCGCGTGCGCCGCGGCATCGAGCAGCTTGATCGCGATCACAGGCGTTATCGGTTCTGAGACACCGAAAGCCTTTGCCAGTCGGTCGATCAAAGTGACAGCTTCTTCGAAACGAATCGTGTGTGCCTCAAGACCGCTTACCGCATCGTTGAGTCCGACGGCTCCTCCGTTTGCGGCAATTTCAGCAGCCAAGACGGCGAGGTTCCGCAACTCGCCCTCGCCCTTAACGGCTTCCACTGGCTCAAGACCCAACTCTGCCAGCCTGCGACCGGCGTTTAGCCAGTCAGCCTGATCCTCCAAAAATGCTGTGAGCACTGCGGCTATATTTGGATCAACCAGCTTTGGATACAGCTCCGCGGCACTCAGATCAGTTGTGGGTTCGGGTAACCGAGCGAGAGTTTCTTTAACCTTTTCGGCGTTCTCTACGGTCGCAGTAAACTTATGCCCGACTGTTTCACCAAGCTCGGCGAGCAGGCATTGGAGGTGATTCAACGCCTCCCGACACGCGCCCAAGCTGGAGATCAGGCTTTCGCGACCGAAGTAGTCGAGTCGTGCGTTGCCAATCGCAAACCACGGATGCTCTTCCAGCCTTCGCGAGCTCGCGACGTCGGCATACGCGCTCGCCAAGACCTCGAGCTTGGTCCGCAGGTTCGCCAGATCATGACGCGTTAGATTGTGAGCACCCGCTAACTCGACCTTTTCGAGCGCTTTCGGAAGGCCATCCCGATCATTTCGCGTACGCTGCTCCGACCACAGTATCTGATGAATCGTCTCGCCTGACGCACCAAACTTGCGATTGATCGTAGAGACGTATTCGCCAAGCTGGTCGCGGTTGCGTTCCAATTCTATGATCGCTAGCGCGAGGTCTTCGGCGCCCTCAAACCGACTTCGCTTCTTCAGCCGTTGGTCCAGAGATTCGAGAAGCTCCTTTTTGCGCGCTTTCGTCGAGTGAAGTTCGAGACAGAACTGACCGAGCTCAGCCTTCTCCAGTCGATCCTTGACGACGTTGAGGGCCGCCATTTTTTCAGCAACGAAAAGAACCGACTTCCTGCGCGCCAAAGCAGCGGCGACGATATTGGTAATCGTCTGGGATTTCCCTGTGCCGGGTGGGCCTTTGATGGCCAGATTTTTCCCGTCCATTACGTCAGCTATCGCGCTGAACTGCGATTGAATCCGCGTCGGTAATGAGGAGCGGGACCTTTGCCGCAATCGTCGGATCGTCGACCTGATACTCGTCGGCAAAGAAAGCTCCCGTGCCAACGCCGGCGCCTGCAAACAGCTCCGAAATGACTGGATTACCTATTATCCCAATCTCAGCCGGCCAGTTTGAATCTTCGAGATCGTGAAACATGACCATACGCGCGAACGAGAAATGGCCCAGCACGACAAAGCGCTTAATGAAAGGGGACGCCGTAAACCTGCGTCGATGATCCAAGTATTCGCCGTAAAACGTGCGGCGAATACTTCGCCATGCGGTGATTATCGGTTATATTATCCGCAGAGTCTGCGGTTAATGTATATCCACGAGCTTCACGATTGGCCGCGGTTCCAATGGAACCGCCAGCGTCTTGCCGAACTTCTTGCTGAGGTGAGGCACCGCCAAGGTCGTCTGATCGGCCACATGGAGGCGCTAGGCTTTAGTCTACGCCAAGAGGCGGTGCTGCAAACGCTCACCGCCGATGTCCTCAAAAGCAGCGAAATCGAGGGTGAAAAGCTAGACCCCCAGCAGGTCCGGTCGTCGATCGCCCGTCGCCTCGGCATAGACATCGGCGCCCTCAAGCCAACGGACCGTCATGTTGAGGGCGTCGTTGAAATGATGCTCGATGCGACGCGCCTGTATGATCAACCGCTGACGGTCGAAAGGCTGTTTGCCTGGCATGCTTCCCTGTTCCCGACGGGGCGCAGTGGCATGACTAAAATCCGAATCGGGGCCTGGCGTAACGACAGCACCGGCCCGATACAGGTCGTCTCTGGCCCAGTCGGCAACGAACGTGTCCATTTCCAGGCGCCGGCGGCAGTCCGACTCGATAGCGAAATCGCGGCATTTCTGACTTGGTTCAACGCCCGTGCCGACACCGATCCGGTCCTGAAAGCCGGGATGGCCCATCTTTGGTTTGTCACTATCCATCCTTTCGATGATGGTAATGGGCGCATTGCGCGCGCCGTCGCGGATATGGCTCTCGCCCGGTCTGAAAAAAGCCCCCAGCGCTTTTACAGCATGTCGGCGCAAATCCAGGAGGAGCGCGCAGCGTACTACGACATTCTTGAGGAAACGCAGAAAGGAACCTTGGACATCACGGCCTGGATGGAGTGGTTCCTCGGCTGTCTGGGCCGGGCCATAAACGGTGCACAAACCACTCTCAGCGCCGTTCTCGCAAAGGCACGCTTCTGGGAAGCTATCGCTGGCGTCGCGATCAATGTACGCCAGCGCCTCGCACTGAACCGCTTGCTGGATGGCTTTGAGGGTAAGCTCACAACATCGAAATACGCCAAGCTTGCCAAGTGTTCCCAGGATACCGCCCTGCGCGACATTTTGTCTCTCGTCGATCGCGGCATTCTCGTTCGCAATCCCGCCGGCGGGCGGAGCACGAGTTATGATCTTTCGACGATTCCGCGGAATACGGGGAGCCGACGATGACCACGGAACAACATCAACGCCAAGCGGCCAGTCTAAAACTAAACCAGGGAGACGTGTTAGGCCTACTTGACCAATTCCGCAGGAGGCTCTACTTGGAGAGTTTCAAGGACGAGCGCTCGATTGGACTCCGCGTCGTTGATTTTTCGTCGCGACCCAACAATTACTAATGTCTTATGCGAGCCACCACCCATTCAAGTTGCTCGATCCAATAGGAGACGATCATGGATGTAATCGAAGCGATGGAAACCTGCAGTGCGGCGCGTTACTTGAAGCCCGATCCGGTGCCCCAGGACTTGATCGAACGTGTGATTTACGCCGCCACTCGCGCATCGAGTCCCGGCAACAGCCAAGAATGGGACTTCATCGTTGTACGCAATCCTGAAGCAAAGCGGAAAATCCGCGATCTACTTGCGCCGCGATTTAAGGCGATGGGAGTTGGAGTGTCAACGACCGGCCGGGTCACTAGTCGAATGATCGCCGGCGCCACGCATCTGGCGGAGACGTTGCATGAGGTTCCGGCCATCATCTTCGTCTGCGGTCCGGTAGCTTATCCGCCCAACGCGCCGATTGAGCAGTTTGTGTGGTCGGCGCTCTACCCGGCGGCGCAGAATCTGATAGTGGCGGCTCGCTCGCTCGGTTTGGGTACAACCTTCACGACCTTCCACATGTTTATGGAAAGCGAGCTCCGCGATCTGTTCGGAGTCCCCAAAGAGATAAAATTCGGCGTGATGATCCCCATTGGCTGGCCCCAGAACGATTTCGTCAAGGTCAAACGCAAGCCGATCGCCAGCGTAATTCACTGGGACAAGTGGAGCGATTGACCGGATATAACGACATCACCGCTTACGCAGCGGGCAATCTCTTAATGCATGTCGAGGCCATCACAGGATCGTGCTGGCCGACGAAATGATAACCGCCGCCGGCATTGGTCCGTGCCGGGCTTGACGCGCTGCCGGCGATTGTCGCGTCGTGGCGAGCGCGCCAGCCGCAGCTTCGTCGAATTCTTTACCGCGACGATTCTTACTAAAACGGTTTGGCTGGGGTTTGGCAGCGGCTGTCACAAATCGGGGCAAAACGGCACTAGCCTCGACAAAGCTTGATCGCGAAAAAGCCTTATTTGATTTGCGTTTCTTTGTTCTGGATGGCTAGCGTTTGCGGTTGCCGCGAGTCCGGGTTCGAGTCCCGGCCGGGGGCACTCGGCGGGTGCTCGTCTGCCGCCGAGCGACGTCCTCATGCGCCCAATCATTGAGTTGCAATCGTAACTCTTCCTAGCGTACCCGCGATGCCTGCAGGCAGCGGCAAAGGCTCGCCATTACGCCTCACTAAGCCGCGCGGGACGAGAATTACCGACATTTCCTTGGGGTTCCAGGCGCCGCGTGCGCTCAGGTCACGAACCTGCTTTGAGATGTCATACTCAGTGAAAACGCTTGACCTTGGAGCAACTGGATGGCCTGCCATGGAATGCGGCTTTAGCGCAAAGAAACTCAGTGATCCGACATAATAAGGACTGTGAAAATTAACCTTCTCTCCCTTGGGCGGATCAATATATATCTCGTAATAGATTCCCCGCGCTCTCTCATATTGGATGTCGTTCAACTGCAGGATGATTTTGTTCTCAACCTTATGCTCGATGAAGGCGCGCAGTTGCGACACCGCGTTTTCGGGCAAGGGCACGGAAACGCTAACGGGCTCGCCGGAGAGTTGTATTCGAGCGGCTCCGGCCTGGCTGGTCGCCAAGGTCTTGAGGATGAGCCGCGGACTGACCGGCGTTGGATGGAATTGCACTGGATGGAATTGCGCCATGGTCGTAGGATCGTCGTCGTAGCGGTAGTTTAGCTCTCCAACCGTGTCGATGATTTGGCTGCCAGTTAGATCAACGGCATGCCCCGCTTCATCGAAAAATTCGAACGTTGTATTCATCCATGCTGAATCATTGAGAGGATCCTGGCGGCCACCACCCTGTTGCAGCCAGCGATTCCACAGCCGATCGATATTAGCGTGGTGAAGCCAGAAAATCGGGTCCTGCGCCGCAGTGTCGGGGTCGTCCATTAGTCCGCCCAAGGCCCCATGCACGACGTCATGTGGCTGACTTTCCAGTTCTCCGTGAGGAAAATTGAATTGCATGGCTGAAGCTTCTTGTCCCCCAAAGCTCAGCCCCGAGCCGTTGGCAGATTCGAAGTTCGTGTAGCCAAAGGCATTCGAGAAGTCCACGGTCCCGGCGTCAAGCTGAGCCGTGCCGTTGTCAAGCGCCGTCGGCCTACCGGGCGGCGCAATGTACAATGAGTTGGTGGAGTCGCTCGGCTGCCAGAAAGCGCTCGGAAGGCTGCGTTGCGACGGGTCGCCCCAGTTCCAGTACGGCAAAACCAGAGTTGGATCTCCGGACGCCGTCCTGAGGATACGATCGAAAAAGTAAAGGTACATACGGTGCCACGAGAAGAAGTAAAAACTCCCATGTTCGCATTGATCCCATGCCTGCGACTCTTGCGAGGTGGTGGTTGTGTCGTAAGTCCCGTGAATATTTGCCTGAAAACGATAGCTCGTAGGATCGGTAGTCTGCCGGCTCATCATAACCTGGATACCATGTCGCAAAGAGGCGATCTGAGTCGCGGAGAGGGTCGCAATGCTCTGCCTGACGAAGGGCGGCAAGGCAGGCACAGCAGAAAATGGCGGGCTCACAATGCCAATATAATGCGTGAGATGCATGCAGTTGTTTACTGCCGGATCGCGGTAGACTCCAACTTCCAGGAATTGTCCGGCGCCCAGATTGCTGAAACTGCCGGACCAATCGCAGATGCTGTTGCCGTCGCCGCCTACCATCTCCCCGGGCCGAGGACCGCGATCGGCCCACACGCACTGGCCAGGTGCGGGATTTGCCGCGCCGGCGCCTTGGCTGGCCCATGTGTAGGGCGTTAGCGTAGGCTGCGCGGGAGGCCCCGTTTGGAGCGGACCTTGACAGTAAAGCGGGAATGACGGCAAAGGCGTCTGAGCGAACGCACAGTCGTAGGCGCCGAGCACGAAGCAAACTGAAGACGCTAGAAATAATCTCAGAAGACGCATAATTACCTCACCGGCTCAAACCCATTATTCGTCCTAAGCTGAATGACGGGTTCGCCAAGTCGCTTCTCTTAATAAAGGCGTTCAAGTGGAGCGAACGAATTGTTCAATCACGATGAACAATTCGGCTACGACCCGCGGTTGGGCGGTCAGCCTGTATCGGTCGGCTAACTCAAAAGTAGTGTAATCGGCGGCTAGAAACTTGAAACAGGTCCGATTTCTCGATCGCAGTGCTGCCGTCGAGCTTATGGCTCGCGATCGGGGATTAGTTCGAGCTGCTCCATCCAGGCGGTGGCCTCGCTGTCGCTGGGCGCGCGATAGTCGCCGCGCGGCGAGAGCGAGCCGCCCGAGCCGACCTTCGGCGCATTCGGGATGCAACTGCGCTTGAACTGGCTCAGCTTGAAAAAGCGCCAGACGAAGGTGCGCAGGTGACCTTTGATCTGTTCGAGACGGTATTCGTGACGGCGTTCGGGGGGGATATCTGGCCAGCGGCCAAGCGTCAGATCGCGCCAGGCATTGTAAGCGAGAAAAGCGATCTTGGGCGGTGGATAACCAAACCGCAGAGTATAGTAGAGATTAAAATCCTGTAATTCATAAGGGCCTATCAGCGTCTCGGTGGCCTGAATCGCACCGCCGTTGGCGGGTACCAGCTCGGGACTAATCTCCGTCGCGAGGATGTCGCGAAGGACGCCGCCGGCCGCGCGGCCGAAGCGCTCGGTTTCCGCCACCCAGCGAATCACGTGCTGAATCAAAGTCTTTGGCACACTCGCGTTCACCGCATAGTGCGACATCTGATCGCCGACGCCGTAAGTGCACCAGCCGAGCGCGAGCTCGCTCAGATCGCCGGTCCCGACCACAATCGCATTGTTGAGATTCGCCAGACGGAACAGCAGATTGGTGCGCTCGCCCGCCTGCACGTTCTCAAACGTGACGTCGTAGAGCTCGCGACCCGCGGCGTAAGGATGCCCGATATCCTTGAGAATTTGCGACGCCGCCGGGCGGATGTCGATTTCGTGCGGCGCACAGCCGATCGCGGCCATCAGTCGGCGTGCCTGGGCCAGCGTCCGTTCGCTGGTGGCGAAACCGGGCATCGTGTAGGCCAGCAGGTTTTCGCGCGGCGCGCCTAGACGATCGAGCGCCTGCGCGCAGACCAACAGGGCTTGGGTCGAATCGATCCCGCCCGAGATGCCGATCACGACGCGTGCGAAACCGCTCGCGCGCAGCCGGCTGACCAATCCCTGCACCTGAATCTCGTAGACTTCTGCGCAGCGCTCGTCGCGCCCGGCGGCGTCCGCAGGAACATAGGGGAAGCGCTCGTAATGCCGCTCGAGGAGCAGCGGCTCGCGGCGTGGGAGCGGCGTCGAAAAGGTGATTTTGCGAAACTCGCCGAGTGTGCGACGCTCGCGCCGCCGCGCCTGGCCAAAGGTCGTCTGACGCATCCGCTCCTGCGCCAGCCTCTCAAGGTCCAACTCCGCGCAGATGAGCTGCGGCGCATCGTTGAAGCGGATCGACTCTGCGATCAAATTGCCGTTCTCGCAGATCAAGGCATGACCGTCCCAGGCAAGATCGGTGGTCGATTCGCCGGGCCCAGCGGCCGAGTAGAGGTAGGCGGAGAGGCATCGCGCCGATTGGCTCGCGACCAGTTCCCGCCGATAACCGGCCTTACCGATCGTGACGTTCGAGGCGGAAAGATTCACCATCACGGTCGCGCCGGCCAGCGCTGCGTACGATGACGGCGGGATCGGCACCCACAGGTCCTCGCAGATTTCGACGTGCAGGGTCAGCAACGGCTGCTCATCGTGTTGAAAGAGCAGGCGCGGCCCGAACGGAATATCGTCTTGGCCGCAGAGCGCGATCGTATCGCTGATGGCGCTATCCGCCTCGTTGAACTGCCGCGCTTCGTAAAACTCGCGATAATTGGGCAGGTAGGTCTTTGGTACGACACCGAGGATGCGGCCGCCCGCAATCACGATCGCGCAATTGAAAAGCAGATTATCGACCTCGAGGGGGCTGCCGACGACCGCGACGAGCGGCGCTTCGGCCGAAGCTGCGACGATCCGCGACAACGCCTCGCGGCAGCCGTCGATCAGCGGTCGCTGATGGAACAAATCGTCGCAACTGTAGGCGGAGAGGCCCAATTCGGGAAAGAGCGCGACAACCGCTTTGCGCGCCGCTGCATCACGCATCAAGGCAATCGTCGCACCGGCGTTGAACGCCGCGTCTGCCACCCGCACGGCCGGGATGGCAACCGCCACGCGCACGAAATCGTGATTGTAAAGATTGAAAAAGTTATCGCCTTGGCGCACGCTTCCGCCCCGTTCTCAATAATTTCTTTGCGATCTCAACGGTCCATCCATCGGATGATTTACCACTGTATATCAAGCCTTGTTGAGCCACAGCATAGCTCGCCCGAATTCGTCTCGCCCGCAACGAGAGATCACGCCACGAATTGCGAGATTAGCCCTTGCCTGAAAACCGAATTTGCGATTGTAATTGGAAACGGGTGCTGCCGCTTTGCATGGTCTGCTCGGGGGAGCAACTGGGAGAATGCCGATGCACCATGGCATTCGGAGGCCTGCAAACGGGAGGAAAACATGGTGGGGGAGACGTGTTGTCCGAAATGCGGCGCGGAGTTAGCTGAAGGCCGCGTGGTCGCGGGAAGAAAGGAACTTGGTCGCGAAAATGTGAGTATCTGCCGGGACTGCGCCGAGGTTCTCATCCTGAGTGAGTCCGCAACCGGTCTGGCGATACGCGCAGCGACGGTCAGTGAGTATTTCGGCTTGCCTGAGGAGTCGCAGACTTTGCTGCGCGTCGCCTTTGAGTTGATCAAGCGCCCGCGTCGGCAGAGCCGGATGGTGCGACAGCTCAACTGACCTTCGCGGCCGCGTCGCGCGCAAGCGACGCTCTGCTTGATGCGCTTGTGATCGAGCCGGTATCGCGATCAGTCTGTCACGGCGCCCAAGCTGCTGGTTGAGACCTGCGCCGCATATTTTGCGAGCACGCCGCGAGTGTAGCGCGGCGGCGGCGGCGTCCAGGCGGCGCGCCGACGGCTGAGCTCCGCGTCCGCTACATTAAGCTGCAGCAAGCGGCGATCGGCGTCGATCGTAATCGAATCCCCTTCATGGATCAGAGCGATTAGGCCGCCGACCTGGGCCTCGGGTGCGACGTGGCCGACGACGAGGCCGTAGGTGCCGCCGGAGAAGCGGCCGTCGGTGATCAGCGCGACGGCGTCGCCGAGCCCGGCGCCGATTATCGCCGACGTCGGTGAGAGCATCTCGCGCATGCCCGGTCCGCCGCGCGGTCCCTCGTAGCGGATCACCAGAATATCGCCTTTTTTGATCCTGCCCGCGAGAATCGCGTCGAGCGAATCCTCCTCACGCTCGAAGACTCGCGCCGGTCCGGTGATCTCGCGATGGGCGATGCCGGTGACTTTGGCGACGCACCCCTCGGGCGAAAGATTGCCCTTGAGAATCGCCAGATGCCCCTGCTGGTACATCGGATTATCCCATTGCCGGATGACTTCCTGATCCTTGCGCGGCGCCTCGGGAACCTCACTGAGATTCTCGGCGACAGTCTTGCCGTTGATCGTCAACTCGCCGCCATGCAACAGGCCATGCTTCAGCAGCATCTTCATCACTTGCGGGATGCCGCCGGCGCGATGCAGATCAGTCGCGACAAAGCGTCCCGACGGCTTCAGATCACACAGCACCGGCACGCGCTGGCGGATGACCTCGAAGTCGTCGATCGTGAGCGGCACCTCGGCGGCATGCGCGATCGCCAGCAGGTGCAGCACCGCATTGGTCGAGCCGCCAACCGCCATCACGACCGCGATCGCGTTTTCCAGCGCTTTGCGCGTCATTATTTGGCGCGGCAGGAGCTGGCGGCGGATCGCATTGACCACGACCTCGGCGCTTTGCGCCGCGCTGTCGCTCTTCTCGTCATCTTCGGCCGCCATGGTCGAGGAGTAAGACAGGCTCATGCCCATCGCCTCGATCGCCGAGGACATCGTGTTGGCGGTGTACATGCCGCCGCAGGAACCGGCGCCGGGGCAGGCGCGCCGCTCCACCTCGAGCAACTCCTTTTCATCGATCTTGTTGGCGCTGAACTGGCCGACGGCCTCGAACGCGCTGACGATAGTCAGGTCGCGGCCATTGTAATGACCGGGTTTGATCGTGCCGCCGTACACGAACATGGCGGGAATATTCATGCGCGCGATCGCTATCATCGCGCCAGGCATGTTCTTGTCGCAGCCGCCGATCACGATCGCGCCGTCCATCGCCTCGGCGTTGCACGCGGTCTCGATCGAGTCCGCGATCACCTCGCGCGAGACCAGCGAGTATTTCATGCCTTCGGTGCCCATCGAGATGCCGTCGCTCACGGTGATGGTGCCGAAGAGCTGCGGCATCGCGCCGGCCGCCTTGACCGCGGCTTCGGCGCGCCTGGCCAGAATATCGAGGCCCAGGTTGCACGGCGTAATCGTGCTGTAAGCGTTGGCGATCCCCACGATCGGCTTGTCGAAATCGCGGTCGCCGAAGCCGACCGCACGCAACATCGCGCGATTCGGCGAACGTTGCACGCCTTGCGTAACGACTCGGCTCCTCAAGTTTTCGGTCATTAGTAATCTCCCGTGCGGCGGATGGGATGCGCCGCAAAAGGTCAATTGCGAAGCGCGATTGCACCACAAGCCGCCGCCGCTCCGCAAGGCACGGCGACGGCGGTTCAGCTCAGATCGGGAGCTCTTTTCGGAAGGTTGCGCGTCACGCCGCAGCGTTCTCTGCGCCGCGGCTGGTGAATTCGAGCCCGCGCGGTCCGGCGTCAACGACGACGTGTGCGCCGTCGCGAATCTCGCCGAGCAGCAGCTTGCGTCCGAGCGTGGTTTCAAGCTCGCGCTGAATCATCCGCCGCAACGGCCGCGCGCCGTAGACCGGATCGTAGCCCTGCTCGGCCAGGTGGTCGCGCGCCTTGTCGGTGAGTTCGAGCTCGATCTTGCGCTCCGCCAGCCGCGCCCGCAGACGGGTTAGCTGGATCTCGACGATCGGGCGGAGCTGCTCTTTGGTCAGCGGATGGAACACCACGATGTCGTCGACGCGGTTGAGAAATTCGGGGCGGAAACTACTGCGCAAAACCTCGAGCGCCTGCGTCTTCATCCGCTCGTAATCCTTGCCCTTGAACGACAGAATTTGCTGGCTCGCGATATTCGAGGTCATGATCACCACGGTGTTCTTGAAATCCACCGTGCGGCCGTGCCCGTCCGTAAGTCGCCCGTCATCGAGCAGTTGCAGCAGAACGTTGAAAACGTCGGCGTGCGCCTTTTCAATTTCATCGAACAAAATCACCGAGTAGGGCCGCCGCCGCACCGCTTCGGTGAGCTGGCCGCCCTCGTCGTAGCCGACGTAGCCGGGCGGCGCGCCGACCAGACGCGAGACGGTATGCTTCTCCATATACTCGGACATGTCGATGCGGATCATCGCGCCTTCGTCGTCGAACAGAAATTCTGCGAGCGCGCGCGCGAGTTCGGTCTTGCCGACGCCAGTCGGTCCCAGAAAAATGAACGAACCGATCGGCCGATTCGGATCCTTCAGTCCGGCGCGCGCGCGAATCACCGCGTCGGCCACTGCTGACACCGCCTCGTCCTGCCCGATGACGCGCTTGTGCAGATGCTCTTCGAGGTGAGCGAGCTTCTGGACCTCGCCTTCCATCAGGCGCGAGACCGGCACGCCGGTCCAGCGCGCCACGACTTCAGCGATATCCTCTTCGTCCACCTCCTCCTTGATCATGCGCGCGCCAGCGGCGGAGGCCATAGCTTTTTCGGCTGCGGCGAGATCCTTTTCGAGGCCCGCGAGCTTGCCGTACTGGAGCTCTGCGACTTTGTTGAGGTCGTACTCGCGCGTGGCCTTCTCGATCTCGCGGCGCGTATGCTCGATCGCGCTCTTGATTTTCGCGAGCCCCTCGATGCCGTCCTTTTCGCTCTGCCACTGCGCCTGCAGCGCAGACTTCCGCTCGCTCGCCTCGGCTAGCTCCTTCTCGAGCTTTCCCAGCCGATCACGCGAGCCCGCGTCGGTTTCGCGCTTGAGCGCCTCGCGTTCGATCTCGAGTTGCATCACGCGCCGGTTGGCTTCGTCGAGCTCTACCGGCATTGATTCTTTTTCGGTGCGCAGCTTGGCCGCCGCTTCATCTACCAGATCGATCGCCTTGTCGGGCAGGAAACGGTCGGTGATATAGCGCTTCGCGAGCATCGCGGCCGTGACCAGCGCGGCGTCCTTGATGCGGATGCCGTGATGGACCTCGTAGCGCTCTTTGAGGCCGCGCAGAATCGAGATGGTGTCTTCGACGCTCGGCTCTTCAACCATCACTGGTTGAAAACGCCGCTCGAGCGCCGCGTCCTTCTCGATATGCTTGCGATATTCGTCGAGCGTGGTCGCGCCGATACAGTGCAGCTCGCCCCGCGCGAGCATCGGCTTGAGCAGATTCGAGGCGTCCATCGCGCCTTCCGCCGCGCCGGCGCCGACAACGGTGTGCAGCTCGTCGATAAACAGGATGATCTCGCCGTCGCTCTCCTGCACCTCCTTGAGCACGGCCTTCAGCCGCTCCTCGAACTCGCCGCGATACTTGGCGCCCGCCACCAGTGCGCCCATATCGAGCGAGATCAGACGGCGATTCTTCAAGCCGTCGGGAACGTCACCGGCGACGATGCGCTGCGCCAGCCCTTCCGCGATCGCGGTCTTGCCCACGCCAGGTTCGCCGATCAGCACTGGATTATTCTTGGTACGCCGCGACAGTACCTGCATGACCCGCCGGATTTCCTCGTCGCGCCCGATCACCGGATCGACCTTGCCGGCCGCCGCGAGCTGAGTGAGGTCGCGGCCGTAGCGCTCGAGCGCCTGATAAGTCGCCTCGGGGTTCGACGAGGTCACGCGCTGATTTCCGCGCACCTTCTTCAGCACACCCATCAGCTTGTCGTGAGTCAGTCCGGCTTCGCGAAGAATTTTGGCGGTCGAGCCTGCTTCGTCGAGCATCGCGATCAGTACGTGCTCGATCGAGACGTATTCGTCCGTGAGCTTGCCGGCTTCCTGCTCCGCACGCGTCAGCACACGGTTGAGCCGCTGCGTCAGGTAGGTCTGACCGCTGTCCGCGCCGCTGCCGCTGACACTCGGAATCTTGCGCAGCTCGTCGCCGAGCTTCTGCCGCACCGCTGCGAGGTTCGCGCCCGCCAGCTTCAGAATCGAAGCCGCCAGCCCCTGCTCGTCTTCTAGCATTGCGGAGGCCAGATGCTCCACATCGACCGCCTGATGATGCGCACTGACGGCGAGGCTTTGCGCTCGTCCCAACGCTTCCTGAAGTTTTTCAGTGAAACGGTTTGCGTTCATAATTAATGCTTATGCCCTCGCACCAAAACTAACCATTGGCGAGGTTTGAGCAACTGCTGGTCGCATCTCGCCGAAGCCAGTCGCGAGGGCAAGTGGCAGCCTTTCGCGCGGGCAGCGCCGCGCGATCCTCAATGTTTGCCGAAAAGCGAGCCGAAGAAATTTCCGATCGCGCCAAAAGCACTGTTGGTCGCTGGAGTGGCGGGTGACGCCGGCGCCCCACTCGGCGGCGTGGTCGTCGCGCTCTCGGTGTCGCCGGGCGCGGTCGCGGGAGCAGCGCCGGCCGCCGCGAGTAGGCCGCCGTGCAACGGGCAGATATGGGTCGGTTCGGTTCCGCTCAGGAACGGCAGGCTAACCTGACGCGGACAGGCGGGCGTCGCGATCCCGCCGCTCGACGGGTCGACAGTGAGCATCGTGATTCCCGCCGGCGGCTCGCCGAAGCCCAGCTCGGGTTGGCGAACCGCATCGATCATAAACGTGACCCAGGCCGGCAAGGCCGCCTGCGCCCCGCTCAATCCGATGGTTTGCGGCTCATCGAAGCCCACCCAGACGCCGGTGACGAGCTGGCGCGTGTAGCCCATGAAGTAGGCATCGCGATAATCGTCGGTCGTGCCGGTCTTGCCCGCGGCGGCGAAATCGAGTCCCAGGTTTGCCGCGCCCGCCGCGGTGCCATATTGGAAGACCGCCTGCAGCGCGCCCGTCATCAGATAGGCAATCGCCGAGCTCATCAGCCGCGTCTGCTCGTCCTGATGCTGGTAGATCAGATGGCCCTGCGCATCAGTCACCGCCTCGACCGCATACGGCGGCCGCGCGATCCCGCCGCTGGCAAAGACCTGGTAGACCGCGGCCAGGTCGAGCAGCGTGACTTCACCGGCGCCGATCGCCACCGGCAGATAGTTGGGCAGTTTGCTCCGAATCCCCAGCAGATGCGCCGTGCGAACGATGGCGGGCGGTCCGAGCAAACTCCCCAGGTATGCGGTCGGCACGTTCAGCGACTCGGCCAGCGCGGAGGTGACCGTCACCTCACCCTGGTAGGTGCGCTCATAATTCACCGGGGTCCAGCCGCCGAACGACATCGGGCGATCGGGTAGAATCGAGGCGAGCGTCACCGGCTCGGTTAGCGGCGACAGAGCCGGATCCAGCGCCGCCAGATAGACGATCGGCTTGAACGCCGAGCCCGGCTGACGCTCGGCGCTCACCACCCGATTGAACTGGCTCGCCGCATAGTCGCGGCCGCCGACCATCGCGACAATCGCGCCGTTGTGCGGATCGAGTGTGACCAGTGAACTCTCGAGGCGTTGTGCGCGATCGCGCCGCCGCAGCCGCGGATGCGCGCGCTCGAGCCGCGCCAGATTGCTCGTCACCGCCTCCTGCGCCGACGCCTGTAACTCGGGCTGGAGCGTGGTGTAGACCCGCAGCCCGCTCAGATGCCCGCTGACGCCCGGGAGTTTCGTGACCTGCTCGATCACGTAATCGGCAAAATAGGGCGCGCGTCGCAAACCCGCCGGCTTCGTCGTCACGACCGCTTCCGCCAGCGCCCCAGCATATTGCGCATCATCGATCAGGTGGGCGCGATGCATCAGCGCCAGCACCGTATCGCGCCGCGCCCGGCTTGCCTCCGGATGACGCCGCGGGTCGTCGAGCGTCGGCGCCTGGATCATGCCGATCAAGGTCGCGGCCTCGGCCGGGCTCACCCGCGCGAGGTCCTTGTTGAAGTAATAGCGCGCCGCCAGCGGCATCCCGTATACCGGCGTGCCGTCGTACTCGCCCATCGCGACATCGTTTATGTAGCGTTCGAGAATTTCGTTCTTCGACAGCCGCATCTCGAGCACCAGCGCGACGGCCAGTTCGCGGACCTTGCGGTGCAAGCTCCGTGTCCGGCTGTCCAGAAAAGTTCGCGCGAGCTGCTGCGTCAGCGTGCTGGCGCCTTGCCGCATCCGATGCGAGCGCAAATCCACCACCGCCGCTTCGATTATGCGGATCGGATCAAAGCCGAAGTGGTAATAAAAAAAGCGATCTTCAGTCGCGATCAGTCCTTGCGTCAAATAGGGCGGCAGTTCCGTCAGCGCGACCTCGACCCGTTCGGCGGGTGCATCGGGCAACAGATGCCCGATCACCTCCGGCTCGATTACCGCCTCCGCCATCGCGACCCCGAAGGCGTCTGCGATACCCGCGACGCGATCGTGATCGAACGTCAGCCGCACGAGCCCGGCCGGATAGGCGCGCGTGCCAATCGAAAATTCCCGCAAGTCGATCGCCATCGCGCCGGGCGTCATCGAGTATTCCCCCGGATGCGCCGGGCTTGTAGTCGGCGAGTAACTCAGCGTGTTGAGCCGATCGAGCAGATGAATTTGCGCGATGGCGTCGCCGCGATGCACCCGCAGCGGGGCCGAGAAGATCGCCGAGGTCAGCGCCGCGCGCCGTTGCTCGATCAGATTTGAGATGTCGGCGTAGACGTTGGCGAGGTAAAAACCAAAGCCAAACGCGCAGATCAGGAAGAGGCCGAGCACGCCGCGCCGCCAGCCGATTCGCCGGATCAGCGCGCCTATGCGATTCGCGCGCCCTCCGTCTGACGCCTTGCCGCGCCCTTTGACCGGCTTGCCCATGCCTCCTCCACCGCGTCCGCAATTATAGCGCAACCCCGGCTTTCTTGTCTTTTGCCGCGAACGATGCGATTGCTGGCGCTGGCCCGCGAGGAGCTAATCGTCATGGCTGAGACTTCACGCATGCTCGACGGTTACAAGGTGCTCGATTTCACCCAGGTCATCGCCGGACCCACCACCACGCGTTATCTGGCTGAGATGGGCGCCGAGGTGATCAAAGTGGAGATCGCGCCCGCCGGCGATATTGCGCGCGGCATCCCGGTCCTGCGCGATGGCCGCAGCGCCTACTTTGTGCAACAGAATCGCGGCAAGAAAAGCCTGTGCCTCGATCCGCGCAAGCCCGCCGCGCTCGCGCTGCTCAAGGAATTGGTCGCGAAAGTTGACGTGCTCGTCGAGAACTTCTCCCCGGGCGTGATTGGCCGCCTCGGCCTCGACTATCAGATCGTCAGCGCGCTCAATCCGAAAATCGTCATGTGCTCGATTTCATCGCTCGGCCAGAGCGGACCGCTCGCCCAGCAGCCGGGCTACGATTTTATCGGCGCCGCTTACTCCGGCATCCTCGACATGACCGGCTACCCTGACCGCCCGCCGGTCTTTCCGCAAGCCGCCATCGGCGACGTCAGCACCGGCGTACACGCGATGGGCGCGGTGCTCGCCGCTTTGCTCCATCGCGAGCGCACTGGCCGCGGCCAGCACGTCGAGGCCTCCCTCCTCGATTGTTATTTCAGCTACCACGAGGCTAACGTCGAGATGCTCAGCGCGAGCCACGGCGCGTTTCGGCCGCAGCGCTCCGGCGCTCATCACTACCTAGTAAGTCCGGTCGGCGTCTTCAATGGCAAAAGCCGCGCCGTCCTGATTATCGCCGGCATCGACCATCAGTGGCCCTGCCTGTGTCGCGCGATGGGCCGCCCGGAGCTCGCCACCGATCCGCGCTTCAAGGACCTGCCCGCGCGCGGCGCCAACTCCGCGGAACTGAATCGCTTCGTCCAGGACTGGATCGATTCCTTGCCGAACGACGAGGAGCTGTTCCGCCTCCTCACCGAGCATCGCGTCCCCTACGCGCCCGTCCTAACGGTTGAGGAGGCGATCAACCACCCGCACCTGCGCGAGCGCGGCACCGTCCGCCGGATTAATGATCGCTTCATCGGCGACTACGACGTTCCGGGCTTTCCCCTGCGCTTTTCCGAATTTCCCGTCCCGCGCGAGATGGTTGCGCCGACCTTGGGCGAGCACAACGCCGAGATTCTGTGTGACTTTCTCGGCTACTCGCCCGAGCGCGTGCAGCAACTCGAAGCCAACGGCGCCCTGCATCACGGCCCCCGCTGAACAGCAAGCCACTTTTGTATCGCTGAGCGGATGCCGGGCGCAGGGGGCGGCGGAGTCTGCCCGTTGCTGAGCCTCGCGGACTCGGCCACCCACCGGACGCGCGGCGAAGATCAAAACTCGCTTGCTCGGCTACGCTGTGCTCCGCCTAGTGTTCCGCTGGGCGGAAAGCGTCGCAGGTTAGATCATTGAGCAGCTTGTGCCACGGATGGTTCGGGCGCTTCTCAACGTCGTTCACCACGCGCGCCATCTCCGCCAACACCTTAGGCCGCTCCTCGTCGTACATGTCGCCCTGCAGGAGCTTCAAGACGTCGAGGCGATAGCGCTTGTCCTGCACGAAGAAAGTGAAGAGCACGTTGAGACGGTAGTAGAGCGCGATAAACTCGTGCCAGTTGCGGGTGCCGCGGCGCATCAGCGACTCGAAGTTGTTAAAGGCGACTTTGTGGAAGCCGCCGTTGTTCGCGGCGGCGACGATGTCCTGGGTGGCGAGCTTGGCGCTGTTGAGCGCGATACTGACGCCGCTCGAGAAGATCGGGTCGACGAAGCGGGCGGCGTCGCCGACGAGGACGTAGCCGTCGCCGCAGATCTGCTTCATGCTGTAGCTGTAGTCGCCCTCATCCTTAAGCGGGCGGAGCTGCTTGGCGGCGCGCAAGGCCTCGCCGAAGTCTTTGCGCGAATCGACACAATCCCAGAAGAACTGCTCGCGCGATTGACGGGTTTTCTGGAAGTTGCGCTTCTGCGTGACGACGCCGACGCTGGTGATCGTCTCGGTGATTGGAATCTGCCAGATCCAGGTGTTATTGACCGGCAGAAAGTGTACGAAGATGTAGTCCCCGAGGATCGGTTTTTTCGCCAACGCCAGGCGATCGAGGTTCTCGAACCAGGCGTGCACCGCGAACTGATCGAAGACCGGATCGGTGACCTTGAGCCGTAGCTGATTACCGAGCAGGGTGTGGCGGCCCGAGGCGTCGACGACCATCCGAGTGCGCAGATTGAGCTCTTGGCGGCCCATCGTGATGCGAACTTTGGGCATCGCCGGATCGGCGAAATCGACCCCCTGCACGCGCAACCCTTCATAAACCGTGGCGCCGAGCTTGTTGGCGTGATTCAGGAGCATATTGTCGAACTTGCCGCGATCGACGTGCCACGTGTAGGTCAGCGGCACACCCGACATGGCGCGCTCTTCGAAGCGGATGTCGGCCTCGGCGTCGACTTCTTCGGCGGCTTTGCCAGCCTCTTGAAGACCCGCGAGGTCGTGCTTGTAAACTGAGGTCGCGGAGGTCCAAACCGCGCCAAACTTGCGCGGGAAGCCCTGCTCATCCATCTGGTCGATCAGGCCGAGGTCGGCGAGCACGCGATTCGACGCCGGCACCAGCGATTCGCCGACGTGCTGGCGCGGAAAGAGCTCGCGCTCGAAGATGACGCATTTCAGACCGGCCCGGGCCAAGTAGGCGCCTGCGGCTGAACCACCGGGTCCGCCGCCGAGTATCGCAACATCAAAATCTACTTCTGCCATATGGCTTAATTACCTCTTTACGTCAGGCTTGGGCGTCTTCTAAATTCTGAACGCAGCTCGCAGACTCCGCCGCCCCCTGGCGCTCCGCCTACTGTTCCGGGCGGAAGGCGTCGCAAGTGAGGTCATTGAGGAGCTTGTGCCACGGATGGTTGGGGCGTTTCTCGACGTCGCCCACCACGCGCGCCATCTCCTGCAGCACCTTCGGCCGCTCTTCGTCGTACATGTCGCCCTGCAGAAGCTTCAAGACGTCGAGCCGGTAGCGGCGGTCCTGAATGAAGAAGGTAAAGAGCACATTGAGCCGGTAATAGAGCGCGATAAACTCGTGCCAGTTGCGCGTGCCGCGGCGCATCATGGCCTCGAAATTGTTGAAGGCCATCTTGTGGAAACCACCATTGTTGGCGGCCGCGACGATATCCTGGCTCGCGAGTTTGGCGCTGTTGAGCGCGATACTGACGCCGCTCGAAAAGATCGGATCGACGAAGCGCGCGGCGTCGCCGACGAGGACGAAGCCGTCGCCACAGATCTGTTTCATGCTATAACTGTAGTCGCCCTCGTCCTTGAGCGGGCGTAGCTGCTTGGCGGCGCGCAGCGCCTCCCCGAATTCCTTGCGCGAATCGACGCATTCCCAGAAAAACTGCTCGCGCGATTGCCGGGTCTTCTGAAAATTGCGCTTCTGCGTGACGACGCCGACGCTGGTGATCGTCTCCGTAATAGGAATCTGCCATATCCAGGTGTTATTCACCGGCAGAAAGTGCACGAAGATGTAATCCCCGAACATCTCTTTTTTCGCCATCGCGAGCCGGTCGAGATTCTCGAACCAGGCGTGGATCGCGTACTGATCGAAAATGGGGTCGGTGACCTTGAGCCGGAGCTGATTGCCGAGCAGGGTATGGCGGCCCGAGGCATCGATCACCATGCGGGTGCGCAGATTGAGCTCCTGACGACCCATCATGACGCGTACTTTGGGCATCGTGGGGTCGGCGAAATCGACCCCCTGCACGCGCATCCCTTCATAAACGGTCGCGCCGAGCTGGCTGGCGCGGTTGAGGATCATGTTGTCAAACTTGCCGCGATCGACGTGCCAGGTATAGTTCAGATTGACGCCGGGCTGCGCGCGCTCCTCAAAGCGAATATCGGCCGCCGCTTCTTCGGTGCCGACGCTCTGCGAAGAATCGCCGAGACCTTCCCAATCGACGTTGTAAACCGGCGCAAAGGCCGCCGAGGTCCAGACCGCGCCGAACTTGCGCGGGAAGCGGTTCTCGTCCATCTGCTCAATCAAGCCGAGGTCGGCGAGCACGCGATTCGAGGCCGGCACCAGAGATTCGCCGACATGCTGGCGCGGAAAGAGCTCGCGTTCGAAGATGACGCACTTCAGACCGGCCCGCGCGAGGTATGATCCGGCAGCGCCGCCGCCGGGTCCGCCGCCGAGGATCGCAACATCGAAATCTACTTCTGCCATGTCGTTAATTAAGCCTCCCTTCTATTTGGCATGAGCGCGCGAGGAATAGCGAGACCTTTTCGTTAAGCCAATGCGACTGGTCCGTCGCGCTACTGCAACCTAAAAGAGCGTATAGATGAATGGCGCCACCGCCGAGTATTCCGACAGAATCACCAGCACACCGACAATAAGCAATACGCCGACGAATGGGGCCAGCCATAGCTTCTTGTGTTCGCGCATAAAGCCCCACAGATCGCCTAGCGCCTCGAACATATCAGTAGGGCTTCTCCATCGAACTTGCCGGTCGGCGTTTGCTGGGAATTCTATAGCTTTGCCGCGCGGGTTCAAAGGTTTTATTTAGGCGATCCCATTTCAGGGCGCGGGCGATCAGCCCGGCGGGCACAAAGACCAGGAAAAAGATCAGATTCAGCACGATCCGCGAGTTGACCCAACCCAAGGCCTTGCCCAGGCGATCCCAAACCAGGTGGGGGTAATAGAGGAGCCGGGGCGCTATGAGAGCACAGCCGATCAGGAGGGCGGCCAGAAGCCACGGCCAGAGGGGCGTTCGGGTGTGATGGAGCCAAGGGCGCAAAAGCCCGAAGAGCGCGGCGAAGATCGCGCCGACGATAAGGCCGAAGTTGCGCAATTCGGCGGCGCGCGGCTGCGGCTTCAATCGAGCGCGAACTCCTTCTTCCAGGCTTCGTGATCAGCGCTTGGGGATAACCGGGGCTGCGCGGCTTTATCCAAAATGAAATTCCCGATCGCGAGGTAGTCCATTTCGGTGCGCATAAAACAGCGGTAGGCGTCGGCGGGGGTGCAGACTATCGGCTCGCCGCGGACGTTGAAGGAAGTATTGACGAGGACCGCGGCGCCGGTAAGTGCGGCGAATTTTTCGAGCAGTTGGTGAAAGCGCGGATTGGTCTCGCGATGAACGGTCTGGACGCGCGCGGAATAATCTACGTGAGTTATCGCAGGGAGCGTTGAGCGTGGCAGGTTGAGCTTGTTGATCCCGAAGAGTTCGGTGGCGCCGCGGCTTTCCTTAATCCGCAGCTCGCGGCGTAGCGGCGCGACAATCATCATATAGGGGCTGGGACGATCGAGCTCGAAGTAGTCGCCGACGCGCTCGGCGAGGACCGCGGGGGCAAAGGGGCGAAAGGATTCACGGTACTTGATTTTGAGATTCATGACGGATTGCATCCGCGGACTGCGGGCATCACCGATAATCGAGCGATTGCCGAGCGCGCGCGGGCCGAATTCCATGCGGCCCTGAAACCAGCCGATGACCTTTTCGTCTGCGAGAAGCGCCGCGACGCGGGCGAGCAAGTCGTCTTCGGTGGTGCATTCGTAGCGCGCGCCGACGAAATCGAGGAGGCTGCGAATCTCGTGAGAGTTAAAGGTCGGACCGAGGTAGCTGCCGCTCATGCAATCGCCCGCGGCGAGGCGCGGCCGGCCATGGTATTCGTGCCAGGCGGAGAGGGCTGCGCCGATCGCGCCGCCGGCATCGCCCGCCGCGGGCTGAACCCAGAGATCGCGCAGCCCGCTCTCACGTAGCACCCGCCCATTCGCCACACAGTTGAGCGCGACGCCGCCGGCCATACAGAGATAGTCAACCGCGAGCTCATCGCGCACGGTGCGGGCGAGGCGCAGGACGACTTCCTCGGTGACCTCCTGGATTGAGCGCGCCAAATCCATCTCATGCTGGGTGAGCCGGGCCTCGGGCTGGCGCGGCGGTCCGCCGAAGAGGCGGGCGAAGGCATCGTTGGTCATCGTGAGGCCGGTCGCATAATTGAAGTAATCAGGATTGAGGCGAAAGCTGCCGTCGAGCTTGAGGTCGATCAGATTGTCGAGGATGAGTTGCACATATTTCGGCTCGCCATACGGCGCCAACCCCATCACTTTGTACTCGCCCGAATTGACTTTGAAGCCGGTGTAGTAAGTGAAGGCCGAGTAGAGCAGGCCGAGCGAATGGGGAAACTCGATTTCCCATTGGGGCTCGAGGCGGTTGCCCTCGCCGAGCCAGATCGAGGTGGTGGCCCATTCGCCGACGCCGTCGAGGCAAAGCACGCCTGCGCGCGCGAACGGACTCGGAAAAAAAGCCGAGGCGGCGTGGGCCTGATGATGCTGGGTGAAGCGCAGCGGCGGAACCGCGCGGGCGGTCAAGCCGGCGATCTCCGAAAGATGGCGGCGCAGCAGCGATTTTAAGTAGAGCTTCTCCTTGAGCCACACTGGCATCGCAGCCACGAACGAGGCGCGCCCGCGCGGTGCGCTGGCGAGGTAAGTCTCGAGCAGGCGTCCGAACTTGAGCAACGGCTTGTCGTAAAAGACGACTTCGTCAACCTCGCGCAAAGTAATTCCGCCCGCGCGCAGGCAATAGGCCAGAGCGCCGGCCGGAAAGCCGGGGTCGTGCTTTTTGCGCGAGAAGCGTTCTTCCTGCGCGGCGGCGATGATTTCGCCGTCGCGGATGAGGGCGGCGGCGCTGTCATGGTAATAGGCTGAGATACCGATGAGATTCATTTAGTGTCGTGGAACGATGGCGCGGACACTGAAGTATATATCTGATTGCCGGCGCTCCGCGGACGACGAACTTTAACGCAATTCCGAGGGGTGGCGGAGTCTGCTCGCGCGGCGTAGGTAGAGACTCGTCTGCTCGCACCACGCGGCAGCCGCGCTCCGCTAGTGTTAGTGGCGCCCCTGCAGCTCCTCCCGAACGATTCGTGCGCCGGCGACCATCGCCTGCAACTTGCCGAAGGCGACCTCGCGCGGCAGATACTTCATGCCGCAGTCCGGCGCCGCGATCAGCCGTTCCGGCGGCAAAATCGCGAGTGCCGTGCGGAGCCGCTGCGCCACGGTCTCGGCGGATTCGACGGTACGGTCGGCGAGATCCAATACGCCGAGGATAATCACCTTCGACGGCAGCTCCTTGAGGATCGCGAGGTCAAGCTGGGGTTGCGCCGCCTCGATCGAAATCTGATCGGCGACGCAGCCGTCGAGCTCGCGCAGAAAAGCATAAGGCGAATTCTTCTTTCTGACATAGTGGCCGTAGCCGAAGCAGATATGCACGACGGTCGCGCCCGCAACGCCCTCGAGCGCACGGTTGATCGCCTTGACGGCGTAGCTGCGCGCCTGATCGGGAAAAGAATCCATATAGGGTTCGTCGAGCTGAACGACGTCGGCGCCGGCGGCAAAGAGATCCTTGACCTCGCGATTGACGGCGTCGGCATAGGCCATCGCAAGCGCTTCCTCAGTAGGATAGAAGCCGTTTTCGGCCTGGCGCGCCATCGTGAAGGGACCCGGCAGGGTGATTTTGACCTGGCGATCCGTATTGGCGCGGAGGAACGATAAGTCGCGCACTTCGACCGGCGCTTCGCGGCGGATCGGTCCGGAGACCAGCGGCACGACGTCGGGCCCACCGCGGCGATTTACGCCTTGACCCAGGCGCTCGCGGTCGATGCCGCCGAGCGCGTTGGCGAAGCGGTTGGAATAGCTTTCGCGGCGCATCTCGCCGTCGGAAATAATGTCGACGCCTGCCCGCTCCATCTCGCGGATCGCGAGCAGAGTCGCATCGTCCTGCGCCTGCTCGAGCCAAGGCTCGGGCACGCGCCAGAGCTCGGTGGCGCGCACTCGTGCGGGCACGCGCTTTTTCAGATTTTCGCGATCGACCAGCCAATCGGGTTGCGGATAGCTTCCGACAACAGTCGTTGGAATCAGCATCGCTCCGCTCATTGGTCTCTCTCCGGATGGGCAGTCGTGAGAAACATTCTCGAACTTTTGCCTTGAAAAACCAAACGCGGAGTTAGCGATCAGGCAATCTTGTAGGTGATGAGGGCGTCGGCGACGAGGCTTTGAGCGTCGTCGCGAATCTCGACATTGAGGCTCGCGACCCGACGCCCCGCGCGTCGCACCGTCGCGCAGGCGAGGAGATCGCTCCGGACCCCCGGCGCGGTGTAGTTCACGGTCATCGAAATGGTCGCGCTGCTGCGGGTCTGGGGCAAGGTCCAGACCGCGGCGCAGGCGGCGAAATCAGCCAGCGTCGCGATTGCGCCGCCATGAATCGGGACATCGGGCGGCCCGAAGTTGAGCAGCTGGAGATTAAACGGCATCCGCACGGTCACGCGGCCCGCCGCGGCCTGCTCGACCTTGAGTCCGAGCAGGATCGAGAAGGGGCCGTCCTCGAGCGTCGCGAGCGCCGGGAATTCTTCGCGCGGAGCCTTCGTCATCAGGAGATTGTGCGCGATTGACACGATCGCCTCCAGTGTTGCGGGGCGGAACGGCCCGCAACACTGGAGGCGGTGGGGTGGTGCGCCGCGCGCTGGTCGCGCGGCGCGGTTGCGGTGGGAGGGGGGAAGGCGGGCTGTTGAAAACCCCGAGGGGGTTTTCAACAGCCCGCCTGTGCGCGGAGACGCGGCGCGCGCACGCGCGTCCGCGGTCACTGCGCTACAATGACGGCATCGGGGACCGGTGCGGGTGCGCGCGTCATAGACGTCGGGGCGGAAGCGGGGTCGGAGGTTTCGGAGATGAGTTTCGTACATCTGCACGTGCATACGCAGTACAGCCTGCTCGACGGCGCCAACAAGATCGCGCCGCTCTTCGAGCACGTCAAAAGCTCCGGGATGCCCGCGATCGCGATGACTGATCATGGCAATATGTTCGGCGCTGTCGAATTTTTTCAAAAAGCGCGCCAGAACGGCGTCAAACCGATTATCGGATGCGAGGCCTATCTCGCGCCGGGCAAACGCAGCGATCGCTCACAGACGCAGCGCGGCGACGACGTCGAAGGTGGCAGCAACTTCCATCTGATTTTGCTGGCGCAATCGCGCGCGGGCTATCGGAATCTGTGTCGCCTGCTGACGGCGGCTTACCAGGAAGGGCTCTACTACAAGCCGCGCATCGACAAGGAAATTCTGGCGGAAAATTCCGAAGGGCTGATCGTGCTCTCGGGATGTCTGAGCGGGGAAGTCGCACGCGCCCTTCGCGGCGGCCGGCTCGACAAGGCGCGCGAAGCCGCCGAATGGTACGCACGTACTTTCCCGGGTCGTTTCTATCTCGAATTGCAGGATAACGCTTTGCACGGCCCGCTCAATGAGGCGTTGCGCGAGATCGGCCGCACGGCCGGGATTCCGCTGGTCGCCACCAACGATTGTCATTATCTCCATCGCGACGACGCCAAAGCGCACGAGGTCCTGCTGTGTATCCAGACCGGCAAGACCCTCGCCGACGAAAGCCGCTGGCGCTTCGACACCGACGAGCTCTACGTCAAGACGCCCGAAGAGATGATCGCGGCGTTTGGCGCCGATTCGGAAGAGATTCGCAACACCGTGGCGATCGCGAATCAGGTCGATTTCGAGTTCGAATTCGGCAAGTTTCACTTTCCAATCTTCGATCCCAACTATCGCGATGCGGACGCCGAGGTGGCGGCGCCTACGGCGCCTGCGCTCAGTAACGATCTCGATGCGCTACTCGAAGAGCGCGTGCGCTCCGGTTTGGCGGAGCGTCTTGCGGAGTTGCATGCGCGGCGCGGTGAGTTCGAGGACGCCGCCTACGCAGAGCGGATCGATCGCGAATTGCCGGTAATCCGCGAGATGGGCTTCTCCGGCTATATGCTGATCGTCGCCGACTTCATCGATTATGCGCGCGGGCTCGGAATTCCGGTCGGACCCGGCCGCGGCTCGGTCGTCGGCAGCCTGGTCTCATATGCCCTGCGTATCACGGAAGTCGATCCGATCGAGCACAAGCTGTTGTTCGAGCGCTGGCTCAATCCGGGGCGCCGCTCAATGCCGGATATCGACGTGGATTTCTGCTTCGAGCGGCGCGACGAAGTGCTGGCCTACGTGCGCAAGAAGTATGGCGACGATCGCGTCGCGCAGATCATCACGTTCGGAACGATCAAGGGTAAGCAGGCGATTCGCGACGTCGGGCGCGTGCTCGGGCTGTCGTTCGCGGAGACCGATCGTATCGTCAAGCTCTATCCGGCGCCCAAGCAGGGTCGCGATTTTCCGCTGGCCGACGCCCTCGAGATGGAGCCGCGGCTCAAGGCCGAGCGCGAAAAGTATCGCGACCTGTTTGATTACGCCTTCAAGCTCGAAGGGCTGCTGCGCCACGCCTCGCGCCACGCGGCCGGGGTCGTGATTGCCGACGCGCCGCTGCGCGACCTCGTGCCGCTGTACGTGGACAAGGAACGTCACGAGAATCCGATCGCGATCACGCAATACTCCATGAAGGGCGTCGAGGAGATCGGCCTGATCAAGTTCGATTTCCTCGCGCTCAAGAATCTGACCCTGATCAAGGACACGCTGGATCTGATCGCGGCCGGCGGCGCCGTGCCGCCCGATCTGAACCGCCTCAATCTCGACGACGCCGAGAGTTACAAACTAATCGCGCGCGGCGACACGGTCGGGGTGTTTCAGCTCGAAGGCTCCGGCATGCGGCGCTTTCTCAGCGACCTCAAACCCTCGTGTTTCGAGGACGTGATCGCGGCGATTTCGCTCTTTCGCCCCGGCACGCTCGACGCCGGCATGGTCGATCCCTTCATCCGGCGCAAGCAGGGCAAGGAGCCGGTCGAGTACGACCATCCGCTGCTTGAGCCGGTGCTGCGCGACACCTACGGCGTGATCATCTACCAGGAGCAGGTGATGCGCGCGGCGCAGGCGTTGGCCGGCTACACGCTGGAGGAAGCCGACATTCTGCGCGCCGCGATGGGCAAGAAGTCGATCGCCGTGATGGAAAAGGAGCGCGAGCATTTTATCGCGGGCGCGGTGAAGAATGGCGTCGATAAAGCCCAGGCGATCGCAATCTTCGAGAAGATCGCGACCTTCGCATCCTACGGCTTCAACCGCTCGCACGCCGCGGCCTATGCGCTGACCTCGTACACGACGGCCTATCTCAAGGCCCATTTCCCGCGCGAGTTCATGGCGGCGCTGATGTCGCTCGACATGGACGAGACCGACAAGACCTACAAAAATATCGCTGCGCTGCGCGAGATGCGGGTTCGGGTGCTGCCGCCCGACGTTAATCAGAGCCGTGTGAAATTCACCGTCAGCGGCGAGGCGATCCGGTTCGGTCTCGGTGCGATTCGGGGCGTCGGCGCCAAGTCGGGCGAGGAGATTATCGCGGTGCGCGAGCGCGGCGGCGGCGAATTCAAGTCGCTCGCGGACTTCTGTCTGCGGGTCGGCGCACAACTGCTGAATCGGCGCGTGCTCGAAGCCCTGATCAAATGCGGCGCGCTGGATTTCATCGGGATCGCACGGGCGGCGCTCGCCGCCCAGGTGGACGATGCCTTGAAGCTCGCCCAGCGGGCGCAGGACGACGCTGTCAAGAATCAGATCAGTCTCTTCGGCAAGAGCAACGAGCCGCCCGCGCTAATGCCGCGCGCTGCGGTGGCGGAATGGCCGCAGAAGGAGCTGCTTGAGTACGAAAAAGAGACGCTGGGTTTTTACATCACCGCTCATCCGCTCGACAAATACGAACGCGAGCTGCGCCGCCTCGGCAAACTGACAACCGCCGATCTCCCCAACGCGCCTGACGGCAGCAAAGTGCAACTCGCAGGTGTGGTGCAGGCGGTCAAGCTCAAGAATAACAAGGCGGGCAAGCGCTACGCGACTTTCTCGCTCGAAGATCGCGAGGGCGTGGCGGAGTGTATCGTCTGGCCCGAGGCCTACCAGAAGTACGAAGCGATCATCAGCGGCAACGAGCCGGTAGTGGCCAAGGGCAAGCTCGATGTCGGCGACGAGCGCGCGCAGCTTATTCTGGATGAATTGGTCCCACTCAATCTCGCGCTGACCGAGGCCGTGCGCGAAGTCCGCATCCGCGCGCCACGCGCGCAATTGGTCAACGGCGACCTCGAGCGCCTGAAGGATTTACTCCGCCGCTATCGCGGCCAGTCGATCACCTATCTTCATCTGGGGCTGGATGACGGCAACGAGGCGGTGTTTCTCCTCGGCGACGACTACCGCATTGCCCCGACCGAGGCGTTCGTCGCCGAAATCAGTGAGCTGCTTTCCGCAGACTCGGTGCAACTGCGGTGACAGCGTAAATTTCCGCTGAATTAGGGATGCCACGTGTAAGTACAAAGCGTGACATCTATGACACTTTCCATAAGGTCAGCCGAAAACACCCCCATAGCTACGTTGCGGAATTTGATTTCCGCTGGAACGCGCGCAAAGCTTCGGAGCGCAGAAAGCAAGCGGTTCCGTTATCGTGAGCCAATGGCTAAGATTCCTGACGGTCAGGTGCAAGGGAGCCGATTTTGATGAAGGAGGGCGGACGGAAGTTCAGACTTCTCGATTTATTCTGTTGCGCGGGCGGCGCAGGCGTCGGGTATAGCAGAGCCGGTTTCGAGATTGTGGGCGTGGATATTGAGCCCCAATCCAACTATCCGTTCGAGTTCATTCAAGCTGACGCTCTCGCGCTCAATCCGGAATTTATCGCATCCTTCGACGCGGTTCACGCATCTCCACCGTGTCAATCCTACTCGGACCTTGTGAAGCGAGACGGCAACGGTCACGCGTGGCCGCGACTGATTGAACCGGTTCGAACGATGCTTGTTTGCACCGGACTTCCCTACTGCCAGTGCGACACCATGGCTCAGGCTGCCCGGAAACGGCAGGGCTGGAAATGTGCCGTCATATGGGAATGTGAACTTAAGGATTCACGCGCCGCGATGAAAGCTGTGACGCGGTTTCTTTCGCAAAACCACGGAACGTCCAGCCAGACCCACTTCTACAGTCCGGCTGGTCCTTCTTATTCGCGGCATGGCTGACGAAGCGAAAGTCGGCACGCATTGGCATGATGACGAATTGGACGCCATCGTAGCGGATTACTTCGACATGCTCGCTGCTGAACTCTCCGGACAACCATATGTTAAATCGAGCCATAACCAAGCCCTCATGGCCCGGATTGGCAGAACCCACCGCTCTGTTGAATTCAAGCACCAGAACATCTCGGCCGTGCTCGATGAATTAGGCATGCCTTGGATTCCAGGCTACAAGCCCAAGAGGAATTATCAGAACGCCATCTTCGCCGCGATCGACCGCTACCTGACGAACCACGCGGCGATTCTTGAGCCACTCCCAGCTTTACCGCTGGTGGTTACCCCGTCCCCTGCCCGAATCTTTGTCGATCCGCCCGCGCTCACATCCGCCGATGAAACGAAGCCGGGACCACTCCGCCGTCTCATCCGCAAATTCGATGCTGTCGAGCGGGACCACCGCAACCGTTCCCTCGGCCGCGCGGGCGAAGAATTTGTTCTCGCGATAGAGCGGCAGCGGCTTACAGAAGCCGGCCGTCCAGACCTCGCCAGCCGGATCCGCTGGACTGCAGCTGAAGACGGCGACGGCGCAGGTTATGATGTTCTGTCGTTCGATCCTGGCGGCCGTGATCGCCTGCTGGAAGTTAAGACCACGAATGGATCAGCACGGACGCCTTTTTTCCTGACCCGCAACGAGCGCGATTTGGCAAATGAGCGCCCCGCCGACTGGCGCATCTATCGTGTTCACCTCTTCGCTACAGAACGCCGCATCTTTACTATCGCCCCGCCGTTGGAGAATGCGGTTAATCTCAGCCCCGACACTTGGCGCGCATCCTTCTGAAAACCGCTGGAAAGGTATGACGTGCCCTTACCCTTCTCTGCCAGCGCAAATTGGGATGATGATCAAGAATGAAATCAACGAGTCAATTCCACCGGTCTATACCCGGTTTATGGGCCAACAACTACTGGGTTATCTCGCCCTCGACGGACGGGAAGCGGCAAAGGCGCGCCGGGGTGCGTAAACCGGGCTCAAAAGAGCGAATTAGGCGATTCCTGCTCGCGCACATTGGACAAGTTATCAGTTCCATTCAGCTTCGCGACGCCGCGGGAACAGACGTCAGCGAATGGGCCCGGCGCGTGCGCGAATTGCGCGAGCAAGGCTGGCCCATCCTCACCCACAATGATTCTGTCGAGCTCACGCCGGGTCAGTATCTCCTCAAGGAAAAGCCTCCGGCAAAAGCTTTGGTGGGATTTGCGCGCGGCATCTCGGCAAAACTCCGCGCTGAAGTCCTCGATCGCAATGGTTTCACTTGCCAAATGTGCGGTCTTACTCCCGGTGACATCGACCCGGCAACCGGGCGGACGGTCCGCTTGCATCTCGGCCATATCAAAGACAAAAGCTTGGGCGGGAAAAATGAACTTTCAAATCTTCGCGCGTTGTGTTCGACCTGCAATCAGGGCGCGAAGAACATCACCACCGAAAAGCCCACTGCGATCTGGCTTCTGTCTCAATTAGGACGAGCGGGTATCGTTGAACAGCGTGCCGTGCATGAGTGGCTTCGCAAGAAATTCGGAAGTGAATGACGGATAAGATCTCGCGCAAACGTCGCAGCGCTAATATGCGGGCGGTGCACGCCAAAGACACCAGGTGGAGCTGATTGTTCGACACCTGACCCGCAGCATGGGCTATCGTTACAAGCTGCATGATCGCAGCCTGCTGAGAACACCGGATCTCGTTTTCCCGTTCCCGTCGCTGCGTAATTTTTGTCCACGGCTGTTTTTGGCATCGCCACAAGGGTTGGGCGCGGGCAAGTGCGCTGCAATCGAATGTCGTGTTTTGGCGGCGAAAGTTGGCACGTAACAAGAGCAGAGACGCCGAACAGCTTACCGCCGTCAAAAGACAGGGGTTGGCGGGCGCTGGTAATATGGGAATGTCAGACTAAAGACGAAGAGCGTTTGGCCGAACGGCTTAGCCTCTTTCTTCGATAATACCAACGAGGAGGAGTGAGGTCGCAGTTTAGCGAGTGCGATTTGGACTCGTGTACAGAATCCAGGTTTCGATCAGCGTACCGCTCGCTCAGGATGACACAATTTGCCTATTAGGGACGAATCCACCTAACGACACTGCGTATCGGTTAGGCGTTGATTGCGGGGGCGGGGGAGGGAGTTGCGAGGGCGACTTTGGGCGGGGGGTGGGAGGCCATCACGCGCACCGGCAGGATGACCAGGCTGAGGCCGTTGGCCTGCAGGCGGTTCTGCAATTCGAGCGCCGTGTGATTGTGCAGGAAGCGGCTGATATAGCCGTCGAGCTCGCCGGTGAAGACCAGTTTGCCGGCAAAAAAGACCGAGTGCGGGAACTCGCGCGCAACTCCAAGCGCGAGACGGTTGAGCTCGATCACGACGTCAGGACCAATGCCGGCGCGCAGTTCGGGATAGAAGCCGAGGTCGGCGGCGAAGCGGCAATACTCGACCAAGTCGTCGGCGAGATGCTGCTCGAGGTCCTTGACCTCCTCTGGTCCCTTGAGCTGCGACGAGTCAACCTCTGCGACGCCGAGAAAAACGACATTGCGGAACTGCGCACCGAACAGCCGCTGAATCGTCGTCAAAGTCGCGAGCCCAAGGCCGTTGAAACCATTAACCAGGATGACCGCGGTGGGCGCGTTGGGGTCGCGCTCGGCGGGCGGTTTTTCGTCGGCGGCGAAGATTTCCGGCAGGATGTCGGCTTCGAGTTGGGCGATGGCCTTGCGCACGCGGTCATAGTGCATCCGCACGGCGTAGCAGACCGCGATCAGCCCGCCGGTCATCACGATCGTAACCCACCCGCCCTGGTTGAATTTGAGGGTCACGGTGAGAATCAGAATGAGGCCGGTGAAGGCGCAGCCAATGCCGTTGATAGCAATTTTATGCATCCAGTGCGGCTCGGTCTTGCGCGCCGTCCACCAATGCACCGTCATCCCGAGCTGCGAGAGCGTGAAGGTGACGAAGACGTTGATCGCGTAGAGCACCACCAGCAGATCGACGTTGGCGTGGGTGCCGACCAGGATGACGCCAGCCGCCAGGCCGATCGCGAGCACGCCGTCCTGCGTCACCAACCGGGCGCTCAAGTTGGAAAAACGCCGCGGCAGCCAGCGATCAGTCGCCATCGTGGCGAGCACGCGGGGACCATCGACGAAACCGGTCTGCGCGGCGACGAAGAGCAGAGCGCCTTCGGTGAGCAGCGTGAAGGTGATGATCGGGCGGCCGACCGCGAGGCGGCCGAGATGCCAATGCGTGGCCATCCGCTCAAAGAGCACAGCGTTGAGGGTCTCGCCGTGCACCGGGCCGACATCATAGAGCATATATCCAAACAGGATCCCGCCAGCGACGAAGGCCAGCGAGATCGACATATAGATCATGGTGTGCTTGCCGGTGACGGTGCGCGGCTCGCGCAGGATGGGCAGGCCGTTGCTGACCGCCTCGATACCGGTGTAGGTGCCGCCGCCGAGGCTGTAGGCGCGCAGGAAGATGATCGCGAGGGCGACGAAGCCGATGCCGTGGATGCCTTCGCGCACCTGATGCATCGCGTCGGCAGTGACATGTGGCAGCACGGGAGCTTTAACGATCAGCGCATAAGCTATCAGCCAGACGTGCGTAATCACGAAAGCAATGAAAATCGGCAGCAGGATCAAGACCGACTCTTTGACACCGCGCAGATTCATCCCGATTAGAATGATGACGACGAAGACGCAGATCCAAAATTTGTAGGGGAGCCATCCGACGGGCAGGAAGCTGAAGATGGCGTCGGCCCCGCTCGCGATCGAAATCGAGATGGTGAGGACGTAGTCGATTACCAGAGCGGCGCCTGAGGTGAGGCCGGCGCGCGGGCCCAGCAATTTGGTTGCGACCAGATAACCACCGCCGCCGGAGGGGAATTCGTCGATGGTTTGCGAGTAGGAGGCTGAGATGATGAAGACGGTGAGCGCGGTGAGCATCGCGAGAAAGACCGCGAGATACTTGTGCGGCCCCAGCGCGAGAAAGGCTTCTTCCGGACCGTAGCACGACGAGCTTAGTCCGTCGGAGCCCAGCCCAACCCAGGCCAGGAAGGCCACCAGCGAGAGGCTGTGAAAGACGTGCGGGTCACGGACGTCGCGCGCCGGTCCAATCAGGATTGCCGAGAGCGTGCGTTTCTCGCTCGCGGCGGTAGCCGTCTGGGCGGAGTCGCTATGGCTTGTAACGTCGGTTCGAGGGTCCATGCTTCACACTGTGTAGTGGGCGCGTTCAAGGCCGAGGCGATAGCGCGCCGCGTCGATGAGATTCTGCATGAGGGCGACGACCGTCATCGGGCCAGTGCCGCCAGGATTCGGGGTGATCCATTTTGCGACCTGGCTGACCGCGGCGAAATCGACGTCGCCGGCAAAGCGTCCGGGGGCGATACGGCGAAAGCCAACATCGATGACGCAGGCGCCCGGCTTTACCATGCCGGCGTCAACGAGGAAACGATCGGGGCCGAGGTCGGCGCCTGCGCAAGAGACCAGAAGGTCGGCGTCGCGACAGATTTCGGCGAGATTCAGCGTATGGCGATGGCACCAGGTGACGGTGGCATTCATGAGACGACCGCCTAGGATGAGCGCGAGCGGCTTGCCCGCGATATCGCTGCGGCCAATTACCGCCGCGCGCATCCCGTCGACCGGCACGGCGTGATGTTCGAGCAGCGTCAGCACGCCGCGCGGTGTACAAGGAATGAAGCGACCCCACTCGCCGCGGTAGAAGCCGCTGAGACTGCTCGCGCCGACGGCGTCGACGTCTTTTGCTGGAGCGATCGCGTCGAAGAGGCGAAAGGTGTCGACGCGTGCGGGCAGCGGCAACTGCAAAAGGATGCCGGTGATCCGCGGATCATCGTTGAAGCGTTGGATGGTGGCGAGCAGATTTTCGGTGGTTGCGGCCGCCGCGGGCATCGTTATGATCTCGGTCGAGAAGCCAAGGTCCTCAGCCATCCGTCGCTTGTTGCGCACGTACTGGATCGACGCCGCATCATCGCCCGCCCAAATTGCACCAAGGGTTGGGGTTATGCCGCAGTGCTTGACGATTTCATCCGCATGAGCGCGCAACTGCGGCTGGAGGCGCGCGCTCAGTATGCGGCCGTCCATGATTATAGCAGACATCAGATTTGGACTACGGACATTGGATTTTGATGCAGCGGCCTTGGCGACAGCTTACCGGCGGTGAGCACTGCGAACAAAGGCGGCGGGGCAGCGTTAAGCCTCGACGGCTCTCGTTAAGCTAGGCGTGGATGATGTGAGGGTCAAGCTTCGCCATTCGGATCGACGTAGCGTCAGGTCGGGCAACCTCAACCGAGATCGTTTAAGCGCTGTCACCAGCGGAATCTTCAGGGCCATCGCCGCAAAGTTAATCGACGGCTAGGCTTTGCCGCCAATCCACAGGACGCGCCCGGCCAGCACGACTTCTTCGGCGCCCACCCGCTGCGAGCTATAGGCCGGGTTGTCGCTGCGAATGGTGATCGTCCCGTCGGGCTCGCGCTGCAGACGTTTGATTGAAAGATCGACTCCGTCGTACAGCGCATAGAGCCCGTCATACCTGACACGCGGGCTGCGCAAGTCGATCAGGCAAAGGTCGCCCTCATCGATCGTGGGCGCCATCGCGTCGCCGAGCGCTTCGATCAAAGCGACCTGTGTGGGCTCGACTCCGAGTTGCCGTCGCAACCATTCGGCCTGAAAGCTCAAGTAATCAACGATTTGGGTGCTTCTGAGCTGGGAAACTGATTCGGCGAGAGCGACGACCTCGCGCGGCAGGGAGACGACGGCAGGGGCGGAGACGTTGCGGGTTTTCGCGATGTCCATCTGATCTTTGGTTGAGCCGCCATGGCCCGTGGCGAGCCATTCAACCGAAACTCCGGCGGCCTGAGCAAGGCTGACTAGACTCGTCATGCTGGGCTGCCCACGTCCTGAGACCCATTTGTAAATTGCGTTGTCCGAGACCCCGACGGCCTTGGCCAAGTCAGCCACTGAGCCGAATTGCTGCATGATCAGGCGGAGGCGTCGGCGAAATTCATTCTCTACGTCTGTTGACATAATTCTCCTACTATGGGATATATTTACCCATCCACAACGCAACGCGAGTTATCACGGATAAAGTTCATACACTGTAGTTGAGCCTTAAGTATGGCATAACGGTGTCTTTCACTAAAGTAGAAAAAGTTATGGGGACCCGAGATTTCGGCTTAATTGACGATATTCAGCAACAGGTGGCGCAGGCCTTTCAACTGACGCGGGCGGAGCTGTTATCGCGCAGCCGGCGGCGGCCGGTGGCGACGGCGCGGCAGGTAGCGATGTATCTATGCCGGGATTTGTCGGGCGAACGCGGCGCGCAAGGCGCCTATCGCGGTACACGACACGCCAGATGGGCGTCGTTTCCACGGATCGGGCTGGCATTCGCGCGTGATCATTCGAGCGTGATGCATGCGTGTAGGGCGGTCGTGCAACGGCAGGCGGCGGATGTGACGTTTGCGCGGCTGGTGGAGGGATTGGCGTGTGGACTGCGCGCGGCGCGCGCGGCGAACATCGGCAAGGAGGTTTGAGGTGATCGGCAGCACGGGACACGGGGCTGAGCGGCGCACTTCGCTGTTCGAGGATCTGCGCGAGGCGGTGGGCGAGGAGGCGACGCGCAAGCTGGTTGAGGCGTTTGGCGGTGCGCGGCTGTACGTGCCGTTGAGCACGGCGTCGGCGGAGGAGCTGAACCGGGTAATCGGCGCGGTGGCGGCGGCGCAACTGGTGCGGACGTTTGGGGGCGATCGTGTGGAGGTGCCGCGGCCGCCGTCGCGGCGCGCGCGGATTCACGAGTTGCGGCGGCGCGGGCTGAGTATCGATGCGATCGCGCTGGAGGCGGGTTGCACGCGGCGGCGGGTGTTTCAGGTATTGGCGGAGCAACGGGCGGCTGGGCGCGCGGCGCTCAAGCGGGCCGCGCGTGAACGCGACGGGGCGTCCGCCGAGGACCAGCCGGGGTCCGACCGGGTGACTGTCCGGGCAGCTGGGGCTGAAACATTTCACCCTTATGCGGACTGACGATTGCGCGTAGGTTGCCGAACTGTGAGTGAAGCAGCGTCATCGACGGGAGAGATAGATAGCGGGCTCGCGACTAGCTATCCGCCGGCGTTTGTTGCAGCGCTGGAGCAGGTGCTGGGGGATGAGGGCGGGCTGGTTGACGATCCGGCGGATGGCGGCGGCGAGACCAAGTATGGAATCAGCCAGCGGCAGTATCCGGAAGTGGATATTGCAGGCCTGACACGCACGGCGGCAGCGGCGATTTATTATCGCGACTGGTGGGCGCGCTACGACTACAGTGCGCTGCCGGCGGCGATTGGCAGCAAACTTTTCAATTTGGCGGTGAATTTGGGGCCGGAGCCGGCGGCGCGGTGTGTTCAGCGGGCGTTGCGGGCCTGCGGGCACGAGGTGGGGGAGGACGGCGTCCTGGGGCCGGCGACGCGGGCGGCGGCGGCCGCGGTGGATGGCGAGGCGTTGCTGGCGGCGCTGCGTTCGGAGGCGGCGGGAGTCTATCGCGAGATCGCGGCTGGGCGCAGCCGGGAGGCGGCGGAGCGTGAACGGTTTCTGGCCGGGTGGCTGCGACGGGCCTACGAATAAATCAGTGACGAAACTACCTGCGGCGCGGCGCGCGGGCCCATTTGAAGAAACGCTTACAGGAGAGCGAGATGGATTACGCAGAAATCGGCGGTTACGTAGTGACGGCGCTGGGCGGCTTCATGCTGGGGACGCTGTATGGGCGCAAGCTTGAGGCGGAGGCGGCGGCCTTGCTGAAAAGCCTCGAAACGCGGCTCGGACGGCTCGAGCATACGGTCGGGAGCGGAAGGGGCAACGCGCACGCGGCGGCGACGGATCATCATGCGGCCGCGATCGAGCAGTTGGCCGGGGCGATCAGCAAGCACGCGGCGGCGGTGGACGATCATGGGGCGGCGACGGTGGCGGCGGCGGTCGAGCACAATGCCGCAATCACGGCGGGCAAGTAGAAGGCCGCGGCAGGCAGGCCGAAGGCTGAGCAGGAAAGAGGCGATGTCGCAATGCCGTTGCTAATAGGCAGCATGTGGAAGCCGCTGGCGCTGATCGCACTGGTCGGGGCGCTAGTGGGTTATCGCGCCCTGCTGGTGCATCAGCGCGACGCGGCGCGGAGGCAAAGCGTTGCGCTGGAGGCCGAGCTGGCCGGATTGAGCGCGACGAATCAGGCGATGAAAGCCGCGGTCGAGCATCAGAACGCCGCGTTAACAGATTTGACGGCGCGCGCGGCGGCGGCGACGCAAGCGGCGGCGGCGCGGGCGGTGGCGGCGGCGCGCAGCGGGGCGCAAATTGAGCAGCAGGCGGCGGCGCAAGCGGCGGCGCTCAGCCGCACAACTGTGCCTGACGGCTGCATGGGAGCTATTGCATGGGGCGACGCGCAGGGACCGGAGCTGGGACGATGGTAAGGCGCCTCCTCCCGCTGATCCTGATCCAGCTTGCAGGCTGCGCGTCCGCCCCGCCATTTCTGCCGCCCGCCGAGCCGGTCGAGGTGCGCATCCCGGTCGATCGACCGGTCTATTGCGCGGCGCCGCCGCCGGCGCGGCCGGTCCTGCCGATCGGCGCGTTGCGCACGGGCTCAAGCCCGGCGGAGACGCTCCGGAGTTACGCGGCGACGGTCATAATCCTCAAGGGGGCGGTGCGCGAGCGCGACACGCTAATTGCGGGCTGCGCGGCGCCGCCGGCGCCGGTACAAGGCCAGGCGGCGACGCAGGCACATAAATAGTCAATTGGGTAAGCGGACGCGAATACTATGAAATGGCTGAAGGATGCCCTGACCGGCAAGGACAACATAACCTATGACGCCGCGCGGATTGTGGGCGTCCTGGGGGCCGGCGCCTACGTGGTGTTTTGGGCGGCGGCGGTATTCGGCCACGGGCATTTTAACGCGACGGATGCGGCGGCATATGGGGCTGGGCTGGCGACGGTGCTCCTGGCGATGTCGGCCGCAGTCAAGCTCAAGGAGTCGACAGAGCCGACGGAGCACTGAGGCGCGGAATCCAGTGTCACGAGTTAGAAATTCATTGAACAAATCGAATCGCGCGGAGGCGCGCCCGCAGGAACCAGTACCGGCTTCGCTGGCGCGAAGCTGTTCGGGGTCCCCTTCGGCTACGCTCAGGGCAGGCTTTCGACTGCGTTCGCGTTGCTCACCGCGCTCGATGACAGCACGGGTTGACCTGTTGCTACCGGGATGAATGAGAGATGACACTGGACTGGGTCTTGGGAGAATAGTCATTGAACTGGGATGCGATTGCGACCTTCGCGCTGGCCTTTGTGACCCTAATCGGGCTTAACCTGGCGGCGTTGCGCTGGCTGCTGGGTCAGTACGGGAGGGAAATGGGTAATCGACTCGCGACGCTGAGCCGCGACGGGAGTGAGTTTTCGCACGCGGTCGAGCGCGAGTTGCTGAAGCTGAAGGCGCAATTGCCGGTGGATTACGTGCGGCGCGAGGACTGGATTAGGTTCAGTAATACGCTCGAGGCGAAGCTCGATGCGTTGCGTGCAGAGATGCGGATGGAAATCTCAGAACTGCGCGAAAGGCTATATGAGCGCGGCGGGATGGGCGGCGCGGAAGAGGCGCTGAAATGAGTAAACGAGCTATGGACATGGGACAAAGGCAGCGGGAAGAAGCGCGGTGGCGGATTTTGCGGATTCTGGACGCCGGGCGGCCGATCGGAGTGGGCGAGGAGATCATCCTGCGGGTGCTGGACGATCTGCGACTGGGGCTGGGGCCGGCCGGCGTGCGGCGCGAGCTGGACTATTTGAGCGATCTCAAGCTGGCCGAGGTGGGGCAGGAAGACGACGGGAGCTGGTACGCGAAGCTGACCGCGGACGGCGTTGACCTGGTTGAGTATACGGCGCCGGCGCCGCCCGGCGTGGCGCGGCCGAAGCGCTACTGGTGAGAGTGCCGCAGGTTATGTCTTCACGAGGAATCTTAAGAACCCTGGCGCCGGAGCTGCGGGCCGAGCTGGACCGGCGGCTGGTCGAGCGCAACTTCAGCGGCTACACCGAGCTGAGCGCGTGGCTAAGAACCCAGGGCTGCATCATCAGCCGCCAATCGGTGCAGAAATACGGCAACCAACTAGAGGGCAAGATGGCGGCGCTGGAGCGGGCGACGGCGCAGGCGCGGGCGTTGCTCGAGGCGGCGCCGGACGACGACTGCCAGATCACAGAAGCGATGCTGCGGCTGGTGCAACAACAACTGTTCGCCGTGCTGATCGAACTGACGCCGGCGAAGGCCAAGCAGATCAACCTGGGCGCACTGGCAACGAGCGTGGCGCAGATGAGCCGCGCGACGATCATGCATCGCAAGTCGGTTGAAGAGTGGCGGGTCCTGCTCAAGGCGAGGGCGGTGAAGGCCGAAGCGAAGCTGGTAGAAGCGGTGGCTAAGGACGGTGGGGGGCTGACGCCGGAGACGACCGAGGCGATCCGCAACGCGTTGCTGGAAGTTACGAAGTGAGTCGAGAGACCAACTGACGCTCCGGATTCCGCGGCGCTTAGAACAGTGAGTAATAGCCAGTGGCGGTAGTCAGCGAAATAGCGAAGGGCATGAAGTCGATTCTGCTGCCCTACCAAATGCGCTGGCTGGCCGACCGCGCGCCGGTCAAGGTGGCAGAAAAGTCGCGGCGGGTGGGACTGACGTGGACTGAGGCGGCGGACAGCGTGCTCAGTGCGGCGGGGCGCGACGGCGTGGACACCTGGTACCTGGGTTACAACAAGGAGATGGCGCTCGAGTTCGTTGAGGCCGCGGCGGTGTGGGCGCGGCAGATGGACAAGGCGGCGCGGGCGGTGGAAGAGGTGGCGGTGGGTGATGGGCGGCGCGACATCGTGGCGTACCGGGTGCGCTTCAGCTCGGGACGGAAGATCGTCGCACTGTCGTCGCGGCCGTCGAGCCTGCGTGGCAAGCAGGGACGTGCGGTGATCGACGAGGCAGCGTTTCACGACGATTTGCGCGGGCTGCTGAAGGCGGCGCTGGCGTTTACGCTGTGGGGCGGGCAGGTGCGGGTGATCTCGACGCATAACGGGGCGGCGAATCCGTTCAACGAACTGGTTAATGAGATTCGGGCCGGGCGCAAACACTACTCACTGCATCGAGTGACTATAGAGGACGCGATCGGCGACGGGCTGTTTCATCGGATTTGCGCGAAAAACGGCCGGCCGTGGAGCGCCGCGGCGGAGGCGGCGTGGCGCGAGGAGGTATTCGCGCAGTACGGCGAGGACGCCGAGGAGGAGTTGGACTGCGTGCCGCGGGCCAGCGGCGGGGCGTTTCTGCCGTCGGCGCTGATCGAAGCGCGGATGCGGCCGGGGGCGCCGGTGGCGCGCTGGGCGATGCCGGCAGAATTCGCGCAGCGGCCGGAAAAGGAGCGTCAGCGGGCGGCGGCGGATTTTTGCGCCGAGCAGATTGCGCCGGCTCTCGCAGGGTTGCGTGCGGACGCGCTGAGCTTTGTTGGGGAGGACTTCGGGCGCTCGGGTGATCTGACGGTGATCTGGCCGCTGCAACTGAGCGAGCGCCTGCGGCGGCATACGCCGTTTGTGGTCGAGCTGCGCAACATACCGTTCACCCAACAGGAAGAGATTTTCTTCTACGTGGTCGACCGGCTGCCGTGCTTTACCGCGGGGGCGATGGATGCGCGGGGGAATGGCCAGTTTCTGGCCGAACGGGCGATGCAGCGCTATGGCGCAAAAATTCAGCAGGTGATGCTGACGGCCGAGTGGTATCGCGACAATATGCCGCGTTACAAAGCGGCGTTTGAGGACGACTTGATCGACTTGCCGCGCGATGCAGCAATTCTCGAAGACCATCGGGCGCTGGTGTTCGAGCGCGGGATTGCGCGGGCGCCGGAACGACGGGGACATGACACGGACGGCGGTCGGCGGCACGGCGACAGCGCGATCGCGGCGGCGCTTGCGCATTGGGCCAGCACGGTGACGCCGGCGGCGTATGAGTATCGCGCCGCGGCGCGCGCCCACCGGTCGGAACAAAGAACGGACCTCTGGGATGGAACGGCTGCCGGTGACGAGCTGTCGGCGCTGCGGCGCGGCGGCCGCCTGCGAACGCTCGCGGGGGCGTGGTGAATTCGCCGCAAAGCTAAGGGCGTTTCTCTCCGCCGGGGCGGCGCTTTCAAGCTCTTCCAGGCAATAGTCAGATCGAAATAACGGATTAGTCTGTATAAGCGCGGTCGAAACAAATTGTTTTCAGAAAAGCGTTAACAGGTGGTTAAACGCGCTAATGGTGGTATCGGGCAAGACCTCGAAATGGTGATGTCATGAGCCTGTATGATGCCTACGGCCGCGAGGTCGAAACCAGGCAGCTACGCGAAGAGCAGGCCGGTCCGACTCTGGCCGGCGTGCGAAATATATATTCAGTAATGCATCCGGCGGCCGGGCTGACTCCGGAGAAGCTGACCGGACTGCTGCGTCAGGCTGAATTCGGCGATCCGTTTCTGTACCTGGAGCTGGCAGAGGAGATGGAGGAGAAGGATCTCCACTACCTCGCGGTGCTGGGGACGCGCAAGCAGGCCGTGGCGCAATTGGATGTAGTAATCAGGCCGGCGTCGAATTCGGCGGCGGATGTGCGGCTGGCGGCGATGGCGAGTGAGTTTCTGCTGCAGGGCACCTTGAATCTGCGCGAGGCCCTGTTCGACATGCTCGACGCCATCGGCAAAGGCTTTTCCGCGACTGAGATCATCTGGGATACCGCGGGCGCCGAATGGTATCCGACGCGGCTGTTGTGGCGGGATCCGCGCTGGTTTTTGTTCGACTGGATCTCGGGACGCGAACTACTGGTGCGCACTCTGCAAGGCGAGGGTCAATCGATACCGCAAACTACGGACAGTGGCTATACACATGTGGACGCGCGGCTCCTGCCTGCGGGCCGGGTCGCGCGCAACGCTGGGGGCATCGGGGCACAGCCGCTGACGGCGCCGCTGGCGCCCTTCAAGTTCGTGGTGCATTACGGACAAGCCAAGAGCGGCCTGCCGATTCGCGGAGGTCTGGCGCGGGCAGCAGCCTGGGCTTACCTGTTCAAGAATTACGTGCTGAAGGACTGGGTGACGTTCGCGGAGGTCTTCGGGCAGCCGCTGCGGCTCGGCAAGTACGGTGCGGGCGCGACTGAGAACGACAAGAGCGCGCTGCTGCAGGCGGTCGGCAATATCGGGACCGACGCGGCCGCCATAATTCCGGATTCGATGATAATCGAGTTTACGCAAGCGCGGCAATCGGGCAGCACTGATCTATATGAGCGCTTCACTGAGTATATAGATCGGCAACTGAGCAAAGCGGTGCTGGGTCAGACGCTGACGACCGAACTGCCGCGCGGCGGCGGGTCGCGGGCGGCCGCGCAGGTTCATCAGATGGTGCGGCGGGACATCCTGGGCGCGGATGCCCAGCGGCTGGGAGCGACGCTGACGCGGGATCTTCTGCGGCCGCTGATCGACCTGAATGCGGGACCGCAGCGGCGCTATCCACAGCTGGAACTCGCGCTGCCGGACGATCAGGACGTCAAGGTGTTCGCGGATATCGTGGCGGAACTGGCCGATCGCGGGCTGCGCGTCAGCCAGAAGGCGGTGCTCGAGAAGCTCGGGCTGGCGGCGGCAGTGGCGAATGATCCGGTCTTGCGGCCGGCCGGCTTGAGCGCGGAGCACGGCGACAGCACGGCGTCGAGTGTATAGTCAGTGTCCCGCCCTTACTAAGTAGTAGAGTTAGAGCCCTGGTGAAACATTTCACCCTAGTAGAATCGCGAATGAACTGGGAGAATCGCCGAGTGATGAACGCGACAGTCGAGAGCATAGAGCGTGTTGATGCGACGCGCGTTGGTGTATGCGCGTCGTCGGCAGACGAGACGCAGCCGGCGTGGATTGAGCTGATTCCCGCCGGACGGTTCAGCGGGCGTGATGGGCGCGGACCGTATCGTCTGGAGGACGTGCCGAAGGTGATCGCGGCGACACAAGCGCTGCAGATGGAGGCCGGGCTGCCGATCGATTACGACCACGCGACCGACCTCGGCGCGCCGGAGGGGCGGCCAGCGCCGGCGGCTGGTTGGATCAAAGAGTTGGCGGAGCGCAATGGGGCGCTGTGGGCTCGTGTCGAGTGGACGCAACATGGCGCGGCGGCGCTGGCGACGCGGGAGTATCGCTACGTTTCGCCGGTGTTCGAGCATGACGCAGAGGGGGTGGTGGCGCGGCTGTTGCGTGCAGCGCTGACGAACAATCCCAATCTGTATTTGCGAGCGATTGCAGCGCGGGCGCGGGTGGAGGCCCGCGGACGAGGCGAAGCCGGAGCGCCCGATGGGACCGAAAGTGGGGCGGATATGCCGATGGATGAGCTGCTTGGGGTTCTCCGCGAGGTTCTGGGACTGGAAGCCGAAGCGACGGCGGAGGACATCGTCGAAGCTGCGCAACAACTGATGGAAGCTCAGAGCGAAAAGAATCAGGCGGTCAACAAAGCGACGGGCCGCGAAACACTCGATCGCGTGCAACACGTTACCGCCGAACATTATCAGAAGGCGGCGCGCGAACTAACCGCTCTGCGGGCAGAGCGGGCCCGTGAAGTGAGCGAGCGGGCGGTGGAGGGGGCGATGCGAGCGGGGAAGATCGTGCCGGCGCAGCGCGAATGGGCGATCGAGTATTGCGCCGCGGATGCCGAGGGCTTCGCGCAGTTTGTCGCGCGACAGCCGGCGCTTGCATTGGGAACGCTCGAGCTTGAGAGCGAACCGCGAAGCCGTGCTAACCGAGGCGGGAGCCAGCTGTCGAGCGAGGCAGGCGTCGAGGCGCTCAGCGCGGTGGAGTTGGCAATCTGTACGCGCCTGGGGCTGCGGGCTACTGACTATGCTCGGCGCAAGACGGCGAGAGCGCTTCCTGAGGCCGGCCTGTTGTAATCTTCAAGTGCGAAACTGAACTACTTGGTTAGCGACGCTGGCAATTGCGGCGAACAACAAATCTGATCTCACACGGTGGAACAATGGCGGCACTGACTAATTCACGCAATACTCCTGAAGCTGCTGACGGCGGGCGGATGCAAGTCTACCCGGTCGAAGCGAACACGACGATCTATCTTGGCAGCATGGCGGCGCTCGATGCCAACGGTTACGCGGTGCCCGCGTCCAGCATCGCCGGGCTCAAGCTAATCGGGCGTACTGAGATGGTATTCAACGGCCTTCCCGGCCAGGACGCTGTCAACAATCCAGGGGCGGCGGGCGCGATCTCAATTGTCGCGCGGCGCGGTGTGTTCATGTACGCGGTCAATGACGGCTCAATCGCGGCGCCGCAGATCGGAATGATGGCCTTTGCAGTTGATGACAATTCGGTCTCGCTCAGTGATGGCAGCGCAGCAACGGCAGTAGTCGCGCAATCGGTGACCCTGCCGCCGACTGCGGTCCCGCAGATTTCGGTGCTGGGTCACGAGAATATTGCGAAAGTGAAAGTGCACAGTACGTCGGCCGGCGGAACGGTTTACAGCGAGGGGATTGACTACGTGATCGATTATCAGGCTGGACTCCTGATGCTTGTAAGCGGCGGGGCCATCGCCGCGGCGTCAACGATCTTCGTCGACTACAACTGGGGCCCGGCAAGCCGGAGCGTCGCCGGAAGAATCGTAAACATCGATCCCAGCGGGCAGGTCTGGGTCGATTTCTGGCATCAGTCTGCGGCGGCGGTCTAAGTAAGCGAGTTTCTCTCAAGGGCAGGTACCCATGGAAATCACAGCAGCGAACCTTACGGCGTTATTCACCGGCTTTGACGTCATTTTTCAGCGCGGTTTCGAGAAACCGCCGTCTTATTACGAAAAGATCGCGACGGTTGTGCGCTCGACGTCGCGCCAGACCACTTATCCATGGCTGGGCCGGACCACCAAGTTTCGTGAGTGGCTCGGCAGCCGCGTGGTGCAGGCGCTGGAGACGCACACCTATACGATCGTGAACCGGAATTTCGAAGACACGATCAGTATCGATCGTAACGATCTTGAGGACGATAACTACGGCGTTTACGAGCCGATCATCGAACAACTGGGGTGGGACACGAAAGTTCATCCTGACGTTCTTTTGTTTACGATGATTAAGAACGCGGTGAACACGCCGGGCAGCGTACTGAGCTTTGATGGCCAGCCCTTCTTCTCCGGGACGCATCCCGTGGGACCGCTGAGCGCGGCTGGCGATGTGCGCGACACGACTGCCGGCAATATCAATTCCAGCGGTTCGGGGCCTTGGTGGTTTTTGCTGGACGCGTCGCGAGCGCTGCGGCCGTTTATCTTTCAGCTGCGACGCGAGTACACGATGACGCGCATGAACACGCTGACCGACGAATCGGTATTCAATCGGCGGGAGTTTCGCTTTGGAGTCGACGGGCGGGCCAATACTGGAGTCGGATTGTGGCAGTTGGCATACGCGAGCAATACCGATTTGAGCGTGCCCGCGAACTACGGGGCGGCACGGGCGGCGATGCGGTCGATCAAGACCGACGGTGGCAATCCGTTTGGCGCGCTGACGGATCCAACGAGCGCGTTCCTGCTAGTGCCGCCTGCGCTCGAAGAGGTCGCGCGGCAGTTGCTGCACTCGGAGTTCATGGTGGGCACCGGAAATAGCGCGACAGTGCCAACTTCCAACATCTGGAAAGGCAGCGCCCAACTGATCGTCAGCGAGTATCTGGTCTGATCGAAAACGATTAAAAGCGTCAGGCAGGACTTGCCTAACCGAAGGCCGTGCTGGCGCATCACAGAAGCAATCGCAGCAGGAAATCCGAGTGGTTTACGCAACTCCAAATGACATGATCGCACGCTATCCGAACCGGGATCTCGTGCAATTGACCAATGAGGATCCTACGCAGACGGTGGTAAACACAACGGCATTACAGCAGGTCGTTGATGACGCCAGCGCGGAGATCGACGGTTACCTGGAAAGCCGCTTCCTGTTGCCGCTTAGTGATCCACCGGCAGTGCTTAACCGGCTGACCTGCGACATCGCGATGTATCGGCTGCAAGGCCTCCGACCACTTCACGATATAGCGGACGCGCGAAAACGGTACGAGGATGCGGTGGCGCTCTTAGTCCAGGTTGCGCGCGGCGAGGTGACACTAGGGCTCTCGGCGGACAACGTCGAGCCGCCGCAGGCGCAGGACGCGGTACTGACCCAGGCCGGCGGCGATTCGTCAGGGGTCTTACCACAGCGGGTTTTCGATCGCGGATCACTAAAGGGTTACTAGGCAATGGCGGTAATGCTCGATACGGCGTGGGCGGGAATTTCTTTTATACCGCCGACGCCACTGGATATCGCGACGTTGGAAAACGCGATCGTCAGCCAATTAGGCAGCCAGATTAACTCGATTGAGATCGCGCACTACCCTGATCGTCCCGAGAGCTATCGATTAACCCATCGAGTCGGCGCGGCGCTGGTACGCTACGACGGCGCCGCCTATGGCGACTTAATCGACACGGCAGCGGTGGTGCAAAAACGCACGCTGCGGTTCGCGGTGAGATTAATGATGCGCGATCTGGGCTGGAGTTATGGAGGCGACGCAGGGGGGCCGAGTCCGGGTGCGTACGCGCTGCTGGAAGCGATTCGAGGCGCGCTCACCGGATTTCAGATTGGGGGATGCACTAAAATGTATCCCTTGAAAGATCAGTTTCTAGAACGCGACAAAGAGGGTGGTGTATGGATTTACGAAAGCATCTTCGCGTTCACGACCGCAGCCGTTGAGCCGTCTACAATCGACAACTTCCCATTGCTGATTGAAGCAGTGACGCAGGAGCAAGGAGGTCAGACCCTCCGAGTCGTCGCTGCGGCTCAGCTCGTCTTCAACGCCGCCGGCGAGATTAAGCTCGGCAATGCAAATATCTCAGAAGTCATCGTGTCGGCGGCGCCGACCGGCGCGCCATACACACTTGGCACGGACTACACGGTTGACAGCGTAAACGGAATCGTCGTCTGGCTGCCCACAGGCTCCATTCCTCCGGAAGCGACGGTCAGTGTGGGTTACAGTTATGCGGAAGTCGTAATCGCGGTTGCCACGGGCGGACAGTCGCCGACGGCGCCGACCAATTAACAACGAGCCAGAAACTAAAGGCTGGAGTTAGCATACTAGCCGCTATTCAATGGCGGTTATCAAGACGGTGAGAATAAAATGGCGGCATCTTTTCTTCATGGAGTTGAGGTAATTGAGACGACGACCGGTCCGGTGCCGATCACGGTAGTGAAGTCATCTGTGATCGGGCTGGTAGGGACCGCGCCGACGTGGGCGGTGGCGGCGCCGGCCATTGCGCCGGCGCTGAATTCGCCCGTCCTGGTGAGTTCGGCGCTAGATGCCGCCAACTTCGGGCCGTTGGTGCAAGGCTACACGATTCCGTACGCGCTCGCGGCGATTCAAGCTCAGGGTGCGGGTCAGGTAATTACGATAAACGTGTTCAATCCGGCACTGCATTTCAGTGACGTGGTATCATCGCAGACATTCAGCGCGGCAGGTGCGGTCAACCTCGCGCACATGGGGATAAACAACCTAAGCGTGCTGCCGACGACCACTGCGGCCGTCAGCGGTGAGACGCACACGTTCGCCGGAACGCCGGCGACTGTGCAGCTGACGCATGGCGAAGTGCAGGCGTCGTCGCTGGTGCTGACCAGCAATCCGGCGGGCCACACCTATGTGCAGGGGACAGACTTCAGCCTCGACGCGCGGACCGGAAGCATCAGCGTAATCGCCGGCGGCGCGATCGGGAACACGCAGGCGGTACTCGCGAGCTATAGTTATTATTCCGGCACGGCTTACTCGGCCAAGACCGATTACACTCTCGATCCGGTTAATGGCGTCATTACGCTCAACGTTGGTAGCACGATTCCGGCACTGGGAAGCGTGATTACTTCGTTCAGCTATGCAGATCCGACCAAAGTGCAAGACGCGAACATTATCGGATCTGTGGCCGCGGGTACTTACAGCGGCATGCAGGGCTGGCTCACGACCTACGGCACTATGGGATTCTTTCCGAAAGTGCTCATCGCACCCGGCTTTGCGCAAAACGCCGACGTGGCGTCCGCGCTGACGACGATTGCGGGAACTATAAGGGGTGTGGCCTTAGTCGATTCACCGCCGAGTACGACGGTGGCGACGGCGATTGCGAACCGTGGGGTTGCCGGCAACGCCTTCGATACGAGCTCGACACGGGTTGTTCTGTGTTACCCGCAAGAGCAGTTTTTCGACACCGGGATTGTGCCGACCGGCGTGACTCTCAATAACGCACTGCCAGTACAAACCCAGGCGAACGCAAATGCGGTCGGTCCCTATTCGTCATGGGTGGCCGGCGCAATTGCGGCAAGGGATTTGGCACAAGGCTACTGGTGGTCAGCGTCGAACATGCAGGTGAATGGCATACTGGGACCGGATGTAACGCTCTACGCCTCAATTTTGGATGCGGCGTCGGACGTCAATAATCTCAACGCGGCCGGCATTCTGACGGTTTTTAATGCTTTTGGCACCGGCTTGCGGGTGTGGGGAAACCGCAGCGCAGGCTACCCGACGATAACGACGCCGGACAATTTCATCAGTGTTCGGCGGACGATGGACGTGCTGGAAGAATCGGTCGAATTATCGATGCTGCAGTTCATCGATCAGCCGATCAGCAACGCATTAATAACGGCGATTCTTGCGAGCGTGAATTCTTTCATCAGGACGCTGATCCAGCGCGGAGCATTGGTTGCCGGCTCGGCGACGTACAACCCAGCGGAAAATCCGCCAAGCGCTATCGCGGCCGGGCAGCTAGTTTTCGATATCGACGTTATGCCCCCACCGCCGGCGGAGCGTATCACGTTTAACGTTTACATTGACTCGACGCTGCTGAGCCAACTGGGAACGACGAGCGCCCAGAGCGCAACTTCGCTAACTGCGTAGAAGAGCGGGACGCTCCCGAGTGAACAGCCAACTAAAGTAGCAAAGACCGAGGAACCGACGCATGGATGTATCAGTCAATCGACTCACTAATGCCAACATCTACATGGACGGTGTGGGCCTGCTTGGCCGCGCCGAGGAAATTGCGCTCGGTCAGCCGCGCCATAAGATGGTTGATCACAAGGCGTTGGGCATGGCCGGAATGGCGGAATTCTGGGCGGGAGTGGACAAGCTAGAGTCTAGAATCAAGTGGGCATCACTTTACCCAGAAGTGCTCACAGCGGCTGATAGTCCATTTACGTCGCACTTGTTCCAGGTTAGGGGCAGCCTCGAGCAGTATACGAGCCAGGGACGTACGGCCGAACTGCCGGTTGTGTACCTGATGACCGGAGTCTTTAAAGATGCTGGCGGTTTACTATTCCGCGCCCACGAGAACCTGGACGTCAGTTCAACAATCAGCGTCTATCACTCTGAATTATACATCGCAGGCTCCCAGATTCATTTGTACGACGTGCTAGCGAACATTTACGTCGTCAATGGAGTCGATCAACTGGCTCAGTTCCGTACTAATCTGGGCGGATGACGACGCGCGGGCTCCAGAGCACAAAAGTCCCGTCGAAACGCGGGTTGTCCCAAACGCGACAACAACGCGGATTGGATGAACTCCGACCGCATTGTAGCGGGCGTGGATTCAGCGTCAAAGAAGTCAAGTATGAGGGAGGAAGTAAGCAATGAACGAGGAGACAAAAACCATAACACTGCCGAGCGGGCGCAGCGCGACGCTGCGTGAAGCGAAGGTGCGAGATCTGCTGCAGGCGCATCGGACCACGGGTTTCAGCAGCGAACCAATGATCATCGCAACGGCCCTAATCGCGGAAGTAATAGTGCTCGATGGCAAGCGTGTTGTATACGAAGATGTGCTGGAGCTGTCGGCTGAGGACGGCCTCGTATTGCAGTCCGCGGTGATGGAGGGAGAGCGGAGCGCAAATTTTCCGGCGGCGCCAGGAGCGTCCAGCGCAGCCTCCTGAGCGCAGAAGCAATCGCAGAATTAATCGCATTTGGATTTTGTCTCGCGGAGTTGAAGAAAATGAGTCTCACCGAGGCAGCTTATTGGTGGCAGATCGCCGAGCGCGGCCGAGAGTTGGATCGCTCGGCAGAAAGAGACTGAAGGTGAGAGCGAGCAAACTCGAACAATCAAGCACATTCCGTTCAAAGGAACCTCAATGTCGACATCGACTATATGCAATGCTCAAGTTGTTTGCGCGGGCAAGCACAAGGAAGTGGATCTTCGAGTGACCTAGGCTTCGCAGAAATGACAACTAGCGAAGACAGTGAAGAAGCATCCGCTGAGGCGAATGACAAAGGCTTAAGGCATCCGATCACGGCGCCACACGTCGGTCGTTTCGCGAACTAAAAAAGACCGGGTGTTCCGGCTGACAAAGAATGCGAAGCCGTTCGATGGCCGAGAAGAGAGTACGCCAGCATGAGCTTTGACTCTATAGAGAGGGACCAACCGCGAATGGGGAGGCTTGAAGCGCAGCTGACTCGTACGAGTCGGGTGTTAGAGAGGACCCAGGCAGCGGTCCGCGGGTCGCGGGCCTTTTGGAAGCTAGTTATTCCGTTCGCCGCAGTTGGCACAAACGAGCCCGACTCTGCGTTTGCTCGAGAGCAAGCCAAACCCGGGCCTAGACTCAATCCTTCAGGCAAGCTGTCAATGATTGCTCAGCTTAAAGCCAGTGCCGGCAAAGGCGCGGGAGCACGAATGAACTGGTTGAGACGCTGGTTGTTCTCAGCCCGAACAGATGCGTCACACGGCAGCAGTGATCAGAGTCTAGCGTCCAACCCCGCTTCAAACACGCGTGTGGCGAATAGCGTCGGGCTCACCCTAGACACACGAAACTTAAATGCTCTACTCGTGCCGCTCGCAGTAGACAACGAAAGTATTGCTCAAGCGGGAATGCGATCGCTGCAGACATCGATCGCGACCCTCGCAGCGATCCGGCGACCGCTGCACTCAGTTGCCGGAACAATGAATCGCGGAATTCGTGCAGTCTTGAGCAGGCTGAACACTCGCAATAGCCGCGACTCCACAACGCGACCTGGAGGGAGCGTTCTCGAGCTGAAAACACCCACTTCTGCCTCGCTATCTGTGAAGGTTGCCCGACTAAAGAGGTTGACTGGGGCGCGCGCTCTTGGCGGCCGCGACGATCAAGCAACGACGATGACTCAAACGTCGCAACTCGGCCTCGTGATGCAAAATGGCCGAGGGCCGACATTGCGCTCCTTGGTCGCGCTAGCGCGGAACCGAGTACTCGAATTAAAGTCGATAAGTGTACCGCTCGTTTCTTTGGCGCAACCCTCGTCGTCGTCGAACGGCACGGTCGGCCATGATAAGAAAGGCCATACCTTAACCAACACTGTGGTGACATTACGTAAAGCTGCGATGGCGACTGTTCCGTTAACGAGATCCCGAGGATCGGTCGAGGAAATCAGAGGTGCAGCACGAGCCGACCGGGGCGGAAAAGTCGCGGCCGCTGAAGGCCAAATCGTCAATTACTCGCCCACGGTGGTCGTCCACAGTGACGAAAGCTCCGGCGGACTTGAGCAGCGAATCTTAAGAATAATGAGCGAGCATGCGTACGAACTGAGTGATCTGCTCAGGCGCGAAGCGGCGAAACAAAACCGCTCAAGCTTTTAAGGCGACGTGAATAAGCTCAATGAGCACGCGCGAAGCAAAGCCTTCAAGAGGTGAATGGGTGTCATGCTCGCAGTGTTAGGCGAAATCGTATTTGCGACGCTGACTGCACCAAATAGGTTGGTGCGCGCGCAACACTGGAACTATGTCGAGCAGCGGGTAATTGAAGATTTGCCGAGACTGCAATGGATTGGGTACGGGCTCGAAGCAATCAGTCTCGAGATGCTGTTTCATACCTCATTCAGCAATCCGACGGTGCAGATCGCGGCTCTGGAAACCGCGGCGGCCGACCATCAGGCGCGTGCTTTAGTGTTTGGCAACGGTGATCACCGAGGGTATTTCGTAATTACCACACTCGAAATAGTTGCAAAGCAAATGAGTGATCAGGGCGACATGTTGTCAGCCACTGTTCGAGTGGATCTGAAACAGTGGGCACTCACCAGCGAGCTGAACCCGACTTTGCTGCCGTTACCCTCGTTCGCGCCAATCGCAGTAGTGCCCGCTCCGGTGGGAGGCGTAACCGGCGCAATTGGCTACAGCATGCCTTCCGGAGTGTCCTCACAAAGCCCTACCACCGCTACTGCCTACCTAGCTCCTTCGTTCGCAACAGTTGGGGTGTCACCATTGTTGGCTAATCCGAGCACTGCTCCCGTGATTTCCCAGAGTATGCCGTCGGACATTCTTGCGAGCGCAATTGTGCGCGCAGCAACCTAGAAGTCAGGTCAAATGGCATCGCAGTACATAAGCCACACGACCCTCGCGGGTGAGCGGTGGGATTTGCTGGCGTGGGCATATTACGGCGACCCAACATTGTACACTTCGATAATTATGGCGAATCCGCAAGTCCCAATATCCGCAGTCTTTGATTCCGGAATAATTCTGGCAATTCCACTTCTGCAGGTAAGCCAAGCTCAGACCGCGAATTTGCCGCCCTGGAAGCCCGCATTGTGATGCGGCTAGGCGGCAGAATGCAACGGTCTCCTGGCTAGAGAACTTGAATGAGCGCTGCACTCGGGTATGCGGTAAGAGCGCCGCAATGGGTATTAACCTATCAAGGCGTCAACATCACGGCGGACATTTCGTCGATGGTCACCGGAATTACCTATGAAGACCGGTTAGAAGGCGCGGCGAGCGAGATTGAAGTCACGCTCGAGGATCACCAAAAGTTGTGGCAAGGACCGTGGTCTCCGCAACTGGGTGATCGGTTGACCCTGCTCCTAGGATACGAACGGGACGTCCTGCTGCCCTGCGGGGACTTCGAGGTAGATGAAGTGGAGCTCAGCGGCCCGCCGGACAGTGTTTACATGCGCTGTTTGGAAGCCTGGATCACGCCGGCGACGCGCACGCGGAACAGCCTTGGATACGAAGACCAAACGCTGCCCGAGATAGCGGCTACGATCGCCAGCAAGTACTCCCTAAGTGTAATTGGGGCCGATAATTCGCTCAACGTTGCGTTCGAGCGCATAACGCAGAGACAAGAGACGGATCTGGAGTTTTTGCGACGTCTCGCCAAAGCCCAAGGTTATGAGTTCACGGTACGCGGAACGCAAATGGTATTTTACGCGATCTCTACTTTAGAAAGCAGTACGCCCGCGATGGTATTAGGGCGCTCGGACTTGTTGACATTCGGCTTTACGAACAAGACACATGAAATTTTCAAAGATGCACAGGTGAGTTATCAGCAGCCGTACACCAAGGAACTGATAACGCAAAGCGTAACGTCAGCGATGCAAGCGCCGACCGGCGACACAGTCAAGATGGTCGCGCGTTGCGAGACCATCGAACAGGCACTTCTCAAAGCACAGAGCGTGTTGCACGATATGAACGCGAAGCAGCGGACTGCGAGGTTGAAAGCGCCAGGGTCGACGACGTTGGTTGCCGGGAACGTAATCACCCTTACGGGGTTTGGCGTGAACGACGGAAACTACCTTATCGAGTTGGCGCGCCATCGGTTGACCCGGTCGAGTGGCTATACAACCGAGGTGTCCGCGAGACAGTTACGCAGTTCTGTCGCGTCGACGGGGTGAATTCGAGAGTGGCGAAGGACGGCCGAGAGGGGCTCAACATGAGCGCGTTTCGCGTTGGAATAGTGCAGGCGCAGGATGCTGCGGGATGCCGCGTGCGAGTGACGTTTCCGGATCGCGACCAAATGCAGAGCTGGTGGCTGCCTGTGATGGTGTTAAAGAGCCAAAGTGATAAGGGCTATTTCCTTCCGGACATCGGAGAGCAGGTCGTGTGCTTGATGGATGAATTTGATGAAGACGGGGCGGTTCTGGGCGCGATCTATTCGACGGTGGATACCCCACCGCCAGGCATGACCGCGGACAAATTGCATTGGAGCGCCAAGGACGGGGCGGCCTTCGAGTATGATCGTTCGCAGCACGCGTTGGCGATCACGCTTCCTTCAGGGGGTACTGTAAACGTAACGGCGAGCGGCGCGGAGATCAACATCGACGCCGCAGGCAACGTTAACGTGGTTGCCCAGAGGTTGATTAATCTAGGGACCGCACCACTAAGAGGCGTGGCGCGCCTGGGGGATTCGGTGACCTGTCCTGCCGGGACGGGAACGATAACCAGCGCGAGCGTGAAAGTACTGTCCGAATAGGTGAGATTGAAGAGTATGCAACCAGGAGCAGCTCGATAAATGCCCGCCGGCGCAATTACTCTCGGGGATATCACTTCGGCGGACTGGTCCTTGATGCTGGACTCGACCGCGGGCGGCGCAGCGGGCGCCGGGATCGGAAACGTCGTTCAGGCGCTGCAGGATGTTAATCAGTGCGTCCAGATAATTCTAACGACACCGAAGGGATCAGACCCATTACGCCCGACATTCGCCATCGATTTATGGAAATATGTGGATTATCCAATCAACGTAGCCACTGCGGCGATTGTGCGGGAGGTAACTGAAGCGATCATCCGCTGGGAGCCCCGAATTGAGTTGATTGGGGTAACCGTGGCGCCAGTGGTCGGCGGGTCGACGCAATCAGGCGCTCATTTAAGTGTGGCTGCAACCTGGCGACTAAAACTGGGCGCGCAGGGAAGCGCGGGAAGCATTACCAACGCGCCACAGGTGACCCAAGTAAACATAATTCCCGCGGCGCAAGGTTTTTAAACAGGCGCGCGATGAGTTGTAGGCATCGTGGACGCAGAAACAATCGATAAGAGGAGCAGGCTCTGATGGGAGCGGCTATTCCAACCCTACCGCCGCCGGTGTTCGTCAACGATGCCGACGGCCTCGATCCCAACTTGATCTTGGCGGACATGATTGCCGAGTTCGAGACGGCAGCGGGCCGGACATTACAGCCGGCGCAGGTGGAGCGTCTGCTGATCAATCTATACGCGTATCGCGAGTCGCTGGTGCGCAACGCGATACAGTATGCGGGGCAACAGAATCTGCTGGCCTACGCAACGTTTCCGATGATCGATTACCTGGGTCAATTGTTGGGCGTCACGCGTCTGACGGCGCAGAGCGCGGTGACGACGCTGCAATTTACGCTAGCGGCAACGCTACCGGTATCCTACACGGTGCCAGCGGGTACGCCGGTGGGAAGCTCGGACGGACAGTATACATTTACGACTGACCAGGCAATGACGATCGCGGCCGGCCAATCGAGCGGCAACGTCGCGGCGACGGCGACAGCGACTGGTTCGGGCGCGAATGGGTATTTGGCCGGGCAAATCAGCATCCAGCTGAATCCGAGCGTGCTAATCGCGTCGGTCGCCAACACTGCCGTCAGTAGCGGAGGCTCGGCGCCGGAGACTGACGATCACTTGCGGACGCGGATTCAGGCGGCGCCGAACGAATTCAGCGTGGCAGGTCCGGAGGGGGCGTATCGATTTTTCGCGCTAGGGGCCGACCCCGCGATAATCGACGCACAAGTCGTTTCCCCAGCGCCGGGCCAGGTGACAGTGTTTGTACTGACAGGCCCGATCAATACTCAACCCGCGCCAGCGCCGAACAATGCCGGCATAGCGGGCGGGACTCTACTAAGCAACGTGCTCAGCGCGCTGAGCGCCGACAGCGTAAGACCGCTGACTGACACGGTTAATGTGCTGCCGGTGGCGGAAGTTGATTATAAGATTGCTGGGACGCTAACGCTGTACACTGACGCTGATCCGGTGGCGACTATGGCGGCCGCTAGCGCCGCGGTGCAAGCGTTTGCAGTAGCGCTGGCCTCGCGGATTCAGCGGGACATCGTGCCGAGTCAGATAATCGAGGCAGTATCGGTGTCAGGGGTGTATGAGGTTACGCTCACTTCGCCGTCATATACGCCGCTATCGGCCGGACAGTGGGCGAATTGCACGTCAATTGCTTTGTCGCAGGCAACCGGGCCAATCCATAGCTGAAGCCGATGGCATCCCTAACCGTTCAACCGTCGATCAATGACGTGCGTGGCCAGGCGCTGTTGCAACTGACGCAGCGGCTGGGAGCGCTCGATCTGAGCCCGACGCTCGTGTATCGGCTGGACTCGGCGCCTGACAGCAGTTTGCTGTTGCTGGCGTGGCAGTTCGACATGCTGGCGCCGCAATGGCAACTGGGATCGAGCAGTGGTGAATCAATCGATGCGCTGACGGATATCGACTCGCTGACTGACATCGATACACTGAGTTCAACCGCGGATGCGGCGGGAGTATCGGATTATACGTCGTTGCGCACGCTGCTCGGCGCGGCGATTCCACTTCATCGAACACGAGGGACACCCTACGCGATAAAGACTGCATTGGCGGCGCTTGGCTGGAATGAGGTTACGCTGCAGGAAGGGCAGGCGAGCTGGGGCGGATCGCAATATCCGACGAGCGAGGGCTGGGCGGTCTTTCGCGTCGTAATCAATCAGATTAATCAGCCGGTGGGCGCGGGTGATCCGGCCCGGATTATCGCGGCGGTGAATTTCTTCAAGCCTGTGCGGGCGTATTTGGATTCGCTCTGGTTGAATCTGGCGGGAGTGAAGGATTTCACGCCGGTCCCGCTGGATACCGTCGTGAGCATTTTCAAGCAGAATGACAACGCGCCTGCGCCGACGGATCAGATTAGCGCGATGGCATGGCCGGTCGCCGACAGCAAGTCGATAATGCCGACCTACGCCAAACACTTCTATCATGCCGGAATTACTTATGGGGCGAATGAGCCTGTGGTTGCGGACTCGGGAGTCGTGGTGCAGGGCGCGGCAATCTCGGCGAATGGCTAAGCGTGGAGAAACAGGAAGGCGATGAGCGATTGCCGGCAGCAGTCGGGCATCGCTTAGTGAGATAGCAGTGCGGCGCGTGTCGCAGATATGCGAGGGAATCGAGGAAAGTTATGCGGCCAACAGGAATAGTGCGTTTATATGAGCGGCGACGGATCATCTGGGAGTGCAGCAACATCTTCGTCAATGCCGGGCTGCCGGCGTTGGCGAACCTGGTGGCTGGAATCACCTCCGGACAGTACGTCAGTGCGGTGGGCTTCGGCTCGGGGGCAACGGCCCCGGCGGTAACCGACACCGGACTAGCGGCGGCCCCGGCTTACTATAACGGCGTCGGGGCGCACACCTTTCCATCCAGTGGGAGCGTTGAGTTCAACTACTCATTGCTGACGACCGATTACGGCGCGAACGGCGTGACGATTCAGGAACTGGGATTGTTTGCGAACTCGGCAAATGTGGCATTGCCCGCCGTGCAGGGGAGTTCAAATCCGTCATGGACGGCGGGAGCGGCCAAGGTGGTGGGCAACCTGCTGGTGGATGGTGACGGTAATGTGCAGCGCTGCACGATCAGCGGGACGACGGGTGGCGCTGCGCCCGGATGGTCAACGACGCTGAACGGGACGACGACGGACGGCAGCGTGACCTGGACATTGGTGGCGTTTCATCAGGCGCCGGGACCACTGATCGCGCACGTGAGCGTGCCGGCCTTCGGGTACACGGGCGCGGGCAACTATTCAGGAACGTGGACGCTAACCTTCTAGGCGGTGCGCGGCGATGGCGACATTAATCGATAGTCCGGAGTTCAGTGCGAATGAGATTTATGAGATTCAGCAGACCGATGCGGTGGAGGGAGCGGCGGTCGGCGCGGGTTTCGGCGGAATCGGTCTGAGTAATCAGCCTCATCAGCAGTTGGCTAATCGGACCTCGTACATAAAGGGACGGCAGGACACAAATATAGCGAATATCGGGCTTCTACAGGCCTTCGAGGCGCTGTTCAGCGGCTCGATGGGTCAGAATGGCTATATTGCCGTGCCCTTTGCCGACGTCAGCCGCGGGCAGATACAAATGATAATCCAATGGGGATTTTATTCATTTGCCGGGTTGGCCGGAGGTGGCGTCGAGAACGCGGTCTTCACCGTGACGCTGCCGAGCGCTTTCAGCAACGCCAATGAGTGGGCGGGCGGGTTTTACGCTACGAACAATACGGCGGGCGATGGGGCACTGATAAATTCGGCGTTGGCGCTCGAGACGGTAACGCCGCTGGGCAGAAATTCAATCAGCTTTTTCTCCGACTGGGATGGCAGCGGCACGGTCGCGGTGGCGAGCGGAACGAAGGCCGGTCTCACCGGCTTTTACTGGATCGCGGTGGGCTTTTAGCTACAGGAGCTGGATTAATGGTCGATGCGAATGGCGGGATTTTTTCATTGGTCTATCTTCCGCGCAACACGGTAGGGTTGCCGGCGCCGGTAGCCGCGATCATCGCACTGACGCCCCTTACGCGTGCAGCCTTGGGTTTGCCGGCGAGCTGGGATGTGCCGCTGACGCTGCCGACCCCGGACAATCCGGACGCGGCCGCTTCAACGTTGGTATTGTACGCAGTCTATTCGCTAGGGCAGACACCGGCGCTGTAGTGATCAAGGAGAGGCGGTGGTCGTGCGATCAGAATGACAAAAGTGGGCTGGTGAAAGTAGGAAGGTCATTCTGAGGGATTGCGCCGCGGATACACAACTTCCTGTCATCCTGAGCGAAGCTGTCACAGCGAAAAATCCCGGATCGTTTATCTTCTCTTGCCTGGAATCCCGCTTGCGCAGAGGTCACTGAGGCGGCGGGGTGGCGGACGGTAGCTGGGCAATCACAGTGAGACCGCAGCCGTCGCCGCTGCGTGCGCGGATGGTTCCGCCGTCGGCTTCGACCAGGGAGCGGGCGATGTAACGGCCCAAGGCTTCGGAGCGCGCGCCGTTTTCGCCGAGGCCGGGCCGCTCGAAGATCTGATCGATCGGCGGGGGCGGGCCGCAGTCGCTGACCTCGATGAGCAACCATCCGTCATGTTGCGAGGTCCGGATACGTACGGCGCCCGCGGTGGTGCGGCGCACTGCACCGGTGATCAGATTGGCGACGATACGTTCGAGATGCAGCGGATCGAGATGCGCCTGATGCACCCCGCCAAGCTCGATCGCGAGCTCGACTTCGCGCAGTCGCGCCTCGAAGGCATAGCGCTCGGCAGTCTCTTTGACAATCGCGTCGGCGTCGATGATGCGGCGATTGGCGTGAATTTGCTGTTCGTCGAGCATGTAGAGGTCGAGCAGATTCTTGACGAGCAAATCCATCGAAGCGGTCGTTGACCAGATGCGCGCGAGCAGGTCAGCTCGATCTTTCTCACCGTCATCGTCCTCGACGAGCAGCGTCATCAGACCGACCAGCGTAGCCAGCGGGTTGCGGAGGTCGTGAGTCATCGTCGCCACCTGGGTATCGCGAAGCTCTGCGGCAGTGGCCAACTGTTCAAGCCGGCCTTCGAGGCGACGCCGGTAGCGATCGGAAAAGACCGCGGTGAATTGCGCGAGCGTGAGGGCGGTGAGCATCGCGAGCGCGTGAGTAACCGCGAAGCGTGATCCGCTTGGGACCGCGAGCCCGGAGATTGCGTAGATCAGCAGGCAGAAGAAGTTGAGCAGCAACTGACAACGCCAGCCCCAGACGACGAGAGCCGCGGCGGCCATAGGACAAAGCAGAAGCGCCAAGTAGCCCGCGTCCGGATTATGGGTGGCGGCCCCCGCCAAGACCATCAATGCGACAATTGCGATGCAGGCGAGCAGCAGCCATAAGCGCCAGTGAGCGCGGAAGGCGGCGACCTGACGGGCGGTGATCGATGCGTGGGCGGGCGCGTCCGCTGATGTGATCGCCGGGGAGAACTCGCGGTCATCCGCTGCCACGGCGGCTACCCGGTTTTCAAGCCATTTGCGGCGTCGAGCGCGCGCTCCATCGCGCTGACGGCGAAATCCATTTCAGCGGCAGCGATGGTCAGCGGCGGCGCGAGCCGCACCACGTGATCGGCATTGAGCGTCCAGTTGATGACGACGCCGCGGCC
>Ga0209167_10000112_pt1 | contig 81390 bp, 73 predicted proteins | sample Coa_R1_9_FD_187154 | JGI IMG/M metagenome (GOLD analysis project Ga0209167, IMG submission 187154) | Surface soil microbial communities from Centralia Pennsylvania, which are recovering from an underground coalmine fire - Coalmine... | ecosystem: Environmental > Terrestrial > Soil >... | reverse complement strand
ACAGGAGTCTTTGTTTTTCAACCACAAGTCTTTTATTTCCTTCAAAGGCATGGTCCATACCCCGGAACAAATAAGCAGGCAGAAAATGTATGGCTTGAATATTTGAAGGTTTCATGTCGAGATTCATTCCCAGGCACATGTCAATACCGAATTTGGACCAGTACTGATGCTGTGGATTCAGGTATTCATGAATCATATCACGGTAACTGGGGCTTCGCTGTGGCAGAATATTTTCATACCAGAATGAATCCTTCGTATTGGATTCAATGATCCGGGCTGCCCGCGTGGTGCAGTTGTCGGTATGAAAATGATATTGATAGAAACGATTTTCCTCCAGCGTATTTTTTCTCAGGGCTTCATAAAGTTGATTTTTTTCTGCGCAGTTCAGATTTAAAACCTGAGCCATCACCGGACGATGTTCATATTCATATTCCGTCATAAAGCTGTCATATGTTTCTGCAGAAAGTGAATAATTCATGATCCCTTTTGTAAAATGTACATAGAAAAGAGGATCGGTATCATCGAAGGTTCCGTAGTTGTATACGATATCCATCCCTCTTCGGGCATCGCGCACGCGAATGGCCGTATGACCGAATATCGAATACAGATCACTGCCCGGTGCACAGGTAAGCAGGCTGATTTCCATCGTACAGGAATCATTATTCGCCTGTGCGAAACCCGTGATACAGCCTATTGAAAGTAAAACAGCGATAGCGATGCGCCTCATCCGGGATTTTTTTGGAAAACGATGCTGATATTTAGCGACTGTAATTGGGTGACTCGCGCGTGATTTCAATATCATGTGCATGACTTTCCTGCATGCCTGCGTTTGTGATTCTTATAAACTGGGCATTTTGCAGTGCTGAAATATTTTTAGCCCCACAGTATCCCATACCGGCTCTTAAACCACCTGTATATTGTTGCACGACTTCATTCAGATTTCCTTTAAACGCCACCCGGCCCTCAATGCCTTCAGGAACGAGTTTCTTGATGCCGTCTTCCACATCCTGGAAATAACGATCGCTGCTGCCCTGGGTCATAGCACCCAGCGATCCCATACCCCGGTATTGTTTGAATTTCCGGCCTTCATAAATAATTGTATCACCCGGACTTTCTTCTGTTCCTGCAAAAACACTTCCCATCATCACAACATTCGCCCCGGAAGCGATGGCTTTTACGAGGTCACCGGTATAACGGATACCGCCATCCGCAATCAGCGGAATGCCGAGCGGTTTCAAAACAGTAGCTGCTTCCATGATGGCGGTGATCTGTGGTACCCCGGTGCCCGTTACAATCCGTGTAGTGCATATCGAACCAGGACCCACGCCGATTTTCACCGCGTCGGCACCTGCCTGCGCAAGTGCCTTTGCACCCGCCGCCGTGCCCACATTGCCGGCAATCACCTGTAATTTGGGAAAATTCTTTTTTACTTTTTTTAACGCATCCAGCACACCTGTATTATGTCCGTGTGCACTGTCGAGGCAGGCCACATCAACCCCGATTTGCAATAGAGCGGCTGCACGGTCCATCAGGTCCCTGGTGATGCCCAGCGCAGCACCCACCCTCAGTCTGCCGAATTCATCTTTCGCCGCATTTGGGAAACTTGAGAGCTGCAGTATATCGCGATAGGTAATAAGACCGATTAGTTTTCCTGCTTTATTGACCACCGGAAGTTTTTCCACTTTGTGTTTTCGAAGAATGGTCTCAGCCATTTTCAGGTCTGTTCCTTCCGGTGCAACGATGAGATTTTCTTTTGTCATCACCTCCCGGATTTTCCTCTTTCGGTCCTCCTCGAACCGGAGGTCGCGGTTGGTGAGAATGCCTACCAGTTTCTGGTTGTCGTCGATTATGGGAATACCTCCGATCTTATTTTCCTTCATGAGTGTAAGGGCATCACCAATCGTTGCGTTGGGATGTAAGGTAATCGGATCGATGATGAGTCCGCTTTCGCTCCTTTTTACTTTTCTTACCTGTTCTGCCTGTTTTTCGACCGGCATATTTTTATGCAGGATACCCATGCCGCCCTCTCTTGCAAGAGCTATAGCCAGGGTTGCTTCGGTTACGGTATCCATTGCTGCCGAGAGCATCGGGATATTCAAACTGATTTTCTTTGTTAACTGAGTACGGATATCTGTTTCCCGCGGAAGAACATCCGAATAAGCGGGTAATAATAAAACATCATCAAACGTAAGACCGTCGCCGAAAAATTTGGGGGGGAGTGGGCTTTTGGAGGAAATTATTCTTGCCATGTGCAAAGATAGTGCAAGGGATAAATTGGTACCAAATCCATTTAATGGTTAATTATTAATGATTAACGAAATGTTTATCAACTGTGCCTCCGATAAAACTGATAATAAGAGCTTTACGCCTGACTGCCGTCAGGCAGGCTTTGCGCATTACGCTTTTAGCTTATAAATTCTGCCGGGCATTGTACAAATCAGATCTTTCATTTCGAGTTCGAGTAATGCTCCTGCATTCAGGCTATTGGGAAAACCGGTGGTGGCGTTAATCACATCAATATGCATCTGTTCACGTTCTTTCAGGAGATCGATGATACGCTGTTCCGGTTCTGTCAGAACAACAAATAATTCTTCCTGTTTATTTGTTCTCTTTGTTTTTTCCTCCCATCCCATCACTTTAACGAGATCATGAATATTTTCCAACAGGATTGCCTGGTTATTTCTGATCAGCCAGTTACAACCGGCACTTTTAAAATCAGTGATTCTGCCGGGAATCGCAAACACCTCGCGGTTATAGCCATTGGCCAGATCGGCAGTAATCATGCTGCCTCCTTTCACCGCTGTTTCCGTTACAATCGTACAGTCGCTGATGCCGGCTACAATCCGGTTGCGGATTGGAAAATGATGTTTCTCTGCCTTTACATGACTGGGATATTCTGTTATCAGACCGCCCTGTTTCAACATCTGCTTTGAAAGTTGTCCATGTTCAGGCGGATAAAGCGAGCCAAGCCCATGGGCAAGTACCGCAACCGTTGAAAGTTCCTGTTTTAAAGCTGATTTGTGTGCAATGGCATCAATTCCGAATGCCAGGCCACTGATGATTAATACATCATAGGCAGCCAGTTCACGGATTATTTTTTCGGTGATCTGTTTGCCGTATTCAGAATTACGGCGGGTACCGACAATGGAAATAATTTTTGTTTTATTAAGATCAGCATTGCCTTTATAATATAACAGAACGGGTGCATCGGAAGCGGTTAATAATCGCTGGGGATAGTCTGCATCCAGTGCACTCAGTGCGCGGATCCCATATCGCTGAATAAAAGAAATTTCTTTCTCAGCCATCGGGAAATCGCTGAACGACTTGATCGAATGCGCCCTGATCCGGCCGACACCTTCTATTTTTTCAAGGTCATATACGGTGGATTTAAATATCTGCTCCGCCGATCCAAAATGCTGCAATAACATTCTGGCGTGAATGGCTCCTACTTGGGGAACCTGGGTGAGACTGATCAGGTAAGGCAGATCCGAATACAAATTTTTTTCCCAAAACTAAATCTGTTAGGGAAAATGTAATTGGATGAAATAACGTCAGTGTACACCGTTGTTTGACCAGTTTCATTTTCATCCCGCACGTGCGCGATCATTTCCATATTTCATTTTGAATTCCCACATTTTCCACGCTTCCACATCCGTCACACTTTACTGTATTTTAACAACTTTTAGTTCCGTCCGCCTATTCTGTGCTCTTCCGGCTTCCGTCGTATTCAGGCTCACGGGTTCTGTGTCACCATATCCTTTAAAGGATAGTCTTCTCGGATCAATGCCTTTGGATTTCAGATAATTCACCACTGCCTTTGCGCGGTTTTGCGAAAGCAGGAGGTTGTCTGCAGGTTTACCCACATTATCCGTATAACCGTTGATCTGAATGAAGACAAGCGGATTTTCTTTCAGCAGTTTAATCACATCATCCAACTCTAATTGCGAAGCCGGTTTGAGTTCATATTGATTGTTGTCGAAGAAAATATTTTTCAGAATGATACTGGCATTCGCCTCGATGGGCTGCAGCGGAATATCCAGCTGGTAAACAGAATCAGCGGACGGATTGGAGAGATTAAAATTCGCAGAGAAAAATAAATATCCTTTGCGGTTCACATTGAATGCATAATTATTTCCGAGCGGCAGGGTCGTCAGGTAATTACCGGTTTCATCTGTCTGGAGTTTGCTGATGATTCTCTTGTTGCCGAGATCGCCCAGTTCTACAGACGAAGGAAGACCCCTGCCTGTTTTTATATCATATACTTTTCCTTTCACCCAGATCGTTTTTGCAGGCCTTAAATCATTACGCAATTCGAATGAATAGAGATCAAGCTCACCACGGGTGTCAGCGCGGTCGCTGGCATAATATGCCGTTTTTCCATCAGCAGAAACAACCATGCTGCCTTCATTTTCGATTGTATTGACCGGATATCCCAGGTTTTCAGGTATGCCCCATTCACCGGTCGCCGTTTTACGAACGACAAACAGATCAGTGCCTCCATAACCGGGTAATGTGTTCGAAGTAAAATATAATGTGCTGTTATCGGCGTGAATGAATGGTGCGCTTTCATCACCCGCCGTGTTGATATTTGGTCCTAAGTTCTCCGGCGTCGACCAGCGGCCGGTTTCCGTGCGGTGACATACGTATATATCATTTCCGCCAAATCCGCCCGGCCGGTTACTGCTAAAATACAGATCCCTTTTATCCGGTGAAAGAGAGGGTCCGGATTCCCAGAATTCTGTATTGAAACTGGGTCCCAGGTTTTCAGGACTGCTCCATCCATCTGTTGTGAGATAGGAAATATATAAATCGCAACTGCCGAACCCGTTTGGAAAATTACAGCCGGTGAATATCAGCCACTGACCATCCTGAGAAATATTCAGGGCACCTTCATTATTGTCGCTGTTTATATTTCCTTCCAGCGGTCTGGCCTTTGTCCATCCGTGTTCCGTCTTGTCAGATTCATAAAAGTCTTCATTGTTGCCGTGCACACGCCGCGTGAACAAAAGATGTTTTCCGTCCAGACTGATCGTAGGAAAATATTCAGAGACAGGACTGTTGACACTGTCTCCCATATTATGCGGTTCAAATTTATAATCGCGGTTTATGTGTTTTGCTGCGTAATCAATCGCAAACTGGTAAGAGCGCATTCTGTAGTCGGCCGCCCTCAGCGATGATTCATGCAGGTTGGGAACAGATTGAAAATCATTTACTGCAGCCAGAGCTTCTTCAAAATTTCCCATTCCGGCCAGCGGGATGGAATAGGAGAGGCCGTAATCCTTAAAATAAATGCTGTCGATGGATCTGGCCATTTTATAGTTGTCAATGGCTGCCTGGTAATTTTTTAACTCGGTGTACATGCCTGCCATCGACAAATAAGCATCTGCATACCGGTTATCGATGGTCACGGCTTTTTTTAATAATTCCAGACCTTCCTTGAGATTTCCATCCCTGCCTTCTGTCATGGACCGGTCGAATAGCTGAACTGCCTTCTTATCTATTTTGGAAGGATCGTATTGGCCGAACGCCCGGATCATCAGGAACGAGAATAATACTGTGCAGACAGGCTTTATGATCTTCATTAGTGTGGTGGATGTGGAACGGTTGGAAATGTAGGAATTCAAAATTGAAATTGGAAATGATAATTTGGAGATTTGAAATTTATTAACACCAACCGTCATCCGTCAACCGTCAACTGTCAACCGTCAACCGTCAACCGCCAACTGCCAACTGTCAACTGTTAAGAGTCACGGCACCTGAATATATTTATGCAACTGCAGTGAAAATTCCCATTTGGGATTTTTCATGATATAATCTGATATCATCGGCGTTACGATATCTCTTTTACTCCATTCCGGTTGCAGGAAAAGTTTGCATCCGGGTTTTACTTTATCAGCAAAAGACTCTGCCCATTTAAAATCTGAAGGATGATAGATGACTACTTTAAGTTCATCGGCTTGTTCAACGGGCCCGGCCAGGGGTTGTTTAAATTTCTTTGGCGAAAGGCAAATCCAGTCCCATTCACCGCTCAGCGGATAAGCGCCGGAGGTTTCGATATGCGTGTGAAAACCAGCTGCATGCAATTCACGGGTAAGTGGCAGACAGTCATGCATCAGCGGCTCGCCTCCGGTGATGACAGCCATGCGGCCGGGAAATTTTTTTGCTTCAGCTGTCATTTCTGAAACCGTGCGCAGGGGATGTGCCGATGCGTCCCAGCTTTCTTTTACATCGCACCAGGTGCATCCCACATCACAGCCACCAAGCCTTATAAAATAAGCCGCCTTCCCCTGATGATATCCTTCTCCCTGAATGGTATAAAATGCTTCCATCAGGGGCAATGACTGGACAACCGGAATTATCGTTTCGCTGATCATGTTCAATACTTGCGCTTCAATGCTGTGAATGTGTTTTTCATAAGGGCCGCAATGGTCATAGGTCCCACTCCACCCGGAACCGGCGTTATGAAGCTGCATCTGGGTGATACTTCCGCAAAAGCAACATCTCCTTTCAGCGCAAAACCACTTTTTTTAGAAGAGTCCGGCACCCGTGTAATACCCACGTCAATCACAACGGCCCCTTCCTTAACCATATCGGCCTTCAAAAATTCAGGTTTGCCGAGGGCGGCTACGATGATGTCGCTGCCTCTGCAAATTTCCCCGAGACCAATTGTTTTGGAGTGACATAAGGTTACGGTACAATTTCCGGGATTCGTATTTGCGCTCAGCAAAATGCTCATGGGACGGCCCACAATATTACTGCGGCCAATGACCGCTGCCGATTTACCCGCGGTAACAATTTTATAGTGTTCCAGCAGGAGCATGATACCATGCGGTGTAGCAGAAATAAAACTGGGCGCTCCCAGCACCAGTTTTCCCATATTCACCGGATGGAACCCATCCACGTCCTTATCCGGATCGATGGCGAGAATTATTTTTTCGTCAGATATATGTTTGGGTAAAGGCAGCTGCACTAATATGCCATCCACATCCATGTCTGTATTCAAATCCTCGATCACGGAAAGCAGTTTGGCCTCGCTGATGGTATGATCCAGTCGGATCATGGTGGACTTGAATCCGATCTCGGCACAGGCTTTTACTTTGGCAGCCACATACGTTTCACTGGCTCCGTTGTTGCCGACGAGCACCGCCGCCAGGTGAGGGATTTTTTTTCCTTCAGCCAGCATGGCAGCGACTTCCATTTTGAGATTTTCCTTAATCGTGCGGGCAGTGAGTTGTCCATCTAAAATTTGCATCGTGCAAAGGTAACCAACCCGTTTTAATACGCCATAGTAAGGGTGTTTTTACTGTTCATCTCAAACCTCTCCGGATTAATTTGCAGTTGACGGGAATGATATGATGCGATTGATCCGGCTGATATGTATTTTAATTATTCAATTGCGTGTGGATGCGCAGATTTCACATGTTCAATCGCAGCATTCATATGTAACGGCCGGGGTTTACAGCGATCATTTCAGGGACGCTTTTTGTTTTGTTTCCAATCCTGCCTGTCTGGGTGCAATACAAAACTTTCAGTCCGGAATTCTGACGGAAAGAAAATGGATGCTGAACGAATTGGAAAATGCCGAACTGACATCATGCATGCCCTTGGGAAGCGGTGGATTGGGTCTTGCGCTGCAGCACAGCGGGGATGCGGGTTATCAGGAGCAGGGTCTGACACTGGCATATGGAGTAAAAGCGGGGCGGCTGCAGATCGGGACAGGGTTTGCATACCTGCTGGATCAGGCGATGGGTTACCGGGCAATTAGTTTTGGTTCTGCGAGCGCAGGTATTTGTTTTCGGGTTTCAGAGAAACTGACATCGGGATGGGTGTTGGGCTTGCCTGTTTTTGGTATCGCGGGAAAAACAAATCCGGAAAAAGGGCCTCAGTTTTTCAATATAGGTTTCGGATACGAATGGACACCGGATTTATTCATGTCCATCCAGGTTGAAAAAAAAGCCGGATTGCCGGCTGATGTAATTGCGTATACCGAGTATCGTTACGAAGAGCAGTTTTCATTTGCCTTCGGGATCAATGGTCTGGCAGGCGCAATTTATTTCAAATCCGGATGGAAGAAAAACCGCCTGAATATTCAGATCTATTCATTATTTGAGCCGGTATTGGGATTCAGTCCGGGCATTGCCCTTCTGTGGGAAGGTAAAAACAAAAAGGGATGAAATGTAAAAAACCCTTTCTGTTGTTTGTACCGTTTATAATTGGTTTCTCTATCATAGGAACGGGACAGGATTTACCTGAGTTCCGGAAAGAACAACTGGAATTCATTGCTGAGAAAAATGATGCTGAACCGGCGGATGATTCCTATGAAATGGATCTTGCAGAATTCGTCAGGCATCCATTAAATCTGAACTCCATATCAGCAGATGAACTCATGCAACTGCATCTGCTGAACGCTTTACAGATCAGAAATTTTATATCCTACAGAAAATTATTGGGTTCGCTATTGAGTGTGCATGAGCTGCAGGCTGTGCCGGGATGGGATATCGAAACAATCCGCAGGGTGATTCCATATGTCAGGGTTGGCAGTGATGAATCTGTTTATTCCGCCATTAGGGAGAGATGGAAGGGCGGTAATGCATCTGTTTTATTGAGAGCTGGTCAGATTCTGGAGAAATCGAAGGGATTCGAAAAACCTTCCAGTCCCGGCGCATCATACTATGAAGGTTCGGCCCAGAATATTTTCATACGCTATGATTACAATTATAAACAGTTGTTATCATTCGGATTTACGGGAGAGAAAGATGCGGGTGAACCATTTTTCAGATCTGCCCAGCGATACGGATTTGATTTTTATTCTTTTCATTTTTTTCTTCAGCGGGTGGGAATCATCAGATCGCTTGCTCTTGGAGATTTCGCAGTAAATATGGGTCAGGGTCTGATTCAGTGGCAATCATTTTCAACAACAAAGAGCTCTCAGGCAATGGCCATTAAAAGAGAAGCTGAGTGCATCCGGCCTTATCATGCGGCCGGAGAATATAATTTTCACAGGGGTGCAGCAGTGAGTCTTCAAAAAGGCCAATGGCAAACCAAAATATTTATTGCTTCACAACGCATCAGTACGCATCTGGTGCCGGATACAGCCGGAAAAGAGGATCTGTTCACGTCATTTCAGCAAAGTGGTTATCACAGAACACCTGCTGAAATAAAGGATAGAAATAATAACAGGCAGGTTTCCGCAGGGATCAGTATTCGATATTCCGGAGATCCGGTCAGTATCAGTTTCAACTGCGTACATTTTCAATTCAGCCGTCCTTTTCAGAAAAAAGATGAGCCATATAATTTATATAGCCTGAAAGGCGCGAGGTTAACGGACTATAGTATTGATTATAGCTACACATTCAGAAATATGCATTTATTTGGAGAATGGGCCTTGGATCAATGGCGTCATACTGCATTTGTTCAGGGTGCGTTGATCAGTCTGGGTGATCATATCAGTATGAGCTTTCTTTACCGTAATATATCTGTCGCATATCAGTCCCTGTATAGCGACGCTTTTACTGAAAACAGCACGCCCAATAATGAAAAGGGATTTTATTCGGGGATCTCCATACAGCCGGCATCCGGATTGCACCTGGAAATCTTTTATGACATATATATGTTTCCCTGGCTGAAATACCAGGTAGATGCGCCCTCTTCAGGCAGAGACCTGTTTTTTCAGGCTGCTTACCAGCCAAATAAATCCTGGAGTCTGAACGTCTTGTATAAAAATGAAATAAAAAGCGGGAATTCTACGGTCTTGAATTCGGCAACACATGGATTGGAATCACCGGTAAAACAAAGATGGCGGATAGCAACAGACTATAACTTCAGTCGTACATGGAGTTTTGACAGCCGCATGGAATTTTTATGGATTCGCTTAAACGGACTGCCGACCCGGCGCGGATATCTTGGAATTACAGGGCTCGGGTACCGGAAATCAGGCTTTTCAGCGGGTATGGCTGTTGCTTTTTTTGAAACGGATGATTATGATACAAGAATTTACGCTTATGAACCGGACTTGCTGTACCATTTTTCCCTACCATCCTTTTATGGAAGGGGTATACATTATTATATAAATATTCACAAGGATCTAAGCCGTCTATTAGGCACGGGACGACGACGATTCAGAATATCGGGCTGGTTGAAGTGGGGGCAGACCTTTTATCCTGGATCCACATCGATCGGAACGGGGCTGGATCAGATTCCGGGCAACCGGAAATCTGATATAAAAGCGGAGGTTTTGATTCAGTGGCAATAGGAATTCTAATTATGAAGGGGACGTCTTACTTTTGCTGAAACCATTACCGATGCCGGATCAGCCCAATAATCAGTTAAACATCGAAATCAGCGAGGAAGTAGCAGAGGGTGAATATGCCAACCTGGCCATTATTACCCATTCACATGCAGAATTTGTAATAGATTTTGTAAACGTCATGCCCGGCACACCGAAAAGTAAGGTCAAATCCCGTATCATTTTTACTCCCCAGCATGCAAAACGCTTTATGAAGGCGCTCACAGAAAACATTCTTCGCTTTGAAGGGACCAATGGAAAGATCCAGGATCTCGAAGAAGTTACCCTGCCAATGAACTTTGGGGGGCCCACCGCACAGGCTTAGTCCTGAAAATCTTGTTTGGAATCAATATATTATTTTTCACTAATGCATGTTTGCCCTCATTAATGGTAAAACATCGCTCATATTGGTGAATAATATAAATGTATATTTTTTTTTATTATGCATATCCAGTTTACGTGAAAATAGAAGTTTAAATATATGGTAATTAATTATTTTTTAATAAAATGACATTTAATTATTAATTATTCAATGTGTTCGATGAACTCTTCGAAACCATTAATATGACTAATTTTCCGCCTAAACAGGGGGATTTTTGAAATATCTTTTTATAATAATTCATAAAGCACTAGTAAATACCTATTTATATTAAATATAAAAATAAAACGCTTTTGCAGCGTTGCAGCGATTATGATTTTGATGTTGTCTAATTGTGAAGAGGGGGATATTTAACATTTTTTTTTGTTGGATATAAAACTTCCCTATTTTGCACGATCTAAATTCAAAATTCACAGTCACATGAGAAAATTTCTATCACTGTTAGCGGTGCTAGTGCTATTGGGCCCATTAGCATTTTCGCAGACCAAAACAATTACCGGAAAGGTGACAGATCAGGCGGGACAAGATGTTCCGTTTGCTACGATCCGGGTTAAGGGGACCAAGGTAGGAACGAGTGCGGATGCACAGGGTTATTATTCGATCAAAGCTTCTCCTTCACAAACACTTATTATCTCAGGTACAGGAATTACTGCAAAAGAAATTCCTGTAGGGAGCGAAACTACTGTGAATGTTGTAGTACAACACCAGACAACCAGTTTATCCGAAGTGGTTGTGACTTCTTTAGGTATTCAAAGACAGGCGAAGGAACTGGGTTATGCTACAGCTAAAATTAATACGGCCGAACTGACCCAGGCCAAGGTAGTGAATGTGGCTACCGGTTTAGCCGGCAAAGTGTCGGGTCTTCAGATCAACCTTATTAACAACGGTGTAAAACCGGACGTCCGCGTCACATTAAGAGGTAACCGTTCCATCCTGGGAAATAACCAGGCACTATTGGTATTTGATGGTATTCAGTTACCCATCTCTTACCTTTCCCTTTTTAACCCCGATGACGTGGCCAATGTAACAGTCCTGAAAGGTGCTTCGGCATCGGCCCTTTACGGTTCCGCTGCCTCCAACGGCGTATTGATTATAACAACCCGCAAGGGAAAACCAAAACCACAGATTACGATCAGCAGCACAGTGAATTTTGAATCCATTGCTTATCTGCCAAAATTCCAGAATACATTCGGACCTTATGGCGGTGAAGGTAACGCGAACCCTTTTTCTGCCAATCCCTATGCTGGTACTGTGCAGGTAGGAGATAACCCTTATATCGTATATGTTCCATATGAAAACCAGAATTATGGTCCCAGATATAATGGTCAGAAAGTTCCGATCGGCGCGCCGATCAGGATTTATAATGCCGATCAGACTTCATACGTAATTAAACAGGATTCCATTCCATACAGTGCCGTTCCCAATGCCAAATCTTCTTTTTTTAACACGGGGATCCAGACACAGAATGGAGTTACATACGCAGTAGGTGACGATAAAAGCAATTTTTATCTCTCTTTCCAGGATGTATTGTCCCATGGCATTATTCCAAATGACCAAAGCCGCAGGGATAACTTTCACTTTAATGGAACTCATTCGACTGGTAATTTCACGGCCAGTTACAGCCTGAATTATACCATTACCAATACAAGCCAGACCGCACAGGACCAGACACCGTTTCAGTGGGGAACACTTCCGGGATCTATAGCAATTGGAAGTTTTGGTGTCAATACGGGCGGTTCTTATTTCCAGAACAGACCATTATACTGGAATATTATCAACCAGCCGGCCAATATCAACTTCCAGAAATATAAGAACTGGCAGACTGATCCGTTTGCCAATCCAAACGGTTATTTTAATGCATACTACGGTAATCCATGGTGGCAGATCGACGAGTCCAGAACCAACGAAGCCCAGACAGATCTGTTGGGAACTTTAAACCTCAATCTGAAAGCAACCAGCTGGCTGGATTTTGATTACCGCGTGAGCATCGCAAGGGATGATTATAACAACCAGTACACGCAAGCCGGAATTACATTCGCTCCATGGGCGATTGCTGATACACTGGGATCAGGAAATATTCCATCCTCAGTAAAAACATTTTCACCTACTTCCGGTTTTGCACAGAGTTATAATCAGACGATCAACAGTGAATTACTTGTAGAAGGCACCAAGACATTCGGTGATTTCAATGGTAAGTTGATCCTGGGCGGTCAGGTCATCGCCAATGATGCCCGTCTTATGAGTATGTCGGCTAATGCACTCGTAATACCTGATTTTTACAATATTAGTAACCGTCTCGGGCAGCCAACCGTTGGACAAAGTTTAATTCAGCAACGTGTGATCGGAGCATTCGGCGACCTGACCGTAGGATATAAAAACTTTTTGTACTTACATGGGTCATTGCGTAATGACTGGAACTCGCTTCTTTCTTCTAACAACCGCTCTTACCTGTATCCGGCAGCTGACCTGTCATTCGTATTTACTGATGGAATTCCTTCTCTGCAGAACAGTAAGTTCCTGAGTTTCGGTAAAATTCGTGCAGCAGCGAGTAGAACAGCGCAGGTTAGTATCAACCCATATGCCCTGCAAAACACATTCAATCCGGGAAATGGATTTCCGTTCGGCGGCGTAGCCGGTTATACAGTAAATGGGCAATTTGCAAATCCGAATATCAAACCTGAAATTAGTGAAGACGTAGAAATCGGGCTTGATCTGGGATTCCTCAACAATCGTATTAATTTCCAGGCAGCCGTGTATAACACCAATACAAATAACCAAACCATTCCGATTACTATTTCTGCAGCAACTGGTTATACCAGCGCCTTTGTGAACTCAGGCGAAATGCAGAACCAGGGTATTGAACTGGATCTGCGATTCACTCCATTGTTAAAAACAGAAAGCGGTTTCCGCTGGGATGTGGGAGCTAATTTTTCTTATAATAAGAATACCGTTAAATCACTGGGATACGGTCTGAACCAGGTTACGATCGTGAATCCGTTCGCAACACAGGATCAGATTCCGAATGCAACGGTTGCACAGGTTGGAAAGGCATACGGCCAGCTACAGACTACTGACTGGCTCAGAAGTCCATCTGGTCAGATCATTGTAGATCCTGTAACCGGTAATCCAACGTTAAACAGTACTCCGCAGTTATTTGGAACTACTGTTCCACCAACCAAAGTGGGCATTACCACGTCTGTAAGTTATAAAGGATTTACTTTGAACGCGGTGGCTGATGGTCGTTTTGGAGCTGTTCTTTTCAATGGTATCGGTCCGGCGCTGGACTTCACCGGGGTGTCCGGATATTCAGTATCCAGCGGCAGACAACCATTTATTATGCCTAACAGCGTTATTTCAGACGGAAACGGAAAATACTCCCCAAATACCAGTGTGACAACCGGCAATCCCCATTTAGGCGCACAGTCTTTCTGGGCAAACGTTTGGAATACCGGTGGTGTGAACTATGTGAACAGTGCTGACTTCTGGAAATTAAGGGAACTTTCACTGACTTATAATTTCCCGGCAAAAACGCTGGCTCCATTAAAATACATAAACGGTGCAACCATCGGATTTGTAGCCAGGAACCTCGTCACCATCCGTGCTCATGACAATATCTGGGCAGACCCTGAATTTGCCAACACCAATGGAAATGCAACAGGAAATACTGACATTAATCAGTTACCACCAACTAAATTTTTAGGTTTTAATGTCACATTAACTTTTTAACCTAAAACTTTATCTAAAATCATTTAGAAATGAAAAAATTATCAGTATTTATATCAATTATTATAGCTGGTATCAGCTTGTCGGGTTGCGGCAAGAGTTATCTGGACATCAATACCCCAAATCCAAATGCTGCGACTGGGGCTACGCCTGAATTGGTTATTACCAATGCGATGACCGTCACAGCAAGTGGTCAGGTAGCCAATCCGGGGATTGCACCCCTTCAATTTATTAGTGGGTGGATGGGGTACTGGGCACCCAGCGGAAGTTATGCACAAAATTCAGTCGATGTAGCTTCCTATTTTCAGACCACCGGTTTTGCTGATGCTTACTGGATCGGTGCTTACAGAAATCTGGAAGATTATTATTATGTCGAAACTTCTGCCAAAACACAGGTGAAACCTTTTTATGAGGCGGCTGCCAAGGCGATGAAATCGTTAGTTTTTGCGCAGCTTGTAGATGTTTTTAACAATATCCCGTATAGTCAGGCATTTCAGGGAACTTTGGTCATTAATCCCAAATACGATGATGCCCAGACAATCTATCATGATTTGTCGAATCAGCTGGATACGGCTGCCAACCTAATGGCATCTCCCGCAGCTGTAATAACAAATGGGGCAACTACGGATGTCATGTTTCAGGGTAATAACTCATTATGGATCCAATTTGCCAATACGCTGAGACTTCGACTGTTGATTCGTCAGACACAAACCTCGGGCGGTGATGCATATATCGCAGGAGAAGTTGCAAAAATTGTCGCTAACGGCGGTGGCTTTCTGACACAGGATGCTTATATCAATCCCGGATATGCTAATAGTTCCGGGCAGCAGAGCCCACTATGGGGATATTTTAGAACCCTGACCAATTTGCCAACCAGTGGTGGCCAGGCAGATTACTGGAAAGCCTCATCCTATGCCATAAACACTTTAAAAGCATATAATGATCCGCGCCTTGGTCTAATATATGATACTACAAGCTCAGGCTCTTATGTTGGGAGTGTTTTAGGAAGCCCGAACAACCCTCCGGGAAATGCTACTTCTTCCCTCGGACCCGGTTTATTGCAATCAGCTGCCCAGAATGCCATTATCATCAGTGCCGCGGAAAGTTATTTCCTTCAGGCTGAAGCGATCGTGAGAGGGTATCTTCCCGGTGGAACAACTGCTGCGCAGGCCGCCTACGAAGCAGGCGTGCAGGCTTCCTTTAATTATTTGGGTGCTGGAAGTGCAACTGCCTATTTGTCTTCAGGAAATCCGATGACTACATGGTCAGCGGCTGTTGGTACTCAAGCTGAAATTGCCTTGATTATCCGTCAAAAGTGGATTGCTGACGATGGTGTCACGCCCTGGGAATCTTATGATGATTACCGGAGACTGGGATTACCGGCTGACATACCCATTTCCGTTTCGCCATATATATCTGCAGGACATACTACTATTCCGACCAGGTTTTTATATCCGGTCAGCGAATACACAACCAATACCGTAAATGTGAATGCGGAGGGCAATATAGACTGGACAACTTCAAAAGTATTCTGGCAACCATAATCGCAATCATTTAGAATTATCAATCTAAAAAAATCAGAGGCATGAAACGAAATAATTTAATTAGTATTTTTAAAATGGGGCTTTTGCTCATGTTGTTTGCGGTTATTGGCCAATCCTGCGTGAAAAGCGTTTCCGGACGCACGGATTTTGAAAACCTGGCACCGACTACTTTAATATCGGACGGCGGAATGGCCAATTTTTCGGCCAATGCAATTTTATTTCCACCAACCGATGCCATTGATACAGCCTTTTTTCATGTAGAGTATGCATCCACCAGCACAGCACCCGTGGATGAAGTCATTACGATCGGTATAGATCTGGATGCGCTGGCAGCTTACAACGCGTTAGGTGGGGATCAATACGCCGTATTCCCAGACAGTATCTATTCATTTACTACTACTTCGGTTACTGTATTAAAGGGCAATAATTATACAGGCGGCATTCCATTAATCATGTACCCCAGTAAAATTAATCTTTTGGAAAACTATATGTTGCCAATCAGCATTAAGACAACACCTGCCGGATCCACGATCAGTAGCAATTACAAAACCATTTACTGGCACCTGGTTGGAAATCCAATCGCGGGCATCTATAATTGGGACTGGACCAGATGGAATAATGCGGATGGTACAGGCACTCCGACCGGAAGTTCTTTTGTTGGTCAGTCAACAGTTTTGGCTCCCGATAATGGCACGACTGTGGAAGTCCCAAGCGGATATTATAATGGGCCCCGTTATGTAATTACTTTTACAAATAATGGAGGTGTCCTTTCTAACTTTGCGGTGAGTTTGAATCCAGCGGACCTAACTTCCTGGCCAGGTGTCGGAATAACATTAACCTCAGGACCCAATATTTTAATTGCGGATCCGGTTAATGGAGTATATGAGTTTCAATATAGCGTTTCCTCCGGAGGGAATCCGAGGTATCTGATTGACAAATATTATAAGTAGATTAGTAGATTTAGTAAGAAAGGAATGCTAAAGAGACTGTCTCAAAATTTATTTTGAGACAGCCTCTTTTTATTTGCAAAATTTTTTTCTACCGATTCCATCTTCATTTTTTAACTCTATACAAAGGAACGAAAACCATCGGGTTCTCTTCGATAATACTCCCCCTGAATTTTGCAGAAAGGTCTGTAAAAAATGGGAACCCCATCTGGCTAAAAACTTTTTCCGGGTTTACCTGAATTAATAGCCATCAATAACAAAAAATCTGAAATCAGCTTTGTCCTAAAATCGGGGAGGCTTTATACTTTGCGAAATCTATCTTACATCTTATTTAGTTCTTTGACCATATCTATCAGATATTCTTCATTCACCGGCTGGTAGTGAATTTTCATATAATTCTCATAAGGAATGTTCATTTCCCCAAATACTTTTTTAAGACTTTTGGTTTTTAATTCTACCGGTTTTAAAACGCCATCCGGCTGAACGAAGTAATAAATATACTTGTCGACAAATGCGTCATATACCTCACCCTCCTTTACTTTCATCATATCATGATAGTCGGCCTTGACGAACATAGTCTTGATATATTTCAGCAGACTTAGTTTGGTTGAATCATATACTAACACCTGATAGAATACCTCGGGTGTTTCATTCGTAAACAGCTTTGAGTTGACGAAATTATATTGTGTACCCTGATTATCCTTCAGACTGAATGATTCAACTTCATCTTTATTTGCCAGCAAAATCAAGGCAGAATCTTTTTTCCTTATGAAAATTTCCTGGCGAACCTTGTCATAAATGAATTGCAGGTCCGCATTAAAAACTTCTTTGTGAATAGTCACAATCTCACCCGGTGACCAGTCCGTCAGGAAAAACTGACTGCCTTTTACCTCTCCTGAAGTATAATTTTGATAAGCAGAAAATCCATTACTTGCATAACCCTGATGTGCGGCGAGTTCAGCGAATTCCTGTCCCATCGCCACATTGGTTACCTGGGCGGATAATGCGGACGATATGAAAAAAGCCGGCAGAATAATTGCGGATTTCATATCCCTTCACTTTATTTGTTTAAGTCTGTTACCATACTAATCAGGTAGTCCTCGTCAGCAGATCCGGGATGTTCGCTGATGTATTTGTCAATATTGATATTTAATTCTGCAAATGTTTTTTTCAGACTTTTTGTCTTGAATTGCAATTCCCGGGGTTCACCATTCCCCTGGCTGATATAATAAGTGACCTTGTCGACAAAAGCATCATATATCTCGCCTTCCCTTTGTTTCATCATATCCGTTCTGTCGGCCTTCACAAAAGTTCCTTTTGTATATTTTAATAAAGTAAGTTTCGATGGATCTGAAACGAGAACCTGATAAAAAACGTACGGTTTGTTTTTTGAATAAACTGATGAATTCACAAAATTGTATTTATTACCCGCATCCATCAGGCTAAAGCTATTAATGTCTTCTTTGATGCCCAGTAAAACATCCGGAGTGCTTTCCTGCTTAATAAAAAGTTCCTGTCGCACTTTGTCATACGCCAGCATGATACCGCTATTAAATGTTTCTTTGTTATTCATTACGATCTCGCCCTTTCTCCAATCAGAAATGAAAAACTGTGTTCCGTCAACCTGATTATTGGAGTACGTCTGAAAAGTTGCGAAACTTGTTGGACTGCCTCCATGGGCAGCCAGCATGGCGAACTCGTTTGACATTCCGGCCGTATTTGTTCCCGCCTGGGGAAACGCGGACACCGAACAGACCAGAAGTACAGCCAGAATTATTTTATTTTTCATGTGTGATATTTACTTACCTAAAGTTATTATTAATATACGCAATCAAAACGGTCATTCACTCATATTAACAATCGCAAAGTGGGTGAATTTTAACTTTCTCAGTGTAGATTTTCAAAAACGATTAAAACTGCTACATCAATCCTTCATCGGCAAAACTAAAATAGCCCTCGTGACTCACGATAATATGATCGATCACCTTAATATCAAAAAAACGGGCAGCCTCACGTATTTTATAAGTCAGTTCTTCATCCGATTTACTCGGCTTCAGATTGCCCGAAGGATGATTATGACATAGAATCAAATTCACCGCATGGAATTCCAGTGCCTTTTTTAATATCAGTCTTGGATCTGCCACGGTGCCGGTAATTCCGCCCTGGCTCACGACTTCAAAATGATTTATGCGGTTGGCCTGGTTCAGGAAAATGACTCCGAATACTTCTCTGCATTGATCCTGCAACATGACCTGCAAATAACCCGCCACCTGTTTACTATCCCGGACCACGGGTTTTTCGAGTGCCCCGGCAATATGCCGCCGGCGGCCCAGTTCCAGTGCGGCCAGGATGATGACTGCTTTCACCTTGCCAATGCCATTGAGTTTTAGAAAGTCATGAATTTCAAGCCTCCCCAGTTCATTCAGGTTATTTTTAACTGAGCCCAGCAGTTCCTGGGCGAGTTTTACGGCATTCTTTTCCTTTGTGCCCTTACCGATCAGAATGGCCAGGATTTCGGAGTCGGTCAGGCTGCTCGTATTTTTACTTAGTAACTTTTCGCGTGGACGGTCATCTGCAGCCCAGGACTTGATGGAGTAGTTTTGCGATTGCATAAGATAATGTTAAAGACTATATTTAACCTTTACAATCCCCTGTTCGTGTAGTTTCCTTCAAAAAGAAATGGCATGGGCAGAAAACCCTGAAAAAACTAAAATAATATCCATGAAACCCAAATCTGCTCTTTCTGCCATTGGCGGCTGGAATTCGTTCTTTTTTTGCGTCGGCATGTACATTGTCGCCCTTTTCTTCTCGATTTTTGTTTGTTCTTCTATCTTTTATATTGTAAACAGCAATAAAACTTCCAAAGGAGCACTGGTTGAAAAAAGCGCTGCAAAGGTTGAATTAGCATCGATTAAATAGGCTAAGGCTAAGGCATTAGGCTAAGGCTTAGGGCGAAGGCTGAGGCCAAGGCGAAGGCTAAGGCTGAAGTCTAAAACTCAAATAGAATGTTTGCCACTAAATTTTTAAAGCACCATATGGTGCTTTTTTTATGCTTAATGCGTAAAGCGTAAAGCGCAAGGCCTAAAGAAATTATCATGATTTTCCTTTTACCTGGGCTGGCGACCAGTAACTGTTTTTACAATAATCAGATCTGCAGAAAATTCCCTGATTAAAATAATGGTTTTTTAAAAAAGCCTTAAGCTTTACGCTTTGCGCATTAAGCTTAAGAAGTATCTTCGCGGCAACTTTCATACTATGCAAGGAATAGCCAAAATCTTCTCCGGTACAGGCTCTCAATACCTGGCAGAAAAAATTACCCGTCGTTATGGCTGTCCTTCCGGAAAGATCACCATCCAGCATTTCAGTGACGGCGAAATCCAACCGGTATTTAATGAAAGTGTGCGGGGAGACATGGTTTTCCTTGTTCAGAGCACTTTCGCACCCACGGAGAATCTGATGGAGCTGTTACTGATGATCGACGCAGCCAAAAGAGCTTCGGCCTATAAAGTGGTTCCGGTGATTCCCTATTACGGCTATGCCCGCCAGGACAGAAAGGACAAACCCCGGGTAGCTATCGGTTCTAAATTGATTGCCAATATGTTAGTGGCTGCAGGCTCTGATCGTGTCATTACAATGGACCTTCACGCGCCACAGATCCAGGGATATTTTGATATCCCTGTGGATCATCTCGATAGCTCCGCCATTTTTATACCCTATATAGAGAATCTGAAGCTTGAAAACCTTACCTTTGCGGCCCCTGACGTGGGAAGCGCCAACCGGATACGGGAAATCGCTTCTTATTTCAATGCGGAAATGGTGATCTGCGATAAGCACCGGAAAAGGGCAAATGAAATTGCCAGTATGGTGGTGATCGGGGAAGTGGGAGACCGGGATGTGGTTTTAATAGATGATATCTGTGATACAGGCGGAACACTGGCAAAAGCTGCCGGTTTGCTGAAAGAAAAAGGAGCCAGGAGTGTGAGAGCACTTTGTACGCATCCGGTGATGAGTGGAAATGCCTACACGAATATTGAGAACAGTGTGTTGGAAGAGCTGGTGGTATGTGATACGATTCCACTAAAGCAGAAATGTTCCAAGATCAAAGTGTTGAGTGTTGCGGAACTATTTGCGATTGCCATCCGGAATGCCTTTGAAAACAGGAGCATCACCGGATTGTTCATCCACTCGCAGCTAAGAAATAAATAGGGTATTTTTTAAATCAAATATAAACATGCAAACAATTACAATCGAAGGACAACTCAGGACCGGACTCGGCAAAACAGCCACCCGTCTACTCCGCTCTGAGGGAAAAGTGCCCGGTGTAATTTACGGGGGTGCTCGCGAACTGAATTTTTCAGCGCCAGTGACGGCTTTCAAAACCCTGGTATACACACCGGATTTCCAATTGGTAGAAGTGAAACTGGATGGAACAACACATCGTTGTATCCTCAAAGAAATCCAGTTTGACAAAGTAACCGACGACCTCAACCATCTGGATTTCCTGGAGCTCGTTGAAGACAAAAAAGTAATCGCAACCATTCCATTAAAATTCACCGGCGCTGCAAAAGGCGTTAAGGATGGTGGAAAGCTGATTACGAAAATGAAAAGCCTGAAAGTTAAAACACTGCCGAAATTTCTGCGCGAAAACATCGAAGTGGACCTTACGAATCTCGAGCTGAATGGCAATATTCGTGTGGAAGACGTGAAAGCACCTAACTATGAGATCCTGAATTCCCCAAGAATTCCGGTTGCATCGATTGTGCTGACCCGTGTTTTAAAACAGGAAGAAACAACTGCTGCTACCGGTGTTGCCGCGCCAGCTGCTGCTGCCGCCGGCGCTGCTGCTCCTGCAGCCGCTACTGCCGCAAAAGCGCCAGCTGCAAAACCCGCTGCCAAGAAGTAGAGCTTATTAATATTTTTGAAGGCTGTTTCATTCGGTGGAGCAGCCTTTTTTAGTTATTAATTATTAGTTATTAGTTGTTAATTGAGTTTTGTGGGAGAAGTAGATACATATACTCTCATACTCCCATACTCTCATACTCACATACTTGTGTTATGTATCTGATCGCCGGCCTGGGTAATATTGGTTCTGAGTACGAGGGAACTCGCCACAATATAGGGTTTGAGGTAGTGGATCTGGTCGTTTCCAAACATGGAGGCCGGTTTGCCACCGACCGGCTGGCCAGCGTGGCAGAGATCAGTTTCCGTGGTAAAACATTGACCTGCATAAAGCCGTCTACATACATGAATCTGAGTGGCAAGGCAGTTAAATACTGGCTTGAAAAAAAGAAAATACCGCTGGACCGCCTGCTTGTGATTACCGACGACATTGCCCTTCCATTATCCCGGTTGCGTTTGAGGGGAAATGGGACCGATGCGGGTCATAATGGCTTAAAAAGCATTTTTTCCGAGCTGCAGACCGATCAATATCCACGTCTGAGATACGGTATCGGGAATGATTTCCCACGTGGTATGCAAGTTGAATGGGTACTGGGAAGATGGAGGGAGGAAGACCTTCCACTTATAAAAATAAAGAATGAAAAGGCTGTCCAGGTGGTGGAAAGCTTTGTGTATATGGGCCTGGAAAGGACTATGAATGATTACAACAAAATAGAGATAACGCTATGATTTGTAATTGGGAATCATTATTTTAGCAGTCACATTCCAATCGGGCCCGAGCCCAGTCCACTTCCTATGTTGAAACCCGCGCCTTTCCAGGCTATTGAACAAAAAAAATCTTCTATTTAAAACCTTAATCGAATATGAAAATATTCTGCGTCGGGCGTAACTACGTTGCGCATGCCATTGAACTAAATAATGAAGTGCCGGATGAGCCGGTCATCTTCATGAAACCCAAAAGCGCCTTGTTACAGGCCCACACTCCTTTCTATTATCCGGAGTTTACAAACGAACTGCATTACGAATGCGAACTGGTATTACGTATTTCAAAAAACGGAAAATATATACAGGATCGTTTTGCTTCCAAATATTATGATGCCATCAGTGTGGGTATCGACTTTACTGCCCGGGATATTCAGAATGAACTGAAGGAAAAAGGATTGCCCTGGGAGAAGGCCAAAGCATGGGATAATTCGGCAGCTGTCGGAAAATGGATCCCTATGCAAAACGTGAAAAATAAAAAAGAGATCAACTTTGGTCTGTACAAAAATAAAGAACTGGTGCAGTCGGGAAAATCGAGTCTAATGCTGCACAACTTTGACCAGATCGTAGCTTATATTTCAACATACTTTTCCATTAATATCGGGGATCTCATATTTACAGGAACTCCTGCCGGTGTGGGAGAGTGTGTCGTTGGTGACGAGCTCGAAGCATTCATCGAAGAAGAAAGTATGCTGTCGCTTGAGATCAAGTAGATCTCATTCCGCGGCAAATGTGACAAGAGCCTGAACAAATTTTTTCTATAGCTCCGGTCCGTATCGCAGCAGGCTAATGAATATTAGAAGAAAATTTTTCCAAAGTTTCCGAGCCGTCCCGCGTGACGCGGGACCAAATAATAGCAATGGTCGACGCCGGAGTATTGATTCGCGCCTTTAGATTGATGGCCACAGCCCGCGCTATGGCGGCCACCTACGAGCAAAACAGGCAGGTCTGCAGGTACGTACACTCCACATCGTCAGGCCACGAAGCCATCCAGCTGGCCACCGCTTTTCAGCTTTCAGCAGAGGATTATATATGCCCGTATTACCGCGATGAAAGTATGCTGCTCGGACTGGGATTTTCTCCGGAGTTACTGATGCGACAATTGCTCGCCAGGGGAAATGATATTTTTACCGGCGGAAAAGTATATTACGCCCATCCCAATTTCAAGGGCGCTGACAAGCCAACCATCATACACCAGAGCAGTGCGACTGGCATGCAGGCGATCCCGGCTACCGGTATCGCACAGGGACTGGCTTTTCTTGAGAAAACAAATCCGAATCAGCAACGGCCCCTGGTTCTTTGCTCGTTCGGCGACGCCAGTATCACTGAAGGAGAAGTGAGTGAAGCCTTCCAGGTGGCCGTATTGAAAAAACTTCCGATCATATATCTGGTCCAGGATAATGACTGGGGCATCAGCGTCTCATCTGATGAAGCGAGGAGTATGGACGCATTTGAATATGCCGCCGGATTTCCGGGAATGGAAAGAATCAGGATTGATGGTTCTGATTTTGAGCAGTCGTTCAATTGCATGCAACAGGTCTTCCGCTATGTGCGTGAATATAGAACTCCTTATCTCGTACAGGCACGCGTTCCTCTGTTGACGCACCATACCAGCGGCGTTCGGATGGAGGCTTATCGCACGCAGGAGGATCTACTAAAACACCGCGCAGCAGATCCCCTGATCCTTATCAAAAGACAATTACATAAACATGATGTTTCGCAGGAGCATATAGCGGATATTGAAAAGGAAGTCGCAACGCAGGTGGCTGAAGATTTCAAAACAGCCGTGGCATCTCCCGAACCGGAACCGGCTTCGGCGGGTGAACATATTTTCGTTCCTACACCCGTCACACATGAATCCGGTGAACGCAATCCGGCAAACGCAAAAAAAATTCCGATGGTGGATGCGGTACTGTATGCATTGAGGGAGATCATGGAGGACTTCCCGGAAGCCATCATGTACGGACAGGATATCGGAAGAAGACTGGGTGGTGTGTTCCGCGAAACCGCCACGCTGGCTGCGCAGTTTGGAGATGACCGCGTATTCAATACGGCAATTCAGGAAGCATATATCATCGGCTCAACGGCCGGCATGTGCGCAACCGGTTTGAAACCTATTGTGGAAATTCAATTCGGCGATTATATATTTCCCGGATTTAATCAGCTTGTTACGGAGATTGCGAAATCATGTTATCTGAGCTGCGGAAAATTTCCCATCCAGACACTGATCCGGGTGCCCGTGGGTGCCTATCAGGGCGGCGGGCCGTATCACAGCGGTTCAATTGAGACGACACTATTATCGGTCAAGGGATTAAAAATTGTATATCCATCCAATGCTGCCGATATGAAAGGGTTGATGAAAGCGGCATTCCTGGATCCCAACCCCGTGATCATGCTTGAACATAAGGGTCTTTACTGGAGCAAAGTGCCCGGAACGGAGGATGCGAAAACGCCGGAGCCGGGCCGCGATTATATTATCCCTTTGGGCAAGGGATCTGTCGTGTTGAAAGCTTCTTCTATAGCAGTGGAAAATGGGGAATCTGCAGCCGTCATTACGTATGGAATGGGCGTTTACTGGGCGATGTCAGCTGCAAAAAAATTACCTGGCCAGATTGAAATTGTGGATCTGCGTTGTTTGTTCCCGTTAGATGAAGAACTTATTTTTGAAACCGTGCGCCGACATGGCAAATGCCTGGTACTTACAGAAGATCCACAGAATAATTCCTTTGCAGAAGCGCTGGCAGCGCGGATTTCCAAAGCGTGTTTCAAATCCCTGGATGCTGCGGTGGAAGTACTTGGAGCGATGAATGTGCCCGCCATTCCCATGAATGTGATACTGGAGAATGAAGTTTTACCGAATGCAGTGAAGGTGGAGGCTGTATTGCGAAACTTATTGACCCAATAAGACCCTACACTTTACACATCCGCCACACTAGTCTTTATCCGTCTTAATCCTGAACGCCGGAGCAACGTAATCATCCGGCAAATGATCCGCCGGAACCGTGGAGCGGTTTCCATCGCGTATATATTTGTAATGTGCCGACATAATTTCAACACCGGCTTCATTAAACATATCCTGGATATTCTGGTGAAGGAGAGCATACGTAACATGTTGTTTGCCGGCGTCGCGGGTGTACGCATTGATCTGGTAGGTGACATAAAAATCATCCAGGCTGGTCTGAAATACAAAAGGTGGCGGATCTTTTTCTATTAAATCCGTTGCCAGCGCGGCTTTTATCAACAGGTCGTGAATCTGTCTCCAGGGATTTTCATAACCGATGGTTACCGTTGTATGAATGATCAAACCATGCTCCTTTGCTTCGGCGCTGAAATTAGTCGTATGACTGTTCATTACGGTAGAATTGGGAATCGATACGATTTCATTTTTAATGGTTTTAATGCGCGTAACCAGGAGGGATTTTTCTACCACATCGCCGGTGGCTTCGCCGATCTTCACCCTGTCGCCGATCTTATAGGCGCGCATATACGTTAATACCAGACCGGCTACCACATTACCCAATGCACCCGCAGATCCGAACGTGAATAACACACCGAGAAATACGGATACACCTTTGAAGATCTGTGAATCAGACCCGGGCAGATAGGGGAAGATGATAATCAGCGCAAAAGCCAGGATCAGTACACGTATGATCTGGAAAGTAGGATTCGCCCAGTCCACATAAAATCCGGGAACTTTAAGTGCACCTCTTTCAATCTCATTTTTGAAATATCGTAAAATGCGGAGCAGGTACCGGAAAAATATCATCAGCACAATGACGGTGAAAAAATTAGGCAGGTAGTACCAGATCGATATTAAAATGTGTTTGACCGGTTGGAGAATGTATGAAATCAGTTTGGCGGCAAAACCACCCGTCCATGGGAAAATTCCAAAAAGAACAGGCAGGGATAAATAGATCAAAATGATGATGATGATCCATTTGACTAATCTGATCATTGAAAATATTGCTTTCAGCTGACGGTTCGTATCCAGGAATTCATAACCGCGAATCTTAAAGCCAGTCAGTTTGCCACCCCGCTGTTTTTCAATTTTACTTTCTATCCACGTAAAAAGTTTGTTGATGAAGAAAATGATCAGAATGAGCACCAGGAGTACAAATAATGCCATCGCTAAATCCCTGAGCAATGAAGGCCAACTGTTTATCTCTTTGTATTTCTTAATGCTGCTTTTGATTTTGTCTTTATAATTTTCAGCCAGTTCTTCTTTTGTTGAATTCATCCAGACAGCATCCGGTTCGGAGATGCTGGTAATCGTTTCGTCCTTGTAATTGATATCATACGACAGTTCGGAAATCACAATGGTGAGAGAATCCTCATTAAAGTAATAATCATCCGCGAGTTTATTGATCCGCTCAGAGATCGCATGTGCGCGTTCTTCCGGTGAGTAGCTGCCTATTTTTGCATAAACATAAAATAACGTGTCATCGGAAAGAACAACCGGTGATCCGCTGAAAATTGTTTTGAGTGAGTCAACTTTTAACCTCTGCAGTACTTTACGGATAGAATCCTTGATTCTGATCTGGTTCGCAACCGTATCGATGGACTGTTTTTTTTTCTCATCGTTTGCACCCAGTTTGAGTAGTTCATATTTCAACTGCAGAAGACGGATGGAATCTCCCATCTGATCTGCTTTGATGGCTTTGTATTCATCCGTATGACGTCTGAGAATTTCTTTTTTTTCCGAATCTGTCGCCTTTACATTGGCAGGAACCTGTTTTATTATTGAGTCATATTGCCCATAAATTGGGGAGATCCCGGAAAGAATCACAGAGAAAATCGAAATGACTATGATTAAAACCCGGTTCATGCATCAATTAATAATATAAAGATCGCCCATTCAGGGTTGATAGCTGAAGCTGACTTTCTGTTTTCCGATCATCAGATCAAAATTACCGGCTTCTGTTACTGTTTTCAATTCGGAATTCACAAATGCCAGATCGGCGGCCGTGAGTGTAAATGATACTGTTTGTGTTTCACCGGCTTTCAGGTCGATTTTTTTAAATGCCCGTAACCGTTGCATATTCGGTGTTATACTTGCATATTGCTCGTGACTGTAGAGTTCAACCGTATGTTTTCCTTCTCTTGTTCCGGCATTCGTTACAGGAATTGTGATTGTCAGACTGCCCGAAGCTTTTAATATTGACGAGCTGAGGCTGATAGGTCCGTACGTAAACTGGGTGTAACTCAAACCCCATCCAAACGGATATAAAGGATTATATCCGTCCCAGGTCATATCTGCATTGAAAATTTCCCGTACGTCTTCGGTATGCTTTCGGTCATACAATACGATTTCACCTGAATATCTCGGATAGGAGTAGGGAAGAATGCCGGCGGGGTTATAGTCACCAAACAAAACATCGGCAATTGCTTCGGCTGTTTTCTTTCCTGACCAGTATGCCATCAGGATGCCGCTCATGGATGGTTCGATGGATGTGATCAGGCGGGGCCTGCCTTCTGTTAAAACCAGGATCACCGGCTTGCCGGTAGCAGCGGCTGTTCTGGCGAGAGCCATTTGATTATCGGGCAGCGCCAGATCGCGGATATTTCCCGGACTTTCCGCATAGGCATTTTCTCCCAGACAGAGGACAATCACATCGGCATCCTGCGCGGCTGATCTTAATCTTGCCGTGTCAAAGTTTTGCGCATTATCAAATCCCTTCACACTCAGAACGTTTGCCTTTCCGCTGGTTTTTTCACCAATAGTCTGTCCGATTGTTTTACTGTCCGCGGGATACCATTGTTCCTGATTTCCCTGCCATGTATAGGACCACGCGCCATTCAATGGTGCAATGCTGCTGGCAGACGGGCCGGCGACCAATATCTTTTTATCTTTTGAAAGTGGCAGAATGTTATTTTGATTTTTCAGCAGGGTCATGGCTTCCTGGGCTGCCTGCAGGGCAGCCTGCTGATATTCCGGTCTTCCAAAATTTGCGAGAGAAGCGGGTTCCGGATAGGGATTGTCAAATAGACCCAGACGGTATTTCAATAAAAGAATCCTTTTTACGGCATCATCGATGCGGCTGACTGAAACTTCATTTTTTTGAACCGCTTCTTTTAGTAAATCAAAAAAGGAATAATCCATGGGTACCATACTCATATCGATACCTGCATTAATGGCCATCACGACCGCCTGGCGTGGACTGTTGGCAACAAGATGACGGGTATGCAACCGGATAATGTCTTCCCAGTCGGTCACAATCACACCCTGGAATCCCATCTCGGTTCTTAAAACATCGGTGAGCAGATATTTACTGGCGTGAACGGGCACTCCGTTGATCTCCCCTGAATTGATCATGATGGTAGCCGCACCTGCTTTGATGGCTTCCCGGAATTGCGGAAGAAAATATTCGCGCAGTTCGATTTCAGGTATATATGCCGGGCTGCGATCCTTTCCTGAACGCGGAGCAGAATAAGCGAGATAATGTTTCATACAGGCAGCCACACCTGTCGGGCTGGTTAATCCGTCGGCCTGATAAGCGCGAACGGCTGTTGCACCCATGGTCTTTCCGATATATACATCTTCTCCGAATGTTTCAGGGAACCGTGACCATAAAGGTTGACGTCCGCAATCCAGTACCGGCGCGAATTCCCAGCGCGCACCGGATGCGCGCAGTTCATTGGCCGTGATATGCGCAGCCGTCGCTACCAGATCGGGGTTGCGGGTTGCGGCCATAGCAATATTCTGCGGAAATAAAGTTGAGTTGAGGGTATAAGTTTGACCGTGCATTCCATCGAGACCGTAAATCACGGGAATTTTTAATCTGGACTTTTTTGCTTCATCCTGTATTTCTGTCTGAACGGCCCTCCATTTTTCCACGGAAAGCGCATGGGCAGTCGTGTTTAAAATAGAACCTACTTTATAATCCAGTATGGCGTGTTTGAGCGCTTCCGGATCCAGGGATCCATCTTCATTTGTGCCACCGCCTTTGGCAACGACGCCCATGGTCACCTGGGTCATCTGTCCGATTTTTTCATCCAGCGTCATTTGGCTGATCAGCTTGTCAACCAATTTGTTGATGTCCTGCGTTTGTGCATGCAGGTTAGTATGGAAACAAAAAATCAGGAGAGCGGCAGGCAATCGTTTTAATAACATAATCAGTTGTTTTAGTCAGGGACACTAAGATAGCAGGATTCATCAGAATCCGGAACAGATTTATTCATCGCCGACCAGGCGGGCATGCAGGTTTTTAAGCGTCGCCCCGGGGTCGGAGCTTAAGCCCGGATGTACTTTGGAGCACTGCAGAACAGTACTGCGCGTGGCTGTTAACCAGCGGAACCGTGATCCCATATCCAGCCTGCCAATAGGGCCGGCGTGCGGACCGCCTTTGCAGATTTCGCAGAAAGCTGCAAGATGTTTTTTTATTTCAGTCATTTCCAGACCCGGTGAAAGAGCGCGCAGCCTCTCCACATCCAACGAAAAAGAAGCATCCAGGTAAGCCAGCGACTGGCAATAGATGATCACACCCACATTCATGAATTCTTCCCTTTCCACTTTGGGAACAACACGTATTACCGCATATTCAAACGAGTGCTGCTCTGGCATTTTGTGCTTCTTTTATAAAAATTTCTGATGCCCCCAGGCGGATCTGCAGAAAGCGCCAGTACATATCCCTCAACTCCTCCGGTGCCGGTCCTTCCTTTTCAAACCATTCAACCGGCACAAGATCTACAATCGTTTTCAGTTTTTTAGGAGTCAGGATCGACCGGAATAATTCATCTGTTTCATCCAGCAGATCCGCATATGGAAGTAATACATGATTTCTGACCTGTGGAAAAGGATTTTCTGCTTTCAGCTCCCAATTCTCCGGTGCATAATGAAAATACAAAGACGCTCCGTGGTCTATGAGCCAGAGCTCCGTATTCCATACCAGCATATTGGTATTATTGGAAGTGCGGTCCACATTGGTGAGAAAACAATCCAGCCACACGATTTCAGAAGCCAGCTGCACATTTACGGGCGTTACGATCGGATCAAAACTGATGGCACCGGAAAGATAATGCAGACCGAGATTCATTCCGACGCTTGCCTTGAGCAGATCCTGAATTTCTTCATCAGGCTCCGTTCGTCCGAACGCTGAATCGAGCTGGGCGAAAACAATTTCAGGAACATTTAATCCCAGTGCCCGGGCGATTTCCCCACCAATTAATTCGGCTATCAGGGATTTACTGCCCTGACCGGCACCGCGAAATTTAACGACATATAAAAAACCATCATCCGCTTCCGCGATAGCAGGCAGCGATCCGCCTTCCCGCAGGGGTGTGATATATCGTATGACCTGTACTTGCCGGATTTCCGGATGAAAGGCGGACAATATTTGAGTTATTTAATCAAAGCTAATTGTTAAAGAGCAAATCTCCAGACCAACCTCAGCACCCGGGTCGGTGTCATCTAAAAAATATTATCTTAGACGCTGTGAAAAAAATAGTTACGATCATTGCTGTTCCCGTGCTGTTATTACTTCTTTTCAGCAGTTATACGTATATAAAAAATTATCGTAAAAAAGCAGAATCCACCCGTTTGTATAGGGAGGGACTGAAATCTGTTATGGACAGAAATAATCAGTTCAATCCGCAGGCTGAACTGAATTTTTATGATTCGCTGGTCAAACAGCCCATGCCCCAGGAACAACTGTTTGTGATTTTTGCATACAGGGCGTTTGCATTGCTGAAGCTGGGAAAAGAAAAGGAAGCTGCCGGGATTTTGGAAAATGTATATCAGGTAAGAGGGGGCGGTGACGATCAGTTGTCCAGGCTGATTGAAGAAAACCTCGCATTGTCTTACCTGCGATTGGGAGAAAGAAATAACTGCGTTCATAATCACTCATCTGAATCCTGCATATTTCCGATCCGCGGAACGGGTGTTTATACAGATCCTGAGGCAACACAAAAAGCAATCCGGATATACGAAAATATTTTACAAAAAGATTCCGGTGACCTCTCTTCCCGATGGCTGTTGAATATCGCCTATATGACCATCGGGACTTATCCTTCCCGGGTTCCCGCGAAATGGCTGATACCTGATATGGACAGGGACAGTTCAATTTGTAAACTGAAAGCTTTCAAAAACATGGCGGGTGATTTAAATATTGCCGGTCCCATGCAGATGTCCGGTGGAACCATCGTCGATGATTTTAATAATGACGGCTACCTGGATATCGTCACCTCCTCCACATCTCTGGATGAACCCATGCATTATTATAAAAACAATGCCGACGGAACATTTACAGACGCTTCACAGAGTTCCGGCATAGGATTGATCAAAGGCGGGTTGAATCTGATTCAGGCAGACTATAACAATGATGGTTATGCGGATATTTTTGTTTTGCGGGGAGCCTGGTATGGCGAATATGGTAAGCAACCCAATACGCTTTTAAAAAACAATGGAGACGGAACTTTTACCGACGTGACGATAGAGAGCGGACTGCTATCCTTTCATCCAACCCAGACAGCGACATGGGCGGATTTTAATAACGATGGCTGGCTGGATCTTTATATCGGCAATGAAACCATGACTTCCGAACATCCGCATCCGGCTGAATTATATATCAATAATCAGGATGGAACATTCACAAATGTTGCATCGGAATCCGGAACAGCGGTGACCCACTTTATGAAAGGAGTGGTGAGCGCAGATTATAACAATGACGGATGGCCCGATATTTTTGTTTCCTGCTTCGACGGGAAAAGAGTTCTTCTGAAAAATAAAGGGATCAAAGGAAAAGTCCCGCAATTCGAGGATGTTACAAAGGAAGCCGGACTCGACAAAGACAGTACTTCTACTTTTCCAACCTGGTTCTGGGATTATGATAACGACGGGTGGCCTGATATATTTGAATGCGGATATGAGTATGGACAAAATCTGGCCAGCACACTGGCGGCGGAAGCGTTGAACCGCCCGATGAAAAATCCAAGTAAAATGTATCTGTACCATAATAATCATGATGGCACATTTACCAATGTGGCAAAACAAACCGGGCTGGAAAGACCTGTGTTTGCGATGGGTGCGAACTTTGGTGATGTGGACAATGACGGATGGCTGGATATGTACCTTGGAACAGGCAATCCGGATTTTAAATCGCTTATTCCGAACAGGATGTTCAAAAATATTTCGGGACGGCAGTTCGCAGAAGTTACCGGATCAGCCAGGGTGGGCAACTTACAAAAGGGGCATGGCGTTGCGTTTGCGGATATTAATAATGATGGAAACCAGGATATTTATATCAACGTGGGTGGTGCATATCCGGGCGATGCTTATTATAATTCTTTCTATGTGAATCCCGGGCAAAATAATAATCACTGGATCAGTATTTTACTTGAAGGAGACAAGAGCAACCGGTCGGCCATCGGTGCACATATTTCTGTTTCATTCAATGACAGTGGAACAAAAAGAACAGTGTATATGGACGTGAACTCCGGTGGGAGCTTTGGGGCCAGTCCACTCAGAAAAGAAATCGGGATCGGACAAGCCACGATCATTGATGAATTAATAATTAAATGGCCGGCAACAGGAACCATTCAGAAATTTAAAAATATCACGCCCGATCAATTTATAAAAATCAAAGAGGGTGTAAATCAGATTGAGAAAATGAATCTGAAAGTCCTCGACTTTAAAGTAGGAAAAGGCGATATGAAAATGATGGATATGAAGTAAAGCTTAAAGCCTAAAGCCCAAAGCCTAAAACTTCATCATTTAATATAACAACCTTCGATCCGTCGCCGTTTTGGTTTTTTGCATCCATTCATTCGCTCAAGCAAGCTTGGCTCGTTCATGAATGCAAAAACCCTTCAGCTTTGCTGAAGGGTTTTTTATGTGCGGAAGAGGAGATTAGCTTCGCTGATCTCTGTGGGGGGAGGCTAACATAAAAAACCCTCACGCCTTCGGCGTTTCGGTTTTTGCATCCATTCACTCGCTCAAGCAAGCTTGGCTCGTTCATGAATGCAAAAACCCTTCAGCTTTGCTGAAGGGTTTTTATGTGCGGAAGAGGAGATTCGAACTCCCACGCCAGTTACGGCGCTACCACCTCAAAGTAGTGCGTCTACCAGTTTCGCCACCTCCGCAGCCAGGATTTTAAAATGGACTGCAAAAATAGTTCTTCCTGTTAAAATTCCCACACCGGATTTTATGAAGGGTTTAAATCTTTGACAGGATAATCCGGAACGTGGTTCCCTTGCCCAAATCCGATTGTTTTACAAATAATTCCCCCTTATGATAGGTTTCGATGATCCTCTTTGATAAGGTCAGTCCCAATCCCCAGCCTCTTTTTTTAGTCGTAAATCCGGGGTCAAATACCCGCCGCACATTCCCTGGTGAAATGCCCCTGCCTGTATCACTCAGATCTATCGTAACCTGTTTTGCCTCATCCTTTATATTGATATCTATATGTCCCTTCCCTTCCATGGCATCCAGGGCATTTTTTAATAAATTTTCGATCACCCAGTCAAATAACGGAGGAGAAATATTCGAATCAATATGTTCATGACCGTTGGTTTCAAAGCTGAACTGCACTTTGGATGTGGTTCGCCTTCGCATATAATCCAGCATTTGCTGAATCTGCCATACCAGGTCAGATTTTTCCAGTTGGGGGATACTACCGATTTTACTAAAGCGGTCAGAAACCAGTTTTAACCTGTCCACATCTTTTTGCAATTCGGAAACCGTTTCATTCGGCGTGCCCTGTTCTTTCAGCATTTCAATCCAGCCCTGCAGGGAGGACAGGGGAGTACCCAACTGATGAGCTGTTTCCTTGGCCATGCCAGCCCAAACCTGGTTTTGTGTGGCACGGTTGTGCGTGCTGATGGAATAAACGATAAAAAATATTAGCACTGCCACGAGCAGCAGCTGGATGAGCGGAAAATATCGGACCTCATCCAGCAAAGCGGTATGTCCATAGTAATAACGGTTAGCCGTATAGGGTGAATCACTCCATTTAATTTCCAGCGGAGGATTTTGCGAACGAAAAATTTCAAGTTGTTTGGAGAGATAATTTTTATCGCGGTCAATTTTTACCGTATCCAGGTTAAAGTAACTGGTGATGCTGTCATTCTCATTGGTTTCAATGATGGGAATGGAGTGTTGTTCATTTCGTATCAGATTTGGCAGGGTCAGGTCCGGATTTAAAATGGCTTTGCTGGCCGCCAGCCATTGTTCTATTTTCTGCTGTTCTTCCCGTCTGATCTTCTGGGCAAGAAACTGGGAATAGAAGATCGTTCCGCAAACAATGGCAATCCCAAGAAGGGCGAGGAGCCAACGCCAGTTAAATCGAAATCCGCTCATGCCGCTAAAGTAGGCAAAGCGCGTGAAATCATATTTCACTGATTGATTACGACCCAAAGCGTTATTTTTGGCGCTCCTTTTTTATTCCCAAACTATTTATAAGCTTGGCTAAAGTATCGGTTGTCATTATTAATTATAACGGTCGAAAATATCTCGAACAGTTTATTCCTTCTGTGTTGGCAAGCACTTATCCCGGTTTGGAACTCATTGTTGCGGATAATGCCTCTACAGACGATTCCCTGGGCTTTCTGAGAACAAATTATCCTTCTGTCCGCATCATTGAACTGAAAAGAAATCACGGCTATGCCGGTGGTTATAATATGGCTTTGAAAGAAGTACAATCGGAGTATTATGTACTGCTGAATTCGGATGTGGAAGTCACGCCCGGATGGATCGAACCCGTGATCCGGCTTATGGACAAAGACCGGATGATTGGCGCCTGTCAGCCGAAAATTCTAAGCTACGATCACAAGGATCAGTTTGAATATTCGGGCGGAGCCGGAGGCTGGCTGGATTGCCTCGGTTATCCCTTCGCCCGGGGGCGGATTTTTGATATCTGCGAAGTGGACAAGGGACAATATAATGAAGTGCAATCCATTTTCTGGGCCAGTGGCGCTGCCTTATTTGTAAGGGCAGATTTATTTCATGAAGTAGGGGGTTTTGATACCTACTTCTTTGCGCATATGGAGGAGATAGATTTCTGCTGGAGACTTCAGTTACTGGGATACCAGATATATGCCTGTCCTTCTTCCGAAATCTACCATATAGGTGGCGGGACATTGCCGAAGGGGAACGAGAGGAAAGTATTTCTGAACTTCCGGAACAATATGATCATGCTGGCGAAAAATCTCCCGAAGAGGCAGTCTTTATGGAAGATCCCGCTTCGCATCCTGATGGATTTTACATCGGCTGTGAAATCACTCTTTGCCGGGCAGGCGGTGTATTTTATCGCCGTCTGGGAAGCGCATGCGGCTTTTTTTAAATGGCTGATATTTAACCGGAGAAACAGCGTTTTCCCCATTAGCCGGAAGGGCAAAATATCCGGCTGGTATCAGCATTGTGTGGCCTGGAAGCATTTTGTGGAGGGAAAGGAAACTTTTGATGAAATTGTCGGAGACAAAAGATGATTTTTTGACTGAATCTGCTATTTTTGCGCTGTAAATAACTGATTCTTATGAGTGAAGAAATCGAAGAATACAAAGATCCCAAGTTGAAAGATATCTCCTACAACTGGGTAGATTCTTCCGTTTTTCTGTTTTATCTGGAAGTATTTTGCATAATTGCCCTCTTGTTGGGCGGATGTTACGGATTATATACGCACCGGTATAAAGGCAAACCGGAAGTGGTGGTTCCGGCGAATACCCAGTATACCCCCGAATACAAATAGCAAAAAATTTCAAAAGGCGGCGGGGAATACTTATTTTTGCTGCCCTCTATAGTTCTTATGATCGGTTGAAAATGCGGAAGTAGCTCATTTGGTAGAGCGCGACCTTGCCAAGGTCGAGGTGGCCGGTTCGAGCCCGGTCTTCCGCTCAGCGATTCTCTCCCGCTCAAAGCGTGAGAGAATTTTTTTTTTACACCTACCCTGGTGGCGGAACAGGTAGACGCGCAGGACTTAAAATCCTGTCTGCAGAAATGCGGGTACGGGTTCGATTCCCGTCTGGGGTACTTTTTAGGCTGAAAGCAAAAAGCTTAAAGCATAAAGCACATTTTGGCCGGATTCAGTTTCGGGCTAAAGTGCCTTTTGCATCGTCACGGAATAAAATGTGACCGTATATTCAAGGGATTGAAATTCACAGAGAGAGAACAGGTGAAATCACCGAAGGCCGGTGAGCTCACCGGAAGTTCTTGGATAAAACGTCACAATTTCCATGTTGAGCTGAATTAACTTTAAAGAAGTAATGAAAATTATTTATGTTCTTATCCTATTTTTCATCACGCTTAATTCATGTTTTACCGGCCCGCTCCTTCCATCGCTGAACGTTCACGCCCTTCAAAACGAGCCATAACATAAGCAATCCTTCCGCCAGAATGCCGAGGGCCATAATGTAGGTGGATAGATATTTTGCGAGCGGCGACATAAAAGTCAGCCAACCTAAACCGGCAAACACCATCAGGACGCCTAGAATTCTGGGCAGGAAACCAGATCTGAAAATAAGATAGCCGAGGAAGATGCAATAGGGTCCAAAAAATGCAAGGGGGCTAATGCCGGACGGGGCGAGATGAAAGAGGTCAAGAATCCCAATAATACATCCTGCAATGCTAAAGAGCGCCGCGAGTAAAGAGAGGCGCCTGTTTACCGGCTTAAACATGTAATAAAAGAGTATTGTCAAAACGATATAGCACATGTTCGCGATAAGGTTGGCGGCGTCATATACAACAAACCGACCGACGAAGAATTGGGCGGATACCGTCATTAAAAAGTAAAATAAATAAACGACACCGGTAATTCTGGCCCGTGGGCTCGGTGACGTTTCAGCAATCCGTTTCATCAGTTCATATTGATTTCGGACAATATCAAATTAAAAAATACCTCCTTTTAAGGCTTTGTAAAGATGTGGAAATTTTATATCGTTTAAATTAATCCATTGGAAAATGCCGTGGCATTAAAATTCTAACCTGTCTATCGGTTACCACTTTTAACTAATTCTTACAAACTTACTTGTATAGGGGGACGATACTTTTTGTATAAGTGCTGTAAGCTCCCCTTATTTCCGTGCCATTCGTGATTAGAGTTTTCCAGTTTTTAGTAATTCTAGTGAAACGGATTTTTTGTACTCAACCGGCGGTACATTGCCGAGCGAGTAATATTATCCGGTGAAACGCTGGTTAAAGTTGGAAATTATTCTGAAAAATTACATTTACACGAATGCGAACTAAGTGTAAACCCTTAGAGAAAATAGATTTCAAATGCAATTCAAAATAGTTTTATGCTGCTTGAAAACCTAAATACTAATAAACCTGCCCTCGGTTATCGGAAGGGTCTTTTTCAGGTTTTTTAGATTTTGGATACAGCGGATAGCGGTTATGTTTAGAAAGGGAACATTTTAATAAATATTTCTTACCCTCCTCTTCATCAAGCATTTTTATTTTGGTCCCGGCATATGTTACACCCATCTTTGCTTCCTGTTCAAAATAATATATTTTCCCAGGTTCAAAGTTGACTTTTAACGTAAATTCATTTTCAGATGAGGCTTTAAAGACATGATCTCCGGGGTTTAAGATGGTAAACAGGTATGTCTTTGAATGAATCCATCCGACTTCAAAGCTGTCACAGTCCAGTTTCAAAGGTATTGCCATTCCAAAAAGACTAGTTCTTACTATATATACTATAGATTTATCCGGTATAGGGGTAAGATTCTTCGCAAAGTCATCCTTTTCTTTTCTCATTTCTTTTTTCGAAAGTTTTTTTGAAGTACTGTCCACTAACTGAGTTGAATCAGTTTTTTGTTGGCTAAAAGCGATCGTACAAAAAGTCGCAAATAAAACGATAAGATAATACCTGTTTTTTTTCATTCGAAAATATTCCTTTTGAAAATGCTGATTATACCTTTCATTAATAAATTTAAATAAGTATTGTACCAGCCCCTTATAAACTGGAAGATTTTCTAAAGATAGTTTAGTCGTTTTTCATTTTCAAAAGGGATCGGATTATATTTTTTCCATGCTGTTTCAGAAGTCTGTCTGTTCAGCGACCAGTTTTTCCTTTTTTCGTTGTACCATTTGTAATAGTGGTCGATAACCATCTGGGCGTGGAAGTTAAGAGCAGGGCGTTTCTGCCCGCTCCATGTACATGAACGTACTTGATATCCATTGCCAGGTATTGTAAGAGACGTTCTGGTGTGAGACTCCTGAACATAACAAAATTCCGTTTGAACGGTGCCATTCTTATCCGTGCTCCATAAAGCAGCTTTGCTTCCTTCATAAGCCTGTAAACTTTTTTGTGATTGATGATCCAGCCTTTTTCTTTCAGTTCGCCTGTCATATGCCGATAACCCGTAACAACAAAACTCCTGAGCCAGTGTCCCCTCGATATCTTTTATGACGATAGCGTTTTCAACAAGTTCACCATCACAGTTCACACTTTTCGTGCTTGGTTTTATTCCTTTGCGGGATAGGGATCGTTTGTAATAAAAACTTCTTACCTGCAAACCCGACCAGGAAAGTAAACGACGGACACACACGCCTCGTAACTTATAAATTCTTACGAGCACCGGTTCGCTTTTTTCCCAAATAATGCCTGCTTAGTAAATCGGGATTCTTTTGTGTAAAGCCAGGCCCACATTATAAGCACAATTTGCAAGGGCAATCGCAGAATGGTCATCCAAAGCCCAGGGTTGGAACTACGCCAATAATTAATAGCCATTTGAATGTTTGCCGGAAAGACTGCAATCAATAATAAAATCAATAACCAAGCGCTTATATGCCTCGTAGCTGGTGGTAACAACAGAATAGCAAATAACACCTCGCAAATACCGCTAATATACACAAGTCCTGAATGAAAGGGTAGCCAAGAGGGCATTATTTTCATATACATGGCAGCATTCAGGAAGTGGTTAATTCCACTTCCGATGTATAGGGCAACCATAAGATATAGAAAGAGGCTTTTCATCGATCTTGAAGATAATATAAATAAATCTTCGTTGCCGATGATCTCTTTTTATCTCCCGTTGACCTCCTTCGATGCACGCAATTCCGGATCAACGGTTTGGTATTGAGATTTAAGCAATTGGACGCCACCCTGATTGAACTTTAAAGCATGAAAATTTAATAATATTTGCTCCCTGCAAACTCCATTATCTTTCTACAACAGAACGTCCGGATATCCGACGTAGGTTAAAAATAAGGCCCTACTTTTCTTTGTCTGTCAATGAAACCTCTTTTGCACCGGTAGTTCAAACCTCTGTGGATTCGTCTAGAATCGACGATCTGAGAAAAATGGTAAGCATACATCTCTGAATACGATCTACGAAAATAACCGGAAGCCAGCAGTTGATAGACCTTGCAGCGCTGCTATTTGGGGTTTTTAATGCTGGCCCCGCCGTGGCGAAAACTCGTTTAACCAAAACTAAAAAAAATAGGCAATTTTACAGAAACATATTTTGTAACTTTCTATTCAATATTTTCCGCACATTAAATTTCACTTCTATGAAAAGTGTTATCGTTAATATTGTTTTCATGTCATTATTGTTATCTATACCCCGCTCTGGTGTCTCGCAACAACAAACTGCTTATAAGGTTCAGGACGCTTATAATTTTGATTATGAAGTGGCGCAACAGGTAAATAGTGCAGATAAGAATTCAGGTGGCGCCAAGAAGATAACTTATTATTATTCGCAAAGCGGCGATTATACTGCTATGAAAGCTGATAACAAGAATAATGTCCTTATAATCTTTACAAAGGATGGCACGACAGTCATCGTTGACGATCAAAAGAAGACAATCACCCTCTTCCGCATGCAAAATATGATGGGCGATGCGAGCAAGGTTGCCGCACAGTATAACAAAAACAATCCTTCTACCACTCCCCCTGCCGTTATGCACGACAACAGTAATTTCACATTTGCAAAAACAGGCAGCACAAAACAAATTAGCGGGTATACTGCTGAAGAATACAGTTATTCTGACAGCAAAGGCGAAAAAGGAAGCGTATGGTACGCAAGGGTTGATTTTAATACCTCATTATTTTTCAAGTTGGGTGCAGGAGGAATGCCGTCCAGTTCTGCAATGAACAAATATGGAACTACTGCGCCCTCGTATCCTCAGCTAAATGACCCGCATCTTCTGGTTGTAGAAGCAGAGAACAGTGCTCATTCGGGAGAAGGGATGACCACTCAGAGCATATCAAAAAAATCATTAGTGATTGCTACCAATGGATACCGCATCAATGATCTCAGCAAAATGATGGGTCAATAAAACTCCCATTTAAATTATTTTAATATTTCCAAAATTCTGATCAAATACTTGTTACTAAATCGTGACTAATTCAAATTGCTGCATAACTATTGGGGTCTTAAATTTTTAACCGGTAAAGCACCTATCACTTTTTATTAAAAATATCCGGAACTAATTTTGTGGAACTAAATAATAGTTTCACTTTTGCCCTACTGCTATTCACGTATTTTTGACATTCCTGATAGTACTCCGAGTCAATAGTTCTCCGTATCAATAGCTCTTCGTCTCAATAGTACTTCGTGTCAATAATTCTCCGTATCCATTTTATTGTTTTAAGATTTTAAAAATAATGCTATGGAAAAAAGCAAAAAAAAACTCACGGGTACCATCGTCGCCGGTGCGCTTGCACTTTCGTCTTCTGCTGGCCACGCACAAACTGCAACCTCTCCTGATTTGCGGTCTTCCGATTTAATTCGCCCATATCATGTTAAGATTTCAGAAGCGGCACTGACAGATCTTAAAAGACGTATTAAGGGTACACGCTGGCCCGACAAAGAAACTGTCAGCGATGATTCTCAGGGCGTTCAGCTGGCTACGATGCAAAAACTCGCTCAGTACTGGGGAACTAATTATGATTGGCGCAAAGTGGAGGCAAGACTGAACGCACTGCCGCAATTCATAACGACGATAGATGGCCTGGATATTTATTTTATTCATGTTCGTTCGAAAAACAAGAATGCGTTGCCGGTCATCATCACGCATGGCTGGCCAGGCTCGATCATAGAACAGATTAAGATCATTGGTCCTCTAACTGATCCTGTCGCTTATGGAGGAAAGGCTGAAGACGCTTTCGATGTAGTGATACCTTCTCTTCCGGGCCACGGTTTTTCTGGAAAGCCAACGACAACGGGATGGGATCCTTTGCATGTTGCCAAGGCATGGATCGAACTGATGAAGCGGCTTGGTTATAAAAAATATGTAGCGCAGGGAGGGGACTGGGGTAACGCAATTTCGGAAATCATGGCGCTGATCGCACCACCGGAATTACTGGCCATCCATACCAATATGCCTGCCACTGTTCCGGCAAGTATCGACAAAGCGCTGGCCGCGGGAATCATGCCGCCTGATCTTTCAGCCGACGAAAAAAACGCATATCAGCAGTTGGACTATTTTAATAATAAGGGTATAGCGTATGCGCTGGAGATGGGAAACCGTCCGCAGACGCTTTATGGGATTGAAGATTCACCTATCGGCCTTGCAGCCTGGATGCTCGATCACGATATCCGCAGTTATGAACTCATAACACGCGTTTTCGATGGAAAGAAAGAAGGTCTCACGAAGGACGATATTCTTGACAATATTACTTTGTACTGGCTTACAAAAACAGGAGTTTCTGCTTCGCGTCTCTATTGGGAAGCCTTTCAGGGACCGAAGGCTGGCTTTTTCGATGTGAGAAATGTTAAGATACCCGTGGCCGTTAGTGTTTTTCCTGATGAAATTTACGCGGCTCCGCGAAGCTGGACACAAATGGCCTATCCCAAACTTCTCTATTTTAATAAAGTTGCTAAGGGAGGCCATTTCGCGGCCTGGGAACAACCAGAAGTGTTTTGTGTGGAACTCCGTTCAGCATTCAAAACATTGCGCTAGAGTATTCTTCATTTTTGATATCTAAAAAAATATGAAGAAAAAATGCCAAAGCAACGAATATATGGACGCCGTATTTTTTTGGGCACTGCGGCGAAATCAGTGGCAGCAGGAGGATTTTTCATAACTGGAATTGTAAATACAGAATCAATGAATTCTGAAATACACACTGTACCAGTTATGAATAAATCAGGAAAAAATCCTTCGTTTGCGCCGATAAAACAGATAAATACCGGCGTCCTGAATATTGGATATGCTGAAGATGGCCCTGCCAACGGTCCCGTCGTTATTCTATTGCACGGATGGCCTTATGATATCTACAGTTTTGCTGAGGTCGCTCCGTTGCTGGCTGCTAAAGGTTATCGCGTGATCGTTCCTTTTCTTCGTGGATACGGCACAACAAAATTTCTTTCGGATACCACTATGCGTAATGGGCAACAGTCTGTCGTCGCGGTCGATATTATTGCATTGATGGATACACTAAAAATAAAAAGCGCCATCATAGGTGGTTTCGATTGGGGGGCGAGAACTGCCGACATCATCGCTGTGCTCTGGCCTGAACGATGTAAAGCGCTTGTCTCTGTGAGCGGTTATCTGATCGGTAGCCAGGCTGCCGGGAAAAATCCCCTGCTTCCGAATGCTGAACTGCAATGGTGGTATCAATATTATTTTGCTACGGAGCGCGGCCGGGCCGGCTATGAAAAATACCGACACGAGTTTTCAAAACTCATCTGGAAACTTGCGTCACCTAAGTGGAACTTTGATGATGCCACCTTCAACCGGACTGTGGCCTCTTTCGATAATCCGGATCATGTTGCGATTGTCATTCATAATTATCGCTGGAGGCTCGGCCTTGCAGAAGGCGAGGCAAAATATGACGATCTGGAAAATCGACTTGCGATGGCTCCGATGATAAGTGTACCAACTGTTACTCTTGAAGGAGACGCCAATGGGGCGCCACATGGAGATCCTCCATCCTATGCCGCGAAATTTTCGGGCAAATATTCTAACCACATTGTTACGGGTGGTATCGGACACAATCTTCCGCAGGAGGCACCTCAGGCCTTTGCTGATGCCATTTATGAAGCGGATGGCTTTACTAAATAAACCCCCTATTTATCTGTTTCCGGCAAAACTAAAAACAAAACTTCTGAGCAAAAATCTCCTTAGATATAATAATATAAAACAGAAAAAATGAACACGACAGCAATTTTCCCCCAGGGGCAGAAATTACCAAACGACGCATTTACTGGAAATGCTTTTTTAACACCTTTGGTTGGCAGGGACAAAAACAATGATTTTTCAGTTGGCAGTCTGGTCTATGAACCAAAAACAAGAAGTTATTGGCATACACATCCCAAAGGACAGATTTTAATTATAATTGAAGGTGAGGGATTTTATCAGGAGAAAGGCAAACCAGCACGAGCTATAAAAAAGGGTGATGTAGTCGTCGCTCCCGAGAATGTAGCACACTGGCACGGTGCATCAGCAACAATTAAAATGGTTGACATTGCAATTACCAATTACAAAGGAGATGAACAGGCAACATGGCTTCAACCTGTAACGGACGAAGAATACAATAGCGCAAAATAAACGGCCGATAAAAAATACAACGATGACCAAGGAAACTCCGGATTATTCAGTTGATCCACATCTTTCATCAGCGGTGAAAGCATTCTTAAGTCCATTGAATGCAGGGGGCCCTGCACCAGAAACCTTGTCCGAGCAGGATGCGCGTAATGTACTGATTAATTTACAGGCCTCCGTAAACGTTGACTTATCAGGCATAGATGAAAGTGAAAAAAAGATTAGTCAGGACGGTTATACTGTGAAACTCACAATTGTAAGGCCAAAAGGGATGAAAAATAAATTACCGGTTTTCATTTTCATTCATGGCGGCGGCTGGGTTTTAGGTGATTATTCTACACATAAACGTTTAGTGAGGGACCTGGTTGTAGCATCAGAATATGCCGCTGTTTTTGTCCATTATACACTTTCGCCCGAAGCACATTATCCACGGGCTATCAATGAAATTTACGCAGCGGCCAAATGGGTATCAGAACATGGTGATGAAATAAATGTAGACGGAAAAAATATGGCTGCGGTGGGCAACAGTGCAGGAGGCAATATGACTAATGCATTGTGCATGATGGCAAAAGACAGGGGTGGCCCCGGTATTAAACTGCAAATATTGATGTGGCCGGTAACTGATTCTAGTTTCTCAGAGGATTCTTACGTAGTATATGGACAGCAACGCTTTCTCACCGTGCCTCTGATGAAATGGTCCTGGGATCGATACATTGTGGATACTGCACAACGTAAAGAAAAATACGCTTCTCCTTTACAGGCTTCGCTGGAAGAATTAAAAGATCTTCCGGCTACTTTAATCCAGGTTGCAGAAAATGACATTTTAAGAGATGAAGGGGAGGCATACGGAAGAAAATTGGAGCAGGCCGGTGTGGAGGTTTTATCAGTCAGATATAATGGTGTGATTCATGATTTTGGAATGTTGAATGGATTGGCCGGAACGCCGCAGGTAAAGGGTTTGATTGAACTCGCAGCCGCCGAATTGAAAAAACACTTGTAGAGTAAGTCATCAAACGAAGTGAATAGTTTTCAGAATTGAAAAACCCGTTACCAATCCATTACTTATTCCTCTGAAACCCACTTAAATCCGGGGACAGTACTTTTTGTATCGGGAAGTGACCAGTCCACGATAGATGCGCGTTCCTTGCAGAGTACATTCATTCTCACGGTAATTCATTTGCTTTTAGTTGCTTTTCGAAGTTTACCACGATTTTATTATACGGTATGAAAATAAAGCGCTTTGGATAAACAACCAGCTATTTTACAGCGCAAAATAATTATAACGGGCTTCATCAAGGAATCCAATGCCGCGATCTTTTTGAGTTTGTAGCCAGATTGTGGGCCACAATGATACGGTATGATACCTAATGATACTGTATAGCAAGGTATGATATGTATAACAGGAAGCCAAGGAGTAATAACTATTCCAAATCTTTACTTAAAAACCTGGCCTTTTGGTATCGAAAATGGGGAGTATTATACCTCGAATTTTAGGGGGAGGTCATTATTTAAGTTCATAACTTATCAACGACCAATCTTGGATATGCTTGGTGATGATCAATTCGCCGGAGGGATTGAGATAGAGTTTCACGAACCCGATATTATCTTTAAACCATTGGTCAATGGTAAAACTTGCATCAGGCATACCCGCATCTCCATAAATCTGCCATGAGTTCGTGAAGACATTGTTTCCAACATTTATATCGCCCTGACCGATTATGGTTACGTTCCCAATTCCGGTTACATATGGCCACGATGAACCAGTTACAAAAGGCATAACATATTGCCTGACTATATACGAGTTGGTCCGATCCATAAACCGGAAGGTATCTCCGGTTTGAAAAACAAAATTACTATCGATCCATCCCGGATACTTGAACTGCCATATAGCGGCGGTTATTCCGATGGGCCATTTGACAGTGTCTACGATAAGAACATCCACGTTATATTGTATGGAACCACTGTCCTGAGTTCCCTGAATGGTCGTGTCTCTTACCATGTAATGCCAGCTGTCGCCGATTGTATTGGGAAATACATTCGATGATCTTGTATTTCCCGTATTGCTTTTATTGCAACCAGCGACTAGTAACAGGAATACCGCTCCCAGGTAAATAGTTTTCAATCTTTCCTTTTTGGCTTTAAATGACTGACGGTTTAAACAGCCAAATCGTTGCTTCAAAGCAAAAAATAGGGAAAATTACCAGTCCGCGACAGGTGCGTGTTCCCTGCGAAGTATATTCATTCTCACCTCATTTCATTTGCCTTTTGTTGCTTTTCTGAGTTTACCACGCCGCGGGCTTGACCTATGGTAGCCCTTCTTTCGATACTAATCTGTTACTAAATCCTGTTTCTTCTAATACACTCGTTCAACTAAACACATCAGGGGTTTTAACAGGTGAATTTATCAAGTCACGGTTTTACAAAGTTTTGCATTTCTAATATGAAAATTTATTTCGGTTTTGAAAGACCCCGAAGGGTTGTAAAATCAACTTCTATTGAGGCCGATTCTTTAAAATCCTTATCGCTAATGGGTTAGGCGTGCCTGATTCATTTTTGGGGTTCTGGCATAAAATTGGCAAAATATATATCCGATCGATAATAAAGAATTGAGTGCCGGTATTCATATGCACTCAAAATTCGTAGTTGATCCGGTTTGATGAGATCAATTTTTTATTGGATTTATAAATTACCTTCATCTGCCCGTTGTTCCCGGCAACAAAGTGCCTTTTCCATAACCAAACGCCACCAGAATCAGCATTTCCGAAGGGAGAAAAAATATACCAGCGTTATAAACGAAATCTTATCGCAAAAAACTTTTAAAAGACAACCATCAGACTCATTTATGATAAAGGTCATACAATGGATGATTATCCAATGTTACATTTGTTAATGACAAATTTATAATATGAAAACGATCCTGGCACCTGTAGATTTTTCCGCAAGCTCGACAAATGCTGCAAAATATGCAGCTGACCTGGCTTTATCGATCAATGCAGACTTGACTCTTTTTCACGTTTTACAGGTTCCCACCGCTGGCAATCAAACACCGACGGGTAAACCGGTATTTGCGGAAATGGAGGCTTCGGTACTTGCAAGGCTGAATGACCTGAAGAAGTCCCTCAACCCCCGGATGCAGGACAAAACAAATGTAGTGATCGATACAGAACCCGGAACAGTAGTATCCCGGATAAGGGACTATTGCAGGAAAAAAGGTCCGTTTATCGTCGTAATGGGTATCAACCGAAATTCCGGATCAGAGAATTTTCCGGAAAGCGTCTCCTTGAACGCGGTGAACCATACGCTTTACCCGTTGATCATTGTTCACGAGAATGTTCGTTTCCAGCCGATCCATAAGATTGGACTGGCCCTGGATAAAACTTTTATGCCCCCTTTTCCCTTCGAATATTTAAAAAAACTTCAACTTAGTTTCAGTGCAAAAATTGATATCCTTTATGTCAGTCCTGAAAAGGTAGTGCCGGACTCCAAAAGAATTAAATATTTTAAACAAGAATTGGAAGACATAGAGCCCGATTTTCATTTTATCTCGACACACGAACTCGGTGAAGGAATGAAAAAACTTTTGGAAGAAACGAAAGTCAACCTTTTGCTGTTGATTCCGAAATTTCATACATTTTTCGAATTCCATAAGAGCCAGTCCAGGAAGCTAATCCTGAACTGCCCGGTACCTGTAATGACCATTCACGAATAAGTGGGAAGGGGACGTGACTCACTCACATATTGAATGGACTGAGGTGACCTGGAATGCTGCAAATGGATGTACTAAAATATCTGCAGGTTCTTTTTCATTTTGAAAAATTTATCTCCAGTTTGGCAGGCTATTTCATGGTACAATCGTTCACCGAAATTTCTTTCGGACTGTTCAAACCTTTCACTGACAAGACTTTACCAGAGTTATTTGATTTCCCGTCTTTAATAGGCTTAAATTTTGGCACTGTTATGAAAAATAGAAAAAAATGAAAGAGTATTTTCAACGATTTGGTAAAGTTTTAAAACCTTATCACCTGTTATATGGAATCTTTTTCTTGTTGTTTATTGTAGGGATTATTTATCGATTACTGAAACAATCCTGAATAGCATTTGACAGGATGAGGAGGGGTTCTTTATATCGCAAATAGCAGTGTTTATATTTCTTCAATTTGTTAGTTTGCTGCTTGGACCAATTTCAGAACAGCTTTATATGTAATCCGGTCAGTGATATGATCTGAGCATAACTGGCAGAGGGAACAGAAAGTTGGAATACAATAGCATAAATAAAGTATTGAAAGAGGGTATTGACTCATTGGAAGATTTGAATGACAGTATGAATGATTTGTAGCAGCGAGAGAGCCGGCGATTATTCCAACAGCCTTATAGCCCTGCCATAATCATTGTCGTTTCTGATCGTTTTAGCTGCTTTCGCATAGGCTGTTTTAACAGGATCTGTCTTTGGCATTTTTTTCGCGAATTCTGACAGAATATTTGCTTTGTCCGCATCAGAACCCAGCGATTCTGATTCTTTGATCAGGAGTATCCACTGATTTTCTGTGATTGGACTTACTGCGAGCATTTTATTAAACATGGTTACCTTGTCCATGTCAGAATTCATTTTGGAAACAAAGACCGACAGGCTGTCAAAAAGCGAGTCTTTGATAAGACCTTTATCGATCAGTTTTCCAAAAAGACTGGATTTATCCATATCGGATCCAAAACCATTACCCAGATTCAAAATCGAAGATGTGATGGCTGCATTCAGAGAATCCTGATCAATGATATGATGAATAGCATTCATTTTATCCATATCAGAACCCATTCCTTTGATGATATCAAAACACGCTGCGGCGACTGACGGATTATTAAACTCAGCGTTATTAATCTGATTTAAAAACTGAGTCTTGTCCATATCCGAATTCAGCGATTTGACTTTTCCCAGAATAAGTTCCCTGGTTTCTGCAGGAAGCGAATCGATTAAAAAAAGCCGTTTCAGATAGAGGACCCTGATCTGATCCGTCTTCATACTGTCGACTTCTCTTAATAAAGCCTGACTTCCTCCTTTCTGATAGACACGTTCCATCCTCCCTTCCGCATCATACCCACAGTAAATCATTTCTTTGATGGCTTTCGCCACTAATATTTTTCCTTCATCGTTTAGCGGCAGATCATTTTTCCCATCAAAAATCTTATACTCAATGTCTCCTCTTACATCACTTTGAGCTTTTACTTTAATATCGTTCAGCCGGAATTTAAAATAGCCTCCGGGAGAAATGGATTTGAAACCGGATTCATCATCCGATAGTTGAAATTTTCCCAAGTAGTTTATTTCTTCATAAAAGTTATCTGATTTGATAACCATGTTACTTTCAGAAAGACCTCTTCTTTCTCTGTCCTTACCGGTCCAGGAGAAATAGTAGCGAATGGACAACAGCAAAAATGCGATCAGAAAAAATATCAGTTTCATCTTAAATAAATAATTTATTAATGTTAGCCATTTCGTCTGGTAAAATAATAATAGGCCCCAAATCCGGCTGCTATGCTAAATGCTATAATAGCAAGAGAATGTAACCCGAAAGGGCTGGTTAGCATAAGAAGCAAGAAGGCAATACCAAGGGCAACCATAATAAAAAACCATTGTAGAATATAGTTTTTGTTTTCCTTTTTGTCGGGTTGCAAAAGTTCCCTGACAATGTTTTCTTCTGTTCCCTTATCCAGCATCCTGTTTTTGATCCGGGCGGTCATTCCTGTCTTAAAGATTTGAAGGATAAAGGATGCTATAAGGTAAATGGCAATCAGCATGGTGCTGATATGTAAAGCATCAAATAAGAAATCCCTGTCCCTGAAAGGATCAAAATTTTCATGGTTCTGGGCCTGCGTGGCGACAGCCATCAGGGAAACAACAACCGTTACACTTATTTTTTTCATAATGATTACATTGATTAGTTATCAGACCGGTATGATTATAAATTGTTCCCGGAATCAATTAATATTTAAAAAATGCATTTGCCTGATGAATTTTTTATATAGGTATAGAATTTTTGTGATGAGGATCCCGGTCGTACCGATGACGATGGAATAAATGAAAAAGGGTGGAATATCAATCAGACTATCCAGTATGATTTTTCGGAATATATACACCGGGATACCTATGCACGAGCAGGTAAAAATCACCAGGAAACCGGCGATGATATCATCTGTAGATAAGCCTGTATTTGCTTTCGGTAATTTGGATAAAACGAGTTCCTGCACGTCAAAATCAAATGAAGCCGAAGGCTGTATTTTTATTTCTGAGAATAACATTTGATAAGCAGAAATTTCCGCCTGACAATCGGGGCAGGACTCAATATGGGCAATAACATCCGGGTTAGAATCAGATATACCAAGAGCATATTGTTGTAATTCATTTTCGGACGGATGACTATGATTCATAATGTCTCTTTTAAATATTTAGACAGTAAATTCTCTTTCAGCATTTTCCTGGCCCGAAACAAAGAACTTTTAACCGTGCCTTCGGGTAATCCTGTGATCTGGGACAATTCCTCATACGTCATGGATTCATGGTGGAACAGCGTAATAAGTGTTTGATAAATGGCCGGTAGTCCCTCAATTTCTCTGCGAAGGATATCAGAAAGTTCCTTTTGGGAAAGATTGTTTTCAGCATTGTTTTCAAAGGATGAATGATAATACATCATGGCCGGCGTTGTTTCATACATTTCCTCATTCTCGTGGAGATTACCTGGCAGCACTAATTTTTTCTTTTCTATCCATGATAAACAGGAATTATAAGCAATCCGGGCGATCCAGGTGGAGAGTTTGGATTGAAATTTAAAACCTGCCAGGTTGTGAAAAACCTTCATATAAATATCCTGAGCCAGATCCTTTCGGTCTTCGGCGACGGGAACGAATTTGAAAACGATCTGGGCCACCAGGTTTTCAGTGTTTTTAATAATAACACCAAATGCGCGGGTATCCCCCCGTAAAACCCGGTCAACCAGGTGTTTGTCAGCCGGATTATTTGCTGTTGTATGGTTCACGCCTGTTATCAGACCGGAAAGTTGAATTAAAGTTCCAGGAAATTGAAAGTTTTTTAGCCGCCTTTTCCACAAAGAATTATTGTAATTCTATACGCCAAAGAAATCTGGCATTCACTAACTCGCATAAGACCACCTGTGAATGGTCGGATTACAAATATTTTCTCTTCAGCCAGGCCCTGACGGGTTCATCATATAATTTCAATGCAGCCCAGGCCAGCAAAATAAAAAAAATGAATAGTCCGACGGCGACGGGTATAATCGTCGCTGGGGCGGGTTTTTTAGTGGCGATCCATGCCGTATAGATGTATATAAAAGGGTAATGGGTGATGTAGAGTGGATAAGATATAGCGCCGGAAAAACTGCAAAGTTTGGCCCACCGTCCGCTGATTTGTCCGCCGGCACCTGCTGCAACAATCAGGGGGAATCCGATGATAATACAGGCTGGTTCGTACCAGCCTGTCCATTGACCTGTTGGTATGCAAAACAACAGGATCAAAAACAAAGAACAGGTTGTGTAAGCCGCTGGTATACGAATGAGTTTCCCGGTACGGAATAATAATAATCCGGCGAAGAATGGATACATCATGCGCACCATCGCAATCCAAAAACTATCGTAGCCCCATCCTGTTGCAATGTTGCCCCTCGAAACACATACGACGGTCAGTATGATTCCGCTGATAATCACGATAACCCATAAAATAACTTTGGTCATTTTTCTTCCAAACAGCGCATAGATCAGATTGGCGATATATTCCTGTAATAACGACCAGCAGGGGCCGTCCAGCGAATGTGTTTCACCCCAGCCACGCACATCCGGAGAAGGCAGGAGTGTAAACCCGATGATCATCGAAACGATGATCCTGAGTATCCCAACCTGGTGACCCAGGTTCGTGTAGGGATCAAACCAGAAACCGATGGCTCCGATCAGCACGCCTAAAATAACCAGCGGATGCAGACGTATCAATCTGATTTTGAAGAAATCCTTTATGCTCATTTTGCCCCACCGGTCATCGTACGCATAACCGACTACGAAGCCCGATAAAAGATAAAAGAAATCGACCGCCAGGTAACCATGCGGCGTCGGGTGGTGGCCCACAACCGGAAAGTATGCTTCAAACAAATGATAAATGACCACCATGATGGCAGCGGTGCCACGCAATCCGTCGAGAATGGGGTAATGCGGTTTCATCAGATATGCCTGACCGTTATTAAGGCCTTAAGATACCCGATTGATTTGATTGTACAAGTAGAATGTGATTAAAAAACCGGACACTATTTTATGATCCCCAATTCTTTCTCCACTTCTTCCGTTATGTCCAGCACAGGCTTCGAATACATCACGGTATTACCCTCGCTCTTATCCAGCACGATTTTATAAGACAGCCTGGTGGCTGTTGACCTGATGGCTACGTCTACCCGGTCCTCAATGGGTTGTATCAATTCCTGTCTCTTTTTAAACAGATCACCCTGAAATCCAAAACGCGTGCGCTGCAGGTCGCGCAGCGCCTTTTCATAATAAAAAATCTGATCGGCTCTTTTTTTCTTCAGGTCATCAGTCAGCAGGGGTTCATCTTTTTCAAAATCCTTGTACATTTTATCCAGGATCGCCTGTTTGTCATCAATTTCTTTCTGCCATAAAGCCGTCAGGTTATTCAGTTTGGCCAGGGAATCCGGATAATCAGGCATTTTAGTCAGTATATATTTCGAATTCACAAAGGCCATTTGCGCAGTAGAAACAAGCGAGAGGATTATGAAACCAAACAGGAAGAAGAATATTCTTTTCATACGCCTGAAGTTACTATTTTTCCGTCCTGATTTTTTAAGTACATTCCCTGACAAAAAATTTAACGTGAAATATTTATCGCTGTTTATTTTTTTATCCTGTATCGCGATTTCCCCCACACTCGCCCAGACAAAACCTTTACCACGCATCGCGATCGCGGGTCTCGCGATAGAGTCCAGTACATTTTCACCGGCCCTCACAGATGAAGCCGCTTTTCATACAAAGTATGGAGCAGATGTTTTTTCTCTCTATCCTTTTCTGTCGGTCGATTCTCCGCTTCGCAACAGGGCGGTCTGGATCCCGACACTGGTGGGTGATGCATTGCCGGGTGGTGCCGTAACCAGACAGGCTTATGAATCACTTGTAGATAAAACACTGGATTCTCTGAGAAATCATCTTCCGCTGGACGGTATCTATTTCGACATACATGGAGCGATGAGTGTGGTCGGGCTCGATGATCCCGAAGGAGATTTAATTACCAAAATACGGAAAGTGGTGGGCAGGAAAACCATCATTTCCACTTCGATGGATCTGCATGGAAATGTATCCTGGCGTCTGGCGGAAAATACTGATCTGATCACCTGTTTCCGTATGGCGCCGCACGAAGACGCCATGCAAACCAGAGAAAGAGCCGTGACGAATTTGCTGACGAGAATCGAAAGCGGGAAAGGCAAACCTGCTTACAAAGCCTGGATTTCTGTTCCCATATTATTGCCCGGTGAAAAAACAAGTACCCGGATCGAACCGGGTAAGTCGCTGTACGCAGCCGTTGCACCGGCTGCTGCTCAGCCAGGAATTGTTGATGCAGCTATCTGGATCGGATATGCCTGGGCAGATGAACCACGCAACCATGCCGTTGTTATGGTAACCGGAGATAATAAAATAGCCGTCGCATCCGCGGCTGAAGAACTGGCTCTTCGTTTTTGGATATTCAGGAATGATTTCGCTTTTGTGGCGCCGGTTGCCACACTGAAAGACTGTCTCGATAGCGCAATCAAAAGTGATAAACACCCTTTTTTTATCAGTGATATGGGCGATAATCCAACAGCAGGTGGTGCGGGGGATGTGAGCTGGACTTTGACAGAAATACTAAAACGTCCGGAATTCAGGTCGCCCAATGGACCCTCTCTGATTTATGCATCCATTCCGGGTCCGGAACTGGTAAAAAATGCAATCAAAGCAGGGATCGGTAAAACAGTTGATGGGTTTGCCGGCGCAAAAGTAGATAGCAGGTATGCACCGCCCGTTCACATCAGGGGTACCGTTGAATCGATCGCCTATGGAGACAAAGATGCGGAAGTGGAAACCGTTATCCGGGTTGGAACGGTGCATATTATTGTCACCCAAAAACGCAAACCCTATCATCGTGAAGTCGATTTTACGAGGCTTGGCCTGGATCCAAGGAAAACGGATATTGTCGTTGTGAAAATCGGGTATCTGCAGCCTGAGTTATATGCTATGCGTGCCGCCTGGATCATGGCCCTGACACCGGGCGGGGTAGATCAAAACCTCGAGCGCCTGAATTATAAACGGATACAAAGACCCATGTTTCCGCTTGATAAAAACATGAAAGATCCTGATCTGTCGGCTAAATGGGTTCCGGAGTCTGATTAAGTCCGGATTATGGTTATGCCGGACTATCCTTTTGAGGGCTCTTTACGTATTAAATAGTGTAGAAAGACTGATCTTTAATAACGGTGGACTATTTAAACATTAAGGGCCAAACTAATCTTGAAAGCAGTTCTAATTGCATATTTATTGACCCTGCCAGCCTGGGGGTGGTCACAAACCTATCCTTTAAAAGGGCAACTGGCGGCGACAGCCTTTCCCATCTGCGCACAGGATACCTTCAAACAGGGTGTCCTGCCCAATGGTTTCGATGCCAATATCGTTATGCCGGGTTGTGATCCATATATTGAAATAAATCCTTTTTATTTTCGGTTTACCTGTTATGCATCCGGCACACTCGGATTTACAATTATTCCGAATCTGCCGTCGGACAATTATGACTGGATACTTTTTGACATAACCGGCGTTCTTCCTTCAACAATCTTTATAGACCCCACATTAACGGTAACGGGCAACCGGTCTTCGAACCCGGGGAATACCGGCGCCAGTCTGGAAGGTTCAAATAATAACGTTTGTCCGGTGGGTACTACAGCCAATCCCTCCACTTTTACAAAATGGCCCAGTCTTCTGCAGGGCCATGAATATTTGTTGCTCATCACGCACCCGTCCGGAACACAAGGCGGATATTCGCTTGCTTTCGGTGGCGGATCAGCCGTGTTGAATGATCCCACACTTCCCGATCTGCTGTCGGTCGTGGTCAGCTGCGACAAAAAAACGCTGACGGTCGGCCTTACAAAATTTGTGTTGTGCAGCAGCCTCGATCCTGACGGTTCGGATTTTTCAATAACAAATTATACAGGAACGGTAGTGAGTGCAGTCGGACTGAATTGCAGCCCCCAGTTCGACTACGATTATATGGAACTTTCGCTTAGCGATCCTTTACCACCCGGTAACTATACTCTTGGGTTAAAGAACGGCACAGATCAGAATACGTTACTGGAGTATTGCGGACGACCGATGCCGCCAGGCGATCATATCGATTTTACCGTCACGGGTACTCAGCCTGCGCTGGACAGCTTGATTCCCCCTGCCTGTGAACCAAATACACTACACCTCTTTTTTTCAGATCCAGTCAAATGCAGTTCGATTGCCGCGGATGGATCCGATTTCGTCGTTACCGGCCCTTCTGTTGTAAGTGTCAATCAGGCAACAGGAGGTCTTTGCTCAGGAAATTTGACGAACCAAATAGATATTACCCTTGCTTCGCCGATCATGGCAGCAGGCAGTTATAAAATCGCTGTAGCAAACGGAAGTGATGGCAACACGCTCACTAATCAGTGCGACAATCCAATGCCGGTTGGTTCTTCATTGACTTTTGAGATCGGAACACCCATCTCTGCAGCATTTGATTTCAGCATTGGCTATGGATGTAAACAGGATACCATTCAATTGAATTATCTGTCTGCCGGCAGCGTGAGTCAATCCATTTGGAATATTGATACGGCATTCGTCAGTTCGTCATTAAGTCCTGCCATTATCGAGACTGTTTTTGGATTGAAGAATGTACAGCATATTGTATCCAATGGTTTTTGCAGTGATACCGTGTCCAGGACAGTCAATCTGAATAATATATTGACTGCTGCTTTTACAGCCCCGGACGAAGTTTGTCCGAAAAATGTGATCGCTTTTACAAATAACAGCATTGGAAATATTGTTTCCTATTATTGGGATTTTGGCGACGGCACATCCAGCACGGATCAGAATCCTTCGAAACATTTGTTTCCCGATACGAGGGAAGCCACCTCGTATTCTGTGCAACTGATTGTCCAGGATCAAATGGGCTGTCAGGATACTGCCAGCGAAAAGATTTCCAAACTACAAACCTGCAATGTGTCGGTACCCAATGCCTTCACGCCGAATGGCGACGGGAAAAATGATTATCTGTATCCATTGAATGCGTATAACACTACTAATCTGTAATTCCAGGTTTTTAATCGTTACGGGCAACTGGTATTTGAAACGCGCGACTGGACAAAAAAATGGGATGGCAGAGTGAATGGTCAGCCGGCGGAGACAGGAGGATATGTCTGGTTGCTGAGTTATACGGACGGTTCAGGAAAAAAAATATCCCAACGGGGTACGACGATTTTGATAAGATAATTTCATTAACCCATATAATTGATCTGTCCGCTGGCAACGTTTATATTCACCCAACTGTCTTATAATTATTGTGAAAACTGCTTTTTTCGTCATTTTGATCTTCAGCACGGCTTATGGCTGGTCGCAAACGTTCCCGGTCACCGGCCAGCTTGCTTCAACCGCCTTTCCCGTTTGCGGTTCAGATACATTCAGGCAGTCCGTCGTTCCTACCGGAAGCACCCATACGCTGCAGGTACCCGGATGTTCGGGTGACGGTGCTGTGTATGCGGATACCAACCCCTTCTGGTATATATTCACCTGTTATTCTGCAGGGTCCCTCGGGTTCCTGATCACACCCAATAATCTCGGGGATGATTATGACTGGATGTTATATGATATTACAAACCACCAGGCTAACGAGGTTTATACCAATGTCTCATTGATAGTGGCCGGAAACTGGGCCGGGACCTATGGGTTAACGGGAGCAGGGCCCGGCGGAATTGCCGGGATAGGCTGCGCTTCCTTTCCGAGTGATAATCATAACAGCTTTAGTACAATGCCCAATTTAAAACTGGGTCATACATACCTTTTGCTCGTCAGTCACTTTACGGACTCCCAAAGCGGTTATTCTTTGTCGTTTGGAGGTGGTTCAGCTGTCATTACGGATACCTCGAAGGCGCATCTGAAGTCGGCCGATATGCACTGCGACCGACAGACCCTGGTAGTTTCACTAACCAAAAATATGCGATGCGCGAGCGTTGCGGCAGATGGCTCTGATTTTGTAATTCCAACCAATCCTTCTGCAATCATACAGGCGACGGGTTATGGCTGCAGCGGTTCGTTTGATATGGATTCCATTTTAATTACACTGAACGCTCCATTGACGCCGGGATCTTATTCTGTTGTTTCAAAGGTCGGAACCGACAATAACACACTATTGGATGACTGTGGTAATCAGCTGCCTGTTGGCGAGAGTCTTTCATTTGAAGTGCTTCCGCCCCATGCCACTCTGTTTGATAGCCTTTCGCCACTCCATTGCGCTCCGGCAACACTTCAACTTGTTTTCTCTGACCTGATTCAATGCAGCTCGATATCTCCTGACGGGTCGGATTTTACTATTACGGGTCCGAATCCGGTTAACATCCTTTCTGCGAAGGGTAATTGTAATGATGCTGCAATGGCGAATGTCATTAATATAACACTCTCTGCTCCCATAGTAACTGGCGGAAGCTACCAGCTGACCCTGAAAGCAGGCAATGATGGGAACACAATCATCAATGAATGCGGCGTTGAATCAGCTGCCGGGGGTATGATTCCTTTCGAAATAAAAGATACGGTATCCGCTTCATTCAATTATAGTATGAATCTGGGGTGTCATTATGATACCCTGCACCTGATGTATGTTCCCGCGAACAACGTGGATCAGTGGCAATGGATAGTCGACACGGTTGAGACGAGTTCAATGCTTCATCCTGATCTTGTTGAAACGGTGTTCGGTCTTAAAACAGTGCAGCATATTGTATCAAACGGTTTTTGCAGTGATTCGGTTACTGAAATTGTAAATCTCGATAATCTGATCAAAGCATCTTTTGATGCGCCACGTGAAGTATGTCCCAAAGATGTAGTCAGCATCGGTAACACCAGCATCGGTCATTTGGTCTCCTGGTACTGGTCGTTTGGTGATGGCGAAACCAGTACGGATCAGGATCCGCCTTCCCATTTGTTTCCAAATACAGCAGCCGGAAAAACCTACACTGTAATGCTGGTCGTGCAGGATAACCTGGGTTGCTACGATACGGCCAGCGAACAGATCACCAAATTGCAAAGCTGTTATATAACGGTTCCCAATGCATTTACTCCGAATGGGGACGGGAAAAACGATTATCTGTATCCGTTGAATGGTGACCTGGCAACCAACCTCGAGTTCAAGGTATATAACCGGTACGGTCAGCTCGTTTTTGAAACGCGTGACTGGTCCAAAAAATGGGACGGAACGATTGGCGGAAAGCCGCAACCGACCGGAACATATGTCTGGATGCTTCATTATACAGACAGCTCCGGTAAAAGCTTTTTTCTTAAAGGTACCAGTGTTTTAATCCGGTGATTGATTCCCGCCCGCGGACGGGCTTATTTAAAGCTATGCCGTAGTTGTTTTTAGAATTTATTTTATCTCACAATATATTCGTAGCAGTCACTTGATAACACGGGTGTCAGTGTTGCGGCATCGACGATCTGAAAGTCAATGTGGAATGCGCTTCCCCTGGCTACGCTGGTAACATCGCGAAAAAGTGTTTCATGTCCGTCGCCCTTACTGTCGGTTTCAATATCCTGGGCAACCAGACCCTTACCTAAGGTCAGCCATGACGCATTGGTACAGGTGGTCGTGTCGGAGTATGGGTTGGCAGCTCTTTGAAGTAAGTAAGAGTGATTGGGTAACAGGTTAAATATGTATGTATCCAGGGTGATAATTCGCGCAGTATCCGGATCCTGCCGGAACTTAAGGAATCCAAATCCCTTATTGGATTGGTCCTTCAGGTTTTCCGTATGAAACGTTACATCCAGGTCGAAATGTTGCGGATCTTCTATTGGCTGGGATTTCTCGCATGAAACAAATAGCGATATCATTAAGATAAAGACGGCCAGCGTACCGATTATGGTATGTAGTTTTTTTGTTCTCATAAAAAAGAGGTTTTGTTGATGAATAAATTGATTCCATTAAACTATAACAAAGGCGGTTGGGGCAAAATGGGAGATTAGTAAACTGCGGGTTTCAATGAGTATTCTGCGAAGATTTGGACTTCCCGGTGAAAAAAGGTTTATATTAGGGTGGATTCACCCTGACCCTGCCTGCAATAAACACGATTACCGGTTCCAACATTATTTACATGGAAATTAATAACAATAAACGCCGGCGGCCTAACTGGAAATGGGCCATGATCCTGGTCGTTTTTGCAGGTTCCGTTATTTTCATTTATCAGCTTTTTTTTAAGCAGGCCGTTTTCACCGGTAAGGATAAAACGGTTGCTGTTTTACCTTTTGCCAATCTGGGTGCTGATTCTTCAGATGAATACCTGAATGATGGAATGACGGAGGAAATCATCAACCAGCTTTCAAAAATTAATGGTCTTCGCGTAGCGCAGCGCAGTTCAGTGCTGAAGTATAAGGGACATGAAAAAAATATACGTAAAATCGCCGACACCTTACATGTTGCTGCTGTGCTGACAGGAGGAATCCGTAAATCAGGGGATAAGTTAATCATCCAGGCCCACCTGATGGATGTTGGTTCCGGGAAATCAATCTGGAGTGAAAGTTTTGACCGCGATATCCATGATATATTTTCCATCCAGACGGAAGTAGCCCAGTTGATAGCTGACAAGTTGAATACAGAAATATCGAATGATGAAATAAATAATATTCACCGGCGATCAACCCAAAATCTCGAAGCATATGACAAATACCTGGAAGGTCTTTATTACTGGAATAAGGGTAACAGCGCTGCTTTCAGAAAGGGAATCATCTACTTCAACCAGGCGATTCAGCTGGACTCCGGATATGCAAAGGCCTGGGCCGGATTAGCAGATTGTTATTCAGCTTTGGGATACGGAAGTTATGAGAAACCGTCAAATGTCTTTCTGAAAGCAGAACAGGCAGCCAGCAAAGCGATTCTACTTGATTCGATGCTGGCAGATCCACATACTTCTATGGGTTATGTTAAGCTTTATTATTATTGGGACTTGCGCGGTGCCCAGCAGGAATTCCTGACAGCTATACGCCTGAATCCAGGCTATGTAACAGTCTACGAATCGTATTGTTATTGTCTGACAGCCATGGAGAAATTATCCGAGGCCAGAGAAGTGATTGAAATAGCTGTGCAGCTGGATCCTTTATCGGCTAAATTAAATACAGATCTGGGATTTAATTTATATTATCAGCATCAATATGATCAGGCGGTCACCGTATTAAAAACATCTCTTGCACTCGATCCAAAATACCTGTTAGCTCACCTGTGGCTTGCCAGGACTTATCAGGAAAAGAAAATGTTTAATGAGGCGCTCGGGGAATACAACAACACCATGAAAATAGTTAAGAACTGGCCCGTGGCATTGGGGGCGATTGGTTATGTAAATGGTATTACCGGTAAAAAACAGGAAGCAGAGGAAATGCTGGATTCTCTGTCCAGACTTTCAAGTTCTATTTATATTTCACCATATGTATTCGCACTGGTGTATACTTCGCTAAATGACAAAGAAAATGCTTTCAGATATCTGAACCAGGCATATACTGACCATACCAACTGGATGGTATGGCTCAAATTGGATCCCCGCTGGAGGTTACTCTATGATGATAAAAGATATGCAGCGCTTGTAGAAAAAGTGGGCCTGCCAAAGTTCACCGGCAAATTCAGCAAAGAATAAAAGCGTGGTCAATCATATATTTTTACAGGGATTTTTAATTTTACACAGGTTCCGGAAATATTTCCTTCAGCGTCTTTTAATTCCTCAAACTCCACACCCAGATTTTCAAGCTGTGTGGGATCTGCCAGACGCAAACGGTTTTTGGTAAGTTCGATACCAAGAGATTTTTTTGTTTCCTGTTCTTTGGTCTTCCTTAATGCCGAACCTGACAGGCCAATTCCGTTGTCAGAAATTTCACAACACAGGACATCTTCTTCTATGAGCAGATATATCGTGATTTTACCTATTTGATCCTGTTTTGGATTGAGTCCGTGCCAGATCGCGTTTTCAACAAATGGCTGAATCAGCAGAGAGGGAACCCCGATCATTTCCGGGTCCAGCCCGTCTGTTCTGATTTCATATAAAAAAGGCGTTTCAAACCGGAGGGCTTCCAGATCCATATATAACTTTAAACTTTCCAATTCCTCGCTCAGTGGGATATAAGAATGTCCTGACTTTTCCAATACGATCCGGATGAGTTTTGCGAATTTGGTGAGATAGTCGGCCGCTTTTTCAGCATCGTTTCCGATAATAAAACGGTTAATGGAATTGAGGCAGTTAAAAATAAAATGTGGATTCATCTGAGCGCGCAGGGCTTTCATTTCGAGCTCTGCCTGCTGATTTAATAATTCTGCCCTGGATTTTTCGGATTCCAGTTTTTGAATGCGTAATTCGTTTTCAGCCAATTCCCTTTTGCGGTGTTCGGACCGGCGTTGCAGAATGATATTCCGTGTAAACAGGAATGCAAATAATATCAGGACGATGATACTGCCTACCAGGATATTTTTCATCAGCGTCTGCTTTTGAAGCTGCACGGCCTGGATCTCCTGCTCTTTGTTCATGAGCGAAATCCGCTGTTCATAATGATAAGCAGCAAATCTTCCCTTTGCCTGATTGTTTAAAACTGCGTCCTTTACAATCGAGTACTTCCTGAAATAATAATTGGAACTGTCCGCAAGCCCCTGTCGGTTATAGGCATCTGACAGGATTTTGTATCCGTCCCTGGCATATTGATTCACCCGGGCATTCAGTGCCATATCCATTCCCTGTCCGCCATACATGATCGCGTTTTTGTAATCGTCCAGTATCAGGTATGTTTTTCCTAAATCGAGCAGTGTACGCATTTCCTCATTTACATCGTTATACAAACGATGTTCTCTCAGACCTTTTTGAAAATTTCCGAGTGCCTGTTGAAAATTACCCTGCAACAAATAATATTCTCCCATACTTACGAGGTAATAACGCTGGTTGGCATCGGCGGAAGGTTTGTATAAGCGATAATAATAAAGTGCAGAATCAAAATGGTTTGTCAGGCCCCATATTTCTGCAAGCTGCATTTTAAAACGGATTTCAGAGTCAGGATAAATATGCAAGCCGTTCTGTCCGTCGTTACTCATTTCACGTGCGCTGAGATAATAATTGAGTGCAGCCGGATATTCTTCTATCCATTTATAAAATTCTCCCAATCCCCAGAGAGAGGTGGCGATCCACTGTCGGTTGTTTTGTTTTAGTGCGATATCATATAATTGCCGGGCATAGTCAAAACTCTTTTCGTAGTTCCCGGTTTGACGGTAAAGTGCAAACATGTTGGTCAGTGCAGCAAATGTCTTACTGTCGTCATTTTCCTTTGCTGCCATGGCGCTGTAGTTTTCGCTATACTCCATGGCTTCATCAAAGCGCGCTTCTGTATACGCTTTCCAGAAAAGGTTATTGATCGCTGTGCCGGTAACAACCGGCGATTGACTCTCACCTTTTGAAATAGAATCCTGTCCCGAACAAATTTGCAAACACAAGCTGAATAAAAAAAGCCAGCCGGTTTGATGCCATATCGTAGACTTATCACTCAGAAGGAAAGGTGGGTTATGTATTTTAGAAGATCTTCTCTTTTATTGCGCGAAACGGGAACGGTCATCTCATTATTCAAAACAAGATACCCGCCGTCACCTTTTATATAACGAATGGCATATTGAAGGTTTACGAGCCAGGAATGATGTACACGAAAAAAAGGAGCCATGTTGAGCAATTCTTCTATTTCCTTTAGTGTTTTGGAGACCAGGATCGTTTTGCCGTTCGTGAGCCGGACGTTCGTGTAATTACTACTGCTTTCACAGACCAGAATGTCATTCAGATGCACCAGCTCATAGCTGTGTAATGTGGGGAAGGCAATTTTCTGAAAGGAAAAATCATTGTGCTTCCGTGTATGCGAGAGGAGTGCGGTCAGTTGGTTTAAAGAAATTTGTGTTTCCTGCTTTATGAATTTGCCAACTGCCTGTCTTAATTCATCCTTGTCCACAGGTTTCAGCAGGTAATCCAGAGCGCCGAACTTTATGGCTCGTAATGCATACTGATTGAAGGCAGTTGTGAAGATGATATGAAATTGAATATCAGATAAAGATTCCAGCAGGTCAAATCCGGATTTATCCGGCATCTCCACATCCAGGAAAATAAGTCCGGGCGGCCTTGTACGAATCTCTTCCATGGCTTCGTCGGCGGTCTTACATATGGCCCGTACATCCACTTCCGGGCAATATTTGTTCAACTGCCAGAGCAGATTATCGCTGCAATGTTTTTCATCGTCTATGATGAGCGCGTTTATCATACCTGGAACGACTTTTGAAGATGCAGACTAAGATAACACAGATTCTGATCAATTGGTGGGCGAAACGGGTTATCTGACGCAACCAGGTTACCCCGGTCACGTATAATATATCAGAGGATGGTTATTAGTTTTTGATTCTTTATTCGTAAATTGTATTGCCTGCTATGAGGTTTTTCGGTAATGAAAAAATATATTACCTGTACGCTCCTTTCTATTTCAATTTCGTACATTTTATATGCACAGGGAAAACTCAGTCCCGAATTTTCACAGATCAGCACACCATATCCATATGCAAACGATATCTCTCTCAATGGAAAGAATTTTTATTTCGACAGCAGTTGGGTGAAGGCAAGAATACTCGCTTCCGATAATACCATCATAAGCAGCGATGCCTATTTATTCAACTTCGATAAAATAGATCACCGGCTGTTAGTCACTACAGATTTCAAAAAGATATTCGAGATCGACCACAGGGAATTCAAGGCGATTCTGTTTTACTGGCACGATTCGGCCTATATCTTCAAGCACATCAATTTTATAAACGATAAGGATTTGTTCGAGGTATTGATTAACGACGATGCCAAATATTCGCTGTACAAAGTAACCCGTACCAAACTGGTAAAAGCGCATTATGGAGGATCTTCATTTTCAGCCACCAATGATAAATCTGCCGACGTGTATTTGAATGAACCGGAATATTATATTTTCTTTCCGAACAGGGAATACCGGAAGATCCATCTGCTGAAACGTGCTGCCATTGAAAGACTCTTCAAATTAAACCCTGACAGCAGTATTGTAAATGAGTACCTGCAGATGTCAGGAAATAAACCGCTTTATGCTGAAAACGAGTTGAAACAACTGATACTATACCTGAATAGCCAGGAACTGTAGTCCGGACGGCGATCAGCTTCCGATCAGCTTTAAAAAAACTTCCTTTTTTCTCCGTGATACATCAATGATATCCCCATTGCGCATAATAACCTGCCCGCCATCGCCCCGTACGTATTTCGCAATAAAATTCAAATTAACAAGGTGTGAATGGTGTACTCTGTAAAACCGGTAGTCCTGCAATAGTTCTTCGAAGTCTTTGAGCTGGCGGGTGACCAGCATATGCTGGTTGTTCAACAAGACAATTTTAGAATAATTGGAACTGGATTCTATACGAATAATTTGTTTTATCTGGATGAATTCGAGGCCATCATTGGTGGGTATGGCAATATGGTCTTCCTGGCTTTTTGGATTTGCCAGGTTTTTTTTCAAGTGCTCTGCCCGTTCTCTTGTTTTCTTAACTGTAAAGGTTCCCAGCCGTTCAACGGTTTGCTGGAGGTCTTCAATAGCAACCGGTTTTACCAGGTAATCAAAAGCGCTGATACGAATGGCATTGATCGCATAATGGTTATAAGCGGTAATAAAAATTACTTCAAAATCAATCTCGGGAATCTGTTCCAGCATTTTGAACCCATTCATCCTGGGCATTTCTACGTCCAGAAAAATAACATCCGGCTTATTTTGCTGGATAATGCGAATCGCTTCTTCCGGACTCTGGCTTAAGGCCAGTACTTTGACAGAAGGACAGTATTCCTGTATCTTGAATTGCAGGTTTTGCAGACTATTTAATTCATCATCCACCAGGATGGCCTTGAGAATTTGCATATGTAGGGGCTTTTAGGGCAAATTCAATCCGGGTTCCGATTGGATTATGCTCTTCGTCAAATAAATCGGTAATTTTTACACTTTCTGAAGAAGCAGGCGACTGATTGAAAATGTTTATCCTGTCCTGTGTGAGTTTCATGCCTACACTTTTGTGAAACGGTTTATTCATCTCATTATAAATCCGTGACTGTTCACGTCCGATTCCATTATCTTCTATAATATAGTGAATCATATTATTATTCAGGCTGACTTTCAGACATATTTTCAAATCGGTCCGGTCACTCGGTCCAATTCCATGATTGATGGCATTTTCCAGGAATGGTTGTACCAGTAAAGCGGGTACATTATATTCACCGCCCTGAAGCCGGGGATCCACTTCGCAATGAAAAGTAAATTTATTATTGAAACGAAGCAGTTCCAGATCGATATACAATTGAAGCGACTGGATATCTTTATATACATCGATCAGGTCATTATTGCTGCTGTCCAAAACACTGCGTATAAACCGGGCGAATTTATTCAGGTAATCAGAAGCGAGTTTTTTTTCATTCTGCATGATAAAATTCTCAATGCTATTCAGGCTGTTAAAAAAGAAATGCGGATTCATCTGGGCCTGCAATGCCTGCATTTCTGTCTCTGCTATCTTTTGTTTGTACTGGGATACGTCTTTTAGTTTTTTAGCCTGAAAAGACTTGTATAAAAGAAATGCAACAAAAACACTCAGCAGAAATCCCACTCCGATCAGGAATAACAGAATCTTTGAAAAGGCAATTTGTCTTTTCTGGGTAGCCGTGAGCTGTTTTAGACTTGAGTTCTCCAGTTCTTTGTTTTTGATATTCCATTCGGTTTCGTTTACAATCATTTTTCGCTGATTATTTTCAGAGAATAATGAATCGGACGCCGAACGGTATTTTCTGTAATAATATAATGAAGAGTCTCTGTTGTTCAGTCGGTCATAGGCAGTGGACAGCAGTTCCGCATCATTGGCTATACCCTCCTGATATTGCGTTTGCTCAGCCAGCTTCATAGCTTTCGATAGTAAAGAAATTTTTTCCTGTTCGGGGATATGTTTCAGATATTTTGCTTCCGCAACATAAACCAGAAATTCATTTCTCAGATCAGGCTTTTGACGGGCACACACAATGGCTTTATTAAAATAGTAACTGGCCGAATCAGTGCGATTATGAATGGCGTGCAGTTTGCCATATCCCAGATAGTATTGCGACAAAATATAATTGTCGTCGTCCAGAATGGCATAGGGCATACCATTGTTAAGGTTTGTTTTTGCATCTGCATATAAGCCCTGTTCCAGGTCACAGCGATGTAATAATTCGTAATTAACGGCCACCCCGTGCCAGGCTTTCAGTTGCATATTGATATCCACCGCCTGCCGGGTATATTCCCGGCATTTATTATAATCTTTCAGGGATGCAAAATTATCCCCAATGTTATTCAATGCGACTGATTCGATACGTGGTGCATTACATTCCTTCGCCTGTTCGAAGGCTTTGATATTTGCTTCCGTACTGGACTGTAAATTCCCGGATGACGAAAGAAGGATTCCCAGATTAATATTTCCCAGTGCCTTGCCATAGGTAAAGTTGAGGGAATCACTCAATTTAGAAACCATGCTATAATAGGTAAAAGATCTGCCGATATCCGATTCGCTCAGCAGATAGCTGATTGTATGCATGGCGTGTATCCGGGCAGAGTCATTGTGGGGATGCGCCTCCACCCATTCGATCAGACTGTCTACCCGCGTATTTTGTGAAACGGCAGAACGGGTGGTCAGCAGGAGAAGAAGAAAAAAAAGGGCACGGAGAGGTCGGAGGCTAGGGGTTATAAATTTCTTTAACGGGTCTCTTGATATAATACAGATATTCAACTTCGCAGCAATCATCAAGAGGCATCATTTTTTCCTAAGATAAACAATTATGTATTTGCTTTTTGCATTAGTGCCTTCGGCATGTGCGCCATGATCTGCCATAACCCAGTCATGCCCACCGGCGCTATAAATCGTTTTGCCAGTTCATCGGTCGTAAAATTTTCTGCTTCATATAACGGAAGGGGCCGGTTGCCAACCAGGGACATGTCACCACGCAGTACATTAAAAAGTTGTGGTAATTCATCCAGGCCTGTATTTCGGAGAAAACGGCCAATCCTTGTTATACGTGGGTCATTTTCAACTTTAAAAAAACGGCCCAGTTCAGAATAAGGATACAGATTGAGATGAACATATTGTGTTCTTCTTAATTCAGCATCCGACGTCATCGTTCTGAATTTATAAAAATTAAAAATACGATGACCCATGCCGGCTCTTTTGGAAATGTAAAAAATATTCCCCCTGGATTCTATTCGTATAGCCAGGCCGATGATCAGAAAAACCGGAATGAGTAATACGATCGCCGAAGCACTGATCAGAATATCTACAATCCTTTTTAAAAAACTTTGCATTTTCCCGGGAACCATTGGTGTTATTTCTTCTTTTTGTTTCTTTTCGAGCTCCAGGGCCCGGTTTTTATATTTCTGCAGAAAAAGAATTTTTAAATTCAGATCATATTCGCTCCAGTCCTGCAGATTTAAGACATCATCTGCGGTTTCATTTCGGATGAACTGAAAATTTTCAATGGCATTCTTATTTTCCGAATCGATCATCAGCGGAACGCTCTGCAGCCGTTCATTTTTTTTTAGCAGATCAGACCATAACCTGACTGCCGTGAATCCATAAGAAGAGTCGCAAATAATCACCTGTGGGAGGATATGATCTTTATTCAGCAACTCTGTCATAGACTCATTTAATTTGCCGGAAGCATAACCGCGCTTATATATGTTGACCAGTTTGGTAATGATCGCCCGTTTGGTGCCGACATAATAAAAGCCGGTCATGCTTTCCTGCAATTTCATAAGTAAGGTTTAATGGTAATGGTATCCGATCCTTGCGTCCTGAATACATATCCAAATTAACTCACTCTGATACTCCCTGAAACGGGATTGTGTAATTTACCGGATTGATCATGTAACTGGTTGCCATGGAACGAGCTTCTGGCGTGAGCTGCCCAGGCCGTCGATACCCAGTTCAACGACATCCCCGGGTGCGAGGTAAACCGGTGGATTCATTCCCAGGGCAACACCGGCCGGTGTGCCCGTCGAAATCAGGTCGCCCGGCAGCAGTGTCATAAACTGACTTATATAAGATATCAGGAAGGGAATTTTAAAAATCAGGTTGGCAGTCGTGCCATTTTGCATGATTTTGTCATTTACGGTAAGCCAAAGTCTGAGATTGTTAACGTCGGCTATTTCATCTGCCGTGGCGAGGAATGGTCCGAGGGGTGCAAAATGATCGCAGCCCTTGCCTTTATCCCAGGTTCCGGATCTTTCAATCTGGAATTCTCTTTCACTGACATCGTTGTGTAAACAGTAACCGGCAATGTAATCTAGTGCTTCCGGCTCTGAGATATAGGAGGCTTTTTTTGCCATTACGATGGCCAGCTCCACTTCCCAGTCGGTTTTTTTCGAATTTTTAGGAATGATGATGGGATCAAAAGGACCGCACAGAGCGGTGGTGGATTTTAAAAAGATGACGGGCTCGGCCGGAGGTTGCGCTTTGGTTTCCCTGGCATGGTCCGCATAGTTCAGGCCTATGCATACGATTTTAGAGGGTCTCGCAATGGGGCTGTCCAACTCAGCGGAATCATCCAGTTTTTTTAAATCCTGTCTGTGATCTTCCAGGAATTTTTGCAGTCTTTGGAGTCCGCCGGTCCCGAAAAATTCCTCATTATAGTCCTCCCCGAAAGCCGAAACATCATAATACCGGCTGTCAATAATAATTCCCGGAAACGTTTTACCCCCTTTTCTCCATCTGATGAGTTTCATACTTTTTTGTTGACGGTTGACAGTTGACGGCCCGCCCCGCGGAATGCTGGGTTGACGGTTGACGGCTTGCCACGCGGAATGCGGGGTTGACAGTTGACGGTTGACGGTTGACGGACAAATTTCACAAAAGCCTGTTTAACGGATGCATTCTTTTGATAAAACTACTCAAAAAGACCCTTAACTGCCACGAACGACCTAATAGCCTGGTTGGGCTGTCTGGCCTAAATAACACTTGATCTGAAAGAGGCCATTCCGGGCCTTGCTTTTATTATACCTATATTTACCTGAATCATAAATATTTTACAGTGGCACCAAAATCAAAAACAGCCATCCCGACCGGGGAAACCGGACAGGAGGCAGTAAAATCAATCGCAGCAAAACTGCCGGCCAAACGGAAGTCCCCTGCTAAAATTTCTGTGTCGAAGATATTTCCCGAAAAAGAAATACCGATGGCTCAGATTGAAAAAACAAATGTGGACCACCACATGGCAAAAAAGTATCTGACTAAATATCTTGACAGGGAACTGACGGCCGCCGATATTGATAAAGCAACCATTATCAAGAAATCTGATTCTATCAGTTATCTGAAATACGGAGGAAAATTTCTGGGAACCATGACCAAAACCATCTATCAGACCGCTGAACAGAAAAAAGCAGGTAAAGGGATTGGTGTAAAAATGGAATTCAAACCAAAATGATCTACGCCCGCACGTGTGACCATTCATACTTTTCGGCATGCTTTGCCGGTGGAATGGGCTTATTATAGGTCTCAGCCCAGATTTTAGTAAAACAGGCTCCGTAATAAAATATAAAGGAAGAATAGAAAACGAATAACAAAAGCAATACCGAGGAAGTGGATGCACCATAAATCGTTTGCATGCTGTTATACGACAATACCCACTGCAAAAGCAATTTCCCCACAGTAAAAAGAAATCCTGTAAAAAAAGCGCCGGCAATGACCGTTTTCCATGTAGGCTTCGCATCCGGCAGAAACTTGAATAACATCGAAAACCAAACCGTAACCATCAGGAGCAGTATGATTTCGCGGACGAAGTTTTTAGCCAGAATGCCATGCTGTATGACCGGGCCATTGGCCGTATTTTGAACCATGTCGAAACCGCCTTCCGCCAGCAGGACTACCAGAAATAAAACTCCTGCTATCAGAATGACCAGAAAAGATTTTATCCTGGTCAGCAGGGTGAACCCGAATCCCATTTTCGCCACCGTTCTGATATTCCATAACTGATTCAGGGAATCCTTGATCACTTTCAACAAAGTAGTAGCCACAAAGATTAAAAACAAAAACCCGAATGTGGCTTCATATACATTTCTGAACAGAAGCCTGACATTAAAGAGTGTTTTATGTAATTCAACGGCAGTATTCTTTCCAACAACTTCCCCCAGATTTATGAATAGCTGCCGGCTCATAAAACGGGGACTCAGGACAAGTCCGAATACCTGGATCAGGATGATCAGAACAGCAGGCAGGGCGAAAGTTGTAAAGAACGCGGTGGCGCCCGCCATTCTCAGGGGATCGTTCTTCCGGAATTCTTCAAACGCCTTGCGAAGCAGGCCAAAAAAATTTATCCTTTTATGGGCAGATGTCATCTACAGATACTGATTGATTATCTGAATATATATAAAAAGGGGCCAAGGGATAAAGATTTGTCAAACTAGGTCGGTGAATTTTCAGAAGCCGGTGATTCAGGAGTTGCGGGCCGTTGACAGCCGCGGGAGCGACCCCTTAGGTTTTGCTTGAAATGCTGTCTTTCTTCCGGCGACATATTGAACCATTTATTTCTCATTTCTTCCATTTCGCGACGATTGTGCCTGCGGCCGGCCCATCCGGGTTTGCCGGGAAAACCTCCGAACAATATTCTTGACAGAAGAAAAATACCCAGGGCCTGCCAGAAATTAATAAGTGCTATCGGGAAAATAACTGCCAGAATATTATTCCAAAGTGCCATGATGATAAAGCCGAGGGGAACCAGGACCGCGAAAATAAAAAGGAGAAAGAGGATAAATCGGGGAAATCTTGAGTGTAACATTTTGTTTTGTTTAATAGTTTTTTAATGCATCATGCAGTACGGCCAGCTTCTCACGTAAATAAAGAACCGCGTATCGTTTTCTTGAAATCAGCGTATTTACGGGAATCCCTGTATCTTCGGATATTTGTTTAAATGGAATACCATCGAGTTCATTCAGCACAAATGCCTGTTTTTGTTCTTCGGGTAGTTCGTTTAAAGCTTCTTTTAACGTTTCCTGGAAAAGGTTTCTTAAATACAATGTTTCCGGATTGGAAGAATCATCCAACAGGATGTCCATCCATTCACCCATTTCATCATTTTCCATATTCGAAAACAAAAAATCAGTGGAAAGCGGCTGTTTTTTACGCTTGCTGTCGATAATTTTATTCCGTGCAACCGTAAAAAGCCATGAGGCTACCTGATCGACAGGTTCTTTGTTTCCTAAAAGCTGATAAAAAACATCCTGCAGAATGTCCTCGGCATCGGCTTCATTGCTAACCCTTTTTCTGATAAATCCCAATAACCGCCGCCTGTAATCATTAACGATGGCAGTTATGGAATATGCTTTTGAATCAGTCATCTGAAATGGTATCGTTTCTGCCTGCGTCATGATCTAAAGAGGTAGACGGATGAGCGGGACTTATATTTTAAAGAACCAGGGAATTGTATAAATGTTCTGAATATGACAATACAGGAACCATTCCCCAACAACCTGCCGGAAGGCAGGGTTTTTTTATTTATGGACCCCATATAGAAAGGACTTGGTAAGTCTTTTGCATAATGTTCATATTCAGTTACTTACAAATGCGCTTTTTAAATATTTTAAGTAAATATTATAAGTTAAATCATTAAATTTGCGACCCTGTTTATTTTTAGTTCCGTTGATGTGCATTCAGGGACCTGAAGCGTAATAATCATAGCTGAGAAAAAGTTTGCTTGCCATCTGGATTATTACCACTCAAATTCAAAAATGAATACGAATTCCAATAAGGCAATCGAGAATGCTTTACAAATACTTTCATTTCAGGCTGGTGAACAGCCGTACTCTTTTACCGACCGGTTAATCGAAGAGAAGGAACTTTCCGACCTGGTCATTAACTGCCTTCCTGGAATTTTTTATTTACAGGATCATACCGGTAAGTATCTGCGATGGAATCATAATTTTGAAAAAGCTTCCGGTTATACCACGGCGGATATTGAAAAAATACATCCTCTGGATTTTTTTGATCCCTCTGATCACGAAAAAATGAATGCTGCCACGCGCAAGGTATACAAAGAAGGATATAATGAAACGGAGGCAGAGATAGTTACCAAAAAAGGCCAACGCAAGCTTTATTATCTGAATGGAATTTCGGTGATTTACGAGGGCAAACTTTGCCTGCTCGGAACGGGGATTGATCTGACGGAACGGGAAAAAGCACAACGGGAGATCAAGGATAATGAAAAAAAATACCGCTCGCTTTTTGAACAGGCTTCGGACCCCATCCTGGTAACTGATTTCAAGGGAAATTTTACAGAAGTGAATGGCAGTTTCTGCAAGTTATTCGGGTACACAAAAAAAGAACTGCTTCGTATGAACATCACTTCATTGATCTGTCCGGTTGAGCTAAGGGAGAAACCTATACGAATGGATCTTTTGATGAAGGGTAAACACATCTTCAATGACCGGATCATGGTGCACAAAGATGGCTCACTCATAGAGACGGAGGCCAATGTTAAAAAATTCGGTGACGACAGAATTATGGGAATCGTTCGTGACGTAACGGAAATCAGGAAGTTACAAAGAGCTATGGAGCAGGAAAAGATGGAACAGAAGGAGCAGGAGCAAAAAATGATTACACGGGCGGTGATCAAAGCGCAGGAGAGAGAACGCAATTTTATTGGAAGGGAACTGCATGATAATGTAAATCAACTTCTGGCCAATACAAGAATGTGCCTCAGCGCGGCCAAATTAACACCTGCCGGGAAAAAGGATTTTGTTGATAAATCCATACGTCTGATCGATGCATGTATTTTTGAAATACGCGTATTAAGCAGGAAACATGTTACTCCGTTGAAGGGATTCGACTTAAAGGAACAGATACAATCCATGATCAAAATAATGGAAGAGGGTATCGGCTTTAAAATTTCCTTTGATTATGAACTCGCGGACCACCTCGAAATATTAGACGATCTGAAACTCAACATTTACCGGATCATTCAGGAACATCTTAATAATGTTTACAAATATGCATCTGCCTCCAGGGTTCAAATTAAAATGTTCGCAGAGGATAAGTGGATTCATATTTTGATGCATGATAATGGCATCGGATTCGAAGTGGGGATAAAGAAAAATGGAGTGGGTATAGTAAATATTGTCAACCGCGTCGAATCTTTTAATGGTAAAGTGAGTTTTGAAACCAATCCGGGCGTCGGCTGCAAACTGGAAATTCGCATTCCGATGGTTTCGCGAACAAGAGAACTTTCTTAGGCTGAAAGCACAAAGCTGAAAGCACAAAGCTTAAAGCCAAGTTAATGCGGTGTGAAGTATTGACTTAATTTAAAAATGCTTTACGCTTTGCGCTTTAAGCCTTACGCTTTAAAATTATTTCATAAACCCACGGGCCTGGAACTCTGTTACCAGCATTTTCGTGTATTGTTTACTGGCCTTGACGATATCCGGAGGGTTTACAACTTTGGATTGCATCGAAATCAGCATCTGTTCTGAGTCTGCATTAAACAAATTGCTTTCTATAAAATAGGTTTTATCCGTAGTATAATATCCGGGAGAATAAAAAGTCGGGGTATACGCATAATATCCTGAATATGTATAACCATATCCTGCATAGGGCACGAATGTGCCAGCGGAATATGAGCCCTCTACATAATGAGTTTTCTCGGTTTGATCAACGACGGCCACCGTAAATATGCCGTCACAGCCGAGATTCCTGATGGCTTTCAGCAAAACTTCGGTCTTTGGTAATTTATCAACTGTGAGAATCGGCCCGAATGCGTCGTTACTTTTTACCGTTAATATTCCTTTGTCCGCAGCAGCAGTTGCCAGGTCATTTTCAAGCGTCACCTGTGCTTCATAATTCTGCGTCATAACGAAAATAAAAATCTTATGCTTACCGGGTTGCGGATTCGGCTTTTCCTTGGGATTAACCCAGGTTGCCATAATTCTCATGGATGAACTGGAGCATGAATAAAATCCAATTGCTAAAAATAAAGCCAGACTGAACGTCCTGAAGGTTGCCATAAGATTTAGAAGTTGTTTCTGTCTGCAACATACGTTATTAAGCGGAAAGCATAAAGCGTAAAGCGCAAAGCTATATTAATGTGGTGAGCAGGACTGACGGTATTAAGCGTAAAGCGTAAAGCGCAAAGCGCAAAGCTATATTAATGTGGTGAGCAGGACTGACGTTATTAAGCGGAAAGCATAAAGCGTAAAGCGCAAAGCCAAATTAGTGTGTTGAACACGACCGACATTATTAAGCGGAAAGCATAAAGCGTAACGCGCTAAGCCAAATTAGTGTGTTGAACGCGACCTACGCTATTAAGCGGAAAGCATAAAGCGTAAAGCGCAAAGCTATATTAAAGCGCAAAGCTATATTAATGTGGTGAGCAGGGCTGACGTTATTAAGCGGAAAGCATAAAGCGTAAAGCGCAAAGCCAAATTAGTGTGTTGAACGCGACCTACATAATTTAATAATGCTTTACGCCTTACGCTTTACGCTTTAAGCTTTTCAGAGTTCATTTTTTTTCATTTGCGAAACGGCATAATCACAGGCCCTGGCTGTAAGAGCCATATAAGTCAGTGACGGGTTTTGGGTAGAAGTAGAAGTCATGCAGGCGCCATCAGTAACGAATACGTTCTCGCAGGCGTGCAGCTGATTCCACTTATTGAGCATGGATGTTTTTGGATCCTTACCCATGCGTACCCCTCCCATTTCATGAATATCCAGACCGGGTGCCTGGTGTGAGTCACTGGTCTTTATATTGGTAAAACCTGCCTTTGTATACATTTCGGAAAATTGTTCGAAGAAATCCCTGATCATTTTTTCATCATTCTCATCATAATCGATAGCAAACCGAATCTGCGGAATACCCCATTCATCCTTTTGGCTTGCATCCAAACTCAGGAAATTTTTTTCTTTCGGAATGGTTTCTCCCATCATTTGGGAACCGACATGCCATGGACCCGGATCTTTTTTTGCAAGATTATCTTTTAACGTGTTCCCGAATCCTTCTGCCTTCGAACCGCCATACCTTCCGGCACTGAACCCCGAAGCGTAACCGCGAAGAAAATCTGTTTCCTGTTTACGTACATTCCTGAATCTCGGCAGATAGGCACCGCCGTTGGGTCGTCCCCCGGCCGTCGTGCTGTCCGGGTAGCCTTCATATTCAGCCGAAATACGTGCTCTGTAGTTATGAAAAGCAAAATATTTTCCCAGCACGCCGCTGTCATTACCCAATCCGTTCGGAAAGCGGCCGGATTTGGAATTTAATAAGATGAGATTAGTATTCGTGGCTGCAGCATTAACGAAAATAATTCTGGCATAATAATCAATCGTTTCTTTTGAGTGGGCGTCGATTACCCGAACGCCCGTGGCCTTTCCTTTCTTCTCATCGTATATGATTGAATGAACGACAGAAAAGGGACGCAGGGTCATGTTCCCGGTTTTCATGGCCCAGGGTATAGTTGTTGAATTCGCAGCAAAATATCCTCCGAATGGGCAACCACGCTGGCAAAGATTCCTGTTCTGGCACTGGGCACGGCCCTGATCCAGATGTATTTGTTTGGGTTCTGTCAGATGCGCACATCGCGAATAGATCACGTGCCGGTCCTTGTAATTTTTAGCAACATAATCCCTGAAATAATTTTCAACACAACTTAATTCAAGGGCTGGCAGGAATTCTCCGTCCGGTAAAGTGTCCAGCCCGTCTTTGTTTCCGGAAATTCCGGCAAATTTCTCGACATAACTGTACCAGGGTGCAATATCCTTATATCGTATCGGCCAATCCACCGCATATCCGTCCCTTGCCGGTCCTTCATAATCAAAATCACTCCAGCGTTGTGTCATTCTGGCCCACAACAAGGATTTTCCTCCCACCTGGTAACCGCGAATCCAGTCAAATGGTTTTTCCTGGATATAAGGGTGTTCGTTATCCTTTACAAAAAACTGCATGGCATCTTCCCTGAAATTATAACACTTACTAACCACCGGATTGGCCTCCCGGATAGCTTCCGGAACCTGTAGACGGTGTTCGAATTCCCATGGTTGCATATTGGTGGTGGGATAGTCTTTCAAATGCACTACGTCACGTCCCCGTTCAAGCACCAGTGTTTTCAGGCCTTTTTCACATAATTCTTTCGCGGCCCATCCGCCACTCATGCCTGAACCGATCACAATTGCATCAAAAGTTCTGGCTTTCACACCATCGTTCGTATTGCCCATATAAGTAATTAATTTAGATTATGCGGTTTTTAATGGAACGCAACCCTGGAATTTTCCGGGAATGATATTATATCCGCGGATTTTGGTCATATAGTATTCGCAGGTTGTATACGCCAGGATCGTCAATTTTTTTGTGGACTGATAAAAGAAAGCCATTCCGTCCTCTGCTGATTTTTGCTGATCCAGTTCTGCAACAATGGCCTGTCGGTCGGCAGGATTATTTTCGGTAAATGATTTGCCTGTTTTTTTTGAAACATAGGATTCAAAATCCTTCATTCCCTGCATATATTTCTCCTGGTTCACTTTCGTGTAACAATCATCCACCATTTTCAGGGCAAATAAGTGAGCGGAGAGATCCTTTGCTCCCGGTGTATCTGTTTTCGGAAGGATGGTTTCTGCCAGCTCTGCCAGCATGTTTTCATCATCCGGATCAATCCGGATCGTTTTTAATGGAATGGAAACTTTCTGATCCTTTTGTAAACAGGACGGAAGGAGTGCGACCCCTGCCCAGATCAGGAGAAGTTGTTGAATAGCTACGCGTCTGTTAGGCATATCGTTGATGAATAGTCATAAAGGTAAGAAGCATACCGGAAGTGTTGCTACTACAATTCTACTTCATGCCGGATAAAACCGGATTAAAGAAAGATATCACTACTTCATTTCCTCCGGGGCATGGATGGTAGCCCGTAATCCGGTATAGGAGTCTTGCCGGAAAATGTTTACCTTTAATGTGCATCATGATGAAAAATCTTTTCTTTTTCATAGTAGCTTCTTTGTATATATCGAGCTCATGTGAAGCTTCGGTATATCTGCATTATTGCATGGGAAAACCGGTAAGCTTTAGCTTTTCACCGGAAAAATCCGGCAACTGTCATCGCTGTGGGATGAAGAAATCAGCCAGGGGCATGGGCTGCTGTAAGGATGAACAAAAGATTATTAAGTCCGACAAATCCCAGAAAGTCACAGATCTTGTTTCTTCCGGCACAGGGCAAAAAAAATTCGACAGGTCACAGCCGGTTTATCATGAATTTTCGATCAATCGCAGTCAGCCGCCCACTTTTATTCAATATTCCGCACATGGTCCTCCACCAGGTAAGACTTTCGTTTCACTATACCTGATGAATTCCCTATTCCTGATATGATCACATATTAATAATGGCCCCGGCATCCGGGCGGTCAATTCTGTTCTATTCCCCTTTCAACTCATATCAAACTTTTATACAAATTAATTTATGAAATCGCTTCATATATATATGCTGGTTTTCGGACTTTTGATTCAGTCTGTTGCCAGTTCGCAAATACAATCCGTTTCATTGCAGGCCAGCGGTCTCACCTGCAGCATGTGTAGCCGGGCAATCTATAAATCGCTCAAAAAACTGCCCTCCGTAGCAAGGGTTCAGGAAGACATAGCTCATTCCAGTTATCATATCCAGTTTAAGGATGCTCAAAAAGTTTCCCTGGCCGATCTTAAAAAAGCAGTGCTCGATGCCGGCTTCTCGGTTGCCTGGATGGAAGTGAAAGCCAGGTTCAACAACGTGGAAGTAGCCAGTGATTCCGCTTTACAATTGGATGATTTTACTTTCTTCTTCGTGGATATCCAAAAGCAAAATTTGAATGGAGAAAGAAAACTCCTGATCCTGGATAAGGACTATTTATTGGAGAAAGACCGTAAAAAATATGCAGGAACTTTTGAATCAAAATCAGCGGCAACTGGCGGAGACAGGATATTCCATGTAACCCTGCCGCAATCCTGATATGAAAAAGTTCATTCAGTGTGGAATCCTCTGGATGACGTTTGTTTTTTATATTAACATCATCCGGGCACAGGAATTATTTGTTTTTTCTGAGCCGGCCAGTAATATGCCTGCAAAATCCCTCGGGATTCGGGCGAGTAACTGGCTGATGTATGATAACACGAATAAAACACTCAATTACCAGCTGATTCCCGAAATAATGTGGGGAGCTAATAAGAATCTGATGATCCACCTGGACGGATTCTTTACAAACCAGGGGGGAAATTTTCATGCCGTGGGGGCCGGCGCCTATGCCAAATACAGAATTTACACGGCCGATGATGTGAACCGCCATTTCAGATTGGCGATTTATGGCAGATTGAGCCTGAACAACTCGGTTATCTTCCAGCAGGAAATTGATCTGACCCGTAATAACACCGGTTATGCGCTTGGTCTGATTGCAACACAGCTCCTTCACCGGCAGGCAATATCAGCAACTATCGGATTTAACCAGGCATATAATAATGGTTCCCAAAATAAATTTCCTGCCGGCCAGGCGGATCAGGCAATGAATTTCAGTTTGTCCACCGGCCGGTTGTTATTTCCCAGGGAATATATCAGTTATAAACAAACAAATTTCAACCTGATGTTAGAACTGTCGGGTCAGCATTTGATCGGTGAGAATGCGGGTTTTCTCGACCTGGCGCCGGCGGTGCAGTTTATTTTCAATAGTCAGACCCGCCTGGATATCGGATATAAATTTCAATTATACAGTGACATGCAAAGGGTTGCACCGAATGGTTTCATGATCCGCGTTGAACATTTATTATTTAATGTATTCTAGGCGGTTGATTTAATTTGCACCTATTAACAATTAACAATTGACAATTAACAATTAGTATATGTCTCTTCACACGATACTGGGAGCAAATGGAACCATTGCCGCAGAACTGATACCGGTACTTCAGTCGAATGCCCAGCAGATTCGTTTGGTATCCCGAAATCCAAAAAAAATTGCAGGAGCAGAAATTTTTCAGGCCGATGTATTAAACCGTGACCAGGTATTCCAGGCTGTGAACGGATCTGATTTCGTTTATCTTCTGGTGGGACTGGAATACAACAGGAAGGTTTGGAAGACGCAGTGGCCCATTATCATGCGCAACACCATTGACGCATGTAAAGCGGCGGGAGCCAGACTTATTTTTTTTGATAACGTATACATGTATGGCAGAGTCAGTGGAAGTATGACGGAGAACACTCCATACAATCCGTGTAGTGTAAAAGGTAAAATCCGCGCTGAAATAGATGAAATGCTTTTGAGAGAAATGAATTCAGGTGGACTCAGAGCCATGATTGCAAAGTCGGCCGATTTTTATGGCCCGCGGACTCCAAAAACCAGCGTAGCCAGTATAATGATTTTTGACAAAATGAAAAAAGGCAAATCAGCACAATGGTTTGTCAATCCGGATCAGCCACATTCATTCACTTACACTCCGGATGCCGCCGTAGCTTTGTTTATGCTCTCGGGAAACGAAAATGCATATGGGCAAACATGGCATCTGCCTACAGCAAAACCGGCATTAACGGGCAACGAATTTATTTCCATAGCTGCAAAATACATGCATGCGAAAAATAAAGTACAGGTCCTGCCGAAGTGGCTCGTAACGATTATTGGATTCTTCATACCCGTCATGAAAGAGCTCGGCGAAATGCTTTACCAGAATGAATTTCCTTATGTGTTCGATTCTTCGAAATTTGAAAAAACATTTCAGTTTAAACCGACACCCTACGAGGAAGGCATCAGACAGACCGCGGAATGGTGGCTGGCCTCCTGACTTTCAAATGAAAAATTACAAAGACACATTAACCGTTTTGCCGGTTTGGGCAGATTTATAGATACCCTCAATCACTTTTAAATCTTTGAGTGCTTCTTCACCGTCCACCGGAACGATCGGTTTTTTCCCGTCGAAAATAAGGGCTGCCATTTCATCCATTTGAACCGTTTGATGAACTGTATTGGGAAGATTTAACGGGCCTTTATTGGTCAGACCGGTCGTTGGCTCGTACCCGGTAGCCGGATGCAATTCTGCAAATCCATTGAGACCGTCCAGAAAAAATCGATCCAGCCAATTCATAGAGTAAGTGGATAGACAGGAAGCAACGGCTCCGCCGGGGAAGCCCATTTGAAACTGGATGGTCTCATCAATACCCTGGACAAATTTTACCGGATCATTTTTTGTTTCCACTGCATTCACCCAGATGGGATCTTCCCCGATCATATAACGCGAACCATTAACCGAATATATCCCTATATCCATCATGGCGCCGCCGCCCGAAAGTTTAGGATTCAGGCGCCATTGTTTCGGATCGCCGATCACAAAACCTGAAAGCCCCTGAAAAAAAGTTATTTTACCAAACTCTCCGGCATTTCGCATCCGTATGATTTCAAGGGTATGCGGTTCAAAATGCATGCGATAACCAACCAGAAGCCTCACATTTGCTTTTCTGCATGCTTCAATCATTTCTTCCCCATCCTTCACACTGATGGTCATGGGTTTTTCACTGATGGCATGTTTGCCGGCCGCAGCTACACGTATGACAGCTTCTTTATGCAATGCATTGGGTGTGATCACGTAAACTGCATCAATTCCCGGGTTATTTTTTATGGCGTCGTAATTTTCATAATTATAGCAGTTTTTATCCGGGATATTATATCGTGCCTGCCAGGCTTTAATTTTTTCGGGTGATCCGCTGATCAGGCCGGTTAGTTTGGCTCTTTTGCAGTTCACCATGGCAGCCGCCACTCTGGTTGCATAATTTCCCAATCCCAGAATGGCTACGTTCAACACTTTTCCTTCGTACGCTTCGCCGGGTACAGCCGCACATGCAACCGGGGTAATCGCTGGTAAAATTGTCAGACCGATGGCCGAGCCACTTATTTTCTGAAGAAATTCTCTTCTTGTGTTCATGGTTTTAAGCTTAAAGCGTAAAGCGTAAAGCTGAACGCGTTACGAAATAAAAATAACGTTCCTGTAATATATTAAATTCTATGGATACGCTATTCATTTTGGCAGCGATCACTGCCCTATAGTTGACCCTGGAAATAGAATGAACTTTACGCTTTGGGCTTAAGAGGGCTT